>Ga0310811_10006079_pt1 | contig 15382 bp, 10 predicted proteins | sample YCmetagenome_FD_207642 | JGI IMG/M metagenome (GOLD analysis project Ga0310811, IMG submission 207642) | Soil microbial communities from experimental microcosm in Duke University, North Carolina, United States - YC | ecosystem: Engineered > Artificial ecosystem > Soil microcosm > Unclassified ...
CGGGCCTTTCGTCTGCAGCACGCGACGATCAGCCCTTCTTCGCCTTCGTCAGCAACTGATCCAGCAACGACATCGCCAGATCGATCTCCTCGTGCGTGATGTCCAGCGATGGCGCGAACGTGATCACGTTCTTGTACCAGCCGCCCACGTCGAGCACGAGGCCGATCTTCTTGCCGTTGTGCTCGAGGTCGCCGGCCAGGCCGATGTCGACCATCTTGTCGAGCAGGGCCTTGTTCGGCGTGAAGCCGTCCTCGGTGCAGATCTCGGCGCGCAGCGCCAGGCCCAGGCCGTCGACGTCGCCGATTTCCTTGTGCTTCTTCTGCAATTCGCGCAGGCCTTCGAGGAAGTGCGCGCCCTTCTTCGGCACCGTGGTCTCGTAGTCCAGCTCGTAGCCCATCTTGATCACTTCCAGACCCAGCGAGGTGCCCAGCGGATTGGAATTGAACGTGCTGTGGGTCGAGCCCGGCGGGAACAGGGTCGGGTTGATCAGCTCTTCGCGCGCCCACAGGCCGGACAGCGGGTTCAGGCCGTTGGTCAGCGCCTTGCCGAACACCACGATGTCCGGCGTCACGCCGAAATTCTCGATCGACCACAGCTTGCCGGTGCGCCAGAAACCCATCTGGATCTCGTCGGACACCATCAGGATGCCGTACTGGTCCAGCACCTTCTTCAGGCCCTTGAAGAAACCCATCGGCGGCACGACGTAGCCGCCGGTGCCCTGGATGGGCTCGACGTAGAACGCGGCGTATTCGCACTGGTTGGTCTTGGGGTCCCACACGCCGTTGTATTCGGTCTCGAACAGGCGTTCGAACTGGCGCACGCAGCTGTCGGAATACTCTTCCGGCGTCATGCCCTTGGGACGGCGGAACGGGTAAGGGAACGGCAGGAACATCGCGCGCTCGCCGAAGTGGCCGAAGCGGCGGCGGTAGCGGTAGCTGGAGGTGATCGACGAAGCGCCCAGGGTGCGGCCGTGGTAGCCGCCCTCGAACGCGAACATCAGGCTCTTGCCGTTCTTGTAGTTGCGCACCAGCTTCAGCGAATCCTCGATCGCCTGCGCGCCGCCCACGTTGAAGTGCACGCGGCCGTCGAGGCCGAACTTCTTCTTCGCGTCCAGCGCGATGGTCTTGGCCAGCTCGATGCGGGTCTGGTGCAGGTACTGGCTGGCCACCTGCGGCAGCACGTCGATCTGCTTCTTCAACGCGTCGTTGAGGCGCTTGTTGCCGTAGCCGAAGTTGACCGCCGAATACCACATCTGCAGGTCGAGGAACGGCGTGCCCGCCGTGTCGTACATGTAGCTGCCTTCGCCGTGGCGGAAAATCTTCGGCGGGTCCACGTAATGCACGGTGTCGCCGAAGGAGCTGTACTTGGCCTCGTCGGCGAGCAATTGCGCGTCGTCGATGAAACCGACGGCGTTCTTGTCGATGTTCATGGGTATCGATCCGGGGGAACGGTTGCGGAGGGTGTTACAGGAGATTCGATGAAACCGGCGAAGCGGCCGCTCAGGCCGCCGCCGCTTCGTGATAGCGCGCGTGGTGCGCCAGCGTGCCGTCGAGCAGGCGCGGCAGGTATTCCAGCGCGTCCTCGAAGCCGGTGATCGGCATGTACGGGATGCCGGCGGCGCGGCAATGCTCGATCAGGCGGTGCTTGGCGAACACGAAGTCCACGCGGTCGGCCGCGCAGAAGTCCGAGGCGCCGTCGCCGATCAGCAGGGTCTTGGCGCCTGTGGTGCGCGCCTGCGCCACGCAGGCGCACTTGCAGGTGCCGCTGCGGCAGCCTTCGGCCTGGAACGGCGAGGTGAGCTGCCACTGCTTCGGCGGCGTGGCGGGCGCAAGGTGGTTCGCGGCCAGCGGCAGGTCGTCCAGGCCGTAGCGGCCGAGGATCTGGTGTATCGCGTAGTCGAGGCCGTCGCTGACGATGCGGATCGGCACGTTGAGCTCGCGCGCCTTCGCTACGAAGCCCGGGAAGGCGTGATCGATCCACAGCTCGCGCAGGTGCTCGTCCAGCTCGGTGCGGGTCATCTGCAGCAGCTCGACCTGGCCGGCCATGCACTCGCGCGAGCCGATGCGGCCGGCGCGCCAGTCCTGCTCCAGCACTTCCCAGCCCGGCCGGCCGAAGCGGTCGAGCAGCGAGTCGATCACGTCCTCGACGGAGATGGTGCCGTCGAAGTCGCACAGGATGGTCCAGCCGGAAACGGGCATCGGGGGGCACGCTCGCAACAATGATGAGTGTCACGGTAGGCAAGCTGCCTTTCGGCGCCCTTTCCCCCGACCGGCCCATGATCGCGAGCCGAACCGCTGCTGAGCGGAGATGGATCGCTGACAACCGGACGCGCGTACGGCCGTTAAGCTGATTCGGCTCCCCATCGCTGCTGCCCAATGTCCGTCATCCGCTCCCGCCTGCTGCCTGCCCTGCTGTGCCTGTCGCTGCCGTTCGGCGCGCTGGCCGACTCCGCCGACGTTCCGACGCTGGCGATCGGTGCCGGCGTGCAGCGCATGCCGAGCTGGGCTGGTGCGCGCACGCACCGCAGCGACCCGATCCCGTTCGTTGACATCGAACTGCCGCAATACGGCTTCAGCCTGTCCACCGAGGACGGCCTGCAGTACGACCTGATCCGCGACGCGCACCTGCACGGCGGCCTGTATGGCGACTTCCAGTGGGGCCGCGACCACGACGACCTCGGCCGGCTGGCCGGCAAGATCCCCACGCTGGCGCCGCGCGCCACCGGCGGCGGCTATCTGGAATGGGACTTCAGCAAGCAGCTGGATGCCGGCATGCGCCTCAGCCACGACATCAACGGTGCGGGCGCCTACCTGGAGCTGTACGCGGAATGGGATCCGCCCAAGATCGGTCTCGTGGAGCAGTCGCTGCAGCTGCGCTGGCAGGCCATGAACGGCGTGGCGATGCGGCGCTTCTTCGGCATCACGCCGGTTTCGGCGCAGGCGCTGGGCGTGCCGGTGTGGCAACCGGACACGGGCAGCGAGCTCGCTGCACTGGAGTACGACCTGTTCCTGCCAACCAGCCAGCACACCGGGCTGGCTGCATCGCTGGAATACGGCCGCCTGCTCGGCGATGCCGCAGCCAGCCCGCTGGTGCGCCAGTACGGCTCGCGCAATCAGTTCACCGAGTCACTGGCCTTCGTCTACCACTTCTGAAAAGTGCGGCCTTGGATGGCCGTCCGTTCGATTTCAGCGATCAAGGAAGATCGCAAAAGATCCACCCCGTTCAGCGGTCGTCGCGCGTCCAGATCGCGCCGGCTTCCTCGCGCACCGGGAAGCAGCTCACCGGTTCCACCGCGGGCGGGCGTGTCACCGCGCCGGACCTCAAGTCGAAGCGCGCGCCGTGGCGCGGGCATTCCACCTCGAAGCCGAACACCTCGCCGCCGGCGAGGTCGCCGCCATCGTGGGTACAGACGTCCTCGATCGCGTACAGATCGCCGTCGATGTTGTACACGGCGATCGGCGTGTCGCCGTCGAACACCACCGTGAATTCGCCCGGCAGCAATTCGCTGCGCGTACCCACGCGCACCCAGCCCTCATCCATCAGGCTCATGCCGGCACTCCGGCGAATTCCTTGCGCAGCACCTCGAAGCGCAGGTCGTCGCGGCGCGGGATGCCGAAACGCTCGTCGCCGTAGGGGAACGGCTGGTACTCGCCCGTGCGGCGATAGCCGCGGCGCTCGTACCAGGCGATCAGCTCCGCGCGCTGCACGATCACCGTCATGTGCATCGCGCGGCACTCCCACGACTCGCGCGCGATGCGCTCGGCCTCGGCCAGCACGGCTTTGCCGAGACCGCCGCCCTGCTGCGCGGGATCGACCGCGAACATGCCGAAGTAGCCGGAATCGCCATGCCGCTCGATGTGGCAGCTGGCCAGCAGCACGCCGTCGCGCTCGGCCAGCAGCACCATGCCGTGGGGTTGGTCCAGCAGCGCCGCGACGCCGGCAGCATCGGTGCGCTGGCCGTCCAGCAGGTCGGATTCGGTGGTCCAGCCGCGGCGGCCGGAATCGCCGCGATAGGCGGATTCGACCAGGGCCACGATGGCGGGGACATCGGCCGTGGTGGCCGGACGGAAAACGGGGTGGGCAGATTCGGGCATGCGCGGATAGTAGATGCTCGCCGCCGAGGCTGGCGACCGTGACCATCGTCGCCGCCATGCGCCCGCGCATCCATGACCTAAGTCACTGTGGCCTGCCCGCGGATTTGCCCTAGCCTGCGGTTTCGCAAATTCTTTCACCCGTGCATCGCGCGGAACCGCAACGCTCCGAGGATCACCTGCATGACCCATCGCTACACGAAGCCGCTGGCACTGGCCGTCGCCTTGTCGCTCACCACCGGCGCGATCGCCGCGCCTGCCACCTCGTTCGACATCCGCGAGCTGGATACGAAGATCGACGCCTGCCAGGACTTCAACGGCTTCGTCAACGCGAAGTGGGTGGCCGCGCACCCGATTCCCGCCGACCGCACGCGCTGGGGCTCGTTCGACGCGCTGCGCGAGGACAGCCTTGACATCCAGCACACGATCGTGGAGCAGGCGGCCAAGCACGTCGCGCAGGCCAAGCCCGGTTCGATCGAGCAGAAGATCGGCTGGCTGTATGCCTCGGGCATGGACGAGGCGGCCATCGACAAGGCCGGCTACGCGCCGATCAAGCCGACGCTGGCGCGCATCGCCGGCCTCAGGGACAGCGCCGGCATCGCCGCCTATATCCGCGACAGCTACGCGCAGGGCCACGCGGTGGCGTTCCGCTTCTATGGCAACGGCGACTTCAAGGATTCCAGCCGCGAGATCGCCTACGCCGGCCAGGGCGGCCTCGGCCTGCCCACGCCCGACTACTACAGCAAGCCCGACTTCGCGAAGATCCGCAGCGCCTACGTGGCGCACATCGCCAAACTGTTCGAGCTGACCGGCACGCCAGCGGTCACAGCACACGCGCAAGCGAAGTCCGTGCTGGCGTTCGAGACGAAACTCGCCGCCGCCTCGCTGGTGCCCACCGAGATGCGCAAGCCGGAGAACCGCTACCACTACGTGAGCATCGCCGAGGCCGACCGGGTCACCCCGCACTTCGACTGGGCCGCGTTCTTCAAGGCGCAGGGCGCGAACGTGGGCGACGGCTTCTCGCTGAGCCAGCCGAAGTTCTTCGCGGAGTTCGACCGCATGCTGGCGCAGACGCCGGTGGCCGAATGGCAGGCCTACCTGCGCTTCCACGCCATCGACGCCGCCGCTCCCTACCTCTCCAAGCCGTTCCAGCAGGAAGACTACGCGTTCAACGAGAAGGCGCTGAACGGCCAGCAGGCGATGCAGGCTCGCTGGAAGCGCGTGCTCGGCACCGTCAACGGCAGCATGGGCATGGCGCTGGGCGAACTGTACGTAGCCGACCACTTCCCCGCCGCCTCCAAGCAGCGCGCGCAGGAATTGGTGGCGAACCTCAGCGCCGCCTACAAGGCGCGCATCGAGAAGCTCGACTGGATGAGCCCCGCCACCAAGGAAAAGGCGCTGGAGAAGTGGGCCAGCTTCACGCCCAAGATCGGCTACCCCGACAAGTGGCGCGACTGGAGCGGCCTCGCGCTCAAGCCCGGCGACTACTTCGCGAACGTGCAGGCCGCGCGCAAGTTCAACTACGACTACATGGTGGGCAAGATCGGCAAGCCGGTGGACCGCGACGAATGGGGCATGACCCCGCAGACGGTGAACGCCTACTACAGCCCGCAGAAGAACGAGATAGTGTTCCCTGCCGCGATCCTGCAATCGCCGTTCTTCGACGCCAAGGCCGACGACGCGCTGAACTACGGCGGCATCGGCGCGGTGATCGGCCACGAGATGGGCCACGGCTACGACGACCAGGGCAGCAAGTTCGACGCGAAGGGCAACAACGCGAACTGGTGGACCGACGCCGACCGCAAGGCCTTCGACGCGCGCGCCGACAAGTTGGCCGCCCAGTTCGACGGCTACGAGGCGCTGCCCGGCAAGCACGTCAACGGCCGCCTCACCATGGGCGAAAACATCGGCGACCTGGCCGGCCTCAACGTGGCGTTCGACGCGCTGCAGATGGCGCTGGCGAAGAGCCCCGCCGAGGCGAAGGCCAGGATCGACGGCTACACCCAGGGCCAGCGCTTCTTCCTCAACTGGGCCCGCGTGTGGCGCGGCAGCATCCGCCCCGAGGCCCAGCTCACCCTGCTCAACACCGACCCGCACGCTCCCGCGCAATTCCGCGCGATCGGCGCGCCGTCCAACATGCCCGCGTTCGCCGAGGCGTTCCAGTGCAAGGGTGGCGACGCGATGGTGCGGAACGGGGAGAAGCGGGTGAAGATCTGGTAAGAGCCATGGCTTGAAGTGAAGCGAAAAGCCGCGACAGGAATGTCGCGGCTTTTTTTGTGTGGGCTACCGTTCGGCGACAAGGTTCAGCCTTACCACTCACCGTTCGCCCTGAGCGTAGGCCCGCAGGGCCAAAGTCGAAGGGCTGTCGGCTTCGACTTCGCTTGCTATCGCAAGCTACGCTCAGCGCGAACGGAATCTCGGCAGAATCGCCACGGAGGTTCTCTTCGATCAGCGCTGCGTTGCCATGACACGAGGGATTGTTCGCCCCATCCATGGGGCTCACCCCTTCGCGCTACGCGCTATGGGGCCAGCCTTCGGCTGTCCCGATTCGCTCTCGGCGAATCGGTCGCTCGCGGAGGCAGGATGCCGGAGCGAACAGCGGCGCAGCTGCTGGCCCTGGAGCGCGCAGCGCGGAAGGGTAAGGCGCAGGATGCGCCGAGTCACCCAGAGGTTTCGTCCACACCTCTCTCTCCGCCAGATACGCAAAACGCCCCACGAGGGGGCGTTTTGCGTATCTGGCGGGAGAGAGGCATCCATATCGTCTTTGTAAGGCATTGATATACAAGAATTTAATAAATATTCCGAATATCTGTACCAACAAAAAGACCAACACATGCCCCGCCCTTGGGGTAATGGCTGCTATGCCCCGCTTCCACGCTCCAGCTCGGCCGCCACCGTGTCCGTCGACTTCCAGAGCATTGCCCTTGTGCCAAACCACCAAACGCCGGCCACAAGCGCTCGAAGGCGTGAAGCGCGTCGCCGGCAGCGGCCTGGTGCTGTAATGACGATGTCGTTACATCATGGTAGACTAGGCGAAACATAGGAGCCTGCGCCATGTCAGCCCCCACCACCGACCATCCCAAGCGGGAAACGCTCAACCTTCGGATCAAGCCCGAGGAACGCAGCCTGATCGACCGTGCCGCCAAGGCGCGCGGGAAGAACCGCACGTCGTTTGTGCTGGACGCTGCGCGCGCGGCCGCCGAAGAAGCCTTGCTGGACCAAACCCTCATCACGGCCAACGCAAAGGCTTACGCCGCCTTTCTGGCCCGCCTGGACATGCCGCCCCAGCCGAATAAACGCCTGCGCAAAACCATGCAGACCCCGGCCCCCTGGGACAAGGCATGACCCTTGCCGCGCCCGAACCGCTCGGCCCGCAGCACGATGTGGAGCCGTTTCAGTCGGGCGTGGAGACACTGGACACCTGGCTGAAACGGCGCGCCCTGAAAAATCAAAGCAGCGGCGCATCCCGCACGTTCGTCGTCCGCGAGGGTTCCCGCGTGGTGGCCTACTACGCGCTGGCATCCAGTGCCGTGACGGTGGATGCGGCACCGGGCCGGTTCAGGCGCAATATGCCGAACCCGATTCCGGTGGTGGTACTCGGCCGCCTCGCGGTAGACCGATCGCAGCAAGGGAAAGGCCTCGGCCGGGCGCTAGTGCAGGATGCCGGCCGTCGCGTCCTCCAGGCCGCCGACGTGATTGGCGTGCGCGGTCTGCTGGTGCACGCGCTTTCGGCCGACGCCAAGGCGTTCTATGAACGGCTCGGCTTCGATCCGTCGCCGCTTGATCCCATGGTGCTGATGGTCACGCTGGCGGACTTGCAAACGGCGCTGTGATGCCGCCTTCGTTCGAGACCGCCAGTCCGGAGCTGACGCCGAGCAGTGTGGGCAGCGCGGCACCAATGCGTATTGCCACCGAACTGACCGCTCATTGCCGCCACAACTGAACCATTTCAGGCAAGTGAACCGACCGGCTTCGCCATCCATCTGACCAATGGGCAGTTCACTGGCGGAAGTGGGTCAGTTGCTTGCTGTCGCATGATGGATTGCCCCAGCGTTGTTGCCGATCGCGGCGACGTCGCCCATCGGGGCGGAACATCACGATGGAGACAGCAGGCGTGCCGAGAATTTCCAGCGAACGATCGAAGCTGTGCCGCCAATGCGTGCCCATATCCACGTAGGCGACGGCGGTTGTGCTGTTGTAGAAGCGACGGAAGGTCAGCCAGGCGCTTGCGGTGTAATCGCCGTCCTGCAGGTACTTGTGCCGGTGGAGGTGTTGATGGGGTCGCCGGCCATCGGCGCGCCCTTGCTGTCTACGCAGGACGCTCCTGACGAAGCGCCATTGCCTCCCGCGCCGCTGCCACCACAATCGTGGCCCTCGCCGCCATTGCAGCCACCGCCATCGCCGGTGTTCTTGCCTGGACTGGACGTGTAGGCGGCCCCATAGACTCCGTCGCCACCGTGGCAGTCACCATTAACTTCAAATACCCCAAACAGACCCGTTGTTTGATCCTCCTTCGTCGGCGCAAATGTATAACCACAATTCAAAGATCCGTAAGGGGAAACGCCCCAATATCTTTGATAATGGGACCAATCGTTTAAGACTTGCGCCTTTACGGTCGGGGAGCTTCCGTCTCTGTAGTAACCGTCGTTGTCGTAATATGACGCCCCATAGTAGGCGGTTGCGGATGCTGTCCCCGAGGTGGCTGCCGTGGTTGGCGAAGCCAATCTTGCCCCATGCAGGAACACCCTACGCGGTCGACGCACTAGCTGGACCGTCCTGCCAGCCGCCACTCCCTGTCGGAGTCTCGGTGGCTGATACCACCCCTGTGCCTAATACGCTGATGCACAGCACCAGCAGTGTTCTTCGAACGAAGTCCATGTCTTTTCCTCGAACATGACCCTGCGTCCGGCAGACTCACTGCATCGCGAGCTGCTCCACGGCGCCGTTGTAGCCGACTCCACAGTGTAAAAATGTGCACTGCGTCATGTGTCCACATCATCGTGGGTACGTTGTTTGTAATCGGCTTCGCTGGTCGCGCGTGGACTCCCGCGCCACCCGGTCGCTGGCATCCAGGCACGCGGAAGTCGTTTATGTAGGTTGCGTCAGACGTTCACGACGGCTGCACATTTTCAACACTAGTTTCATTTGATACTAGGTAGACGAGTCCGTGCTTCGGGCCATGATCCACCTCTGCACCAGATTCAAACGAGCAAGCCGATAGAGCCGGAGCCAAAGCCTGCTCCGACTGCTTGGATAGCGCATCGTCGGCGAAATCTCGCAACTTTCAACCGGTCACCCATGCAATCGAGGATGTGCTGTGATGAACCCGTTCGACGATATTGATGCCCGTTTTCTGGTGCTGGTGAACCACGAGGGCCAATACTCGCTATGGCCCGATTTCGCGCCTATGCCGCCCGGCTGGAACACAGCGTTCGGACCCGAGGCTCGGCAGGCCTGCCTGGATCATATCGAGCAAAACTGGACCGATATGCGTCCGCGCAGCCTGGTTGACGCGATGAACTCATCGGACGTCTGAGCCGCTTCTCCCTTGCACACGCCATGAACGCGGCCGCGATTGCATCGCGGCACACGTGTTGACGCCTGACGGGACCATCCACGCAAGTTCGAGCGGGGAAGACTGTGCCGGACACTCGCGAAGCAGTACAGGATGCATCGATCGCGCCCGCGACCTTTCCGCAATTGTTCGCGCACCAGGTCGCACGCTCGCCCAACGCCACCGCCCTGATATGCGGGGACGACCGGCTCAGCTACGCACAACTCGATGCCCGCGCGAATCGTCTCGCGCACTGGCTGAAGCGACGCGGCGTCGCGGTCGGCGAGATCGTGGCAGTGGCCTTGCCGCGTTCGTTCGAGATGATCGTGGCCGTCGTCGCCATCCAGAAGTGCGGCGCGGCATACCTCGCCCTCGATCCGGATTATCCGAGTAAGCGGTTGGCCTATATGCTCGGCGATGCCCAGCCGATCCTGCTCCTGAGCGTGCGTCAGACCGACATCGCACCGAGTGAGACCGGGCAGAGCGAGGCGATCCCGCGGATAAATCTGGACGACGGCGCCACGGCCGCGGCCATCGCGGCGTCGCCGGACGGCGCCCTCGGCGACGATGACATCGTCCTCCTGTCGCAGGTGTCCTACGTCGTCTACACCTCCGGCTCCACCGGACAGCCGAAGGGCGTCGTCGTCACGCATGCCGGTGTGCATGCACTGGTAAGCAGCTACCGGGAGCGCCTGAGGGTCGACGCAGACAGCCGCATCCTGCAGTTTGCCTCGCTATGCTTTGACGCCTCGTTCGCGGAAATCGCCATGGCCTTGTGCCTGGGCGCGCAACTGGTGCTGGCGCCATCCGGCGAACTGACCCCGGGCCCGGCACTGGCGAAGACTTGCGCGCGCCACGGCGTGACGCATCTCGCCCTGCCACCGAGCCTGCTCGCCCTGATGGCGCGGGACCAGCTCTCGGGCGTGAGTACCCTGCAGGTCGGCGGCGAGGCCTGTACGCCCGGCTTGGTGGCGGCATGGGCAGGCGGACGGCGCATGATCAACTGCTACGGGCCAACCGAAACATCGGTCGACGCCTTGCTCTCCGAGCCCTTGTGCGCCACCGACCCCGACGTCCCGATTGGCCGCCCCGTCCAAGGGGCACACGCCTATGTGCTGGACGCCGCGCTGAGTCCGGTGGCGGACGGCGAGGAAGGCGAGCTCTATCTGTCCGGACCGGGACTGGCCCGCGGCTATCTGCATCGCCCGGGTATGACGGCAGCGCGCTTCACCGCCGATCCGTTCGGCGAGCCGGGCAGCCGCATGTACCGCACGGGTGATCTGGTCCGGCGCGTTGCTGGCGGCGAACTGGTCTTCGCCGGACGCGCGGACCGGCAGATCAAAATACGCGGCCTGCGCATCGAACCCGGCGAAATCGAAGCCTGTCTCATGCGGGATCCCGGCGTGGCCCAGGCCGCGGTGATCGACTTCGAGGACCGCTCGGGACAGAAGCAGCTCGTAGGCTATGTCGTGCCACGTCGCCTCGCACGCGACGACGCACGCGACCCGTCGCTGGAGGCGCGCCAGGTGCACGAGTGGCAGGCCTTGCACGACAGTCTGTATACGCAGCACACGGAACTGGCCCACGATGGCGACTTCGGGGGCTGGGACAGCAGTTACGACGACACCCCCATTCCGCTCGAACAGATGCGCGAATGGCGCGAGGCTATCGCCGCCCGCATCCTCGCGCAGCGCCCGGTCCGACTGCTCGAAATCGGTGTCGGCACCGGACTGATACTATGGCGCGTCGCGCCGCACTGCGAAGCCTATTGGGGCCTGGATTTCTCGGCGCCGGTGATCGAGTCCCTGCGCGCCCGCGTCGCGCACGATTCCGGGCTGCACGGCCGCGTCGAGCTGCACTGTCAAGCCGCACACGATACCGGCGGCCTGCCGGCGCGGTACTTCGACACCATCGTGCTGAATTCGGTGATCCAGTATTTCCCGGGACCGGATTACCTGACCCAGGTGTTGCGCCAATGCATGGAGCTGCTGGCTCCCGGCGGCCGCATCGTCGTCGGCGATGTGCGCAATCTTCGCCTGTCGCGCTGCTTCGCCGCGGCGGTCGCCCTGGGACATGCGCCGGATGCGCTGGAGCCGGCACAGGCGTTGCGCGCGGCCGCGGAACAACACCTCCTGGTGGAGAACGAGATGCTGGTCGACCCGGCGTACTTCTCGGCCCTCGCACAGGATCTCGCCGGCTGCGCCGGGGTGGACATCCAATGCAAGCGCGGACACCACCATAACGAACTGACGCGCCATCGCTACGAAGTCGTGCTGCACAAGCAGGGCGCCGCCCTGCACTCCGTGAAGGACATGCCTGCGCTGCGCTGGGGGCGCGATCTCGACACACTCGAATCCCTGCGGCTTCGCCTGGAACGACAGCGGCCGTCCGGCATTCGCCTCAGCGGAGTACCGAACGCGCGCCTGCACGACGAGCTCGCGCTTATGCGTCGGCTATGGGAAGAAGAGGCGCCGTCCGCGGATGATCCGCCGGCGATCGAACCGGAAGACCTGCACGGGTTGGCGGCGGAGCTGGGCTATCGCGCCGCCATCACTTGGGCGGACGACGGCGACGGCAGCCGGCTGGAGGCGCTATTTATCGATCCGGCCGCGATCGACGCGGCCATGCTGACCGACATCTTCCTGCCGGACGCGGCGCGCACAAGCGGCGAATCCGCCTACGCCAGCAATCCGCTAGCGATGCAAGACACTCGGGCCTTCGTGGCCACGCTGCGGCGCGGCTTGCTGGAACAACTGCCCGGCCACATGGTGCCGGGATCCATCGTGGTCCTGCCCCGCCTGCCGCTCACCCCGAGCGGCAAGCTCGACCGCCAGGCACTGCCCTCGCCCGCGGCAGGCGCTGCCATCCATCGCGCCTTCGGCCGGGCACTGGCAGGAGTTGCTGGGCATTGAACAGGTCGGCCGCAACGATCACTTCTTCGAACTGGGCGGCAACTCGCTGATCGTGATCCAGCTGATGGAACGCCTGCGCCGCGACGAACTCGGCACCGAAGTCCGCGTGATCTTCACGACACCGATCCTGTCCGAGTTGGCCGCGGCGCTGGAAACGCACCAAACCGCGGTGCTGCCGAGCCCGGCCATCACGCTGGAGAGCACCGCCATCACGTCGGAGATGCTCACATTGATCGACCTGAGCCAGGACGACATCGACCAGATCGTTGCCCTGGTACCCGGCGGCATCGGCAATATCCAGGACATCTACGCCCTCGCACCGCTGCAGGAGGGCATGCTGTTCCATCACCGCCTGACCCGCGAAGGCGATCCCTACCTGATGATCGATCGGCTCGCCTTCGCCGACCGGGATCTATTGGACCGCTATCTGGCGGCCGCCCAGCAGGTGATCGAGCGCCACGACATTCTCCGCACGGCCTTCGTCTGGGAAGGCCTTTCCAGCCCCGCCCAAGTGGTATGGCGGCGTGCGCCGATCGAGGTAACCGAACTGGCGCTGGATCTCCGTGACGGCCCGATCCAGGAGCAACTGGCGCAACGCTACGATCTGACGCGAACCCGTCTCGACCTCGCACAGGCGCCGCTGCTGCGCTTTGTCGTCGCTCACGACCCGGCCAGCGAGCGCTGGATGCTGCTGCAGATCGCGCATCACATGATCGGCGATCACTCCAGTTTCGACCAGTTCTATGCCGAAGCCATCGCCCTGCTCGGCGGCCAGGCGCACACGCTGGCCGAACCGCAACCGTTTCGACGGCTGGTCGCACAGACCCGTTTGGGCCTGCCGCCGTCCACCCACGAAGCGTATTTCCGCGGCCAACTGGCCGATATCGATGCGCCGACCCTGCCGTTCGGGTTGGGCAATGTGCATCTGGACGGATCCCGGATAGGCGAAGCCAAACGCGTGGTGCCGGCCGAGCTCGACCGGCGGCTGCGCGCGCAAGCACGCCGGCTGGGCGTGAGCTTGGCCAGCCTGTGCCACCTGGCCTGGGGCCAGGTGATCGCCAAGACCGCAGGTCGCGAACAGGTCGTGTTCGGCACCGTGCTGTTCGGACGCATGCAAGGCGGCGACGGCGACGACCAGGCCATGGGACTGTTCATCAACACTCTGCCCCTGCGCATGGACATGGATGGCACTGGCGTGGAGGATGCGGTGAGACGCACGCAGGACCAACTGGTCGAATTGCTGCGCCATGAGCACGCATCGCTATCCCTGGCGCAGCGCTGCAGCGGTGTCGCGCCGCCCGCGCCCTTGTTCAGCGCGCTGTTCAACTACCTCCACGAAGCCGCCGACGCGCAACTGGCGCACAAGAGCACGCCGGGCATCGACTGGCTGGGCTTCGAAGAGCGGACCAACTATCCGCTCAATCTTTCCGTCGAAGATTACGGCGACGCACTCAGGCTGGTGCTTCAGGCCGCGCCGCCGATCGATCCCGAGCTGATCTGCGCTTATACGCAGCAGTCGCTGGAGAGTCTCGCCTCGGCCCTGGAACGCACGCCGCGGCTGGGCTTGCGCCAGCTCGAAATCGTGCCGGCCGCCGAACGGCACTTGCTGCAGACATGGAGCCGCCCCTTCAAGACTCCGCCGTCCGTCTGCTGCGCCCATCAGCTGCTCGAAGCGCAAGTCCAGGGCCATCCCGCCGCAATTGCCGCCGTCTTCGGCGAGCAGACGCTGTCCTATCGCGAACTCAATGCACAGGCCAACCGTCTGGCCCACTATCTGCTCGGGCAAGGCGTGCGACCGGACGACCGGATCGCCATCTGCGCCCAGCGCGGGCTGCCCCTGCTGATCGCCATCCTCGCGGCACTGAAAGCGGGCGGCGCCTATGTGCCGCTGGACCCAGCCTATCCCGCGCAACGCCTGGCCATGATCCTGGAGGATGCCGCGCCCACGCATCTGCTAGCCGATGCCATCGGACGCGCAAACCTGGACACGCAAGCCTCGCGCGGCTTGAACGTCCTGGATATCGAGGCACCCCGCCCGCCCTGGCATGACGCACCGGACACGGATCCGCAGCCGGAGGGATTGCGCCCGGATCACCTTGCCTACGTGATCTACACCTCCGGTTCGACCGGCCGTCCCAAGGGTGTGGCGGTGACCCACCAGGGCATCGCCAGCCTGCTGTCCAGCCAGAGGCATCAGCTCGACGCCGGTCCGCAGGCGCGCGTGCTGCAGTTCGCCTCGATCAGCTTCGACGCCTCGTTCTGGGAGCTGTGCATGGCCTTGCTGTCCGGCGGACGCCTGGTGTTGGCACCCGCCGAACGCCTACTGCCTGGGGCCGACCTGGCCGCCCTGATCGCCGAACAGGGCATTACTCACCTCACCCTGCCGCCGTCGGCCCTGGCCCTTCTGCCTGAGCAAGCCCTGCCCGCAGATGCCCGACTGATCGTCGCCGGTGAGGCCTGCCCACCCAGCCTCGCGCAGCACTGGTCTGGCCGGGTTTCCCTGTTCAATGCCTACGGCCCGACCGAGGCGACCGTCTGCGCCACGCTCAGCGCTCGCCTGGCCGGCGAACAGACACCGCCGATCGGCCGGCCGATCGAGCACGCCCAAGTCTATGTGCTCGACGCCAGCCTGCGGCCGTTGCCGGTCGGCGTGACCGGTGAGCTGTACCTGGCCGGTCCTGGCTTGGCGCGCGGATACTTGGGACGGCCCGCGCTGACCGCCGAGCGTTTTGTCGCCCATCCCCACGGCCGCCCCGGCGAACGCATGTATCGCACCGGCGACCTCGCCCGCTGGCGCGAGGACGGCCAGCTTGAATTCGTCGGCC
>Ga0310811_10006080_pt1 | contig 15381 bp, 19 predicted proteins | sample YCmetagenome_FD_207642 | JGI IMG/M metagenome (GOLD analysis project Ga0310811, IMG submission 207642) | Soil microbial communities from experimental microcosm in Duke University, North Carolina, United States - YC | ecosystem: Engineered > Artificial ecosystem > Soil microcosm > Unclassified ...
GTGGGCCAGCCGACTTTGCGCCTGGACGGGCTGACCGTCGGCGGCACAGCGCAAGCCGCCTGATGCCCAGATACTGGTTCCGGCAGAAGCAGCTTGGGTACGGCCCAACGCCGAGCACCTGGCAGGGTTGGCTGTTCATGAGTTTCAGCTGCCTTGCCGTGTTCGCCGTGATCCTGTCGGCGCCGGCCATCCGCGACAACCTGTTGCGCGCGGCCTGGGTGGTGCTGGGGCTCTCGATCACCGTGCTGGTGACCGTGACGGTCAGCCGGCTCAAGACTGAAGGCGGCTGGCGCTGGCGCAATGGCCAAGATTGAATCAAGCACTGAACTGATCTTCAAGATCGTGCCGCGCGCCGAATGGGAAGCTTCCAGCGGCGACTATCACGGCTCGGCGCACGACCGCTCCGACGGCTTCCTGCATTTCTCCACCGCACTGCAACTGGCGGAAACCCTGCGCCGCTACTATGCGGGGCAAAATGACCTGATGCTGATCGCTGTCGATCCTGCCGCGCTGGGCGATGCACTCAAATGGGAATTTTCCCCATCACGTGGCGAGGATTTTCCGCATCTTTATGCGCCGCTGTCGTGCGACGCGATGAAATGGGCACGGCTGATAGCTAGAGACGCGGACGGAGAGTTCGTGTTGCCTGCCTTATTCTAAAATAAAAACAATTGTCATGCCCGCGAAAGCGGGCATCCAACTACAGCCCATGAGTTTCCAAAAAGTTGGATTCCCGCTTACGCGGGAATGACAATAGAGGGCTATTTGGTCTGATAGGTTTTCGAATAACCGTTGCGGTCATTGGTCATGGTGATCGCGCCATCGCGCGTGATCTCGACATGGATGGCATGACCCTCGTCCGGCGGAGCACTGAACAGCGACTTGGACTGTGCCGCCACCGCGCTCGCCGGCGGATTGAGATTGGCGATCATCTCCTTGTCGCCGTCCCATTCCGGATGGGCGTAGTTCTCATGGGTCTGCCAGAAGCCCATCAGTCCCGGCGAAGCCTTGATCGTCTTGATCGCCTCTTCGTCGCCGCCCTTCTTGCCACCCGAACCCATCAGCGCCACGTCCGGATGCATGTCGGCGATGGAAGCCGGATTGCTGGAGATGTTGGAGCCGTGCTGGGTGACGATCAGAAGATTGACATGGCCCAGCTTGCCGGCCGGGCATGACAATTCATATTCCTTCTTCCAGGAAAGATCGCCGAACAAAGCGATCTTCACCTTGCCGAAGGTCAGCAGCGATGCGACGGAGCGGGTGTTCTCTTCGCCGCCATCGGGCTTGCTGCTTTTGGCTTCGGCCGTGTCGCAGGCCGGATTGGGCGCGCCCGCGCCAGGCAACGCCTTGGACATGACCACGCCGTTGCTGGCCACGATGGTATCGGTCATTCCGCCCATCCGGATCACCTGCCCCGGCCTGGCAACGAGGTGCTTGTGGCCTTTGATGACCTCCAGATATTTCGGATAGAGGATGTCCGGCGCGCCGCCCGGCAGCTGCGGATCGTCCTTCACGCCCGGCGGCAGATGCTCGACGTTGGGACCGTGATCGATGAAGGTGCCCACCGGCATGCGCTTGACCAGGTCCACCACGCCACCGACATGATCCATGTGGTAGTGGGTGATGATCACGTAATCTATTTTCTTGACGCCCAGCTTCTTGGCCGCGGCGACAATGCGGTCGGCGCTGTTCTGCGCCCCGTCGGGCGAAGGCAGAAGACCGTAATCGCTAGGCCAGCCGGTATCGATCAGCAGCGAGCGGCCGCTGGGCGTGACGAACAGGGTGCCGCCGCCGCCTTCCACGTCCACCGACACGATCTTCAAGGTATCGCTGGCCGCCAAGGCCGGTGTGACAAGTGCCGGCGTGACAAGCGCGGTGCCCAGCAGCGCGGCGGCAAAAATCCTGCCCATCATGATGCGTTAGCCCCATAGGTCTTGTTGTAACCGGTGCGTTCGTTGATCACCGTGATCTTGCCGGTCTTCTCAATGCGCAGGCGCAAGGCATAGGCCTTGTCCTTGGCCTGGTCGGTGCCTTCATTGGCGATCATGTCGGCCGGCACATTGATGTCCGGCGCCACCGTGGTGGTGTGAAGCTGCCAGACGCCCTGGATGCGCGGGCTGGCTTGGATGGTCTTCATGCGCGCGGCATCGGCGCCCTTGCGCGCCGAATTGCCCACGATGGCTACAATCGGCGCCAGCGCATTCAGCGCCGCGGGGCTGCCCGACAAAGCGGTGCCGTGATGGGTGGCCAGATAGACATCCACCTTGCCGACGCGGTCTGTGGGACAGAACAGATCCTTCTCGCGGTCCCAGGTCAGGTCGCCAAAGGCAGCGATCCGGACCTTGCCGTAACTGATCAGCGAGGCGGTGGAGCGGGCATTCTCCTCGCCGCCATTGCTGGCCATGCCTTCCATGCCGGCGCAGGACGAATTCTCTTCACCCGCACCCTTCATCGGCTTGGCGATCGGCTCCGCGTCGGCCATCACGATGGTGTCGGTCAGGCTGCCGATATGGAAGACCTGGCCGGGCTTGGCCACGATGTGATGCAAATGATGGTCCTCGATCAGCTTGATATAGTGCTGATAGCCATAGGCCGAGGAACCGGGCGGCGGATTGTTCATGTCGATCTGCGGCGCCGTCGGATTGGGAGATGCGGTAGTCTCCCGGTTGGGGCCATGGTCGATCACGGTGCCGATGGGGATGCGGGCCAGCAGACCCTCGAAGCCGCCGATATGGTCGCCGTGGTAATGGGTGATCAGCAGATAATCGATCTTCTTGACGCCCAGGGCATTGGCGGCCGCCACGATGCGCGCGGAGCTGGGATTGTCTCCGGTGGCGCGGCTCTGCTCCGGATTGCCGGTGTCGATCAGCAGCGACCTGCCCTCGGGGGTGACGAACAGGGTGCCGCCGCCGCCCTCCACGTCGATGGACACCATCTGCAGGGCCGTGTCCTTCGCTCCCGCCGGACCCGCCGCCAGAAGTGCGGCAAAAGCCGCCGATGTCGCAAACTTGCGCAGCATGAACGCCTCCCGAAAATTTTCGGCGAGACTAGAGCTTTTGCTTCGCTGCCGCTAGGCTTCGCGCCATGATCCCCATCACCGGAAAAGCGCACGACCTGGGCGACGGATTTTTCGTCACCCGCCTGTTGCCGCAGGCGGCGCGGCGCAGCGTCGGTCCCTTTGTCTTCTTCGATTATTTCGGGCCGGTCGATTTTCCGCCCGGCAAGGGAATCGACGTGAGGCCCCATCCCCATATCGGGCTTGCCACCATCACCTATCTGTTCGACGGGACGCAGATGCACCGCGACACCTTGGGCTCGGTTCAGGATATCCGCCCTGGCGACGTGAACTGGATGACCGCGGGCCGCGGGATCGCCCATAGCGAACGCACCGGACCTGAGGCCCGGGCTGCCGGCCATCGCATGCACGGCATCCAGAGCTGGATCGGCCTGCCCGCCGCAGACGAGGAAGCCGCCCCCGCCTTCCAGCATTTCAGCCGCGCCGAACTGCCCGAATATGAGGACAAGGGCGTCACCCTGCGGCTGATCGCGGGCGAGGCCTTCGGCCTCAAATCGCCGGTGAAGGTTTTTTCGCCGATCTTCTATGCCGACGCCCGCTTCGCCCCCGCCGGCGCGTTGCATTACGAGGCCAAACATCAGGAGCGCGCCTTCCTGGTGATCGAAGGCGAAGTCCAGACCGGCCCCACCGAAGTGCATGGTCCCGGCGCCATGCTGGCACTGGAGGAAGGCGAAGAAGTCACGCTTTATGCCGACGCGCCCGCGCGGGTGATGCTGCTGGGCGGCGCCAGGCTGGATGGCGAGCGCCACATCTGGTGGAATTTCGTCTCCTCCTCCAAGGACCGCATCGAACGCGCCAAGCAGGACTGGAAGGACGGCAAGTTCGGCCTGATCCCCGGCGACGACAAGGAATTCATCCCCCTCCCCGAGCCCAAATAGGCTCAACCCAAACAGAACCGCAGACAGGATTTTAGATCATGAAGTTCAACCGGCTGGGCCAGACAGGCCTGTTCGTCTCCGAATTGTGCATGGGGACCTGGAGCTTTTCGGGCCGCAACTATTTCGGCGGCGCCATCGGCACTTTGCAGCAGAAGGATGCCACCCGGTTCATCGGCCGGGCGCTGGAAGCCAAGATCAATTTCATCGACACCGCCAATGTCTATTCCTTCGGCGATTCCGAACTGATGACCGGACAGGCGCTGAAGGATCTGGGCGTCAAGCGCAGCGATGTGGTGCTGGCGACCAAGGTGTTCGGCCGCATGGGGCCCGGCGCCAATGATATGGGCGCCTCCCGCGGCCACATCATGGACAGCATCAGTCTGAGCTTGGAGCGGCTGCAGACCGATCACGTCGACCTCTACCAGGTGCATCACTCCGACCCCATCGCGCCACTGGACGAGACCATGCGCGCGCTGGACGACCTGATCCGCCAGGGCATGGTCCGCTATATCGGCGTTTCCAACTGGGAAGCCTGGAAGATCATGAAGGCCAATGGCCTGGCCGAGCGCCTGGGCCTGACCCGGATTGTGACCAACCAGGTTTTTTACTCCATCGCCGGCCGCGACATCGAACAGGAGATGGTGCCGATGATGAAGGACCAGGATATCGGTTGTCTGGTGTGGAGCCCACTGGCGGGCGGCTACATGGCCGGCAAGTATACGCCAGGCGAAGGCATCAAGGTCGAGCCGGGCCGCCGCGCCAATTTCGATTTCCCGCCCATCGACAAGGAGAAGGCGGATCGCACCGTGGTCGCCATGCGCGAGATCGCCAAGAAGCATGGCGTGTCGGTGGCCTGTGTGGGCCTGACCTGGGTGCGGCAGAAGCCCTTCATCACCTCCACCATCATCGGCGCCACCACGATGGAACAGCTCAACGACAATCTGGCCTCGCTGAACTTCACCCTGCCGCCGGAGGACATGGCGAAGCTCGACGAGATCAGCGCCGAGCGGACGCTCTATCCCCACTGGATGATCAGCCGCAACAACGTCACCCGCATTCCCACCGGCGAACCGGTCACGCTGGGCGCCATTCCGAAGAACTAGCGCCGGCGAAGCAGGCAGTTCCCTTCTCGCGCAAAGATCGGAACTGATCGCCACCATTTTCCTGTTGCACCAAGACGGGACAGAGTTGTTCCGTAACAGGACAATCGCGCCGGCAAGCGCGATGCGAACGTGGCAATGGTGCAGCACCAGCACGTTTCTCTTCGTCTTTTGCGTGCAACGCGATTGATTCGCTCCACAGCGCTTGGTTATCGTCGATTCACTGTGTTGCCTGCGCATTGGGCGCGGGAATCCCTGGGGGGATGCATAGCCATGAAATCGCGCGCCGGTGCGGCGCAGGCGCGGAAAGCCGGGGCGCGATGACCGTCCTGATCGGCCGGCAGATTTCCGTGATAGACGGCGATGCCGGCGTGCGCGACACGGTCTTCGCCATGCTGGACGGCGTGGGCTTCGCCGTGCGCACCTATATGTCGGCCGGACACTTCCTTTCTGACTATACCTCGCGCGGCGGCTGTATCCTCGCCAACGTCCTCTTGCCCGACATGGACGGGCTGGAACTGCTGCAGCATGTCGCCCGTCAGGGCCTGGACAAGCCGGTGGTGCTGTTCTCAGAAGAGGCCGACGTGCCATTGGCGGTGGCGACCATGAAGGCCGGCGCGGCAGATTTTCTTCTGCATCCGTTTGATGCCGCCACCCTCGTCTCCAGCTTGGAACATGCCCTGCGGATCGGCTGGAAGTCGTCCAAGCGCGGCGCCGAGATGCGCGCGGCGCGCACCAGGCTCGCCCTTCTGACGCCGCGCGAGCGGCATGTGCTGGACCAGCTCGTCATGGGGCAGCCCAACAAGGTGGTGGCGCATGCGCTGGGCATCTCGGCCCGCACGGTCGAGTTCCACCGCGCCCATGTCATGGACAAGCTGGGCGCCCGCAACATGTCCGACCTGATGCGGCTTGCCTTGTTGGCCGAACAGGCCGGCGAGCAGGCAGCCGAAGACCTGCCCGAGCCCCGCGCCGCCAACGGCGCTCGCCGCTGAAATCTCTCTCTTCTTGCGTTGGCCGGCACGCATTTGTGCGTGCCTTGCAGTTCCCTGTGTTAACGCCGCCAAGTCGGCACACCCGTAGTTCTACGGAAGGTGTGCGATGCGCGGCCCAGCGGATCGGCTGTCAACGCGTAGTTTTACGAGCGGCTGCTTCCGCAAATCTACTTGCGCACAATTCACAGCTATCTGCGGCGCCAGGCCTTGCGGCTTAGTGATTGCGACGATGATCACATCGCTGGGGTGTCATGAAAATTCTAGCAAGCGCCATGCTGGCGCCGGGGACAATGCTTCTTGCCGGCCTTTCTGGCTTTGTCCTCGCGGCGCTTTTGTTCGCCCTGGCCTCTTCGCGGCGCGCTGCGCGGGGCCGGGGCACCGCGCCCGCCCCCGATCATCCCCATTTCTGGCAGATGCTGCTGCGCAAAGGCGGCCAGAAAGGGGGATGGTCTGTGGCGGTGCTGGACGGCGCGGGCGAGTGTCTGTTTCTTTGCGGCAAGGCCGCGCAATATCTCGACGACTGCCGCGCGCAGATCGGCCCGGCGCTGGCCAACCTGACACGCGAGGGCATCGGCTTCGATCTCAGGATCGCGCTGAGCGCCACCGAATGCCTCTGGGTCACCGGCCGGCCGGTAGGCCGCCGCGCCGTTCTCTATTTCACGCCGGAAGCTGAGGACAGCGCGGCGGAAACGCAATTGCGCCGCGAGGTAGCCGCCTATTCCGCGCTGATACGAAAATTGCCGGCGGCAGTGGCGGCCTTTGGTGCCGATCGCAGGCTCTGGGCCTACAGCCGCGCTTATGCGGAGCTTTGGGGGCTGACGGAAGCCGAGCTGGACCGTAAGCCCTTCGAGGACGAGATCCTCGACCGGCTGCGCGAGGCTCGCCGGCTGCCCGAACAGGGAGACTTTTCGGTCTGGAAACGGCGTCAGCTGCGGCAGACGGTCGGCACGCGTGAGACCTGGCATCTGCCGAGCGGCCGCAGCCTGCGCGTGACGCAACATATGGGCGCCGAAGGCAAGCTGGTCCTGTACGAAGATGTCAGCCCGCAACTGGCGCTGGAAGCCGAAAACAGCCTGCACAAACAGGTGCAGAAGGCCACGCTCGATACGCTGGACGAAGGCGTGGCGATTTTCGGCGCCGACGGCCGGCTGGTGCTGGGCAATAGCTGCTTCGCCACCCAATGGCAGTTGCCGGAAAGCGTCATGCTGCGGCATCCGCACTATTCGGAGATCGCAGCCGGCAGCAGCGCGAGCCTGGGGCCGGACAGCATCTGGGACGCGGTGGCGCAAGGCGTGATCGCCGCAGAGGCGGCATCCATACCGGCGCCGCGCGTCCTGCAGCGGGCCGATGGGCGCAGCTTCCTGGTGACCCTGTCGCGCCTGCCCAATGGCACCACTATGGCGAACTTTCTGGACTTCGGCGATCTGGAGCGGTTCGAAGCCATGCTGGCGGAAGACCGGGCTCTGCCTTGGCCCTCGAACCGCAAGGACGGCAATAGGTAGGCTTAGAGCGGATCAGAGAAAATTATATTCCGTGAACAGCGGCGTCAGATCCCTGCCCCACGGCCCGTAATAGTTCTTCAGCATCTCTTCGGCGCGGGTATAGCCGCGCGCCACCAGCTCGCGCAGGGGATTGAGAAAGCCATCTTCGCTCACGCCGGAGCCGTCCAGTTCGGCGCGGCGCTTCAGCCCCTCGCCCGATATCTCCAGCAGACGGTGGGCCAGGGTGTGCACCGTGATGTTGCGGAAGGGTGTCTTGAAGCCTTGCTTGCCGACGCTATCGCGCATGGCCTGGCGCTCTTCCACGGTCCAGTCCTTGACCAGGTCCCAGGCCGCGTCCAGCGCCTGACTGTCGTAAAGGACGCCCACCCACAGCGCCGGCATGCCGCAGATGCGCCGCCACTGCCCGCCATCGGTGCCGCGCATCTCCAGAAAGCTCTTGAGCCGGACTTCCGGGAAGATGGTGGTGAGATGATCGGCCCAGTCACTGAGCATGGGCTCGATATGGGCGACCTCCGGAATTTTGCGGGCCAGAAAATCGCGGAAGCTCTTGCCCGCCATGTCTATGTACTTGCCGTCGCGGTAGAGGAAATACATCGGCACATCGAGGGCGTAGTCGACATAACGCTCAAAGCCCATGCCCTCCTCGAACACCCAGGGCAGCATCCCGGCGCGGGCATTGTCCACGTCGGTCCAGACCTGGGCACGGTAGGAGAGGAAACCGCTGGGCTTGCCCTCACGGAAGGGCGAATTGGCGAACAGCGCCGTGGTGATGGGCTGCAGCGCCAGGCCGACGCGGAATTTCTTCACCATGTCGGCTTCGGATTCGAAATCCAGATTCACCTGCACGGTGCAGGTGCGGAACATCATGTCCAGGCCATAGCCGCCGACCTTCGGCATGTAATCCCGCATGATCTTGTAGCGCCCCTTGGGCATCACCGGCGTCTCGGCCAAGGTCCAGTTGGGGGCGAAGCCGAAGCCCAGCACGCCCGCACCGATCTCATTGGCCACTTCGCGGGTCTGCTCCAGATGCGTGTCCACCTCGGTGCAGGTGTCGTGGACGGTCTTGAGCGGCGCGCCTGACAGTTCGAACTGCCCGCCCGGTTCCAGCGACAGCGAGGCGCCGTCCTGCGTCAGGCCGATGATATTGTCGCCCTCGCGCAGGGGCTCCCAACCGAAACGCTGCATGCCTTCCAGCAGCTGGCGGATGCCGGGCTTGCCCTCATAGCTGACCGGCTTGTGGGTCTTGAGGTCGTAGACGAATTTCTCGTGCTCGGTGCCGATGCGCCATTGGTCTGCCGGGCGGCAGCCTTTGGACAATTGGCGAACTAGATCGTCGCGGCTCTGAATTGGGCCGCTGGCAGACTGCGGTATGGACATGAAGCACCCTCGGAACAGGTACTTAAGGAGCGCTCATAAGAGGTGCAAGCCATGTCATTTTTGTATTGACTTAATTAAGTGAATTCGAAAATACTAGGGCATGACCGCCCTGCAGGCACATCACGGCTTTTCGGCTTTGGCCGATCCCACCCGCCAGCGCATCGTGGAGATGCTGGCTATGGGCGCATTGTCATCCGGCGAGATTGCGGGGCGTTTTTCTCTGTCGGCTCCTGCCATCTCCCAGCACCTGAAAGCGTTGAAAGAAGCAAGGCTGGTGACGGTGCGCGCCGACAAGCAGAAGCGCATCTACACCCTGGACCCGGAAGGCGTGGCGGAAGTTTCCGCCTGGGTGGACCGCATCAAGGCATTTTGGAACCCGCGCCTGGACGCGCTGGAAGCTGCCCTGAAGGAGGACCGGTCGTGAAAGGCGAAGTCATTGCCGAAAGCGCCGTGCGCTTTGTGCGCGAACTGGATGCGCCGGCGGAAAAGATCTGGGCGTTCCTGACCGAAAGCGTGCGCCTGCCGGAATGGTATGGCGAGGGCAGCATCGAGCCGCGGGAGGGCGGCGCGGTGTCGCTGATGGGCGGCCATATCCGCGGCGTGGTCACCGGCTGGCGGGTGAACCAGTTCCTTGGCTACACCTGGAATGTGTTCTCGCCAGGAGAGAGCACCTCGCGCTTTCCCGTCTCCTATCTGGAATTCACCGTCGAAGGCTCGCGTCTCACCCTCGTCCACCGTCCCATCTCGGCTGCGATGCAGAACCAGACCATGATGGGCTGGCACACCATGCTGGACCTAATCGCGGCGGGACTGAAAGGCGAATTCCCCCAACGCAGCGATCTCTTTCCCCAAAATGCCGCGCTCTATGGCGTGGACTTGGGCAGCTTGAAAAGGTGAACCATGGACGATTTCGCCACCCGCCCTGATCCGCACACCGTCGAGTTCGTGCGCATTTTGCCCGGCCCGATCGAGCGCATCTGGGACTTCATCACCGACGGCAAGAAACGCGGCGAATGGTTTGCCTCCGGCAACCTGCCGGAAAAAGTCGGCCAGCCCTTCACCATGCGCTTCAAGCACAGTGAACTGTCGCCCAATCAGGCGCCGCCGCCGGAGAAGTTCATCGAAATGGACAAGACCGGCCACACCTCCGAGAACATCCTGCTGGCGCGCGAGAAGCCACATCTCTTGGCCTTTACCTTCGGGCCGGAAGGACGCGACCGCTCGGAGGTGGAATTCCGCCTGACCTATGTCGGCCCTCCCCAGGACAACAAGGTCCGCCTCACCCTCACCCACCGCAAGATTCCTGATCGCAAATATGCGGTGGACGTGTCGGGCGGCTGGCACAGCCACCTGGCCATTCTGCAATACAAGGCGGAAGGCAAAGTGCCGCCGGCCTTCTGGGATGTGTGGCGGCAGACCGAGGGCGTCTATGACAAGCGGTATGCCGCGCAATGACCATCACACCGTTCCTGATGTTCGAAGGCGCGGCCGAAGCGGCCATGAACTTTTATGCCTCCCTTTTCCCCGGCTCGACGATCGACAGCATCACCCGTTACGGCGCAAGCGGCCCGGGCCCCGAGGGTTCGGTCATGCAGGCCGCGATGACACTGAAGGGGCAAAAACTGTTCTTCATTGACAGTCCGGTAAAGCACGCCTTCACCTTCACCCCCGCCATCTCTCTGATGGTGGATTGTGACAGCGCCGCGGAGGTGGACCGGCTGTTCACCACCCTGTCCGAACAGGGAAAGACGCTCATGCCGCTGGACGCCTATCCGTTTGCGAACCGCTTTGCCTGGGTCAATGACCGCTTCGGGGTTAGCTGGCAGCTGCGCTTTTCCTGACATGCCAGTCTGCTATCCTCGGGCCGGTCCGGGGAGCAGCGCATGAAAAAGATTCCCGTCGGCGCGACCATCGCGCATGCCTATCGTTTCGCCTTCGGCCAGGCGCCAACTTTGCTGCGCGCCATCTGGCTGCCCTTGCTGGCGCAGCTGGTGGTGGTCTTTTTCCTGATCAAGAGAACCGCCCTGTTCATGGCCGCGATGCAGGCCCAGGACCCATCGGCCACGACCCTGTTCGGTCCCGTGCTGCTGCTGTTTCCGCTGGCCATTATTCTGTTCTTCGTGCAGCTCACCGCTGCCATGGAAACTGCGCTGGGCAATCCGCCGCGATCCTGGTTCACCTTCCGTCTGGACAAGCCGATGTGGCGCCTCCTGGGCGGCTTCCTGGCCGCCGCGCTGGCCATCATGGCGCTGATGATCGGCTACCTCATGGTCCTTTACATTCTGGGCTTCCTAGCCGAAGCGACCTTGAAAATTCCCGTCTCCGCCGGTCAGGCCCGGCGCATCATTCTCCTGGTCGCTGCGGGCGCGATCCTGGTGGGCTATGGCGGCATGATCTTCCTGGCGATCCGCTTCCTGTTCCTGCTGGCGCCCGTCAATGTCTCCCAGCATCAACTGGGCCTGGGCCAAGCCTGGCACCTGTCGGCGGGAAATTTCTGGCGCATCCTGCTGATCGCGCTCGCCATCCTGATCCCCATCCTGCTGATCAACTACGTCTATACATTTTCCCTCGTCGGCTTGCCCCCCACGACCTTGGGCGCCAGCAAGCAGGCCCGGGAAGCAGCCGAAATGACGTGGCGGATCGCCGAAATGAACGCCATGGTCAATCGCTGGTATCTCACCTTGCCGTTGACCGTTGTCCTGATGCTGTTCCAGTTCGGCGCCGGATGCGCGGCGCAGGTCTTCGCCTACCGCGCGCTGACGGAGAATGACGCTTCAGCGCCAGTCCCCGGCAACGGATTGCCAGACTGACAGCGCCGCCAGCGCCGCGGTGTCGGCGCGCAAGATGCGCGGCCCTAAAGTCACCGGCACCACGAAAGATTGCGCCCGCAACAATTCCCGCTCGGTCGGATCGAAACCCCCTTCGGGACCGGTGAGAATGGCGGCGGGGCCGCTTGCGCCGCGCGCTGCTTCGGCCAACGGTCTGGCATCACCACCTTCATCGCAGAAATAAAGCCGTCGCGCCTTCGGCCAGGAGGCCAGCAGCTTGTCGAGATCCAAAGCGTCGCGGATCTCCGGCACCGTCAGCCGCTCGGACTGTTCGGCCGCCTCCGCTGCGTTCGCCGCCATGCGTTCCAGATTGACACGGGAGACGATGGTGCGCCGGGTGAAGACCGGCAGCAGACACGACACGCCCAGCTCCGTCGCCTTCTGCACCAGATAATCCGCTGGCGTCTTCTTGATCGGCGCGAAGGCCAGCCAGATATCGGGTTCAGCGGCTTGTGGCCGCGTCCGGTTCAGGCAGGTGGCGGTGACGCCGCGCTTGGAGGCCTGGCCGATCTCGGCCAGCCATTCGCCGTCGCGGCCATTGAACAGCAGCACCCGGTTCCTGGGTTTCGCCCGCAGCACATGCAGCAGGTAGTGCGATGGCCCTTCGTCCAATGCCACCGCCATGCCCGCGCCCAGATCACCGGTCACATACAGGCGCGTTTTGCCGCCCGCTTCTGTTAATTGCTCACCCATGCCACACTGAACCCCGATGGTTTCCAGATCGCAAGCCGCACCCGCCGACGCCCTGCCCGCAAGCTGGGTGGAGCATGCGCCGAACCGGATACAGCCCTGGGCCAGGCTGGCGCGGCTGGACCGGCCTATCGGCACCTGGCTCTTGTTCTGGCCCTGCGTCTTCGGGCTGTTGCTGGGCGCGGCCGCCGATGAGCGCCGCTTCCTGCAATGGCACGACGTTTATTACGTCGTCCTTTTCGCCATCGGCGCGCTGGTGATGCGCGGCGCCGGCTGCACCTTCAACGACATTGTCGACCGCAAGATCGACGCCCAGGTCGCCCGCACTCGGGCGCGGCCCATTCCGTCCGGCGCCGTCTCGGTCACCGGCGCAGTGATCTTCCTGATCCTGCAATGCCTGGTGGGGCTGGCGGTGCTGCTGCAGTTCAACTGGTTCGCGGTGGGACTCGGTGCGGCCTCGCTGCTGCTGGTCGCCGCCTATCCTTTCATGAAGCGCATCACCTGGTGGCCGCAGGCCTGGCTGGGCCTGACCTTCAACTGGGGCGCGTTGCTTGGCTTCGCCGCCCAGACGGGGCGGCTCGATGTCGCCGACGGCATGCTCTATGCGGGTCTGTTCTTCTGGACCCTGGGCTACGACACCATCTATGCGCTGCAGGACAAGGCCGATGACGAACTGATCGGCGTCAAATCCACGGCCCGCCTGTTCGGCGCGGCCGCGCGCCAGTGGGTGCTGCGCTTCTATGCCGTCGGCTTCACGCTGATATTGGCGGCCGGCTTCACCGAACACATCGGCTGGCCGTTTGCCTTTGCCATGCTGCTGGCCGGCGCGCATCTGCTCTGGCAGGTCAAGCGGCTGGACATCGAGGATCCCGCCAACTGCCTGATCGTGTTTCGCTCCAATCGCGAGACGGGCGCGCTGATCGCGCTGGCCTTCCTGCTGGCGAGTTGGTTCGGTTAAAACGCGATGCGGCCGGTGAGGATGTCCCAGAACATGCGCCAATCGCCCATGAAGCTGTAAAGCGGCTGGCGAAAGGTGGCCGGACGATTTTTCTCGAAGACGAAATGCGCGAACCAGGCCAGGCCATAGCCGATGGCAAGCCCGATCAGCAGCCACCAGGCATTGCCGGTGGCCAACACCAGCGCCACGCACATCAACCCCAGCATCGAGCCCAGAAAATGCAAGCGCCTGGTCGTGCGCGCCGAGTGCTCGCTGAGATAGAAGGGATAGAATTCGCCGAAGCTGCGATATTTGTGCATGGGCGGGCTCCACGTGCCGCCATACTGCGCCCCGCGGGCCTGCTTGCCAATGCCGTCCCCGCCACCCCAAGCTGACGGCCATGGGCTCCATCTCCATCCTCACCCTGCATGGCCTGCTGCTGTTCATCGTGGCGGAGCTGATCTTTTCGCTGACGCCGGGCCCGACCGTGATGCTGATCAGCGCCTATGGCTTCAAGGGCGGCTTCCGGGACGCACTGGCCGCCATTGCCGGCACCCAGACCGGCAACACGCTCTGGTATGTGATCTGCGTCACGGGTCTCGGCGCGCTGGTGACCGCTTCGCCGCTGGTGTTTCAGATCATCAAGCTGGCGGGCGCCGCCTATCTGGTTTGGCTAGGCGTCAGCGCCTTGTGGAAAAGCTGGCATGCCGGGGCTGAAGCGCAGGGCCCCAAGCTGATGGGCAGGCCGTATGTCCAGGCGACCTTGACCCAGATGGGCAATCCCAAGGCCATTCTGTTTTTCGGCGCCCTGGTGCCGCAATTCCTGGACCCGCGTACCGGCCTGCTGCCGCAATATGTCATCATGTATGCCATCACCTTCATCGGCGAGAGCGTCATCCTCACCAGCTATGGCGCGCTGGCGGCTTATGGCGGACAGCGTGCCGGCTTGCGCCACGCGGTCTGGCGCGAGCGCATCAGCGGTGTGGTGATGCTGGCCCTCGGCGTGATGGCGGCGCTGGCCCGCGCATGACACCGGAAGATTTCATCACCGCCAATGCCGCGTTGATGGCGCCGCCGCTGGTGCCGGAGATCAGGTTGTATCTGGCGACTGAAGTGGTGCCGCTGTGGCGCGCCACCGAGGATGAGTTGGAGAAGATGGGCGTGCCGCCGCCCTACTGGGCTTTTGCCTGGGCCGGCGGCCAGGCCCTGGCGCGCTATATTCTCGATCATCCCGAAACCGTGGCCGGCAAACGCGTGCTCGATATCGGGTCGGGCTCAGGTCTGGTTGCGATCGCCGCCGCCAGGGCGGGCGCGGCCTCCATACTGGCGGCCGACATTGATGCATTTTCCATCGCCGCCATTCGCCTGAACGCCGCCGCCAACAGCGCAACCATCGCGGTCACCCAGGATGATCTGATCGGCGCCGAAGGCGACTGGGATGTCATCCTGGTGGGCGATCTCTTTTATGAACGGCCGCTGGCGGAAAGACTGCTGGCATGGCTGAAGACATTGGACCGTCCGGCGCTACTGGGCGATCCAGGCCGCAACTACTTTCCCAAGACCCAGGTCGAGCGCCTCGCGCTCTACAACGTCCAGACCAGCCGCGACCTGGAGGACCGGGAAATCCGCGAGACCGGCGTTTACCGTCTGAAGCAGGGCTAGGCGGGCGGCAAGGCCTCTGTCACAGTGGCACCGCAAGCATTCGGGGGTGTTCATGGCGGCAGGAATTCCGGAAAATCCCATCGACGATGGCGATCTTCACCGCGCCCTGGGGCCTTGGCACCTGATCTCGCTGGGCATCGGCTGCATCATCGGCGCCGGCATTTTCGTGCTGACCGGCCACGCCGCCGCCGGTTATGCCGGGCCGGGCGTGGTGATCAGCTTCGCCATCGCGGGCCTGGGCTGTCTGTTCGCCGGCCTGTGCTATTCCGAATTCGCCAGCATGATCCCCGTGGCGGGCAGCGCCTATACTTATACCTATGCCACCCTGGGGCGGTTCCT
>Ga0310811_10006081_pt1 | contig 15381 bp, 21 predicted proteins | sample YCmetagenome_FD_207642 | JGI IMG/M metagenome (GOLD analysis project Ga0310811, IMG submission 207642) | Soil microbial communities from experimental microcosm in Duke University, North Carolina, United States - YC | ecosystem: Engineered > Artificial ecosystem > Soil microcosm > Unclassified ...
GGCCGCAATGATGCCTTGCTTGGCCAGCATGTCGGCATGGGCCTTGGACGCGGCGATGTCCTGGCGGTACAGATGCCGATCGAAGTCGATAGAGGCGTTGATCTCCTCCATGATGGCGCCGGGGCCACACGAGAACCGCCCGCCCCACATCTTGTTGCTCATGGCATATTCACCAAGCCGCTCATGACCGAAACCCAATCAAGCTTCGCCAAAAAGCGCCTCGCCATGGTTTTGGCGGGTGGAATCGCCGGCGTCGTCGTTGGGCTGGCGGGGGTATACGGGGTTTCGACCCTGACACGCAATGCGGGCGGCGACGCCACCTGCCGCCCGGCTGTCGATCTGGCCAGGAAAATAGCGCCTTTGGCGCGTGGCGAGGTAGCGGCCGTTAACGTTGCCAAGAGCCCGTTGAGGGTGCCCGATCTTTCCTTCCAAGACGCCACCGGCAAGCCGCTGACGCTCGAGCACTGGCGCGGGCGCACGGTCCTGCTCAACCTCTGGGCCACCTGGTGCGTGCCCTGCAGACAGGAGATGCCGGCACTCGATGCGCTGCAGCAGCGTCTCGGCGGCCCGGGATTCGAGGTCGTGGCGGTGAATATTGACACACGCGATCCCGACAAGCCGAAGGCCTGGCTCAAGGAGGTCGGCGTGCAGAAACTCGCATATTACGCCGATTCCGCCGCGCGGAGCTTTCAGGACCTCAAGTCCATTGGCCGCGCGTTCGGTATGCCGACCACTTTGCTCATCGATCCGAAGGGATGCGAGATCGGAACGATTGCCGGTCCGGCCGAATGGGCGAGCGACGACGCCATCAAGCTGATCAATGCGGCGCTCGGGCAATAGCGTGATTAAGCGCTGATATTGAGATTGCGGCCGACGCCTTCGGCGACGTTTGCGAGGCTCTGCAGATTTTTCTGCGCCGCGTCGAGCACCTGGACGATTGCGGACGCATTGTCGGCATTCATGCGCAGCATCTTAGCCGCAACGGCCATCTGCACATCAGCCATTTGCGAGCCAACCAAGGCGGTGGCGATTGATACCGGATCCATCCCGGTACCGTTTCTACGGGAGCTTTATCAATGAAATGTAAATACGGCGGCACGCGGCCTTGACACGTTCGCCGGCGATCTTATACTTAACCAAATGGTTTACTATTCAAAGCCGAACCTCGACCGCACTTTTGCCGCACTCGCCGATCCGACGCGACGCGCCTTGCTCGCGCGTCTCAGCGAAAAAGAAGATCTGTCGGTGAGCGAATTGGCAAAACCGTTTTCGATGTCGCTACCCGCGATCATGAAGCACCTCGACGTGCTGTCGGATGCGGGACTCATCGGACGCGAAAAAAACGGCCGCATCGTGAGCTGCCGCCTGCGCGCGGAACCGATGCGCGAGGCCAATGATTGGCTCAATCGCTACCAGAAGTTCTGGACCGACCGGTTCGATCGCCTTGCTGATTTCCTGGAGGAAGACAAATGGCCACCGTCACAACCAAACCCAGCCTCACCATCAAGCGCAGGTTCAAGGCGCCGCCGGCGAAAGTCTTCGCGGCGTGGACCGACCCGGAAAAGCTGAAGCACTGGATGGGCGGGCGCGAAATCGCCTCGGTCACCGCCCAGGCGGATGTGCGTGTCGGAGGCCGCTACCGCATCGTGATGCAGAAGGCCGGAGACGGCGAACAACACGACGTCAGCGGCGTTTACCGCGAGGTGATACCGGACGAAAAACTGGTGTTCACCTGGGCCTGGAAGAGCACGCCCGAACGCGAATCCCTGGTGACAATCACATTCAAGGCCGACAACGGCGGCACGCTGATGACGTTCATGCATGAACAGTTCTTCGATGAAGAGGCGCGCGACCGCCACCAGCGCGGCTGGAATGATTCGTTCGAGAAGCTGGAAAAATATCTCGCCGCCTAGTGAAGGGAGTAGACGATGCCACACCAATGGTCACACGGACATTTCTACTGGAACGAGCTGATGACGCGGGATGCCGATCGCGACAAGAAATTCTACGGCGCGACGGTCGGCTGGACGTTCGAGGCAATGCCGATGCCGGACAGCACTTATTGGGTTGCCAAGATGGGCGATCAATATGTCGGCGGGCTGTTTCCGCTCACCAGCCCGCAATTTGACGGCGTTCCGGAGAGCTGGATGTCTTACCTCGCAGTCGACGACGTCGATGCGCGTGTGAAAAAGGCGCAGGCCGCGGGCGCGACATTGATGCGGCCGATCTTCGACATACCCAATGTCGGCCGCATTGCCATCCTCAAGGAGCCGGGCGGCGCCGGAATTGGCTGGATGACACCGGCGAAAATGTAGCGGGAGATAAAAAATGCAACACAAGATCGTATCGCAGGACGAATGGCTCAAAGCACGCAAAGCCCTGCTCGCGAAGGAAAAGGAATTCAGCAAGGCGCGCGACGCTTTGAGCGCCGCGCGGCGCGATTTGCCCTGGACGCCGGTGGAAAAGAACTACGTCTTCGACGGCCCGAACGGAAAGGAAAAGCTCGCTGACCTCTTCGGCGGCAAGAGCCAGCTGATGGTCTATCACTTCATGCTCGGCCCTGGCTGGGTGCAGGGCTGCCCGAGCTGCTCGTTTCTCGCCGATCATTTCGACGGCGCCGTGATCCACCTCGCGCAGCGCGACGTGGCGCTGGTCGTCATATCGCGGGCCCCGCTTGCCGAGATCGAAGCCTACAAGAAGCGCATGGGCTGGAAGTTCAAATGGATGTCGTCGTTCGGCAACGACTTCAACCGCGATTTCCACGTGTCGTTCACCAAGGACGAAATGGCCAAGGGCGCCGAGTACAACTACACGGTCGACAAGATCCCCGGCGAGGAATTACCCGGCCTGAGCGCCTTCATCCGGAACGAGAACGGCAAGGTCTTCCACACGTATTCGTCCTACGCACGCGGGCTCGACACGCTGGTTGGCACGTACAACTTCCTCGACATGGCGCCAAAGGGCCGCGACGAAGGCGCCCTGCCCTGGACGATGGCCTGGGTACGTCGGCACGACGAATATGAAGAGAAGCCGAAAAGCGGCAGCTGCTGCGCCTGACTAGCGCGTCGGAACCGGCTTCTCGCCGCGGTAGTCGTAGAAGCCGCGTTGCGTCTTGCGGCCGAGCCAGCCGGCCTCGACGTACTTCACGAGCAACGGGCACGGCCGATATTTCGAGTCGGCCAACCCTTCGTAAAGCACCTGCATCACCGACAGGCAGGTGTCGAGCCCAATGAAGTCGGCGAGCTCGAGCGGGCCCATCGGGTGATGGGCGCCGAGCCGCATGGCGGTGTCAATCGATTCGACGTTCCCGACGCCTTCATAAAGCGTGTAGATCGCCTCGTTGATCATCGGCAGCAGAATGCGGTTCACGATGAACGCAGGGAAGTCCTCCGACACCGCGATGGTCTTGCCAAGCTTGGTGACAAAGGCCTTGCTCGCCTCGAACGTCGCATCGTCGGTCGCGATGCCTCGGATGAGTTCGACGAGCTCCATCAACGGCACCGGATTCATAAAATGAATCCCGATGAAGCGCTCCGGCCGGTCGGTTGAGGACGCGAGCCGCGTGATCGAGATGGAGGAGGTGTTGGTGGCGAGAATCGCGTCGGACTTCAATGACGAGCAAAGCTCGCTGAAGATCTTGCGCTTGACGTCCTCCTTTTCGGTTGCGGTTTCGATCACCAGATCGCAACCCGAGAATGCGTCGTATTTCTCCGCCGGCTTGATGCGCGCGAGCGCGTTCTTGCGGTCGTCCTCGCTGATCGCTTTCTTGCCGACCTGACGTGCCATGTTGCCGTTGATGGTCGCCATGCCAGCCTTGATACGGTCGGCCGACAGGTCGTTGAGAAGCACGGAAAAGCCGGCGAGCGCGCACACGTGCGCTATTCCGTTGCCCATCTGGCCGGCGCCGATTACCCCGATACTCTGAATCTTGACCATGTCTCTGTCCGATCGATGCGAAGTCCCGGCTCTTGGCCTCGAATTCGGTAACTCTCGCGTTGCTTTCACTTTTACGACTTAGGACCGCACGACGCCATCGGCGGAACAACAAAAAACTATAACGTAGTCAACGCTTGACCTTGTCGAGTTCCGCCGCCAGCTCCGGCAACGCCTGATAAAGATCCGCCACCAGGCCGTAGTCGGCGACCTGGAAGATCGGCGCCTCCTCGTCCTTATTGATAGCAACAATCACCTTGGAGTCTTTCATCCCGGCGAGATGTTGAATCGCGCCGGAAATTCCCACCGCGATGTAAAGCTCAGGAGCCACAACCTTGCCGGTTTGCCCCACTTGCCAATCGTTTGGCGCATAGCCCGCATCAACCGCGGCGCGCGAAGCGCCGACGGCGGCCCCCAATTTGTCGGCAACGGGCTCGATATATTTGGTGAAGTTATCCCGGCTCTGCATGGCGCGGCCGCCCGAAATAATGATCTTGGCCGACGTCAGCTCAGGGCGATCCGACTTCGACAACTGCTCGCCTGCAAACGTGGACAGGCCGGGATCCGCAGCCGCGGTGACGTTTTCAATGCCTGCCGAGCCGCCGGTGCCCGCTGCCTGAAACGTCGAAGTCCGCACGGTGATGACCTTCTTCGCGTCGGATGATTTCACCGTCTGGATCGCATTGCCCGCATAGATCGGACGCTCGAAGGTATCGGGGGAAACCACTTTCGTAATGTCCGAAATCTGCATCACGTCGAGCAACGCAGCGACGCGCGGCATAACGTTCTTTCCGGTGGTTGTCGCCGGCGCGACAATCGCGTCGTAACTGCCGGCAAGCGACACGATCAGCGCTGCAAGTGGCTCGGCAAGCTGGTGCTCGTAAGGCGCGCCATCCGCCATCAGCACTTTCTTGACGCCATCGAGTTTCGACGCGGCTTCCGCAGCCGCCTTGCAATCCTTGCCGGCGACAAGCACGTGAACGTCGCCGCTGATGGCTTTGGCCGCAGTGAGCGCCTTGTTCGTTGCATCCTTGAGTGTCTTGTTGTCGTGCTCGGCGACCAAGAGAGTCGTCATGATCTCGCTCCCCAGCACAGACTCGTCATGCCCGGCCTTGTGCCGGGCATCCACGTCTTAACGAACAAAGAAGTCGTGGATGGCCGGGACATAGGCGTGCGAAAGCACGCCGCTCTTCGAACGGCTGTGCCCGGCCATGACAGGGAAAAATGCTCGGCAACGAGAAGCGTGGTCATCTAGAGAACTCCAGCCTCGTCCTTGAGCTTGGCGACCAGGTCGGCAACCGACGCGACTTTTACCCCCGACTTGCGGCCCGGCGGTTCGCTGGTCTTGACCACCTGAAGCCGCGGTTTGATATCGACGCCATAAGCGTCCGGCGTCTTTTCGTCGATCGGCTTCTTCTTCGCTTTCATGATGTTGGGCAGCGAGGCGTATCGCGGTTCGTTCAGGCGCAGATCCGTCGTGATGATCGCGGGCATTTTTAGCTTCACCGTCTGCAGGCCGCCGTCGACCTCGCGTGTCACGCTGATGGCGTCGCCCTCGATTGCAAGCTTGGACGCGAATGTGCCTTGCGCCCAGTTCAGCAGCGCCGCAAGCATCTGCCCGGTCTGGTTGCTGTCATCATCAATCGCCTGCTTGCCCATGATGACAAGACCGGGCTTTTCCGCGTCCACGATGGCCTTGAGCAGTTTCGCGACCCCCAGCGGCTCTACGACGGCGTCGCTCTTCACCAGGATCCCGCGATCAGCCCCCATCGCGAGCGCGGTGCGGATGGTTTCCGATGCTTGCGCGGGACCGATCGAGACCGCAACGATCTCCGTCGCCTTGCCGGCTTCCTTCAAGCGTATTGCTTCTTCAACGGCGATCTCGTCGAAGGGATTCATCGACATCTTGATATTGGCGAGCTCGACGCCGGAGCCATCCGGCTTGACGCGAATTTTGACGTTGAAGTCGACTACCCGTTTCACGGGTACCAGAATTTTCATAATTCCCCATCCCGGGCGGGAACTGGAACAAGCGGGCGGAAGCTAAAGGGGGCGCTATCAAGCTGTCAACGTTTATGCTGCGGCGCAGTAAAACTAGCGGTTCTGGCCCGGCGCCCACAATATGTCGGCGGCGCCTTTGTTATTGGCGTATCGGCCGGCCACGAAGAAGTAGTCGGACAGCCGGTTGACGTATTTCAGCGACGGTTCCGACACGCTTTCTCCCGGCTTGTCTTTCAGTTCGACCATGATGCGCTCGGCGCGCCGGCAAACCGTGCGCGCAAGATGAAGATAGGCTGACGCGGGACTGCCGCCTGGCAGAATGAACGACTTCAGCGGCGCGAGCTCGGCGTTGAGCCGATCGATCTCCGCCTCGAGCCAGGCGACCTGATCATCGGTCACAGTGAGCCGTGCACCACCGGGTCCTTTCTCAGCCAGGCACAAGTCAGCCTCAACATCGAAGAGGTCGTTCTGGATGCGGCCGAGCGCAGCGTCGAGCGTTTTGTCGCCCGCGACATGCAAGCGGACGAGGCCGATGACGGCATTGACCTCGTCAACCGTGCCGTAGGCCTCGACCCGCAGGTCGTATTTCTTGCGCCGGGCGCCGGTGCCGAGCGAGGTCGTGCCGTCGTCGCCGGTCCTTGTATAAATGCGGTTCAGCACAACCATATTGATCTCGCGGAGCCTTTCGCCCAGCCGCAGATTCAGGGTAGGCTTATCTTAGCCTTTTTCTCAAGAAGGGGTGACGCTCATGCGTGTACTGACGATTGTGATTGTGGCCGCTTTCCTTGCCCTGCCGGCCGCTGCGCCTGCCCAGGCCTGCGAAGCAGGCCTTCATTCAGCCAAGGCCGCTACGGCCGACTACTCAGCGGCCAAAAAGAAAAAGAAGACCGCGAAGAAGAAGGAAAAAGAAGAGTATATGCGCGCCGCTCCAATGAAGTGAGCGCTCGCGCCGTATCTTCTCCGACTAACGGCCGAGGACCCAGATCGTCGCCATGATGACAATGATGGCGACGAACTGGAACAGCACACGCAACCGCATCAGCTTTTGCGAGCGGTTGGGCGAACCGCCGCGCATCATATTGACCAGGCCGAGCAGCAGCACGATCGCCACCGCCACGATCGCTGCCGGCACCAGAAAATGAGACATGAAATTCGACATGGGTCGCGCCTTCTAACATCCGCGCCCCGATCCGGCCATGCGCCCTAAGTTTGGACTCGCCTATAGGTTGCATTTCCACTAACGTCCCCAATAAATTGAGTGGGTCGGGTGGTGCATGAGGACTGGCGTTGCGGGTGCCGCGAGCGCTCGCTCATTGGAAAGCTGCGGTGACGACTCTGCTTCCTCATCACAGCTCTTGAAATTCCGGCAGCAAGAATTCGCTGTACGTGCCCGACGGCGCGCATTCGCACTCAGCGCAAGCATCGAGGATGTGCTTGTCGCCGGCGCCGATCGTGCTTCGGATCGCCTCAAGCGTGAACGGTCCGGAATTTTCGGCGGCCACGCTCAACAAACTTGCTTACTTTATCCCATTGCTCTTTGGCGTCGGCGCGCTGCTCGCGTTGTTCTCCTCCGTGAGCACAATCGTGCTTTGCGCGCTCGCGGTGCTTCCGGCAGCCTTCCGGATTCTGGTTGTCGTGTCGCCGACCCAGAGGCCGCGCCGCGGCTCTTCCGCGATCGCGCACGAAGCACTGCCCATTTACACCGTCATCGCCCCTCTTCACCGCGAGGCGCGGGTCGTGGACCAATTGCTGTCAGCTATCGAACGGCTCGACTACCCAGCCGAGAAACTCGACGTGATCGTTATCGTCGAGGCCGACGAGCCGGCAACCCACGCCGCAATCACGCGACGCAAACACCGTCTCCCGATCACGGTGGTTCCGGTGCCACCGGCCGGACCGCGCACGAAGCCCAAAGCGCTCAACATTGCGCTGGAGCTGGCTCGCGGCTCATTCGTCGCGATCTACGATGCGGAGGACCGGCCCGAATCGTACCAACTTCGTCGTGCGCTGGAAGCATTTCGATCTGCCGGAGAGGATCTTGCATGCGTGCAGGCACGGCTCTGTACCGACACCGACACGACCTGGCTTGCCCGCTATTTTTCCGCCGAATACGCCGGCCACTTCGATGTCTTTCTTCCAAAGCTTGCCAAGTTCGGCTTGCCGCTGCCGCTCGGTGGCTCCTCAAACCATTTCCGGACCGCGGCTCTGCGTGAGGCGGGCGGCTGGGACCCCTATAATGTCACGGAGGACGCCGACCTCGGCATGCGTCTCGCGCGCCTCGGCTCCCGATGCGGAGTGATCGAGTCCACGACCTTTGAAGAGGCACCCGCAACCGTTCGGCGCTGGCTCGGCCAACGTTCGCGCTGGCTCAAAGGCTGGATGCAGACCTTCCTCGTCCACATGCGCCAGCCGCAACGGTTGTTTCATGAACTTGGCCCGCGCGGTTTTGCGACTTTTCTTCTTGTGGTCGGCGGGAATGCTTTTGTCGCATTGATACACCCGATTTTCGTCGCTGGACTCTGTTGGAGAATAGCCGTCAACGCCGAAGGTTTGCTGAACGCCGGGCTGTGCGGCGTATCGGTCGTAGCCGGCTATGCGCCGTCGGCCGCCCTCGCCTGGCGCGGATTGTCCTTGCGTGGCGTGCCGGGCAAGTTCCGCATCCTGATGTGGACACCCCTGCACTGGCTGCTGCTGTCGGTGGCTGCGTGGTGGGCGGCGATCGAATTGACCCATGCGCCTTTCCACTGGAACAAGACAGAACACGGTCTCGACCGGCCGCCGGGCGTCGCGTCCTCGCTTGTCGAGCTGAGCCGGCGCGTCGCCGGTCTGAAAAGGCGCGGCGAGCTCCCGCAAATTTGGATTGACGCTACATATAACGTCGCAGATCGGCGGCGGCTTCCTCAGGCTTCCGCTTGAGGCTGAACGGCGCAACGAAACGACCCTGCTTATCCATGAGATAGACAAGCGCAGTGTGATCCATGCTGTAGTCGCCGCTCCGCGTCGGAACTTTCTTGGCGTACACGCGATACGCCTTTTCTGCCGCATCGACGGCCGCCCGGTCGCCTGTCGCGCCGCGCAGATGCGGATCGAAGCTCGACAGATAGTCTTTCATCACTGCGGGAGTGTCCCGTTCGGGATCAACCGTGATGAAAAGGGCGCCGGTACCGTCCGCATCCTTGCCGAGCGCGCGCAAAACCTCGGACACGTCAAAAAGCGTGGTCGGGCAAACGTCGGGGCAATGCGTATAGCCGAAGAATACAAGGTGCGGCTTTCCCTTCAGATCCGCATCCGTGACCGGATTTCCGTTCTGGTCGACGAGCTTGAACGGTCCGCCGATCGCAGAGGCGGCCGGACCGCCGCCGCCAAGGTTCCCGCTGGCGTAGAGGAACACCCCGGAGAAAATCGCCAGGCCGATCAGAAAGGCTGCAAAGATGAGGACAATTTGCGACGTTCGCGCCGTCATCGGCTCTCAACTTGCATCAGAAGCACGCGAGCCAGCCAGCACGCACCATCTCGAAGAAAACGGCGGTACCGTAGTAGGTCCACAGGCCCAGCCCCGCGGCAACCAGCGCGCCGCCGACAACCGCCACCAGCAAAAGTGGCCGCGACAAGGGAGCATTGGACACGATCGCCGGCATACCCGCCTCCAGCTCGAGTTCCCTCACATAGGCTCGCCGGATGCCCAAGGCAATGCGGCTGCGGCGCCGCTTTTCGGCGGTTAACTATCTTACGGCCTGCAAAATAGCACGATAACGCTGCCGTAAGCCGCGGCGTTGACTCCATAGTTTAAAGCCGCGATGAATGATACACTTTCCCGAATATGGATTCTTACCCCCGAATGGAGAACTTGATGCGCAACGCTTTGGCGATCGCCTTGGCGATCTCAATGTCGGCCGCCGTTACTGCCTCGGCCCAGAATGCGCCCGCCCCGGCGCCGGCCCCAGCAGCGGCGCCGCTTGCGGCACCCGCGCCGGCAAAATCCACATCCACTTGCAACAATCCGAATGCGCTTGGCGTCGCGCGCGTGGTTGAAATCGATACCACTGGCGGCCCTGGTTTCGGATTTGAGCACTTCAAGGCCTACGACTTCCTGCGCGACAAGGAAGTCGTCCTTACTTTCGACGATGGTCCATGGCCAGGGCACACGCCGGCCGTGCTGAAGGCGCTCGCCGATCAATGCACCAAGGCAATCTTTTTTCCGATCGGAAAACACTCTGGCTGGCATCCTGAAATCATGAAGCAGGTAGCAGCTGCCGGTCATGCCGTGGGATCGCACACTTGGTCGCACAAGGATTTGTCCAAGCTGAGCCAGCAGGAAGGAATCGATGAGATCGAAAAAGGCATTGCCGCGGTAAGCATTGCTCTCGGCAATAAGCCGATCAGCCCGTTCTTCCGTTTCCCGGCTTTGCGGCATCCACCTGAACTGTTGAAGTATGCAGGCGATCGTAACCTCGGCGTTTTCTCGACTGATATGGACTCGTTCGACTTCAAGATGCGCAAGCCCGAGCAGGTCGTCGCATCGGTGATGAAGAAGCTCGAGAAGCACGGCAAAGGCATCATCCTGATGCATGATTTCCAGCAGGCAACGGCGCATGCGGCGCCGGAACTGCTAAAGAAGCTGAAGGACGGTGGCTATAAGGTCGTGCAGGTCGTCGGCAAGACGCCGGTCGAGCCGAAGAAAGAATACGTCGACATGGTGCTCAAGGAGATCGGCGGTGGCATGGAAACCGCCCGGCCGATGTCCAGCGTCATCAAGGATATCAGCAACTAGCAGAACGACGCTGTTTTCAGGCCGGCCGCGTGATTGCGTGGCCGGCCTTTTTTGTCGCATACGCCAAGAACCCCCGTGCTGTGCTAACCTGCAAGCGGCAGAATTCGCCGGCTTAGGGGGTCGCACATGAATGTATTGATCGTCGCCTTCGGCACGCTGATTACGATCTGGATCCTGGTACTGATCGGCTCGCCCTTCTTCGGCCCAAGGGACCACTAGGCGGTCGTATTCAGGGCGCCGCCCTTCCCGAGAACGCCGTAAATATCGATGACGCCGTGGTTGCGTGGTCATAGGCAATCCGCGTCGCGACCATAAAAAGCGTCGTCGCGAGCACCAGCCGAAGCGCTCGCTCGGGAATACGGATCGCGAAATAGCTGCCGACGAAAATGCCGGGCAGCGAGCCCGCGAGCAGCGACCCGATAATCGCCCAGTTGACCGAGCCCATCATCCAGTGTCCGAGCCCGGCAATCAAAGTTAGCGGAACTGCATGCGCGATGTCCGAGCCGACGATTCTGGCCATCGGCATTTGCGGATAAAGCAAAATGAGCGCGATGACGCCTAGCGCACCGGCGCCGACTGAAGAAACCGAAACAAGACTGCCAAGTACGGCCCCAACCAGGATTGTGCTGACGGCTGTCCTGCGCGGATCGAGCTCGGCAACGCGCGCGCGATAGATGGCGACGATCGAAGCCCCGAACACCAGCACGAATGCGGTCGCAAATAGCGCCACACTGAGCACGAGTGTAATCAGGTTGCGTGCGGCATCGCCGCTGAGATTGAAATGCGATAACGCCGCGAGCGTGAGAATTGTCGCAGGAATGCTCCCCGTCGCAAGCCGGCCGACCACGCGCCAATCGATGCTACGGGCATAGCCATGGACCAGGCTGCCGCCCGTCTTGGTGGCCGCGGCATAAAGCAGGTCGGTCCCAACCGCGGTCGCGGGATGAACGCCGAACAGCATGATCAGGATCGGCGTCATCAATGCGCCGCCACCGACACCGGTCATACCGACCAGGAGGCCGACGGCGAAGCCCGACAGCGAGTACAGCGGATCGATCATAGGAATAACCTCGTCGCGACAGGCTTGCCGCCAATCTAAGCATGGTCAGGCTCGGCAGCCATCGTGACGAAATGGTGGAACGCCCGGCCTGCAGGGCTGTTCCTCACAATTTTCTGAAATGTGCGGCATGGCACCGCAACCAAAAAATACCTATTTCGTTCGGTAGCAAGACCCCTTCTGGAGACGAGCCCGCCAATTATCGCCGGACGCCGCAACGTGCCCGATATCGTCACACTCACGATCAACCCGGCCATCGACATCTTCGTCAATGTCGACCGTGTCGAGCCAACGGGGAAAATGCGCTGTTCGGCGCCGAAACGTGATCCCGGCGGGGGCGGTATCAACGTAGCCCGGGTCGCTCACCGGCTTGGCGGCCGCGTGACCGCGATTTTTCCGACCGGCGGCGCTATCGGAAAGCTCCTGCACCGACTAGTCGATCGCGAGGGCATCGACAGCATCGTGACGCCGTCGCACGTCGAGACGCGGGAAAATTTCACTGCTTATGAGGAATCGACCGGCGAGCAATATCGTTTCGTCCTGCCCGGGTCGACGCTGCACCGCGCGGAATGGGAAACGGTTCTCGAGAAGCTGACGGCACTCCCGCAGCGGCCGAAATTTGTCGTCGCGAGCGGCAGCGTCCCGCCCGGCGTCCCCGACGACTTCTTCGCGCGCGTCGCCCGCCACGCCAAGATGTTGGGCGCGCAGAGTGTCATCGACACATCGGGACCTGCGCTGAAAGCCGCGCTGGCTGAAGGGGTTTCGCTGATCAAGCCGAACCTGGTCGAGCTCTCGGACCTCGTTGGCGCCCCGCTCGGCAACGACGACACGCGGCTGCGCGCGTGCCGCAAGCTGATCGAGGATGGACGCGTCAAGATGGTCGCGCTGACACTCGGCGAGGATGGCGCGCTATTGGTGACCGCAGATCAGGCTTTTCGCTCGGTGCCGATGGCGATCGAGCCCGTCAGCACGGTTGGCGCCGGCGACAGTTTTGTCGGCGGCCTGGTCGCGGCGCTCGCATCCGGCGAGTCGTTACCGCAAGCTTTCCGAATTGCTGTCGCTGCGGCATCCGCCGCCGTGCTGTCGCCCGGCACCGAACTTTGCCGCGAAGCAGACGTTCACCGGCTGTTGCCTCACGTCAAAATCAGCGAGCTCGCGCGCGCACACGCCTGAACGGCGCTGTCTTGCGACGATTTGGGCCTAGCGGGGCGCCTTGGCCGTCGCCGGCACCCGCATCTCATCCTGCATCGCTCCGAGCATGCCCATCCAGATGATCAACGGGAAATAGAATAACAGCGGCATTTTTTGTATCTCGCGTTACGGTTCAGGGAAGCAACGCGAACGGCCGCGCCACGGTTCCTTTTCATTTCCGGAACCGGATTTCAGATCACGTACAGGCGATCCGGCAACTTGCCGCGGCTATCATGTTTCGGTGGAAAGTGCTGCGCGAGTTCTTTTCCGCACAATTCGATGGCGGCGATGAACCCGTCGGCAACACGGTCTTCACGCGCGTGCGCAATCAAGGCATCAACGGCCGCCTGCCATCTCGATTGCGGCACCCGCTTTGCGATCTCGTCGTCGGCAATGATGCGTGCATAGCGCTCGGCCAGTGAAACAAAGATCAGGATCCCGCAGCGATCGGCATTGCGCGCGATGCCGCGGTTGATGAACTGCTCCATCGCCACCCGGTAAGCAATGGCGCGCCGCGCCCGGCGCGGCACAAGTGCGACCCGCACGGCCGGAATACAAAGTATCATCAAGAGGACGACAAACAGGATGACCTGCAGGGACAGGATTCGCAGCACCGGCATGGCGGTGAAACCCACCAGCAACCAAGGCGTCACGAGCGCCACCATCGCCGCGATGAATACCGGAAAGACCGTTGCATGCGAGGACACGCGGGCGAGCACGCAGACGATCTCGCCGGAGGTCTTCTCTTCAGCCGACCGAATGGCGCTCGTGATGCGTTCGTGGTCTTCGTTCGAAAGGGTCATCACCAGCTCCCGGAAGCACCGCCGCCGCCCGACGAGCCTCCGCCTCCCGAAAAACCGCCCCCGCCGGAATAGCCCCCACCCGAATAACTGCCCCCGGAGTAGCCGCCTCTGCTTGAGCCCGAACTGGCAAGGACATTCAGCACGACATTGAAAAAGAGCCACCGAAAAGTCGGCGATACAATGAGAAGGATGAAGAACACGAAGAGCGCCGCAAACAGAATCCAGCTCGCTGGATCGACCGGCTGCTGATAGTCGAGCCGCAGCGACGGGCGTTTCTGCCATTCCGATGCGTCGGTCGTCAGGACCGTGATGATGTCGTCGACGCCGCGTGAAATGCCTTCGCTGAAGTTGCCGGCCTTGAAGCGCGGCGTCATCGCATTTGAGATGATCACCTTCGACAGCGCATCGGTCAGGGTACCTTCCAGGCCGTAACCAACTTCGATGCGCACGCGCCGCTCGTTCGGCGCAACGAGCAGCAATACGCCGTTGTTCTTCTTCTTTTCTCCGAGCGCCCACTTACGGAAGAGCTCATTGGCGTAAGGCTCGATCTCCTGGCCTTCCAATGAGTTTACGGTTGCAACGACGAGCTGAATTCCCGACTTCTCTTCAAGATCGGCCGACCTCTGCTCGATCGCCACCCGCGTGTCGGGTTGGATGATGTTGGCCTGGTCGACGACACGCCCGGTGAGCGCAGGGAAATTGATGGCGAAGGCAGGCGCGATCGCAAAGAGTGCCGCCATCAATACCGCGGCCATGCGCTTTCTTCCGCCCGTGGCAGAAAAAATGCCGGCCGCGTTCATGTTGATGCCTTTACGTCGCAGCGCGCTAGAATTTTACTTGCGGCGGCTTGGCTGCACCCTCGCTTGCCGCGAACTCCGCCATCGGCTTGTTGGAACGGAAGAACGTCGAGGCCCATAATATGCCGGGGAACGTCTTGAGCTCGGTATTGTAGGCCCGAACCGCCTCGATGTAGTCGCGGCGCGCGACCGCGATACGATTTTCAGTACCTTCGAGCTGGGATTGGAGCGCGAGGAAGTTCTGGTTCGACTTGAGGTCCGGGTAGTTCTCGCTGATGGCGATCAGCCGGCCGAGCGCGCCGCTAAGCTGGTTTTGCGCGTCCTGAAACTGCTTGACCTTCTCGGGATCGGTCAGCTGCGAAGCGTCAACCCTGATGCTGGTCGCTTTGGCGCGCGCCTCGATGACCGAGGTCAGCACTTCCCTTTCCTGCTTGGCGTAACCTTGAACTGTAGCGACAAGATTCGGAATAAGATCGGCCCGGCGCTGGTAATTATTTTGCACATCCGACCACTTGGCTTTGGCTTGCTCCTCCAGGGTCGGGATCGTGTTGTAGCCGCAGCCGGCAACGGTAAGTCCGAGCAATGTAACAGCAAAAAAGGTGCGAAAATTTGCCGCCGATAGGATCATGAGGACCTCCGGTCGAATTGCGTTTCAAACGTTCGATTATCCGAAACTAGAGCGCTAAGACGGATTGGACCAGGGTCCAACGTCCTAGCGGGCAGAACGTTGCCTTCGAGGCTGTCCGAAGCGGCCGTCATTATACCTTGAAGATTTCCGCGTAGCGTTTCTTCACTGCTTCCGCCTGTGTCAGGATGCCTTCCGGATCC
>Ga0310811_10006082_pt1 | contig 15379 bp, 15 predicted proteins | sample YCmetagenome_FD_207642 | JGI IMG/M metagenome (GOLD analysis project Ga0310811, IMG submission 207642) | Soil microbial communities from experimental microcosm in Duke University, North Carolina, United States - YC | ecosystem: Engineered > Artificial ecosystem > Soil microcosm > Unclassified ...
TCTCCAGGGTGTCGTGGCGAATCTGGATAACTACAAAGAAGTCTCGAACGTGAATGTCACCTTCAAGTTCGACAAGTCGGTTTTGACCGCCGACGATCGGAAGCAGCTGGATGACTTTGCTGCGTCTCTCGCGGACAAGCGGAGCTACATTCTGGCAGTGACGGGCGGTACGGATACGACCGGAGATGCGAACTACAACTACTCGCTCAGCCAGCGCAGAGCAGATGCGGTTGTGAATTATCTTTCGACGAAATACAACATTCCACCCCATAAGTTCTATCTGATAGGTATCGGTGAGGATCAGCAGGTAGCGTCGGATAACACCGCTGCCGGCCGAGCCAAGAATCGCCGGGTTGAGGTGAAGCTGATGACGAACATGGATCAGCAGGCCTCAGCGAGCCGATAGGGTTTCCCGCAACACCAATCTGCACGACCCACACACCGCAAGATGCCGGGGACGATATGCTGCGGACCCGGTATCTTCAATCCTCTCCCAGCGGCGGCAGGGCAGCATTAAGAAAGACCCTGCCAGCCACCCTCCTATCTTCTAAAAGTTCTTTTTGAGCATCCGGGTGAGAATTACTGGCCTGGATCTTTAAGGGCGCGATAGACCACCCAGAGCAGGCCGGATGTAAGTACGACCCAGAGGAACTGATACCAGTAAAAGAAAGGGAAACCCAAGAGCGTCGGTGTTTCGCGCACGTAGATCTGCGGAAAGCAGAGCGCGAGGTACGGAGCGGCGAGAAGAATCCAGAGCGCAGGTTTTTTTCGCAGGGATGTCTTGCCGGTCTTGTCGCTCATGGTGTTCTGATGAGGATGCTACCACGCCAGATGCAGGCGCAGAGCCGCTTCGGGTAAAGTGGAGCTATGGAAACATCGCAGAGTGAAGAGACTGCCCGGAGCCTTCTGGAGGCGGTGGAGATCATGGCTCGGCTTCGTGGGCCCGATGGATGTCCATGGGACCGGGAGCAGACCTTCGATACGATCAAGCGGTATACGCTCGAAGAGACCTATGAGGTCTTCGATGCGATTGAGCGGCGAGCCTGGCCAGACCTGAAGGATGAGCTTGGCGACCTGCTGCTGCAGGTTCTTTTCTACTCCCAGATGGCGGCTGAGGCCGGTTACTTCACCATCAATGATGTTGCGGCGAATCTGAATGCGAAGCTGATTCGGCGGCATCCGCATGTGTTTGGGGAGCGAGAGGCGGCGGATTCGGCAGCGGTGCTGCGCAACTGGGAAGAGATCAAGAAGGAAGAGAAGCAGGCTGCGGGTGTGAAGGCGGAGACTTCTCTGTTGAGTGAGGTTCCTCGCTCGATGCCTGCGCTGATGGAGGCGGGGAAGCTGGGCTCGCGCGCGGCGAAGGTGGGATTCGACTGGTCAGATGCAGAGGGGCTGTTTGCGAAGCTTGAGGAGGAGGCCGAAGAGATTCGTGCCGAGCTAAAGGATGAGAGGTATGCCGCCGCGGTCGAGGAAGAGGTTGGCGATCTGTTGTTTACAGTGGTGAATCTGGCGCGTCACCTGAAGGTAGACCCTGAAGCGGCGTTGCGGGGCGCGAATGCGAAGTTTCGCCGAAGGTTTGGAGCGATGGAAGAAGAGGCCGGCGGCCGTGAGGGACTTTCAGATTTAGGGCCTGAGGAACTGGACGCTTTGTGGCGACGAGCGAAGAACAGCACGATAGAAATTGAAAAGACATAGTGAGTCAGAACGACAGGTTGAACAATGAGTGAGAGAGATGAGGGCAGTATCGAAATCAGGCCTCTAACCACGCTGGAGCATTTTGACCGGTGCGTGGATCTGCAGGTGGAGGTGTGGGGGTACAGCGACGGCGACCTGATCCCCCGGCGCGTATTTCTGGTGGCGGAGAGAATTGGCGGGCAGGTGCTGGGGGCTTTCGATGGCGAGACCATGATCGGTTTTGCGATGGGGTTACCGGGATATCGCAAGGGGCACTCTTATCTGCACTCCCATATGCTGGCGGTGCTTCCGGGATATCGAAATGCAGGGCTGGGGCGCAGGCTGAAGCTGGCCCAACGCGAGGATGCGCTTGCCCGCGGATTCGATCTGATGGAATGGACGTTCGACCCGCTTGAGATCAAAAACGCCTATCTGAACATTGCCCGTCTGGGAGCTATCTCACGACGTTACAAAGCGGACTTTTATGGTCCGTCCTCTTCGCCCTTGCAGGGCGGATTGCCGACAGATAGGCTATACGCGGAATGGTGGTTGAGATCTCCCAGGGTTACGAAGATTCTGGGAGGAGAGGCCCCGGAAGTTAGGGTCGTAGAATATGTAACCGTACCGCACACCATTTATGAGTGGAAACAGGACCCCCAGAAACGATCGTTGGCGCAGCAGGTGCAGGCAGCGAATCGTGAAGCTCTGCAATCGGCTTTTGAACGCGGTTTGAGCGTTGTGGGTTACGAACGTGATCCAGAGGGAAATGGAAGATTTCTGCTTGGTTCATGGAAGGATGAGGAGCAGGGAGCCTGGAGTTAAGAAAAAAATCAGGCCATACGCATTCTCTAAAAGCAGACTGGAAGGACGGGACAGAACGATGCTGAACATCAATGCAATTCATATGCGTGAGATCAATATGCCTTTGGCTCATCCTTTTGAGACGAGCTTTGGGCTGACGACGGGACGGCGCATCCTTCTGATCGAGTTGGAAGCCGACGGGCTGACGGCATGGGGCGAGTGTGTCGCGGGAGAGCATCCTTACTTTAGTGACGAGATGATCGATACAGCATGGATCATCACGGAGAATGAGCTTATTCCGAAGTTGCTGGACGCGGAACTGGAGCGCGGTGGAGATGTTCCGGATGTCTTGAAGCAGGTTCGAGGCCACCGGATGGCCAAAGCGGCGCTTGAAAACGCTGTGTGGGATCTGGAGGCGCAGACGAAAGGAGTGTCTCTGGCCGACTTGCTGGGTGGGACGCGGGAGATCATTCCGTGCGGCGTCTCCATCGGGATTCAGCCCACGCTGGAGAAGCTGCTGGAGAAGATTGAGACGGAGCTCGCAGCTGGATATCAACGCATCAAGCTGAAGTGCAAGCCGGGATGGGATCAGCATATCTTTGAGGCCGTTCGTAAGCGGTGGCCGGAGATTCTGTTGAGCTGCGATGCCAACTCTGCTTATCGCATGAAAGATTTCGACCACATTGCGGAGTGGGATGAGTTCAACCTGCTGATGATTGAGCAGCCGCTTTGGTACGACGATTTTTATTTCCATTCCATGCTGCAGAAGAGGATTGAAACTCCGATCTGTCTGGATGAGTCGATTCGTAACCGTCGTGATGCGCTGGCGGCGATCGATATGGAGTCGTGCCAGATTATCAATATCAAGGTGGGAAGGGTCGGCGGTTTCAGCGAGGCGATCGCCGTGCACAACGCTGCCGAGGAGCGCGGAATTCCTGTGTGGTGCGGAGGCATGCTCGAGACAGGGATTGGCCGGGTACACAATATTGCGTTGTCGTCACTGCCGAACTTCTCGCTGCCGGGAGACGTCTCGGCGTCGGCGCGTTACTGGGCACAGGACATCATCGAGCCTGAGGTTACGGTAAGCCCGACGGGGGAGATTGTGGTTCCGACGGGTGTGGGGTCGGGATATGCCGTACTGCGCGACCGGATTGAGGATCTGACGGTTCGCAGGCAGACGCTGCGCGCAAAGGCCAGGGTTACAGCCTAAGCGCTTGACTGCTATCAATGCGTGGGAAGCGGTGTGTTCAGGAGCATGCGAATTGCGTCCTGATAGCTCATCGAGGGAATGGGCCGAAAGTCCCATGCGTCGATATCGGCCTTGATATTGAGGGTCTTGACCATGAGAGCGCGCACGGAGATGCGCTGCTCGAAGTGTGTGAAGATCCATCGGCCATTACCGGCGTCCTGCTGTTCGATGGATAGCGTGCCGCCGGGATAGATATGGGCCAGCATACCCCAGCCGAAGTTTACGCTGCGAAAGATATTGCCTTCCATACGAATGATCTGCTTTGACCTGGAGTCAATCCAGGCGCGGCCACGAAGGCCGGTGAGAGCCTCGGCAGTCGTGGAGGGTGGATGGAATTTGGGGTTGGGCTCATAGTCGATGACGATCTCGGTCTGGCCGGGGTGTTTGCCTGTCTGAGGCTGCCCGGGCGTATAGGTGTAGATCATGGCGTCGGGCATAAGGCGAATCAGCTGATCGGCGATTTTTTTGCCCGACTGTGTGTCTTTGATGTGACGCGCGAATCCGTCGGGATTTTTGAGCATATCGTTGAGACGCTGCTGTTCATCCTTGTCCTGCTCTTCTGTCAGAGGCTTGCCGTCGCGCAGAACAAGGCGGGCGACTGTGCCGTCGCGGCTTTCAATCACATCGCGAACCTGGTCTCCCTTGGCGTTGACGATGCGCATGCGGTAGCGGAGAGGGGCGTTTCTGTTGTTCAGAACGGCGAGTTCGTGGGAGACGGTTTGAACGACCCATTCTCGGGGAGGAATGGAGAGCAGAGGGTCCGGACCGGAAGAGGTTTGAGCATGGGTAAACGGCAAAAGAAAGAAGAAGCATAGCAAGCAGCCTGCCGCCCGAAGAGATCTTTCCATGCGGCCGAGCGGCGAGCTTCGTGAAATGGACTGTCTGTATTGTCGGTTGCGTTCTCTCACTCGTTTCGCTCGACCTGATCGTATGCTTTGCTTCGACGAAGCACCTGTGTTGACTATCTTACGTATGACGTAGGCGGATACGGCAAAGTTTTCCCTGGGTTTGCCTCATAAGGAAGCGTTGGGTATAGTTCGGGCAAGGCAAAGAAAAGCTGAGAACCTTGAGGAGAATCAAAAGGGAATGAAGCCAGCAGAAGGATCCACCGTTATCGGCAAGTCCGTGACTATTCACGGAGAGCTTTCGGGCAATGAAGACCTCTACCTCGATGGCGATATGGAAGGAACGATTACCCTGCGCGATCATGGGCTGACTATTGGTCCGAATGCAAGGATTATGGCCGAGATTCACGCGAAGGATGTGACTGTGTTCGGCAATGTCACCGGAAACCTGCACGCAAGCGGCAAGGTAGACCTTCGTCATTCCGCGGTTGTCCTAGGAGATATCTTCAGCAGCCGGCTCTCAGTGGAAGAGAATGCCACGATCAAGGGCAAGGTTCATCTGGGCAGTGCAGAGGCGACACAAGGTTCTCCGGCTGAGGCGGGAAAGACCGAGCAGACAACTCTGGTTCTTGAGCCGAAAGTTTAAGAGGAAGGGAATCGGAGCGAATGCGCAATCTCTTCGGTGGCGGCAGCGAGGGGTCGAGTGCGTCGCGTGGATCGGACGCGACCCGGATTCCGCGGCACTCGAGCGGATGGAAGGAGCTGCAGAAGCATCTGAAAGGCCAGGATTCGTTGCGGGTGCTGGATATCGGCCCGACCTCCTCGATGAACATCAATTACATTACAAGCCTCGGCCATAGCATCTATATGGCGAACCTGGTCGAAGAGGCGTCGAAGCCGGAGTGGGTTCTTCCTGGAGAAGGGGATGAAGGACCGAAGTATGATCTTGCACGTTTCTTCGAAACGAATCTTAACTTCTCAGGCCGTAACTTCGATGTCGTGATTTTGTGGGATACGGTCGACTTTCTACCGGAGCCTTTGGTGGAGCCGGTACTGGCGCGATTGCATGAGGTGATGAGTTCCGGTGGTCTAATGCTGGCGTTCTTTCATACGTCTCACGATCCGAGCACGGCGTTCTGCCGTTATCACCTGACCGATACGGAAGTGGTAGAGATGCAGAGAGCTGGGAGTTATCCGATGTTGAATAGCTACAGCAACCGAAAGATTGAAAACCTACTTCGCGAGTTTGGTAACTATCGTTTCTTTTTGGCGAAGGATAGTCTTCGCGAAGTGATCGCCACGAAATAACCAGAAAGAACAATGGCGCAATCGATAAGATTGCGCCATCGCTTTGTCTCGTAAAGATCGGCTTATTTTGCCTGTTTGCTGGCCGCCTTGCTTCCAACCTGCTTGCGCCGATCGGCCCAGCGCTTCTTCATCGCCTCAGCAATTCGCTTCCGACCTTCGGGTGTGAGCTTGCGCTTGCGCTTTCCTGCGGACGCGGTGACACCATTGGTGCTCCCCTTCGGGCGTCCACGACCACTACGCGCCGGCTGTGCGGCATCGGCGAGCAGCGCGCGCGCTTGTTGCAGCTTTTGAATTTGTGCGTCGATCTCGGCGATGATTTGAGTAACTTCCACGAATATCTCCTGAAAAAGTCGGAGTTAATGATCACTAAGTTCTATTGACTTACCCATTAATAGATTCAGGATCACAAAACTTATAAGTTACGATACAGAACTTATAAGTCTGCCGCAAACAAAGTTTGGTCAATCTTCGTCTTATTTTCGAGTAGTTTCTGCTTCCTGTTTCTCGGAAGTGCCCTCGGAATGCGGCCGTATGGCGTAGCCTGGACCCGATGAATCTTCAAGATAACGATTGCCAAGTCCGTGGCGTTTATTGGTTCGTTTTATATATTGCTGAAGGCCATGCAAGGTCGCTTCGCGGTCGCGTGCAAACTCCGAAGCCATATGAGTTAGTGCATAAGTCACGATGTCGCTGTGATGAAGCTCGCGCATGCCGGGATTTCTTCGCAGGTTGAGCCACAGGCGATGGACTAGTTGAACATCCTCAGGAGCAATGGTTGGAGCGTGCGGACCAATGTGGAAGTCAAGTGCTTCGCCATTGGGCTTGACGACATAAAAAGTAAATTGCCGCTTGGGCTCAGCGAGTGCCTCCCACGCCTGGCCAACGTGATACGCCTGTTCTTCCGCGGTAAGTTTGCTGGAGAGACCGGAGATGACGGCTGCAGCATCGAGAGAGTTTGCGGTCTGCACCAGTGCGGCAAAGATGTCTCCTGCGGGAACGACGAGCAATGAGATGTGCTTGCCAAAGCTTTCAGCGACGGACACAGCCTTGGTAAAGAGCATCTGCTCGTGCTCACTGAAGAGTTGTTCGGAGGCCTCCACATATTCGGGGCCTCCGACCCCCATCATGCGAGCGGCGAGGACCACGATGTCCTGCTCTTCGGTGTTGGTATGGGTGAGAGCCCACTTGAGCGCGAAGGGCGCGGCGGCATCGCGCATGGTGACGATGACGGCGCCGGGGCGGATATCGAGTGCAGTGCAACCTACCGTGTCCTGATGCTCCAGCTGGAAGTGTTCACGCATCTGCCGAGTGGCGAGATCATGGCGGCGTTTGTTGTCGCGTTCGGAGAGAGAAAAGATGACAAAGAAGGCCGCAGCGAAGATGACTCCGCTGACGGTTGCGACGGATTTGGTGAACAGATTGACGATCGCAGTCGTGAAGAGTACCAGAAAGACGGAGATCAGTCCGATAGGAATCTCTGTCTTGCCGATGCGGAGGTTGAGAGGAACCTTCCAGCCACGTTCGCCATGGTACTTCCAGCGCAGAACCAGCATGGCGAGGGCGTTGAAGGTGAAGCTCCAGATCACTCCAAAGGCGTATGCTTCGCCGATCACGACGACGTTGCCGTGAGTAATTGCGATGACAAAGAGCTGAAGCGCGGCGACGAGATTAACGATGCGATAGCTGGTGCCGTACTTCTTCTGCGGCTTGCGGAACCAGTCGGTGAGTACGCCGTCTTCAGCGATGCGCATGAGCACACCGGTTGAACCGACGATCGCGGTATTGACGGCTCCGCCCAGAATGAAGAAGCCGACCACGACTACGAAGCAACGGAAGATTATGCGCAGGATCTCCGGGCCGACCATGTACATGGCCATACCGGCGATGAGGTTGTCGCGGTAAACATGCACGCGAACGCTGTCGGGAATGATCATGACAGCCAGCAGGGAGCAGAGGCCGGTAAAGAAGAAGCTGTAGGTCGCGATGACGAGCGCGGCGCGCTTAAGGTTCTTGAGCTTGGGATGCTCGATTTCGCGATTGACCTGGGCCAGCGATTCTTCTCCGCTCATCGCGAGCACGGAGTGGCCGAAGGCCATGAGCACACCAAACAAGCCAAGCGTTGTGGCGAACTTTGTCCCTTTGAGGAAGCCCAACGCATCCGAACTGAAATGAAGATTGGAGGGGATGGGGAGTGGAGGAAGCTGGGCTCCGCGATGAACGACAGTGTAGGTGCCCCAAAGCAAAAGAATCACCACCATGACGGTGGTGATCTTCATAATATCGAGTGCTCTCTGGCTGGATTCTTCGATTCCTTTGATGTTCTGCCACCAGAAATAAAAGGTGATCAGAGCAGCGATGACAGCAGAGGCAATGTCGGGTCTGAGGTGTGGCGTTGCGGACCAGTGAAACCGTAGCGCGGCGAAGTGGGCCAGATCGTTGAATAAACCGACGATGTACTGGCCGGCGGAGACACCGGAGATGGGGCCGGTCAGCACATAGTCGAACATGAGGGCGGAGACGCTGACCTTGGCAAAGGTACTGCCGAGGGCTTCCTTGACGATGCGATAGACCCCACCGCGGGTAAACATCGAGCAGCTCTCGACATAGACCGAGCGCACGGCATAGGCAAAAAAGACGACCGACAGGATGAGCCAGGGGGCCGATTTTCCGACCGCTTCTTCCGCGAGTCCGCCTGCGTAGAAGGCGGACGATCCTAAATCGTTGAGAACAATGGCTGCCGCTCGCCAAAAAGAAATAAAGGTGAGCATGACCGAAGACGCCACGACGAGGCGTACTCGGTTGGATTGCGGCAGAACGACAGTATTTTTTGCTGAAGCCATTGATTGTGAGAACGCGTCGTAACCTGTCACTGCGTCCAGAAAACTATCGTCCGTAGGGTAGTTTAAGGTGCGCTCCGGTCAGCGTCAATGGTAAGACCAGGAATCTGAAAAAACTAAAGCTCACCGTCGCGCGTTTCATCACTGGTAAAGATTTCCCCGAGATCGCGCAAAACCGTGATCAGGACGACCAGCATCGAACCTGCCACTCCTATAAAGAAGAGCGGGACCAGGATGGAGCTGACTGTGCTCATGAACGCGTCCATGTTCAGTTTCATTGTAAATGGTAGACTCAAGCGCGATGCGAGTTATCCCGGGACGGCTTTGGGCCATGGCAGCGCTCTCCGGCGCACTGCAGATTCTGCCGTTTCCAATCGCAGGACCCGTTCCGCAGTGGCGTACCCTGTTCAGTTGGTTTGCCCTAACACCTCTGTTGTGGGCACTTTCGCAGAGGGACCGGAGGGGCGAGGGATTGACCGTTCTTCACAGCGCCTTACTCGGATACCTCTGCGGGTTTCTCTGGTACCTCGGAAACTGCTATTGGATCTATCAGACGATGTACCTGTACGGCGGGCTGGATAAGCCGATCGCCGCAGGAATTCTGATCCTGTTTTGCCTGTATCTCGGGCTTTACCACGCGCTCTTTGCCGGACTCTTTGGGGCTGTCCGTTCCTGCTTCGGTATCCAGGCCGCTTTGCTGTTGAGTCCTTTTGTGTGGGTCGCCGTGGAACTGGCACGTGCGCGCATCACAGGACTTCCCTGGGATCTGCTGGGGATTACGCAGGTGGATAATACAGCGCTGACACGGCTGGCTCCCATTGCCGGGGCCTATGGCATCTCGTTCGTGGTCGCGCTGGTAAATGCGCTTTGGCTGGTGCGGATTCAGATTCGCGAGCGGCGGCATACGAGGCTGATTCTGACGTTCGCAGGAGTGATGCTGATTGTTGGGTATGTGGTGGCGGTGCGGAGGTTGGGCGCACCGCGCAGGGAGCATCCTGCTGCTACAGCAACACTGGTGCAGGAGAATCTTGAGGTAGGCGCGGCTGCCAAGGGCCCGGAACCTTCCACCGAGGAGCTGTTGCAGTCATTCTCTACCTTGAGTCGCTCTCCGGGGACGAAGATGTACCTGGGGATCCCGGAGAAGAAGGGAACGCCTGTAGTTACATTTGTATCGCCGCCCGGACCGCGCGACTCGGACCTTATCGTGTGGCCGGAGTCGCCTGCTCCGTTCGAGGAGGCTGATCCGCAGTTTCACGCAGCGATCTCTGCGTTGGCTCAGAAGGCCAAGGCTCCGGTGATCGTGGGCAATATCTATGTTCAGCAGACGAGAGAGAATGCCCGTGGATATTCTCTGTTCAACTCGGCGGCGTTTGTCACTCCCAATGGAGAGTTTGTCGGACGCTATAACAAGATGCACCTCGTGCCTTTCGGCGAGTACGTGCCGTTCAAAGGCCTGTTTTTCTTCGCGCAGAATCTTCTGCATGAGGCAGGAACCTTCGACGCGGGAACGATGCGCACGCTCTTCACGGTCAATGGCCATCGATATGGGACGTTTATCTGTTACGAGTCCATCTTTGCCGATGAGGTCCGCCAGTTCGTCCGCAATGGAGCGGATGTGCTGATCAATATCTCCAATGACGGATGGTATGGCGATACCAGCGCGCCGTGGCAGCACCTGAACATGGTGCGGATGCGTGCGATCGAGAATCACCGATGGGTTTTGCGTGCGACCAACACGGGGGTTACAGCCGCAATCGACCCGCAGGGGCGAGTGCTGGAAGCGGCGCCACGGCACGTGCGGACGAGTATCCGTGTGGGCTTTGGCTACGAGCACGACCTTACCTTCTATACGGCCCATGGCGACTGGTTCGCATGGATGTGCGCCGTGGTAACTGCAGCGGGGCTGGGTTTGAGCCTTCGCAGGCGAATTGCCGTAGACTAGAAAGATGCTGAGTGATCTGGAATACACGTACTCCCCGGTGCGCGAAAAAGTTCGCGATCTGCGGGAGTATCTTTGACTCGCCTCGCCTGCGTCGTGAATTAGCTGACATTGAAGAGAAGACCGCCGATCCCGCTGTCTGGGCTGATCCTGCGCGTTCGCAGCCGCTGATGCGAGAGCGCAAGCGCATCGAGACCCTGCTGGCCGATGACACTGAGCTGGCGCGCCGCTCCGATGACATTGAAGCCTACTTCGAGCTTGCTCGTGAGGGAGAGGATACGGAGCCTGATCTCTCTCGCGAGATTCCAGCGTTGGTTGAATTCATCGACAACCTGGAGTCGAAGACGATGCTTTCCGAAGAGAGCGATCCGCTCAATGCGATTGTGGTTGTGCATCCGGGCGCTGGTGGAACCGAATCGCAGGACTGGGCCGAGATGCTGATGCGCATGTACATCCGCTGGGGCGAACGGCAGAACTTCAAGGTCGAGATCAACGAAGTGCAGGACGGTGACGAGGCGGGAATCAAGTCGGCGACATTTACGATCTCCGGCGAGTTTGCTTATGGCCTGCTTTCGGGAGAGACAGGAGTGCATCGTCTGGTACGTATCTCACCGTTCGATTCGGCAAAGCGCAGGCATACCAGCTTTGCTTCGGTCTTTGTATCGCCGGAGATCGACGACACGATTGTGATCGATATCAAGCCCGACGACCTGCGTATCGATACGTACCGCTCCGGTGGTAAGGGCGGTCAGCACGTCAATACGACGGACTCTGCAGTGCGCATCACCCACCTTCCTACGGGTCTGGTCGCCGGTTGTCAGAATGAGCGTTCGCAGCACAAGAACAAAGAAAAGGCGATGAAGCTTCTACGCTCGCGGCTCTACGAGTACGAACTGGAGAAGAAGAAGGCCGTCAGCAAGAAGCTGGAAGACTCCAAGCTCGACATCAAGTTCGGATCGCAGATTCGAAACTATGTCATGCAGCCCTATCGCATGGTTAAGGATCTTCGCACCCGCGTTGAGGTTGGGGACGTCGATCGTGTGCTGGATGGCGATCTGGATCTGTTTATTCGTGGGTATTTGAAGATGCGTCGCGAGGGTGGGGTTCCAGCCGCTGTTGCTGTAGATGATGACCTGTGAGAGCAGGAACGGAGCGACGATTTCTTCGTGGGGATTTTGCACCGCAACCTCTGTGACCAGCTGTAGAAGATCGGCATCCAAACTTGCAGGCGATGACCTTTAGGAGGTTTACGGATGGCGAAGGCGGCAGAGACAACTGGAGTCGATGAGCTTCGCAAGCAATTGCTTGTCCTGTTGAAAGGTGGGCAGGCGCACGCGACCTTCGATGAAGCGGTGAAGGATTTTCCTGCGGAGCATCGCGGGACGGTTCCCGAGGGGCTGCCTTATTCTGCATGGCAGCTGTTGGAGCATATCCGGATTACGCAGCGCGATATTCTTGAATTCAGTGCGCCTCCGACGGGAGGATATCAACCGATCGCATGGCCGGAGGGCTACTGGCCGCAATCGCCGAAGCCATCCTCGGATCATGCGTGGGAGACTTCGATTGCCGCAGTACATAAAGATCTGGAGTCGTTCGAGAAGCTGATCTCGAAGCCGGATGCGGATCTCTACAAGCCTTTTCGCTGGGGCGAAGGGCAGAACCTTTTGCGTGAGGCTTTGCTGATTGCGGATCATACGGCGTACCACGTAGGCGAGTTGATTTTGCTACGCCGGCTGTTGGGGATTTGGAATCACTAGTGGAGGCGAGGACGATGAATGAGCCGGAGGTGATTCGGGCGATGCTGGGCAATCCTCCGGCGGAGCCACGCACGATCGCTGTGATAGGGCTCTCGAGTAATCCCGATAAGCCGAGCCACTATGTGCCTGCTTATATGCAGCATCATGGCTATCGTATTCTCCCGGTCAATCCGTTGGTGGAATCAGTTCTGGGTGAACGGTCGTACGCCTCGCTGGCCGACCTTCCGGCCAAACCGGATGTTGTAAATGTCTTTCGATTGCCTAAATTTATTCCAGAGATTGTCACGCAGATGATTGATCTGGGCTTCAAAAACCTCTGGGTGCAGCAGGGAATCATTCATCTGGAAGCGGCTTCTATGGCGGAAGCGGCTGGAATCTGGGTGGTGATGGACCGCTGCATTATGGTGGAGCATCGGTTTGCGGGGCTCTCAGGCCGCGCCTGACCGTTGCGCTGTTGTCGAAGAGACCGCCTACAATGGAAAGTGATGAATATTCGCCGCCATCTTGGCCTGCTTCTGCTGGCCTGCTCCCTCTTTCTCATTCATTCTGCCTCTGCGCAGATTGCGGTTGTAGGCGATGGCGGGCCAGGACCGGTAAAGGCGCAGCACCTGACCGCTGAGCTGGTATCGCTTGCTCCTTCGATCGCTCCGGGTGGAACGCTCGAGGTCGGGCTGGTGATCACGCTGGAAGAGAAGTGGCACGTCTACTGGATCAATGCGGGCGACTCCGGTGAGCCGCCAAAGATCACCTGGACGCTCCCTCGCGGCGTCACGGCGGGGCCGATGCAGTTTCCCATCCCCAGTCGTCTACCGCTTGGGCCGCTGATGGACTTCGGTTATGAGGACGAGGTTGCCTTTCCCGTCAAGCTGACGGCTACCAAAGATCTGAAGCCCGGCCCGATTCATCTGGACGCGAAGGTCAACTGGCTGGTGTGTCGCGAGGTTTGCATCCCGGGCAGGGCGCATCTTGGATTGAACCTGACGGTCGATCCGAAGGCGACAGCCCCGGCCCAGCCGGTGGGCGCTCTGGGCGAGGCACTGGGACTGATCCCGAAGCCGCTTCCGTCGGATATGAAGCTGACCATCACAGGCGGGAAGAACGAGTTTGTGATGGATCTGATCACGGGGGAGCGTACATCGGATGCTGAGTTTTATCCCTTCGATCAGGAACAGATTGCCAATGCTGGCGACCAGGATGTGGAGCCGCTTCCGAACGGTGTAAGGCTTCGCGTGCCGCGTGCTCCGGAGCTGACGAAGCTTCCGGAACAACTGCATGGTGTTCTCAAGCTGGACGATGAGACAGCCTACGATGTGACGGCTCCTGTGGTTGCAGGAGAGGTTCCGCGGAGAGCGGGAGGCGGTCCGGTTCCTGCCGGGGCGAAGGAGCTTACGTCGTTAGCGGCGATCAGTCTGGCGTTTGTCGGAGGCATCATTCTGAACCTGATGCCGTGCGTCTTTCCTGTGCTTTTTCTCAAGGGATTGTCGCTGGTGCAGTCGTCGAATGAGGATCGTGGCCGGATTCGGCGGCATGGCCTGGTCTATACGCTGGGGATTCTGGTTTCGTTTTGGGTGATCGTCGCGGCTCTATTGTTGCTGCGCGCGGGAGGAAGCGAGGCGGGATGGGGATTCCAGTTGCAGTCGCCGACCTTCCTGGCGATTCTGGCTTCAGGCATCTTCTTCTTTGCGCTCTCGTTATCGGGCCTGTTCGACCTTGGCCTATCGCTGACCAGTGTGGGCGGTGAGCTGGCACAGAAGCAAGGTTATGCGGGCAGCTTCTTTACCGGTGTGCTGGCGACGGTGGTTGCGACGCCGTGCACGGCTCCTTTCATGGGAGCGGCGATCGGTTTTGCGCTGGCGCAGTCCGGATGGATTACGTTTTCGGTCTTTACCGCACTGGCGCTGGGGCTTGCCGCGCCTTATCTGCTGCTGAGCTTCCAGCCTGCGTGGACGAGGCTGCTGCCGCGCCCGGGCGCGTGGATGGAGGTCTTCAAGCAGGTTACGGCGATCATTTTCTTCGCGACGGTGATCTGGCTGACCTACGTCTATGGCAATCTCTTCAGCACGCAGGCTGTGTACCACGTTGCGTTATTACTGGCATGCTTCCTGCTGCTGGCCGTCGCGGGATGGGTGCTGGGCCGATGGCCCGCGCGGTGGCCGAGTGCGATTGCGGCAGTGCTGATCGGGCTGTTCGCTCTGTCGGTTCCGATCTATCAGCCGAAGCAGACGACACTGAACTGGGAGCCTTATTCCGAGCAGACGCTGAGCCAAGCGCGTGCGCAGGGTAAACCTGTTTTCATCGACTTTACGGCGGCGTGGTGCCTGAGCTGCCAGGTGAACGAGCGGCTCGTGCTCCGGTCGTCTGACGTGCAGAAGGAGTTCGCACGGAACAAGGTGACGCTGATCAAGGCGGACTGGACGAAGTATGACGCCGAGATCACCAAGCAACTTGCTTCGGTGGGCCGGAGCGGAGTTCCGACTTATGTGATCTATCCGGCGGGCAAGGGCGCGCCGGATGTACTGCCTGAGCTGCTGACCAAGGATATTGTGCTGACGGCGCTGAAGAAGGACACAGGACGATGAGCGCAAACGACGAACAACAGATTCGGAATGTGATCGACACGTGGATGCAGGCCTCGCGTGAGGACGATCTTGATACCGTACTTGGCTTGATGACGGAAGATGTCGTCTTTTTGACGCCGGGCAATCCTCCGATGCGAAGGAAGGATTTTGCCGCGGCGTCGAAGAGAATGATCGGGAAGGTCCGGATCGACGGCGTTTCCGAGATCCAGGAGATCACGGTGACGGGTGACCTGGCCTTCTGCTGGAACCGGCTGGAGATTACAGCGACTTCTTCGGAGAACAGCGCCAAAATGCATCACTCCGGCAACACCCTTTCGGTCTTTCGACGCTGCGAGGATGGGCAGTGGCGCCTCTGGCGCGATGCCAATCTGTTAGGGCCAGCTACCCAGG
>Ga0310811_10006084_pt1 | contig 15375 bp, 17 predicted proteins | sample YCmetagenome_FD_207642 | JGI IMG/M metagenome (GOLD analysis project Ga0310811, IMG submission 207642) | Soil microbial communities from experimental microcosm in Duke University, North Carolina, United States - YC | ecosystem: Engineered > Artificial ecosystem > Soil microcosm > Unclassified ...
ACGGGGGGGCAGGGCATCGTTGGGGGGGTGGGGGGCGGATATTGGGGATGAGGGATTTGCAGAAGTGGATGGAGTTGAAGGGGAAGGTGGGGTTGTAGTGATCTTTTTTGAGGGGCCACAGGAGATGAGCCCGAGGGTTAGCAGTAGCGCCAGTGCGAGGATGACGGGTGCGGAAGAGCGGCCCTTGACGAATTGGGGGGAAAAGGGGATGAATTGGAGGGATAAGGAGATGGAGGATCGCGGATGATTGCGCATCTGAAAAATTTGATGCGCGAAGTTAATTTTTTATTCCTTTTGCTTCCCTGCTTTTTGTGTTATCGATAACATCCAGGAGACCTCCGGAAAAGCGATCTTCGGTCAGCTGCCAGAACATTACTCCACCCAGTTGTTTGTGGAGGGCGTACTGTGTTTTTAACCGGATGGAAGTGCTGTCGTCAAAGGTCGCAAAACGCCGCTTGCCTGCATTATAAGCGTAAGGGGCCTCTGCTACCGGGTCCCAGTGGTATACGTAACCGTTGTCTGCGGAGAGAAGGGATGCCTGGTCTTTATAGGAGACGCCGCGCAGGAAGTGGCAGCTTTGATAGAGGCCGTTGCCCGTGCTGTCCACATCTTCGAATATGCGTGCGTAGAATGCCAATCCAATGGCTATTTTGCTAAGAGGCACACCGATGGAGTCGAGATAACGCACTGCATGGTCGGTAGATTCGAGCTGTTCGGGGGTTGAATATAGCCCGGTATGATGGCCTGTACGGGTGCTGTATCCGTTGACCAGATCGTAGCTCATCAGGTTGATGTAGTCGACCCGGGGAGCGACTTGTTTCCAGTCGATGGATGTCCGGAGGTAGTCGGTAAAACCGCCGGCTGCGAAGCTGATCTCTTTTTTGCGGCCAAGTTGTTTGCGAAGTAATTTGATGAGCTCCGTGAAATGATCTTTGTCCTGGGGAGTATAGGGATAGCCGGGGACATTTTCGAGGCCGGGGTATTCCCAGTCGAGGTCGAGTCCGTCGGTATGGAAGTAGCCGGTCAGTTCGCGAACGCTGCGGACGAAGTCTTTGCGTCCGCTGTCTGTTGCGAAAACGTCGGGGCAGGTTTTACAGCCGCCCCAGCCGCCGAGGGAGAGGATGACTTTGAGGTTGGGGTTTTTGTCTTTCAGCGCAACCAGATGGCGGATAGTTGCGGTGTCGTTGGCGCCCGCAACATCAAGGAGATTGCCTTTGAGGTGGCAGAAGCTAAATATGATGTGTGTCAGTTTTTCGGTGGGAAAGCTGTCGATGGCGCTGCTGCGGCCGGCATAGTAGCCGATGACGGCGAGGTTTTTTGCAGCGGCAGTATGATGATGGCGGGAGAGATGGGTGGTGGAATGCTGGGGCTGTCCGGTGGGCTGGGGTTGCGCGGTGAGTTGGGGTTGGCCAATGGGTTGAGGCTGCGAGGTGAGTTGGGTTTGCCCAGTGGGTTGAGGCTGCCCGGTAGGTTGAAGGGTGGGACGGCTGGGCCCTCCGGTTTGGGCATAGCAGGCGAAACGGATAAGGGCAAGGACAAGGATGCAGAACAGGCGAGATTGCATATGTAAAGTTTTCAGGAAGGTGAGTGTCTAAAATAAGCCGAATGTAATGTCAGACCAAAAGATAAACGTTATATTTAATGATATTAAACTAACGTGTTATGTCTGAGCGATATTTTGATCAGGAGCGGGCCGGGAGCCGCTTGAAAAGGAGAAAATTTTTGAAGGTTGCGCTGGCTTCCGCCGGGGCCGTTGCGTTGACGGGAGCGGGTGTTCTGACGTCGCTGAGGATACGCAAGCGAAGCAGTTCCGACGAAGCTCTGAGAGGGACGGGTGGAGCGCTGACGATCCGCCAGGTCATCGACCATCTGCAGGCGGATATCCCTGGTGCGCCGTTCCTGAAGACGGTGGATACGATCAAGGCCGGGGACTGGGAGCAGCCGGTGAAAGGGATCGTCACTACGATGTTCGCGACTGATGCGGTGATAGAAAGGACGATCGGTCTGGGCGCCAATTTTATCATCGCGCATGAGCCGACCTTTTACAATCACCTGGATGAAACAAGCTGGCTGGGAGATGACCCGGTGTTAAAATATAAAAGGGATCTGCTGGATAAACATGGGATCGTCGTATGGCGTTTCCACGATGGTCTGCATCAGCACCGGCCGGATGGGGTGAGGATGGGTGTCATGAATGCGCTGGGCTGGGACAAATATTATTCTGCTGATGATCCGCCGCTGATCGAGATGCCGGCTATTTCGCTGCAGGCAATGATCACGCATTTGAAGGACGCCCTTGGGATCGACAAGTTGAAATATATCGGTGATCCGGCGCAGATGTGTCATCGGATCGTGCTTTCTCCTGGTGCGGCGGGCGGCAGGGCGCAGATCGGCCAGTTGCAGAAGTATCAGCCCGATGTATTTATCTGTGGGGAGCTGAATGAGTGGGAGACTAGTGAATATATCCGGGATGCCCGTTATCAGGGGCGAAAGATAAGCCTTATCGTGCTGGGGCATTCGGTGAGTGAAGAGGCGGGGTTGCAGTGGTTGATACCGGTCTTAAAAGAAAAAGCCCCCGGGATAACTGCGACGCATATATCATCCGGGGACCCGTTTGCATGGACATAAATAAAAAAAGCCCCGCTGGTGCGAGGCTTTCCTTCTATTGAGAGCTTTTTACTTTGCGACTTCGGCTTATTTTGCGACTTCGGCTCTAATGACGTTCAGTGCGCCACCTGCTTTGAACCAGGCGATCTGCGGTTCATTGTAGGTATGGTTGAGACTGATCTCGTCCTTGCTGCCGTTCTTGTGGTTCAGCACCATGGTGAGCGGCTTGCCGGGCGTGAAGCTGTTCAGGCCAACGATATCGATGTTGTCATCTTCCTGTACCTTGTCATAGTCTTCTTTATTGACAAAGGTGAGTGCGAGCATACCCTGTTTCTTCAGGTTGGTCTCGTGGATACGGGCGAAGCTGCGAACGACGATGGCGCGTACTCCCAGGTGGCGGGGTTCCATAGCGGCGTGTTCGCGGGAAGAGCCTTCGCCGTAGTTCTCATCTCCTACGACGACGGAGCCGATGCCGGAAGCCTTATAAGCTCTTGCTGTAGCGGGCACGGCACCATATTCGCCGGTCAGCTCGTTCTTTACGGAGTCCGTCTTGTCGTTGAAGAAGTTGACGGCACCGATGAGCATGTTGTTGGAGATATTATCGAGGTGACCGCGGAATTTTAACCAGGGACCGGCCATTGAAATGTGATCGGTGGTACATTTTCCTTTGGCTTTTATCAGCAGTTTCAATCCTTTCAGGTCGGTTCCTTCCCATGCAGCGAATGGTTCGAGGAGCTGCAGGCGGGAGGAGTCGGATTTTACGGCGACCTGAATGCCTTTACCGTCTTTTGCAGGGGCCTGGTAGCCGGCGTCGTCAACGGAAAAGCCTTTGGGCGGCAGTTCTACACCTGTAGGTTCGTCGAGCATTACGTCTTCGCCCTTTTCGTTCTTCAGTTTGTCCTTGAGGGGGTTGAAGGTAAGGTCACCGGCGATGGCGAAAGCGGTCACGATCTCGGGGCTGGCGACAAATGCGTGAGTGCTGGCGAGTCCGTCGTTGCGTTTGGCAAAGTTGCGGTTGAAGGAAGTGATGATCGAGTTTTTACGGTTAGGGTCATCGATATGACGGGCCCACTGACCGATACAGGGTCCGCAGGCGTTGGCGAGCACTATGCCGCCGATCTTATCGAAGGTCTTTAAGAATCCGTCCTTTTCGATGGTGAAACGCACCTGCTCGGAACCCGGCGTGATGGTAAATTCGGCCTTGGTCTTCAGGTTTTTGTCGATAGCCTGTTGTGCCAGGGAGGCCGAACGGCTGATGTCTTCGTAAGAAGAGTTGGTACAGCTGCCGATGAGGGCTACTTCGAGGCGTTCGGGCCAGTTGTTGGCCTTCACTGCTTCTGCGAATTTGCTGATAGGCCAGGCCAGGTCGGGTGTGAAGGGTCCGTTGACGTGAGGTTCGAGTTCGTTGAGGTTGAGCTCGATGACCTGATCATAATATTTTTTTGGATCTGCGTAAACTTCTTTGTCGGGCCGCAGGTAGTCTTTAATGCCATCAGCGAGTGCGGCTACTTCTTCGCGGCCGGTGGCCTTGAGATAGGCGGCCATTTTTTCGTCATAGGCAAAGATCGAGCAGGTCGCTCCGATCTCGGCGCCCATATTACAGATGGTGCCTTTGCCTGTAGCACTGAGGCTGTCGGCCCCTTCGCCGAAGTATTCGACGATGGCTCCGGTGCCGCCTTTCACGGTCAGGATGCCGGCTACTTTGAGGATGATGTCTTTGGCGGAGGTCCAGCCGCTCATTTTACCGGTCAGTTTTACGCCGATGAGTTTGGGCATTTTCAGTTCCCAGGGCAGGCCGGCCATCACGTCTACTGCGTCGGCGCCGCCGACACCGATGGCTACCATGCCGAGACCGCCCGCATTCGGAGTATGAGAGTCTGTACCGATCATCATGCCACCGGGGAAGGCATAGTTTTCCAGGACGACCTGGTGGATGATGCCGGCTCCGGGTTTCCAGAAACCGATACCATATTTATTTGAGATAGAGGCGAGAAAGTCATATACTTCTTTGTTCACGTCGATGGCGGTAGCCAGGTCGGATACGGCGCCGGTCTTTGCCTGGATCAGGTGATCGCAGTGAACGGTAGAGGGGACTGCTACCTTGTCGCGGCCGCAGGTCATAAATTGCAACAGGGCCATCTGGGCGGTAGCGTCCTGCATGGCAACGCGGTCCGGGGCGAAGTCGACATAGTCCTTACCGCGCTCGTAGGCACGGGCAGGAGTTTCAAAGAGGTGCGAGTAGAGTATTTTTTCAGCTAAAGTCAGGGGTTTTCCTACCAGTTTACGGGCGGCGTCTACCTTGGATGGCATAGCTCCGTATAACTTTTTAATAAGATCCAGATCAAAGACCATGATGAATTTAGTTTATATGTTAAGCTTGATGAACCAGGCTAATATTCCCTTGACTGGCGAGGGGCTGCTGGTTACCGGATGGAAAGTGGCTCCTGTTGGGGGAGTCGCTGGGATTCAACCGGCACCTGCGGTGCCTGGCGGGGCCAAGGTCTGCCCTTCGGGCGCCCTCGCTGTGCTCGGGCTCGCAATTTACCTAAAAATAGGGTAGGTTTTGTTGATTTTTTTTAAATTAGAGGCATGAACAGACTCAAGAACTTCATCGAGTGGCAGGTTTTCGGTGTGTGTACGGCAATTGGTGAAAGAATGGGTATCGCCACTTCCCGTATCCGGACCTGGTTTATTTATATTTCCTTTCTCACCATGGGCTCCCCCCTTATTGTCTATTTTGTCCTTGCCTTTTGGATGAATATCAAGCGATATATCCTTTCCGCCCGTAGAAACCCACTCAAATATTTGTGAGTGAGGATTTGTGAGACGTTTCATTTTATGTGAGTCAGGATTAATACCCATTTCCATTGAATGGGCTCCCGCTTTTTTTCGTACCTTACTGAAGTCGGCTCAATTATAGTACCTATGAGGCTGCATTTATACACGGATAAAATCCTGTTCCTTGTTCCAATTTGATTTTTCCTATGTGGATTATGAGCAATTGATGAATGACCTGGCGCAGCGATTGAACGTGCCGGTGATAAATCACCAGTTGGTTTTCCCGGAGTCGGTAGGCTCCGGCAGTCTCACCTGTGTCAAGCTTCCTAACGGTATCAATGTCAATATCGTCAATTGTAAAATGAACCAGGACTGGCTCATCACGCGCCGGAAGATGCGGGAGGAGTATTATACGCTCCGTTTTCATGAGCTGACCATTCCCGATACGCTGGAGATACGGATTGGAGATGAGCGCATGAGGGAGTCGCATACAACGCGTTCGATCGCTTATCTGACCAATACACTTTCCGACTGGAGTTATCTGGGTTCGAAGGGCACGACCTATAAAGGGATCGATGTGCTTTTCAATGCGTCGTGGATAGCGGGTTATCTTGGGGTGGAGAAGATCGGGGATGTTTTATCCGCTTACCTATCGTTACAGGTGGAAAATGTACATCGGGAGCCATTGGACAGCGAGTATCGGCGGCTGATGCAGGAAATAGTGGAGGTGGAGGAGGATAGTCCGCTGCGTCTGGCTATCATCCAGAACAGGGTTATGTTGCTGATCGAGCGGTTTTTTCTGCGTATATACGAGAGAAAAAAGAATTCTTACTTCAATATCCCGCTCTCCAAGGCGGATATCGATAGGGTCATGCAGGTGGAGGCTGTGCTGACGAAGGATATTTTCGAACCTGCGCCGACGATAAGCCAGCTTGCGCGGATGGTTTCTATCAGTGAGTCCAAGCTCAAAAAGGATTTTAAAATGATCTATGGAGTGCCTGTGTATGAGTACTTTCAGAAGGTGCGTATGCAGGCTGCCAAGGATAAATTACTGGCTGGTGGTCATTCGGTCAAGGAAGTGGCGATGGAGCTGGGATACTCGAATCTGAGCAATTTTACGATCGCTTTTAAAAAGGAATTTGGACTTCTCCCCAGTAAGCTGTTAACGACTTATTAAAGTTTTTGCACCAAGTATTAACAATAGACTTTGCAGCTATCCGAAACACTTTTTCAGCTAGTAATAGTACGCCGTTATGCCTACCTTTGTAAAGCATTTGATCAGGGTTAATTCGAATGTCCCGTTTTTAATTCCTCATTGGCTGGACTAATGTCCAGCGAGTATCATCCAGGAAAGACCATCGAGATCCTCACCCCTTTATAGTTCGGAAACTACTTTACGAATCCTCACCAACTGTTCGAGTAATTCCTGCAGAAGATCCAGTCGTAGCATGTTAGCTCCATCGCTTTTCGCTATGGCGGGATTGGGGTGCGTTTCAATGAACAGGCCATTGGCCCCGGTGGCAATAGCAGCTTTTGCGATAGTACCGATGAGCTGTGGATTGCCGCCGGTGACCCCGCTTGTTTGGTTGGGTTGCTGAAGGGAGTGCGTACAGTCCATGACGACCGGAGTGCCGTGTTCCTGCATCCAGGGTATATTGCGATAGTCGACGACAAGGTCCTGGTAGCCAAAGGTGGTGCCTCTTTCAGTCAGGACGATCTTTTCATTACCTGCTTTTCTTATTTTTTCCACTGCAAATTTCATGGCCGGGCCACTCAGGAACTGGCCTTTTTTTACATTGACGACTTTGCCTGTGTCTGCGGCGGCGAGCAGGAGGTCGGTCTGGCGGCAGAGGAATGCGGGGATCTGGAGGATGTCCACGTATTTGGCGGCGGGGGCTGCTTCATCGTGGGCATGGATGTCGGAAGTCGTGGGCAGTTTGTAGGTGTCGCCTACTTTTTTTATGAGTTCCAGGCCGCTGTCGTCGCCGATGCCGGTGAATGATCCGGCGCTGGTGCGATTGGCCTTGCGGTAGGAGGCCTTGAAGACGTAGGGGATGCCGAGGTTGCGGCAGATGCCGGAGACTTTGTCGGCGACCTCCATGACGAGCTCTTCGCTTTCGACTACGCAGGGACCTGCGATGAGGAAGAAGCTGTTTTTATCGTATGACTGGTTTTGAAAGAGTTGATGTAGGAATTCCATGGCGCAAACCTACGAGAAAATGGTGAATGTTGGTCTGATGGTGAATGTTGGTCCGAGGGTAAATGTTGGTTTGAGGGTAAATGTTGGTTTGAGGGTAAATGTTGGTTTGATGGTGAATGAGGAGTGGTGATTGATCCGCTTTTTTGGCCTACCGGTCAGGCGGCGGCGGGGGGATGCTTTTTTTTACTAGGTTTGCACCCCAAAACCCTATAGTAATGGCTAAAGATAAAGTATTGGTAATTGGCGCCAGCGGGCAGATCGGAGTTGAACTGACACTTGCGCTCCGGCGGATATATGGCAATGCCAACGTAATTGCCTCCGACCTGCGTGAAGAGAATGAATTGCTGCATGGCACCGGTCCCTATGTGTCGCTGGACGTAATGAACAAGGAGATGCTGCATGTCCAGGTCATCCGGCAGAATATTACGCAGATCTATTTGCTGGCTGCTATCCTTTCTGCAACGGGTGAGAAGAATCCCAACCTGGCGTGGCATTTGAATATGCAGGGGTTGCTGAATGTGCTGGACATAGCCAGGGAAGAGAAGCTGCACAAGGTTTACTGGCCGAGCAGCATCGCGGTTTTTGGACCGACCTCGCCCCGGCTGAATTGTCCGCAGCGTACCATTATCGAACCCAGCACCGTATACGGCATCAGCAAGTATGCCGGAGAGTTCTGGTGCAATTATTTTTTCGAACGTTATGGGGTGGATGTCCGGAGTATCCGTTATCCCGGACTGATCAGCTATAAGTCCGCGCCGGGCGGAGGAACGACGGATTATGCGGTGGAGATCTTTCACGAGGCTCTTGAAGAGCGGAAGTATAAATGTTTTTTGAAAGAGGATACTTACCTGCCTATGATGTATATGCCGGATGCTATCCGGGCCACGATAGAGCTGATGGAGGCGCCTGCCAGCAAGCTTTCGGTACGGACCTCGTACAATGTGGCGGCGCTGAGTTTTTCGCCAAGCGAGATCTCTTCCGAGATCAGGAAGCATATCTCCGATTTCTCAATAACGTATGAACCTGATTACCGCCAGCACATTGCGGACAGCTGGCCGCAGAGCATCGATGATTCGGTTGCCCGGGCTGACTGGGGCTGGAAGCCGGAGTATGATCTGACGCGGATGACGGCGGATATGCTGGAGAATCTGGAATAACGCTGGCATCGGGGCGGTCGTCATAGGGAGGCTCCCGCTTGTGGGGGGGTGAGAGGGGGCGAGCAATCTACTTATTTTATAGACTTTTTTAGATTTTTGCTAAATTGCACGTTCACCCGAAAGGACCGGAGGTCCCTGAACGCCCTTATTTATGCTACGTATTTTTTTAGGCCTTTTTCTTGTTGCTTTTCAATTTGTTGTGAATGCTGCGCCCGGAGGTTTGGGGAGGGGAATAGCTCCCGGTGAGTTGGGGGGGCGTGTTTGTGCCGGCAAGCCTCCTGTTTTTCGCAGCGGGCAGTGGCGGGCTATTTTGGAAAGAAGGGATGGCAATAATATAGCTTTCAATTTTGAGGTAAAGGACAGTGCGGGGAAGAAGGTGCTGTATATCCGGAATGCGGGGGAGCGCCTGCTGGTGGAGGATATTTCGCGGGAGGGGGACTCTGTTATTATCCGTTTGCCTTTTTATGAGTCGCAGCTGAGGGCGGCGGTGACGAAGGAGGGGAACCTGGAGGGCGTCTGGCTTCGGCATTTAGTAGATACTTACCAGGCGGTTCCTTTTAAGGCGTTCTATGGGGAGGGTTTTCGTTTTGCGGGTGGTGGTGTTGGGTCGACGGGTGGGACAGGCGCTGCTGCCGGCGGGGCCAGTGTAGCGGGTCGTTGGGCGGCAGTATTTCGTTCGCCCAATGGCAGGGACACGACATTCCGGGTTGGCGAATTTCAGCAGCAGGGCAGCCGGGTTACCGGTACTTTCCTGGATGCGGGGGGAGATCTCCGTTATCTCGAAGGGGCGGTGATCGGAGATTCGCTGAAGCTTTCCTGTTTTGATGGGACCCATGCGTATTTTTTTACGGCTAAGATCGATGGTAACAGTTTGTCGGGTGGGGATTATTTTGCAGGCCCGACGGCGCATGAGACGTGGACAGCGCAAAAGGATGAGAATGCAAAACTGGAAGACCAGTTTGCCATGACCAAATGGAAAAAAGATGCGCCATTTACCTTTAGGTTCAAAGACATCAACGGTGGTGAGGTGTCTTTTAGCGAGCCCCGTTTTAAGGGCAAGGTGGTGCTGGTACAGATAATGGGTTCATGGTGTCCTAATTGTATGGATGAAACGCGTTTTCTCAGCGGGTTTTATGACGAGTATAAGAGTAAGGGGGTAGAGATCGTGGCGCTGGCTTATGAGCGCAGCACGGATTTTGCGCGGTCTCAAACCAGTCTGCGTAGTTTTCAGCAGCGTTTCCAGGTGAAATACCCGATGCTGATAACGGGTGTCGCGGTGGGTGATCCGCAGCGCGCGGAGAAAACGCTGCCGCAGTTGGAGAGGATCGTGAATTTTCCCACTACGATATTTGTCGGTAAGACCGGTAAGATTGAGAAGGTTCATACCGGTTTTAGCGGTCCGGGAACGGGGGCGCATTATGAAGAGCAAAAGAAAGAATTCTATAGTATTGTCAATAGCATGTTGGAGGATAAATAGGGGGCAGCACGCCGGCCGGCAGCGGTCCGGCGGGCGGCCCCGGCCTTATTGGGTTCGCGGGAACTGCGCCCCGCCGCCATCGTCGTAGACCAGGTATAGCGTGGTTACCTGTCCCCGGGAGTCTTTTTTGAGTTCAATCTTTATCTGATCGATGTCCACCGGCTTAAAGGCGGTTTCCGACAAGGGTACCAGTTTCGTCTCCATGCCGACGGCGTTGACATAGTACAGCGAGCCATTCCTGTAAATAAGAGCTCTCCTGGCGCCAAAATTTCCCACAAGGGTTTTTAAGATGGCCGTGTCTACTTGCACGGGGTGCAGCTGGGCCAGCAGCATATCACGTGCCCAGATGACCGGTCTGATCGCATTGGAATCAGTTGCATGGTTGATCCGGTCGCTGTAATAAGCCAGTATCGCGGCATCCAGCGCGCTGTCGGCGCCGACCCGCAGGTCCGGTTTGACGCCTGTCGCCTCCCAATTGGTATGCGTGATGGGGTTGATGGCCCGGGCGAAGGGGATGTTCCCGATAAAGCCGTTGCTGATGGTCTCCGGGCCGACGGGGTGTGCGCCTCCTCCTGTGGTTTCGCCGACGACTGTCGCCCGGTGCTGCGTCTGCAGATCGTAGGCAAATTCCTCAGCCCCGGAGAAGGTCCGCCTGGCGGTCAGGATATAGACCGGCATCGTGTAAAAGGAGGCGGGGTTGTCGAGGGAGTCCGTCCAGGACGGGTAGGTCTTGTCGATCCTTCGTTCATACAAGTCGTTGATATGCGTCTTTGCCGGTAACAGGTGGCTGCAGATGTATTGCACCATTTGCGGTTCTCCACCGCCGTTGTGACGTAGATCGATGATCAGCGCATCGATATTTTTCAGAAAGGCAAAAGCGCCATTGACGGTCGCGCGCGACTCGGCGTTGACGCCAAAGAAGCCATCGAAGCTCAGGTAGCCGATATTGGCATTGAGGATCTCCACTTTTTTGAATCCGAAGTTCTGGTGCGCCTCCCGCCGGATATTTTCTTTTCTTCTCTCCTCCTGGTCCGTGGTCGATGTGTCCTGCAGCATTTTTTCCAGCTGAGGATCGAACTGGATGCCCAGATGCAGATCGTTATAGACGGAGTGCAGATCGGCCGTCAGCGTCGCCGCGAATTCATTCGGTTTAGTGATCCTGTCATAAGCGCCTTCTTTGAGCCGCCGCCGGATATAGTTGCCCATTCGTGCGGCCGTGTCGCGGAAAATATAGTTCGTCAGAAGGGACCGGGCCAGGCTATCGACGACTTGCTGCCGGATTACGGGGGTCATGACCGGAGCCTGAGATTGCAGTTGCTGCTGAGTTGGCGTCTGGGTCCGGGGCCGCACTTGCGCCCGAGACTGCCAGCAGAGGCAAATCAATGCCAGCAGGAAGCATGGGATTTTTTTCATTGTATGATCGTATAACAGGGTATTAGTAAATGATTATCGGGTTTCGTAAGGTTATAGTTGCGTATTGGCGATCAACTTGTCCAGTATTTCCTGTAGTTGACGGATATCCGCTTTTGAAATGCCCTTGAGGGCCACCGCCCGGTTGCTGTGGATCAGCGGTTGCACTGAATCGAGGATGTTCAGGCCATCTTTGGTGACCGTCAGTTTGAATCTCCTCCGGTCGGCGGGGGCCGGTTCGCGGGTGAGATAGCCTTTGTCGATCAGCAGGTCCAGGATCCGGGTGATCGACGCCAGATCTTTGAAAACGTTGACGGCCAGTTCCTGTTGGGTGATGGCAGGGTTTTCTTCCAGGGTCTTCAGCACGAGCCACTGGTCGATGGTAATGTCGAAATTGGCCCTGGTGATGTTTCGCTGGGCAAATTGGCGATAGGCCTTGATGGCCTTCTCCAGGGAATAAAAAATGATGTTGTCGAGCCGCTCCGAAGGCATGATAGATATTTGATATGCTAATAGTTGATATATCAAATATATGAAAATTCTTTGAACGGACAATTATTTATCGTTTTCTGTATGGGAATATTAGCGGGATCGCGTCCTTATTTCCACAGCACCGTTCCCAGATATTTTGACTGATCGATAAAGCCCTGGTAGCGGGAATCCATAGTGCAGCTGCGATTGTCTCCCAGGACAAAGAACTTACCTTTCGGTACTTTTACCGGCCCGAAATGATCCTGGTTCCAGTTCTCCCGGAAGATCCGGAAGATAGCCGGCTCCCGCAAGCCGGGGGGCAAAATATATTGCACACCCGGTATTTTATTGCGGCGTACATATTCATCTCCCAAAGGAATATAGATCGTATCGGAATATGGCGGGATGGTGTAGGCCAGTTTTTGGTCGTAGATAAGGCTGGCGGTATCCTGCACGGATAATTTATAGACATGCATCAGCGACAGGCTCTTGTCGGCATCCTGTTGGTTGACATACAGGATGCCTGCCTTTATTTCAATAGTGTCGCCGGGAATACCGCACAAGCGGTGTGTCCAGATGGCCGGACCAGTTTCCGGTGTCAGGGCCCGGTAACAGATGAGGTTGAATCGTCCGGGTTTTTTTAGACTGGAAGTAAAAATGAACCGGCGGATCTTTAGTGTTGGCTGATTGGCAGAGGTGCTCACCCTGGAGAGCCGGAACGTGAAAGTCAGCCTTCCAATGATCCAAAGCCCTATGAGCGGCACCCATACGATGGTGGCAACGATGAGAGGTTTCAAATGCTACGGCAGTTTTATACGGGTGTTAGAGTCCTTATACGGGTGTCAGAGTCCGGCCTAAAATACATAAGTTCTTTAAAACCGCCAATAGCCCGGATTTTGTAAATTGCACCCATGCAAGCGTATTTAGATCTTCTTCAGCACATAATTGACAAGGGCGCTACCAAGACGGACCGGACGGGCACGGGTACGACGAGCTGTTTTGGCTATCAGCTGCGGTTTGACCTCTCGAAGGGTTTTCCCCTGGTGACGACCAAGAAGGCGCATATGAAGAGCATCATTTATGAGCTGCTTTGGTTCCTTCGTGGCGAGACGAATATCCGGTATTTGAAAGAGCATGGGGTCAGCATCTGGGATGAATGGGCTGATGCGCAGGGAGAGCTGGGGCCTGTCTATGGCAAGCAATGGCGCAGCTGGGAAGGGGCGGGTGGAAAAACGATCGACCAGGTCGCACAGGTTATCGACCAGATCAAAAAGACCCCGGACAGTCGCCGGCTGATCGTCAGCGCCTGGAATGTGGCTGATCTTCCGGAAATGGCTCTGATGCCCTGTCATGCCTTGTTCCAGTTCTATGTAGCCGATGGCAAGCTGAGCTGTCAGCTTTATCAGCGCAGCGCCGATGTATTTTTGGGTGTGCCTTTCAATATAGCTTCCTATGCTCTGCTGACCCTGATGGTAGCACAGGTATGCGGGCTGGAGCCCGGCGAATTTATCCATACTTTCGGGGATGTCCATTTATATAATAATCACCTGGAGCAGGCGCGTCTGCAGCTGACACGCCAACCGTATCCATTACCGGTGATGAAGTTGAATCCTGCGGTGAAGGATATTTTTGGTTTTCATTTTGAGGATTTTACACTGGAGAATTATCAGAGTCATCCGGGTATCAAGGCGCCGGTCGCGGTTTAGAGTGACGCCGGGTTGAGGCGTCGTCGAGTTGAGGGGATGCCGGGTTGAGGCGTCGCAATTGGGGTGCGTCGTTTGTGGGCCAGGTGTATTAAGCAATATTTTTTGCCGTAATTCATTTTATGATCATTAGTCTCATCGTAGCCGCCAGTACCAATAATGTTATAGGAAAGGACAACCGCCTGCTCTGGCACCTGCCGAGCGACATGAAGTATTTTAAGAATACGACCTGGGGTATGCCGGTTGTGATGGGGCGCAAGACTTATGAAGCGTTGGCTGGAGAGCCTTTGCCGGGGCGCTTCAATTTTGTGATCACGCGCAATAAGAACTGGCATCCGGGAAAGGATAAGAAGGCGGATGTAGTGCCTGACCTGGCCACGGCGTTGCGGATGGCGGAGGAGACGGATTGCAGGGAGACCTTTGTCATAGGTGGAGGTCAGATCTATGCGGAGGCTATGCCGGTTGCTGATAAGATCTATATGACGCGCGTTCATGCCGTACTGGAAGGGGACACCTGGTTTCCTGAGATCGATGAGAAGGTTTGGGAATTGACGGATAACAGGGATTTTCCTGTGGATGAGAAGCATGCGTATGCCTATAGTTTTCAGATCTGGGAAAGGAAGAAATAGGTGAGGGCAACCGGGGTTGAGGTTGGATTGGTCATTTTACGTAGGTTTGCCGGATGTATTCGCGTTACCGGCTTGCACAAAAATATCTCCATTATTACTTTACGGCTGCCAACGGGAAGGGGCATGGTGTTCACTCGCCGTTCGTTTTCGATTTTATCCTGCATGTATTGAATGACCGGGCTGCTTACCCGGATTATGCTGCTATCGAAGGGCTGCGCAGGCGGCTTCGTGTGGATGGGACGCTGCTTGAGATAGAGGATCTGGGGGCGGGTTCGGCGTGGAAGGCTCCGCGGCAGCGAAGTGTGGGGGATATTACGCGGCGTGCGGCGAAGCCGGCGAAGCTGGGGCAGCTGCTTTATAGGGTGGCGCGATATTATCGGCCGGCGAGAGTGGTGGAGTTGGGGACCTCGCTGGGGTTTTCGACGGCTTATTTGGCAGCGGGAGTGAGGGGTGGGGGTACTGCGGCCGCGGTTGGGAGTGAAGGCGCGGCCGGCACTGGCGTGGCTTGGGATGGAAGGGATGTGAGCGCCGGGGCTGCGGTTGGTCGATCGAAGGTTCGGGGCAGGTGGCTGCGGTGGCGGAGAGGAATCTTGGCTCGCTGGGATTGGAGGCGAAGGTGGTGGTAGGGAACTTTGACCTTGTGTTGCCGGGGGTGCTGGAGGAGATGGGGTGTGTTGATCTTGCCTTTATAGATGGGAATCATCGGCGGGACCCGACTTTGGTCTATTTTAATGAGTTGATGAAGCATGCGGGCCGGCCTGCTGTCTTGATTTTTGATGATATTCATTGGAGTGCGGAGATGGAGGAGGCGTGGGAGGTCATTAAGAATGATCCGAGGGTTTATCTGACGATCGATCTTTTTTTTATAGGGCTTGTTTTTTTTAGGGAGGAATTTAAGGTGAAGCAGGATTTTGTGATACGGTTTTGATGTTTGGGGGGGATA
>Ga0310811_10006085_pt1 | contig 15373 bp, 18 predicted proteins | sample YCmetagenome_FD_207642 | JGI IMG/M metagenome (GOLD analysis project Ga0310811, IMG submission 207642) | Soil microbial communities from experimental microcosm in Duke University, North Carolina, United States - YC | ecosystem: Engineered > Artificial ecosystem > Soil microcosm > Unclassified ...
CGGGATGCGCCGCGAGGCCTACGGCCATCGCCGCGCCGAGAATGAGAAACGTGGACTTGCGCATGGAACTCTCCTGATTCACGCGCCCCCTCGCGTTCAGAAGATAAAATTTATAAGCCCCACAAACGGTTCCGTTTTCAATTGGGGCAACATAACGGCTAAAGCCCTTTCATCAGGACAGGCAGCGCCTCGGCCAGGCCTTTTGGCGTGCCCACATCATGGAATTCACCATCCGGAAACCAGCAGGCGATGACGGCGAGCCCTTTTTGCGCCGCCTGGTGAAACAACAGGCCGAGATTCGCGTTAGGCGCTGCGCCTGCGATCATCTCCGCAAAGCGCGCGCCCCAGATGGCCATGCCCCAGCTGTTGGCAAGGTCGGTTTCAGCCGGTTTGTCCTGAACCTCGGTGACGCGCATCTCCGCGTCAAAGCGCACCGGGCCCAGTTCCTTCGGTTTGGCAGACGGAAAGACACCCAGCACCAGATCGGCGCCGCGCGCCTCAAAAGCGGCGCGCATGGTCTTCAGAGCATCGAGCGGCCGCACGATGGTGTCGGGCAAGAGGAGGCAATTGGCTGAGCCCTTCGTCCACGGGGCCGTCAGCGCCACCGCTGCGGCCAGCCCTTCGGCCTTCGGCTGTTGCACATAGGCGATGTCCAGGCCGATGGCGCCGCCACTGCCCAGATACTGGGCCAGTTCGGGCTTGCGCTCGGAGGTGATCACCATTGCGCGCGTGATCTGGGCGGTGCGCAGCTGGCGCAGCGAGGCCTCGATCACCGGCAGCGGGCGCAGATGTCCGTCTTCGCCTTGCACATAGGTGATGGGCAACAGCTCCTTGGGATAGCCCAGAGGTCCCAGACGGCTGGCCAGCCCCGCCGCCGGAATGATGCCGACATAATTCATGCGTTCCCCATTGCCAGCAGCGCCTGCTCGACATTCTGGCGCATCCGCCCGGCGTCGAACAGCGGTGAAGAAGCGCGGGCGGCGGCCAGTTTGGCGCGCAGGACCGCGAGACGGGCGGGGTCCTTCGCCAGCGCCAGCGCCAAGACTTCATAGTCTTGCAGCGAAGCTGTGATCAGTTCAGGCAGGCCCAAAGTCTCAAGCTGGCTCGCCGCCACCCGGCCGGCAAAAGCCGTGCCCAACATGGTCACAAGCGGCACGCCGGCCCACAGCGCATCGCTGGTCGTCATGTGGCCGTTATAGGGGGCGGTATCCAGCATCAGATCGGCAAGCTGCTGGCGGGCCAGATGGCTGTCGGGATCTGTGCGGGGCGCGAAGATCAGGCGCGTTGGATCGAGCCCCGCGGCCGAAACCGCGCGCCGGAGATTGTCGCGGAAGGCGTCATTGGCATCCAGCAGCCACAGCACGCTGTCGGGCACCGCCTTCAGCAGCCGCAGCCAGGCGGCGAAAGCATCGCGCGTGATCTTCCAGCTGTTGTTGAAACTGGCGAAGACGAAGCCGGTCGCCGGCAGTCCGGCTGCAGCGCGCGATGACGCTGGCGGGCAGGGATCATAAGAGGTGGGGAAATAGCAGCCGGGCAGGCGCATGATCTTTTCGGAGAAGAACGGCTCGCGGCCCGGCGGCGCCACGGTCGCGTCGGCGAGAATATAGTCCAGCGACAGCGCACCATTGGTGCCGGGATAGCCCAGCCAGTTCACCTGCACCGGCGCGGGGCGGTGGTTCAGGATGGCGAAATGATCGCCCTCGGTATGGCCAGTGAGATCCACCAGAACATCCACCTCGGCCGCGCGAATAAGCTGCGCGCTTTCATCCGCGCCGCGTCCGCGCAGGTCGTGAAACTGGTCGAAGGCCTTGGCCATGCGGCCGCGGATGGCGCTGCCGTCGTCCGGGCCGGTGGAAAAACCCAGCACCTCGAACCGCGAACGGTCATGGCTCTCGATCAGCTTGGCGATCAGCAGCGCCACCGGATGCTGGCAATAGTCGGCGGAGAGATAGCCGATGCGCAGGCGTTCATGGCTATACCGCTCGCCCCGCCACAGCGGCGGAACCGTGGGAAGGCCCATCTCGGCGATGGCGTTCTGCGCGCAGCGCAACTGCAGCGCTGGATCGCCGCTGAAGCCCAGAAACAGAAACGGCGGCACGATGGCGGTGCCCCGCGCCACGCCGGCTTCCACCACGGGTCGCAGTTGCTCGACCGCGTTCCAGTCGCACATCTGCATGGCGGCGACCAGCATGCCGCCCAGCGCATACGGATTCTGCCGGTCGGCGGCGTGCAGCTGCCCATAGGCCGCCAGCGCTTCGGGAAAGTGTTTCAGTTTCGACAGGGTGCCGGCGCGGCCATTGAGAGCGGAGACGCGGCCCGGCGACAGTTTCAAGGTCCGGTCGAACGCCGCCAGCGCCTCCGGCCAACGGCGAAGCTGGATCAGGCAGTTGCCGCGATTGGCCAGGGCCTCGACATAGTCCGGCCGATGCCGCAGCGCGCCGTCATAACAGGCCAGCGCCCCCTCCCAATCGCCCGCCACCTGGCGGATGGCGCCGCGATTGTTGTGCGCCTCCACCACGTCGGGCTTCAGCGCCAGGGCCTGGGCATAAAGCGCATCCGCCTGCGCCAGCCGCCCGGCGCGGTGCAGCGCCAGCGCCTGGTCATAGATGCGTTCGAATGGACCTTGCATGTTGGGCACTCAATGCGCCGTGCGCTCCGGCACCTGCTTGTGCACGAAATACATCAGGGTCAGCGACACCAGCGCAATGGCCATCACGATATAGCCCAGCCAGTTGAAGTGGCTCAATGAACCGTCCGTGTTCTGGACAATCACCGCGCCGGCGATGGCGGCCGAGCAACCGCCCGCGAACTGCTGCAGCGAGGCATTGATGGCGTTGAAGGCGCCGCGCTTGGTAACTTCCGGGATGGCGGAAATCAGCGCCTGCGATGGGATCATGCGCGAGAAGATGCCGATGAACAGAACGACATTGACCACGACCACGATGGCCAACGGCTCACGCCCCAGATTGGTCCAGATCGCCACCATGACCAAAGTGAGAATCGTGCCGAAGCAGAAGGTGTTGAACTTGCCGAAGCTGTCGCTGGCCTTGCCCACCAGCGGGCCGACAAAGGCCGTGCAAAGCCCGGTGATCAGATAGATGGTGGGCAGCACGGCAAAGGTCAGCCCGATATTGCCCACGATATAGGCCGTGCCGAAGGGCATCAGCATATAGCCGCCTGTGGGCAGCAGCATGGTGAGGATGAAGGCCAGGCGATAGCGCGGCTCGGTCACGGTATGGGCCAGATGCTGGAACGGGCTGCGCTCCTGCTTCAGCGCCAGATGCGCCGCCACCGGCTTCATGCCGAACAGGATGATCAGCCCCGCCGGCACGGCGACCGCGATGATGGCCATGAAGGGCGCGTGCCAGTCCCAATGGTTGGCGAAATAAAGACCGGCGGGCAGGCCCAGCACCTGGCTGGCGGCAAAGGCGGTGCCGATGAAGCCCATCACCCGGCCGCGCATCTCCAGCGGGAAGAGGTCGGTGGTGATGGCCATCACCACCGAGCCGATTACGCCCCCGAACAGTCCGGTGACGATGCGCGCCAGCAGCAGCATGGGATAGGTCTGCGCCAGGGCGCAGAACAGGGTGCCCAGCAGGAAGCCGGCATAGAAGAAGAGCAGCAGGCGCTTGCGGTCAAAGCGATCGGCAAAGCCGGCAGCCAGCAACCCCGAGACCCCGGCGCTGAAAGCGTAAGACGAAACCGCCAGGCCGAACTGCTGCGGGGTGATGTGCAGGGTCGGCATCATCATCGCGCCCAACGGCGAGATGATCATGAAGTCCAGGATGATGGTGAACTGCAGGAAGGCCAGAACCGCGATGACGAATTTCTGGTAGGGCGAAAACGCCGCGCGGGGGCTGGCCACCCCTGGTAATCTCTTGTCCATGTCGCTTGCCCCGCTAGTGTCCCGATTCCGAAATTCGTTCGATCTCTATATCGGGCTCCGGACGAATTTCGGAATCGAAGGACACTAGTAAGTTATTGATTCCTAGTGTCGTTTTGGTTTCGAAGTTCGCTCCGAGCTTGATATCGATGATCTTGCGAACGTCGAAACCACGACACTAGAGGGGGCGATTTCTAGCCGGAAAGGCGCGAGCACGCCACCGCCGGGCGGCAGGAAACAACGGGCCGCCTCACAAAGCCATGCCGCTGATCCGATTGGTGATTTTCCCGCCGCCGCGGCCACATTGCCAGCCCGGTCATCCTCTGGCTCAATGACCGGATTGCTGGCCGCGTCGTTTCGGGGATCGATGGTGATCAGGCAATCGCGTTTCGTGATTCTGGGACTCGCCGCCGCGCTGATCGGCGTGGTTCCCGCTGCCGCGGCGCCTTGGACGCGCGGCTTTGTGGTGGGAACCTACGAGCCCGCCTTCCACTATGGTGGCCGCGCCGGCTTCGCCCGCACCGGAGAGGTCGAGCCCGGCTCGGACTGCACCCGCGGCAGCACGGTGCATTTCTCCAATCCGGATCACGTGAAAGAAGCGCTGCGCCGCCAGCGTTGGCGCGATCCTGCCGACATCGAAAAGATCGGTGCGCCGCCCGGCCTGGATCAGGTCCCGGGCCCTGCGACGACACGCTTCAGCATCTGGGGCCGGGCGGTGTCCTATCGCGGCTGGAAGAAGGGCATCGAGACCTATGTGAATCCCTTCGCGGCGGAAGATACCGGCCAGCCGGAAGTCACGGGCCGGATTTCCGACGGCCTCGATCTCGACAACAATCCCGCCACTGGCTTCACCAGCCCCGACGGCCGCCGGGGCGTGGACAATAATCTCTACAAGGCCTGGGGCTGCGACGCGCCCTGGCGCGGCAACGGCAACGCGACGCTCGATCTGCGCGCCAACGACAAGATGTTGGACGGCATGTTCACCATCGCGGTCCGCGTCTCCGGTACCCAGGACGCGATGCATGACGACAATGCGGTGGTCGAGATCGGCTATTCGCCCGACCGCATTATCCGCGACGCGCGCAGCCAGGTGGCGCGGGATTATTCCTACCGGCTGCCGCACACCAGCCAGTACACCCGTCTGAAAGCCACGATCCACGACGGCGTGGTGGAGACCGAACAGGTGGCGGATCTACACATGCCGCGCATGGCCTGGATCTATGACCAGGTGGGCGATGCCTTCTTCCGCCAGGGCAAGCTGCGCCTGGTCATCAAGCCCGACGGCACCATGACCGGCATTGTGGCGGGCTATCGCGACTGGCGCGATGTCTACAACCAGAACACTTTTGCCCAGTCGGGCGGCGAGCAGGGTGTGCGCGAGCACGAAGACGCCATCGCGCTTTATTATGCGCTGAAGCGCAACGCCGACGGGATGAAGGACGCAGACACGGGCCGCTATCTGGGCATCTCCACCGCCTATCGCATCACCGCCACGCCCGCCTTTGTGGTGGACCCGGCCGCGCCGGTCGGCTTCAACATCCAGGTGCCGGAGGAAGCGCGCAAGCGCGCCTTCCAGGCGGTCAGCGACGCGGTGATCAAATCCACCACCACCCGCATCGTGCAGAACGTGCCGCCCGGCACCACCGAAGCCGCGGTGCCGCGCTTCGAGAAGATCACCAAGGGCCTTCCCAGCCGGGACTATTTCCTGAAGCTGTTGGACCGGCCGCATTATGGCTATCAGTCGGATGATGACGGCAATATTCTGCTGGACCTGCCGGAAGCGCCGCAACCGTCAAAGCCGCAGCGCCAGGTGAATAACGAGGTGCGTTAGCGTCGTGGGGGATTTGGGGGGAATATGACCGATACAGCGCCCAGCCGGCGCTCGCTGCTCAGCATGATCGGCGTCGTCGCCGGCAGCGCCGCCATGTATCACGCCATGACCGAGCTGGGGTATGCGGAAGGCTCGGCCTTCACCGGCCCCATCAAGCTGTCGCCGCCGCCGGCCGGCACCACGGTGCTGATCTTGGGCGCGGGCGTGGCGGGCATGGTCGCGGCGATGGAGCTGCGCGATGCCGGCTATCAGGTGCGCCTGCTGGAATACAACAACCGTCCCGGCGGCCGGAACTGGACCCTGCGCGGCGGCGACACCTATACCGAGCTGGGCGGCGCCACCCAGCATGTCCGCTTCGATCCCGGCCAGTATATCAATCCCGGCCCCTGGCGGCTGCCTTACAGCCATCGCGGCATCCTGCATTACTGCCGGCGCCTGGGCGTGGCGCTCGAGCCCTTCACCCAGGTCAACTACAACGCCTATGTCCATTCCACCGAAGCCTATGGCGGCAAGCCCGTGCGCTATCGCCAGGTGCAGGCCGACTTCCAGGGCCATGTCGCCGAGCTGCTGGCCAAATGCACCAAGCAGAACGCGCTGGATGCGGCGGTGACGGCGGAGGATCGCGAGATCCTGATGCAGGCGCTGAAGAGCTGGGGCGCGCTGGACGAGAACTACGCCTATGCCAAGGGCATCGACAGCTCGATGCGCCGCGGCTTTGCCACCGATCCGGGCGGCGGGCTGAAGTCTGTGGAGGTGCCGTCGGAGCCGCTGGCGCTGAGCGGGCTGCTCAAATCGAACCTGTGGAGCGCCATCGCCTCGGCCCAGAATTACGAGCTGCAGAGTTCGATCTTCCAGCCCAAAGGCGGCATGGGCATGATCGGCCAGGCCATGGGCAAGAATCTGGGCCCGCTGATCGAATATAATTGCAAGGTCACCAACATCCATCAGGCCGATGGCGGCGTCACCGTCACCTATGTCGACAGCCAGAAGGGCGGGCCCCCGCGCACCGCCACGGCCAAGTGGTGCATCTGCACCATCCCCACGCCCATCCTCAGCCAGATTCCGATGAATGTGGGGCCGAAGATGCGGGCGGCGATCGACCAGCTTCCCTATCTGGCGGCGGTGAAGATCGGGCTTCAGTTCAAGCGCCGCTTCTGGGAGGAAGACGAGCAGATCTATGGCGGGCACACCTATACCAACCTGCCCATCTCCACCATCGGCTATCCGATGTGGGACTATTTCTCTAAAGGCAAGGGCGTGCTGCTGGGCGCCTATACATTCGGCCGGCCGGCCTATCTGTTTGCGGCCAAGTCGCCGCAGGAGCGGATCGAGGACGCCCTGGCGCAAGGCGCGCAAATTCATCCGCAGTACCGGAAGGAGTTCGAGACCGGCGTGGCGGTGGCCTGGCACCGCGTGCCTTTCGCGCTGGGCTGCCAGGGCGGCTGGACGGATGAAAGCCGCGCGATCCATTACGACAATCTCTGCGCCCTGGACGGGCGCATCGTGCTGGCGAACGAGCATGCCTCGCGCCTGCCGGGCTGGCAGGAAGGCTCGGTGCTGTCGGCGCTGGATGCGATCGGGCGGCTGCATGCCAAGGTGATGGCGGGGTAGGGGAAGATATGTTTGTTCGCACGACTTTTGCCCTGACCCTGCTGACGCTCGGCGCCGCGCCGGCCTTTGCCGACACGGCGGCCCAGCGCGGCGGCGGCTTTGCACTGCAAGGCGGCGAGGCGATTTACAAAGGCATCTGCCAGGGCTGCCACATGGCCGACGCCAAAGGCGCGTCAGGCGCGGGAACCTATCCGGCCCTGGCCGGCAATCCGAAACTGGCGACCGGGTCTTACGTCGCGCATATCGTGCTGAAGGGCCAGAAAGGCATGCCGGCCCTTGGCGACAACCTCTCCGACAGCCAAGTCGCCGATGTGGTGAATTATGTCCGTGAGCATTTCGGCAATCGCTTCAAGGGCGAGGTCAAACCGGCGGACGTGCAGGGGATGCGTTGACTGCGGTCCGGAATGTCCGGCCCGCGCATTCTCGCCTAACTGGCGCTGTCCTCGGGCGGCTTGGTCTGCTCAGCCTTGCGCCGGGCAGTTTCCTCGGCGCGGCGCTCGGCTTTTTCCCTGGCTTTGGCCGCCTGGGCGCGCTCGCGCTGCAACCGGTCCTGCGAATAGTTCGGAGGTCTGGGTGCCATTAGTCTCTCTCACTCTGGAACGCGGCTTCGCAGACGCCGGCATAGTCGGCATCGAGTGCCCAGACTTCACCGGCCGTCTCAGTGGGGCGGCAGAACAGCGTCGTGCCCGACGCCCGCATGGCGTCGTCGCGGCAGAACCGGCGAAAGGCGCGTTCGACGTCGGCTTCCAGCTTGAGCGGGATCTCGCGCGACCCGGCCTCGCGGCCCTTGCGGATGGCGCGCATCACCGACCAGCGCCGCAGCCCCTTGGGATGTGGCGCCAATGCGGCAACGAGTTCTTCCACGATGGTCGGGCGCGATGCGCGCAGGTCTTGGAGCATGGGATGTCCTTTGCGGGCGCTTGAAAAGAAACAGGCGGCGAAGACCCTGGTCTCCTGCCGCCTGTCCCGTCGATTGATTCAGGCGGCCTTCAGGTTCACGGCCTTGGAACCCTTGGCGTCGGGCTGGATGTCAAAGGACACCTTCTGGCCTTCCGATAGGGAGGTCATTCCGGCCGCTTCCAGCGCGGTGGCATGGACGAACACATCCTTGGCGCCGCCTTCCGGTGCGATGAAGCCGAAGCCCTTGGAAGAATTGTAGAATTTCACGGTACCGATGGCCATGATGGTCCCCTTCAAATGATCGTCCAGACGGATGTCCGGACCGCGAAAACATCAAGCGGGAAGTGTCTGGGCCAGGCGCGCACGAGGCGAGTCGGGATTGGCGCTTCTTCTGGAGCAGTCGCGCGGGGACCTATGCGCCTTTATTGCATGTTTCACAAGGCGGGTTCCCCTGTCCCGAAGTTGGCCAGATCGGGTTATGTCATGCACATCGTGCTCAAGGGGCAGAAAGGCATGCCGGTCTTCGCCGACAATCTGTCAGACAGCCAAGTCGCCGATGTGGTGAACTATGTCCGCAGCCATTTCGGCAACCGGTTCAGAGGCGAAGTGAAAGCGGCGGATGTGCAGGTGCTGCGGTGAATTTTAAACGACCCTTTTGGGGTACTTGCTGCATGATGTCAGGGCGACGGATCGCTGGCATGGTTCTGCTATCCGCCTGTCTTTTGATACCAGCATCGGCCGCTCCCGTCGGGGGAGATTCTTTCTTTGAGAAGTCGGCAAATGTCGAGATGTCTCATGCCGCAAGCAGTGAGGCTTTTTCCGGCGTAATATTGGTTGCGCGCGGTGACAAGGTACTTTTGCGGCAGGCCGGAGGTTTGGCGGACCCCGCGCGAGCAATTCCAAACACGGTAGACACGCCTTTCCCGCTTGAATCGCTCACAAAACAGTTTACCGCCGCCGCGATCCTGCTTCTAGCGAAGGACCATAAGATAACGCTCGATGATCCAATCGAAAAATATTACCAGACCTTGCCTCCAACCTGGAACAACATCACGATCAAGCAATTGCTGACCCATTCGGCTGGTATCGTTGATTGCAATCCTTGCAAGATCAGCAGCTACCGTGACTACATTGATCTTTCTCTGGCAAAGCCATCGGCTTTTCCGCCGGGCGAAGGCATGTTGTATTCCAACGCGGGCTATGGGCTGCTCGCTGCTGTGATAGAGCGCGTGACTGGGCAGAATTACGGCCAATTCATCGAGACAAATATCTTCATGCCGCTGCACATGGCTCACAGCGGGTCTGGTGTCCTGCCTGCCAACGGCGCTCTGGGATATATCCAAAATGCCGGTGATACCGGCTGGCGGGCTGGCCAACGTGCCTATTTGGAGTTTCACACCGGGTTCGGAAATCTCTACAGCACCGTGGACGACATGTTGCTTTGGGTTCGCGCTTTGCAAAATGACACGCTTTTGCCGCGTGCCCTGCGCGACGCAATGTTTACCGACTACGGACATCAGTATGGCTTTGGCGTGCGTATCTCTGAAAAATTCGGCCAGAGGGAGATCTGGCATACCGGCGCCGATGCCGGCGCGGGATATGGCGCGATCGAAGAGCTGTTCCCGGAAGAGGGGCTGACGGTGATTGCCCTATTCAACAATTCTGGGCTCACGAAAAATCCGGTTACGCTTACCGTAGAGGGGAAAGCGGTGACCTTTAGGTCCACGCCTGCGCGTGCGTTGGTGGAGGATTTAGAGAGCTTATACTTCACAGGAAAGCAGCCGCACTAGCTATGTGCATCAAAGGCACGCGGATATTCGGTGGCACCTTCAACGAGCAGCGGTTCGCCGATGTGGTGAACTATGTCCGCAGCCATTTCGGTCGCCGCTACCTGGCAATATTCAAAAAGGGCACGGTATTGCCCGGCACCATGGTCGTCGGCAGCACGCCGTTCCATTTCTCGGCCGCCACCAGCGTGGGCAGGCTGGGATTGTTGCGCAGAGCATCGCCGCGGGCCTGGATGGCGCCGGCCTCGGCCTTGCCCTGAACCTCGATCTGGTGCGCCTTGGCGTCGGCCGCCGCCTTGACTTCATAGGCGGATGCGTCGGCATCGATGATGCGCTTCTGCTTGTCGGCTTCGGCCTGCTGCTGCTTGACGATGGCCTGCATGCGGGCCTCGACTGCCGCTTCATACTGGTTCGAGAAGCTGATGTCCTCGATCTGCACGCTGTCGATCGCTACAGGCCCGTTGACCGATCTGCGGATGGCGGCGAAGACCTGGGCGTTCAGCAGCGCGCGCTTCTGGATGGCGTCGGCGGCGTCGAACTGGCCGAAGACATTCTTGAGCTGTTCATAGGCGCGCGAATTGATGATGCGCGACTTCATGTTGGCCAGCGAGCCATACTGGGCATAGACCGCCGAGGCATCGGTGACGTGATAGTTCACCGCCATGGCGATGGTGGCCGGCTGCTGGTCGCGCGAATAGGCCTGCAGGCGGGTGTCGCCGTCCGCGCTCTTCTCGAAGCCTTCCTTCTGCACCTGCACCGAGATCTTCTCGATGGTGGTGACGATCGGCATTTTGAAATGCAGGCCCGGCTCGGCCTCGCCCGCGACGGCGCCCCAGTGCAGGATGACGCCACGCTCACCCTGGTCGATGGTGAAATAGGTGGAAAGCAGGATCACCAGCAGCACGATGGCCGCCGCGCCCCCGGTGATGACATTGGGCGGCACGGCCCTGAAGCCGCCGAAATTGATGGGCGGCCTGCCAGGCGGTGACCAGGGGCTGCTCATGACGTGTCTCCTTGCCGGTTCGAAAGCAAGCGCAGGCTCTGCGCAATCGGGTCCGCTGGCAACGCGGATTTGGCGTCATCCACGGAAATCGAAAAGCCCGCAGGGTCTATCGCAAGTGCGGCGCTACCCTGGATTTCAGCAGTTGGACCAACTCGGGCGCCATAAAGGCATATCTGTCCGGAATATCCAGGCATATGACGCGCGCATGCTTGAGGGAGGATTGAAAGCTCGCTGCCAGCTTGCGGCGATGCTCCTTCTCCATGACGAAAATGATGTCCGCCCACGCGACCAAGTCGGGTGTGAGAGGATTGTCCGCATCGGCGCTGGTGCCGGCTGATGCCACCTCCAAACGCGGGTCATCGGCGAATATCTGCTCCGCTGTCGGGCTGCGCCGGCGATTTTTGCCGCAGACAAAGAGAACATTTTTCATAAGCGATATTGATGACGGTACGGACAAAAAGAAAAGAGCCGGATTTTTCACCTTCTTTGCTTCGCCGTGGCTGCGTGTCAGTGACTTGGAGGTCTATGTCCCCATGCCGCCGCCCAGTGCCGCTCGCTGAACTTTTCCCGCTTCACGGGAATATTTCCCCCGCCCGCTCCGTCTCAGGTGTGGAGATCGCATGAAAAGCCGCCGCGGCCGCAAAGGCTGCTGGCAAGCGGCCGCGCGCATACAAAAACGAGGGGTATCCTGCATGCATAAATCACAAATGATAGCCGGCTTGCTGGCGGCCGCCGGGCTGCTGGCGCCCGGCGCGGCCCAGGCGCAAAGCGCGCTCGGGCCCTATATCTCTCTGGGCCTTGGCCTGGACAAGATCCCCGATCGCTTTCTCACCATCAGCGGCCGCACCGGGGTGACGTCGCAATGGAAGCCGGGCTGGGGCGGGCTCGCCGCGGTCGGCTACAAATGGTTCTTCGGCCTGCGCACCGAGGCGGAATATAGCGGCCGCGTCTCCTGGGTCAGGACCTTCAACAACGCCAATCCCTGGGTCGGCACCGCCTGGGACAATTCGGTGATGTTCAACGGGCTCTATGATTTCGAGAACGAAACGCCCATCACGCCCTTCATCGGCGGCGGCATCGGCCTCAACCAGATCCAGTGGGGCAACAACTACCGGGTCCCCACCCAGAATCCGCCGACCATCTATGACAGCGAAAGCATAAGGGGAGGCTGGCAGGGCATTGCCGGCGTGTCATGGGCGGTGACGCCCCAGATCGCGCTGGGGGTGGATGGCCGCATCAAGGGCGCCTTCGGCCATTTCAATTTCCCCGGCAGCGTGGCCGGCCGCTCCATCACCGGATTCAGTTACGAAACGCGCAGCGTCTTTTTCACCGTCCGCTATTCTTTCGGGGGCTAACATGACGGACAAACGCGATACCGATGCGAAGGGCTTCTCCCGCCGGGCGGCGCTGATCCGCTCCACCACCGGCATGGCCGCGCTGGCTACGGCCCTCAGCGGCTGCGCCGCCAGCAGCAAGAAGCAGGGCGAGGCGCCCAAGGCCGAAGCCCAGTATCAGGAACATCCCAGCGGGCTGGAGCGCTGCGGCACCTGCAAGCACTTTATTCCATTGACCGGCTGCGAGATCGTCGCCGCCCCGGTCCAGGCCAATGGCTGGTGCAAATACTACAAGCTTTTCTGAGGGCCTCCCGAAGCCTGAAGAGTAAGAGGGCCGGAGCGATCCGGCCCTTTTGCTTTGCGCCGGCGGCAAACGACTCGGTTTAGGCTCCCCAGGGCAAAACCCGTAAAAACCAAAGAGGAGATCGCTATGACCGCTTCCTGGAAATCCGCTGCCTTGAGCCTTGCCGTGGCCTTAGGGCTCTGCGCCTCCGTCCTGCCCGCCAGCGCCCAGCGCGTGGTGAAGGCGGGGTATGACACCTACTATTTCAGCGGCACCACGGCCGACCCCCTTAATCCCGCCAATCCCAACGACCGGGGCAACACCGTCCAGCAGGCCGACAATATCCTCAACAAGCTGCAGGGCATGCTGCAGATGAGCGGCCTGACCTTCGCCGATGTGGTGCAGGCCCATGTCTTCCTGGTGACCGACCCGGCCAAGGGCGACATCGACTTCGCCGGCCTGAACTCGGAATGGGCCAAGCGCTTCGGCACGGCCACCCAGCCCAACCGGCCGTCGCGGGTGGCAATCCATGTCGCCTTGCCGACACCGGGCGCCCTGGTCGAGATCGAACTGGTCGCGGCGAAGAAAGCGCAGTAACGCGCTTAGCCGCCGCTGAGGGCTTGCACCATCGACACCTCGTCCGCCGGACTCACCGGCTGGGCGAGGTCGAAGACCGGCTCGCCGTTGACGAAGAAGCGCATGTGCCTGCGGATGCGGTCCTGCTCGTCGACGATTCGGAAACGGGTGCCGGGAAAGCGTGCCTCCAGATCGTCCAGCAGCTCGCCCAGGGTTGCCCCGCGCAGCTCGACTTCGTCTGCGCCCGTATAGGGCCGCAGCGGGCTGGCGATCAGCATCTTGACGGAAGCGGCCATCAGCCGATGGTCGCGGTTTCCACCGCATAGATCTCCGGCAGGTGCCGGGCGATCAGGTCCCAGCTGCGGCCCTCGCTGGGGCTGGCCCAAAGCTCACCGCTGGTGGTGCCGAAATAAAGGCCCACCGGATTGCTGTTGTCGCCGGCAAAGGCCTGGCGCTTCACCGTCCACCACGCTTCGCCCTTGGGCAACCCAGCGTCCAGCCGCATCCAGCTTTTGCCGCCGTCCTGAGTGCCATAGACCGCCGGCTTGCCCTCGACACTGGTGCGCGGCCAGACCGTCTGGCCGTCCATCGGCAACACCCAGGCGCGGGCATCGTCGCGCGGATGCACCACAATCCCAAAGCCAACGTCGCCGATGGCCTTCGGCATCGCCTTGCCGATGCGCTTCCACTTCGTCGCCGGCCGGTCCAGGCGATAGATGCCGCAATGGTTCTGCTGATAGAGCCGGTCGGGATTGGACGGGCTCATCCGCACGCAGTGCGGATCGTGGAAAGTGAGATTGCTGGCGTCAAAGCCGGCCACCACTTCCATGCCATCCACCAGCGGTTTCCAGTGCCGCCCGCCGTCGCGGGTCTCATGCACCCCGCCGCTGGACATGGCGAAATAGAGATGCGCCGGATCGCGCGGGTCCACGATGACGGAGTGCATGCTGGGCCCGTCCGGCGTGCCCTCCTGCTCGCCGCCCAGCCAGGCGCGATATTGCGGATCGCTGGCAAGATCGAAAAATTCGGTCCAGGTGACGCCGCCATCCTCGCTGCGGAACAACCCTTGCGGCGAGGTGCCGGCATACCAGACGTTTGGTTCGTTGCCGTGCGCCGGGGTGAGCCAGAAGGTGTGGTGCACGCTGCGGGCTTTCTTTCCCTCCGGCAGGTTTTCCACCTTTTTGAAGGCCGGGGGGCGGGTGGCTTCCTTCCAGCTTTTGCCCATGTCGGTCGAGCGGAAGATGGTGGGGCCCAGATGCCCGGTGCTGGCGGCGGCCAGCAGGGTGCGGCCGTCGCGCGGATCCAGCACCAGATGGTGGATGACATGGCCCAGGAAATGCGGCCCGTCGCTGCGCCAGGTCTTGCGGGCGGCATCGCCGTGAAAGAGCCAGGCGCCCTTGCGGGTGGCGACCAGGACCAGCTGTTTCTTGGATTTGGGGGCGCGCGCCGTCGCTTTCTTGGATGCTTTCTGAGCCGCCCTCTTCGGCGCCTTTTTGGCTGTTTTCCGCAATTTCGTCCCCTTTGCTGCCATGACCATCCCCTTCAAGACGTTTCAGTCTGGGCAAGTCCGACATGGCGCACAATTATGTCCGGCCGGGAATAACGGGGCCGCAAACCGAAAAAGCTTGTGAAGGACAAGCCGCCCCGGGAAGAATATCCGCCCCTGAGCTTCCCGGGAGGAATCGCCATGGTGACCGCTGGCAAGGGCCCATGACCGCAGGCTGGCGAAAAGCGCTGCTGTGGGCCGGTTTGCTGGCTGCTCAAACCTCCCTGGCTCTCGGCCAGACCAGCGAGATTGCCCCGCGGGGAAAGCTGCGCGTCGGCGTGATTGCCATCACGGTGCTGGGCGGTATCGCCGATCCCGTCGCCAGATTTATGGGTGCCAGACTTCATCTTCCGGTTCAGCCGGTCCTCTATCCCAATCCCGAGGCCTATGCGCAAAGTTTCGGCAAGGACGAATGGGACATCGCCATCGGGCCGCGCGCTCTGGCCCCGGATGACAAGGCCGATTCCACGACAGATCTATGGACCATCAGCCTGGTCTATGTTTCCGCGCCCGGCAAGGAATTCGCCGACCCGGCGGCGGTCGACAAGGCCGGCGTCAGGATCGGCACGATCCAGGGCGCCCCGTCGGACCGCATCCTTTCCCGGCAGATAAAATCGGC
>Ga0310811_10006086_pt1 | contig 15372 bp, 15 predicted proteins | sample YCmetagenome_FD_207642 | JGI IMG/M metagenome (GOLD analysis project Ga0310811, IMG submission 207642) | Soil microbial communities from experimental microcosm in Duke University, North Carolina, United States - YC | ecosystem: Engineered > Artificial ecosystem > Soil microcosm > Unclassified ...
CTCGGCGATGGCCGGGCGCCCGCTGCGCGACTACTTCCACCGCGACCTCGGGCTGGTGGTGGACCTCGGCGGTCCGCGCGCGGTGGCCAAGCCGCTGGGGATCCCGCTCTCGGGCCTGCCCGCGCAGATCGCCACCCGCGGCTACCACGTCTCGGCGATGAAGTCGACGCGCAACCGGCTGCGCGTGGTGGGCAACTGGTTCAGCCACGGCGTGGCCGGCGACGACATGCTGCGCGTGGACATGGGCCTGGACCGGCCGCGCACACTCGCCGGGTACGAGTTCACCGACCTCTACCCGGACCCCGAGCACGTCGCCGGGATCATCGAGACGCTCGAAGCCGACCGCCGCGAGCAGTGACGGCGACGGCGACGTAGACGGCAACGTCGCGCAAGCTCCTGATTCCGGCGGACCGGTGACTGCGGACCGCTGGGCGCGGCAGTGCGTGGGTGTGGCATGATCCGGGGCCGTGGCCGGCCCCCGTGAACAGGAGAGCGAATCCGCGCTTGAGCCGTTCCCGAAGCCGCCGCCGACCGGCGCGCGAGCACATCCCGCAAAGCCCCCCTCTCTCGACGATCACGACGATCACGACGGCGCGAACCTCGGCGGCCGCCAGATCCTCGCGCTCGCACTGCCCGCACTCGGCGCGCTGCTGGCCGAGCCGCTGTTCGTGCTCGCAGACAGCGCGATCGTCGGGCACCTCGGACCGGCGCAGCTCGCCGGGCTCGGCACCGCGGGCGCGGCGCTGAACACGCTGGTGAACGTGTGCGTGTTCCTCGCCTACGGCACCACGGCACAGGTCTCCCGGCTGGTCGGGGCCGGGCGGCGGCGCGAGGCGCTGGCGCGCGGGGTCGACGGGATGTACTTGGCCGCCGGGCTCGGCCTCCTGCTCGCCGTCGCCGGGGCCGTGTGGGCGGGGCCGATCGTGCGCCGGCTGGGCGCGGGCGCGCAGGCCGCGCCGTACGCGGAGACCTACCTGCGGGTCAGCTCCCTCGGCCTGCCCGGGATGCTGGTCGTGCTCGCCGCGACCGGGCTGCTGCGCGGACTGCACGACATGCGCACCCCGCTGCTGGTGGCGATCGCCGCCGCCGTGGTCAACACGCTCGCGAACTGGGTGCTGGTCTACCCCGCCGGGCTCGGGATCGCCGGGTCCGCGGCGGGAACCGCGTCCGTGCAGACGGCGATGGCCGCGGTCTACGGTTACGCGGCGTGGCGGGCGTGCCGCGCGGAGCAGGTGGCGGCCCGTCCGCAGCCTCGGGCGATCCGGGCCTCGCTCTCGGCGAACCTCGCGCTGCTCGCGCGCACGATCGGGCTGCGCGTCTACCTGCTCGCGGCGGTGTGGGGCGCGGGCACGCTCGGCACGGTGTCGCTGGCGGCGCACACCATCGCCTCGAACCTGTGGTCCGCGCTCGCGCTCGCCCTCGACGCGCTGGCGATCGCCGCGCAGGCACTGGTCGGCCACGAACTCGGCGCCGGGCGCACCGACCGGGTGCGCGCGGTGGTGGCGCGGATGAACCGGTGGGGCCTGGCCTTCGGCGTGATCACCGGGGTCGGGCTGCTGGCGCTGAGCCCGGTGCTGCCCGCCGCGGTCACCGCCGACCCGGCGGTACGGCACGCCCTGTGGCCGGTGCTGGTGGTCGCGGCGATCTTCCAGCCCGCGGCCGGGGTGGTGTTCGTGCTCGACGGAGTGCTCATCGGCGCCGGGGACGCGACGTACCTGGCCTGGGCGTCGCTGGCGTGCACCGTTGTGTTCCTGGCCGCGCTCGGCGTGGTGCTCGCGGCCGGGTGGGGGCTGACCGCGCTGTGGGCGGCCGTGGGGATCTTCACGCTCGCCCGGCTGGGATTCCTCTGGCTGCGGGCGCGCGGAACCGTGTGGATGCGGGTGGGCGCCGACGCCTGAGCAACGCACGGGGACGGGACAGGACGGGTCGGGACGGACGGGACGCGGCTGCGGGTCGGCGCAAGGCGCGTCCGTGGGGTCCGTTTCGCGGGTGGGCGGAGCCCTGGTCGTGTCAGGGTTCGATGAGGCTGATGGCGGCCACGTCGCCCGGGTCCGGGCTCGGGTCGGTGTCGAACCAGGCCTCGAGGATCTCCGCGAGCACCTGCTCCGAGGTCAGCCGCAGGCTCAGCGCCAGTACGTTCGCGTCGTTCCAGCGGCGGGCCCCGGCGGCGGTGGCCGCGTCCGTGCACAGTGCCGCGCGCACCCCGGAGACCTTGTTCGCAGCCATGGAAACGCCGGTGCCGGTCCAGCACGCGACCACGGCCTGGTCGGCCCGGCCCTCGGCCACCTCCAGCGCGGCCGCCCTGGCGCAGGCGGACCACACGGCGCCCGGATCCGTCGCGGCCACGCCGTCGGCCAGCGCGCCGTACACGGTGACCTCGTGGCCCAGGGCGGCGAGGGATTCGGGGAGCGAGCGGGCGACGCCGTCGAGGCAGTCGGCCGCCACCGAGATGCGCATACTCGCAGTCTAGTGTCACCAGCCGCCTCCACCGCCCCGGTAGGGTGGGCGCCGGTTCCGGCCCCACAACCCTGCCGGAATATTCTCACCTGTGGAAAGGCAAGCGATGACTCACGAGGTCGTCCTGTACACGCTCGGCGGCACGATCGCGATGGCCGGGCACCACGAGGCGCCCGGCGGACCCGGCAGCGTCGTGGCGCGGCTCGGCGGCGAGCAGCTCGCGGCCTCGGTGCCCGGGCTGGCCGAGACCGGGGTACGGCTGCGGGTCGCGGACCTCGACCGGATCCCGAGCGCCGACCTGACCTTCCGGCAGATCCTCGACGTGCTCGAGCTGGCCGGCGCCGCGGTGCGCGAGGGCGCGGCGGGCGCGGTGGTGACACAGGGCACGGACACGCTGGAGGAGACCGCGTTCCTCGCCGACCTGCTCTGGCCGCACCCCGAGCCGCTGGTGTTCACCGGCGCCATGCGCAACCCGACGCTCGCCGGGGCGGACGGCCCGGCCAACCTGCTCGCCGCGGTCCGCGCCGCCGCCGCTCCCGACGCCCGCGGCCTCGGGGTGCTGGTCGCGTTCAACGACGAACTGCACGCCGCCCGCTGGGTGCGCAAGGCGCACGCCGCGAGCACCGCCACGTTCGTCTCCCCCGACGCCGGGCCCGTCGGCCGGTTCGAGGAGGAGCGGTTGCGGCTGCTGGCCGTCCCGCCGCGCCGCAAGCCGCTACCGGCACCGAGCGGCGACGAGCCGGCCGCGGTGCGCGTCGCGCTGCACACCGCCGTGCTGGACGAGACCGGCGACGAGCTCGACGGGATCACCGGGCGCTACCAGGGGCTGATTCGGCGTCGGGCACGTCACCTCGCGGCTGGTGCCCGCGCTGAGCGAACTGGCCGTGCGCATGCCCGTGGTGCTGTGCTCGCGCGCGGGCGCGGGGCCCGTGCTGCGGCACACCTACGGCGCGGCCGGCTCGGAGATCGACCTGCAACGCAGGGGGCTGATCAACGGCGGGCTGCTGCACCCGTACAAGGCGCGGGTGCTGCTGCGGCTGCTGCTGGCCTGCGGCGCGGGGCGCGAGGAGGTCGCGGCGGCGTTCGCCGAGCACGGCTGAGGCTGAGGGTGGCCGAGCACGGCCGAGGGCGGGACGGTGGCGCGGGCGGTCGGGCGAGGGGAGCTCAGCGGGCGAGGGTCTTGAGCCGGGCCGCGGCCTCGGCGAGCACCTCGGGCCGTTTGCAGAACGCGAACCGCACGTACGGCGCGCCCTGCGCCCGGTGGTCGTAGAAGACCTGGCTCGGGATCGCCACCACCCCGGCGCGGTGCGGCAGCGCCCGGCAGAACGCCTCGCCGTCCGCGCCCTGCGGCCCGGGCAGGGCGAGCGGGCGGATGTCCGCGGTCAGGAAGTAGGTGCCCTGCGGGCGCATCACCCCGAATCCGGCGTCCGCCAGGGCCGTGCCCAGCAGATCCCGCTTGGCCTGCAGGTCCGCGGTGAACTCGGTGAAATAGGCGGGCGGCAGCGCCAGCGCCTCGGCCACCGCGTACTGGAACGGGCCCGAGCTGACGTAGGTGAGGAACTGCTTCGCGGTGCGCACCGCGCGGGTCAGCTCGGGGCTCGCGCACACCCAGCCGACCTTCCAGCCGGTGACCGAGAACGTCTTGCCCGCGGACGAGATCGACACGGTCCGCTCGCGCATCCCCGGCAGCGTCGCCAGCGGCACGTGCTCGCCGCCGTCGAACACCAGGTGCTCGTAGACCTCGTCGGTCACCGCCAGCAGATCCCGCTCCACGCACAGCTCGGCGATCGCGGCCAGCTGCTCGCGCGGCAGGACCGTGCCGGTCGGGTTGTGCGGGGTGTTGAGCAGGATCAGCCGGGTCCGGTCGGTGACCGCGGCGCGCAGCTCGTCCAGGTCGAGGCCGAACCGGTCGCCGTCGGGGCGCAGCGTCACCGGGACGCGGCGGGCGCCGGCCATCGCGATGCACGCGGCGTACGAGTCGTAGTACGGCTCGAGCGCGACCACCTCGTCGCCCGGTTCCAGCAGCGCCAGCAGCGCCGCGGCGATCGCCTCGGTCGCGCCCGCGGTGATCAGCACCTCGGCGTCCGGATCGTGGTCGAGGCCGTAGGTGCGCCGCCGGTGCTCGGCCACGGCGCGGCGCAGCTCCGGGACGCCGGGCCCCGGCGGGTACTGGTTGCCGCGGCCCTCGGCGATCGCCCGGCGCGCGGCCTCGAGCACGGCGGCCGGGCCGTCGGTGTCCGGGAAGCCCTGGCCCAGGTTGATCGAGCCGGTCTCCAGCGCCAGCTGCGACATCTCGGCGAAGATCGTGGTGCCGAACTCGGCGAGGGACCGGTTGAGCAGCGGGCGTGGCGCGGTCATCGGCAGGCTCCAGGCGATCGGCGGGCGAAAACTGAAACTACAGTGGGCGGACGTAAGCGGTGCGGACGGAACGGGACCCGCCGGGGATCCGAGGTTCCGGGGATCAGCAGGTGTCAGCGGGGGCGCAGCCGGTCCAGGTCGCGGCGCTCGCGCTTGGTCGGGCGTCCGCTGCCGCGTTCGCGCACCGCGACCGGGCCCGCGAACTCGCGCGGCGGGGGCGGCGGGCTGTGGTCGGCGTAGCAGGTCGTGGCGACGGGCGGGCCGACCCGCTTGGAGATCAGCTTCTCGACGGTCACGATCCGCTCCCAGCCGTCGGAGCGGCGCACCCGCACCTGATCCCCCACCTTCAGCGCCTGCGCGGGCTTGACCTTCTCCCCGTTGACCCGCACATGCCCGCCCTTGCACGCCTCGGAGGCCTGCGAGCGGGTCTTGGCCAGCCGCACCGACCAGATCCACACGTCCAGGCGCACGCTCCCGGACTGCGCGCCCGGCTGCGTCTCGTTCTCGGCCATGCCACCGACGTTAGCGGACCGAAGTCGATCTCGGCACACCGCTTCGCGGCAGGAAGGTAGCGGGGAGCGCGCAACCGGGGCCGGATGCGCGGGAAAACGCCTCGTCGCCGTCCCACGGCGTCCCTAGGATCGCCGGCATGGACTGGAAGAGCTGGCACGACAAGTACGACGATCCGGACGGCGACTTCGCCCGCCGCCTCGAGACCGTGCGCGCACTCACCCGCGCCGCCCTCGACGCCGCCCCGGCCGGGCCGCTGCGCGCGCTCAGCGTGTGCGCCGGGCAGGGCAGGGACCTGATACCGGTGCTCGCCGGGCATCCGCGCGGCCGGGACGTGCGCGCCCGCCTCGTCGAACTCGACCCCGATCTCGCCGGCGACGCCCGCCATGCCGCAACGGCCGCGGGCCTGACCGGGGTCGAGGTCGTCACCGGCGATGATCGCGCAGATCTGCGCCTGGTACGAGCAGTACGGCTTCGAGCAGGTCGCGCTCACCGGCCCGGAGATCACGCTGTGCGTCGGCGCGCACCGCCACACCGGCGTCCCGGAGCCGCTGCCCGCCGGCGAGCGACTGTTCGAGTTCATCGGCTACGACGTGCTCCACGGCCACTGAGCAGCGCGGCCGACGGTATCCGACGTAGCCGGGTCAGGAAGCGGCCGGGGACTTCGCCTCGGCCGCCGTCTCCTGCGGGCTCTGCTGACTCTGCTGGGCCAGCCACACCTCGTGCGCGCGGCTCACCCGCGCCCAGAGCCGTTCCCGCGCCGCTGCGTCCGCGTCGCGAAGTTCGAGCCCGTACACGTCCGCGAGCATTTCGTACCACTCGGCGAGCGAGTCGACGATGCGCCGGGCCGGGCCGGCGGCGTCGATCCGGGTGAACACCCTGCCGCGCAGCACCTCGACCGCCTCGGCGTCGCGGCGGGCGGCGATCGCGGCCTGTACGAACCCTGAGTCCGGCGCGGTCGAGAGCCGCTCGTGCGCGGCCGCGAACGCCGAGACCTCCACCGGCTCCGGCGCGAACACCATCGTCGGGAACGACGCGGACCGCGGATCGTGCACGAACCGCCAGCCGCCCGGATGCCCCGCCCACGGCTCGAGCCGATAGCGGAAAGGGCCCTGCACCGATTCGCCGGCCTTGAGCGGCATCGGCTCGAACGGCGCATCGCCCAGACCGCAGTCGACGAAGTACTCCCCGCCCGCGTCACCCTCCCCGCTCTCGTCGCTCTCGCCGTCCTCGCAGCGCACGACGAGCACCTGGTGGTTGATCGTGAGCTCCGGCAGGTCCCACTCGTCAAGATTCCCGCGCACCTCGCCGAGATGCCGGGTCACCCGGTAGCCGAGGCAGGCCAGCAGCGTGCCGAACGCGCCGTTGAGGTGGAAGCAGTACCCGCCGCGCCCGCGCGCGATCCGTGCGATCGACTCGGCCGGGTCCACCGTCGTGGGCCGCTCCAGCTGGATCTCCAGGTTCTCGTACGGCACCCGGGCCATGTGCGCGCGGTGCGCGGCGTAGAGCCAGGCCGCGTCGGGCCGGGCCGGCCGGGAGAGCCCGAGCCGGGCGAGATAGCCCTCGACGTCGGCACGGGGATCCGGGCGCACCGGCCCGGTAAGCGTCGGTGTGGTCACGGACCGAAGCGTAGGAGAGTGCACCGACATGCGCCGTACGCCAGCGTGTGGCGGAGGGGGGTGGAAGGCGAAACGCCTTGCCCGGGACGGAGAGTTGTGTGCATACTTCCGACCCCGCTCGAGGAAGGAACGACCTTTGACTCACTCCGACGCCGCCCCCGCAGACTCCCCCGATCCTGGAACCTGGAAGCTCGGCGACCTGGCGGTCCGCCGCATCGGCCTCGGCGCGATGCGTCTGCCCGGGGACGGGCCGGCCGACCGCGAGCGCGCGACCGCGGTGCTGCGCCGGGCCGTCGAGCTCGGCGTCGACCACATCGACACCGCGGCGTTCTACTTCTCGCCCGCCCACAGCGCCAACGAACTGATCAACAGCGCACTCTCCCCGTATCCGGAGCGCCTGCTGATCGCCACCAAGGTCGGGCCCGGGCGCGACCCGTCGGGCATCTGGTACTCGGCGAGTCCCGAGCAGTTGCGCGGCCAGGTCGAGGAGAACCTGCGCCAGCTCGGCCGCGACCACCTCGACCTCGTCTATCTGCGCCGGATGAGCCAGCCCTCGATCAGCGAGCACTTCGGCGTGCTCGCCGAGCTGCGCGAGGCAGGGCTGATCCGGCATCTGGGCGTGTCCAACGTCAACTCCGCGCAGCTGGCCGAGGCGCAGGCGATCGCGCCGGTCGTGGCCGTACAGAACCGTTTCAGCCTGGACGTGCGGGTGCACGACGACGTGTTGAGCGCCTGCACGCAGCAGGGCATTGCGTTCGTGCCCTACTACGCGATCGCCGGGGAGGCGCGGGAGGAGGGCTACCCGTCCCGTGCCGAACTGGCCCTGGATGCGACGGTGCGCGAGGTGGCCGTCGCGCACGGGGCAAGTGAGGCGCAGATAAGGCTCGCCTGGACCCTGCATCAAGGACCGAACATGCTCGCCATTCCGGGCACCAGGCGCGTCGAGCACCTGGAGGAGAACATCGCGGCCGGTGTGATCGAACTCGAAGACGGTGAACTCGCCGCCCTCGAACAGGCTTCCCGGCGCGAGGCCGCGAGAGTCGCGAAGGCGCTGTGAGGCTGTGAGGGTGCTGCGTTACACCCGCGACGAGCACGAGGTCGCCGGGCACGGCAGCCGGGGACTGCACGCCACCCGCATCGCAGAGCTGGCCGAGCGGGCGACCGCCACATGTCCGGCCGCCGCGCACCAGGTGCTGCTGATCGTCGCCGGCTCCGGCTGGGTCGCCGGCGCGGACGGCGAACGCGTCCCGGTGACCGCGGGCGACGCCGCGTACTGGGAGCCCGGCGAGGTGCACGCCACCGGCAGCGACGAGGGACTGACCGCGATCGCGCTCGAGGGCGGCCCGGCGACCGTGTACGAACCCGGACAACCCTGGCCGCGGCGTCCCAGCGGCTGAGTCAGGACCAGAACGAGGATCAGAGCCGGAGCAAGGGCCCGAGAGCCGGGGTCAGCCGCGGTTCAGGCGGCGGCGCAGGAAGTCCAGCTGCGCCGCCACGGCCTGCTCGTGCGAGGCGAGGAACGGCGCGTAATGCCCGCCCGGCAGCCGCACTATCTCGGCGTCCGGTGCGCGGTGCGCCGCGGCGACCGCGGCCGGCGGGTGGGCGGAGGCGTCCTCGTCGCACACGACCACCAGCAGCGGGCAGCGGATCCGGCCCGCGACACGACCCGGCCGGTAGGCCGCCAGCCGCAGTACCGACCGCGCGGCCACCTGCTGCATCCAGTCGTCGTATCGCCCGTCCGGGTTCAGCGCACGCTGCGTGTCGGCGACGTCCGGGGTGGTCAGCACCGCGACCTCGCCCGGCTCGCCGCCGAGCGGAACCAGCAGCGGCGCCCGGCCGAACAGGCCGCCCACTGCGTCGAGGATCCCGCGCGCCGTCAGACGCAGCATCGCGCCAGGCTTCTGATAACGCATCGCGGCGCGGCCTGCCGCGAGCCCGCCGGCGTTCGGAGTCTGCGCGATCGCCGCGGCCAACTGCGGGTTGCGCGCCGCGACACGGAAGACGTGCCCGCCGGTGGCGGAGAAACCCCACACCACGAGCCGCGCGGGATCGACGCCCGGCAGCGCCGCGGCGTACTCGATCGCCGCCTGCCAGTCGGCGAGCTGCTCGCGCACCCGCACCACCTGCCGCGGCGTGCCGGCCGAGGTGCCAAGGCGCCGATAGTCGAAGGCGAGCACGCCGTGCCCGGCCGCGTTCAACCGTGCCGCGAACAGGTCGGTGGCCGGCTCCTTGGTGACCGCGAAGCCCCCGGCCATCACCACGCACGAGCCGTCCGAGCCCGGATAGTGCCAGGCCGCGACCTCCTGGCCGGCCACCCGGAAACGCAACCCGCGGCGGGTCGCGGCGGCCGGCGCGAGCACCGAGGCGGCATCGGTCGAAGCGGGTGCGGATGTGCGGGGCGGGGTGGAGAACGTGCCTGCCGTGCTGGTCATCGCCGACCTCCGTGCGGGGCGCGGGGCGGAATCCCCTACCGCCCGGCGAACGCCCCCTGGATAAAAGTGAACCACGTGGTTCGCAACCTGTCCACGGCAGGGCCTCTGACGTCTCCGGACGCGTCCCGGCGGGGCCGGCGCGCTGGCTTCGCCTCGCAGGTCGTCCCGGGTCGTCGCACGCCGCCGCGGGTCGATGCAGGCCGTCAGTCCGCGGCGGACTCCTCGCGCTCGAGCATCCGAAGCAGCGCGGCGAACCCGGCCTCGCCGCCCGACTCGCCGTCCGGGCTGCCGGTGCGCCGCTGGACCAGGAAACCGCGCAGCGCCGCGAAGACCAGTTCGGCGACCTCGTCTTTACGCTGGCCGCTCCACTCCGGCGGGCACAATGCTCGCAGCGGCGGCAGGAAGCGGTCCGCGGCGTCCTCGGCGAGCGCGCCGTGCCGCACCGGGTCGTACATCGCCAGTCCGAGCGCCTGATCCAGCGCCCGCTGCCCCTCGCCCGAGCTGGTCAGCACCGGCCAGAGTGCGCGCACCCGCTCCGCCAGCGACTGCGCGTGGCCCGCGTCGAGCGCCGCCGTCAGCGAGGAGGCCAGCCGCCGCGCGCGCAGCAGCTCCACCGCCTCACGCAGCAGATCCTCGGCGCCGTCGAAGTGGTAGAGCAGCACCTTGTGCGTCGTGCCGGCCGCCTTCGCCGCGCGGCGCAGCGAGAAGTCGACCAGGCCGTGGGCCGCGAGGTCGTCGGTGACCAGCGCCAGCAGCTCGCCGCGCCGCGCCTGCGCCCGCGGCGTGCCGGCCGAACGCCGGTACCCGGCCGTCGTTCCGGGCGCCGCATCGGACGGACCCCCGGACGTCGCCTCGGCCGCCGAGCCGGGGTCGGGGCCGGGCTCGGCATCGGGCGAAGCGGGAGCGGGCGGGCGGCCGTCGGCGCGCCGGGGCTCGGAGTCGTCGTTCACCCGGCCAGCTTCCCCGATCCCGGCCCCGCCGCGCACGACGTGTCCGTCGTGAACGTCAACCCACTGCCTCAGCCCGCTGCTCTGGACGGATGAACTCCCCGGCGCGTATCCGCCGCCGAAAACCGTGAACGAGAACCCATGCGTAACGCTGACGTTGCTTCCGCATCAACTGTCAGATTCAGACAAGTGGAGTAACCGTGAGCAAGAAGTTCAAGTGGGCCCGACGCGCGCTCGTCACCCTGGTAGGGGCCGCGAGCCTGGTCTCCGTATCGGCCGGGCCCTCCTGGGCGATCATCGGCGGCCGTCAGGCCTTCTACACGGACGCGCCCTACATCGTGGCCGTGCTGGACAACGGCAACATCTTCTGCGGCGCGTCGCAACTCAACGCCACCACCCTCATCAGCGCAGCCCACTGCTTCGAGAACCACCAGGTCGAGAACCTCTCGATCCGGATCGGATCGCTCGACTGGGACACCGGCGGCACCGTCGTGCCGATCCGGGACGTCATCATCAACCCCGGCTTCAACTCGAACACCTACGACAACGACATCGCGATCATGCACACCACGCGGCCGATGCCCGGCATCAGGCCCATCGCGCTGCCGGCCGTCGGAAGCGACCCGCTGCCCGCCAGCGACGTCAGGGTCTCCGGGTGGGGACGCACCGCCGAGGACGGTCCCGCGGTGCGCCGCCTGCGGACCGCGCTGCTCCCGGTGCAAAGCCGCGACGTGTGCACCACGGACTACGCGAACTTCCAGCGCATCACCTCCAACATGTTCTGCGCGGGCACCGAGGCGGTCGACGCGTGCCAGGGCGACAGCGGCGGGCCCGCCGTCGCCACCAACCTCGAGGGCGACCGCGTCCTCGAGGGCGTGGTGTCCTTCGGCGAAGGCTGTGCCCGCACGGAACGCCCCGGCGTCTTCACCCGCGTCTCGACGTACCTCGACTGGATCCAGAACAACGAGTAGCAGTACGAGGAGCAGCGCGGGCGGCGGCGACGGGAAGGTTCCGGCCGCCGTCCGCGGGCAGTGCGGGCCCGGGACGGCGGCCGGATGACGCGGCACGTGAGGCGGCTCGTGCCGCGCGTCTCGGCGCGCCGTCGGCGACGGCGCGTCTGCTTCAGCTACCCGTTCACGTGACGCTGGCCGGCGAGGCGTCCGAGCCGGAGTCGGTCGCGGTGAACCCGAACGTCGTGCTTCCGCCGGCGGGGACCGCGCCGCTGTAGGCCGTGTTGGTCACGGTCACGTTCGACCCGCTCTGCGTATACGAGCCGTTCCACAGGCTGTAGTCAAGGACACCGCCGTGGCGCCGCGCGCGGGAGGACGCGACGCGGCTGGTCGCGCCCGGGTCCACCGGTTTCGGGAAGGTGAAAATTTCAGCCGGCTGACACGCTCGGCGACCCGGCGCCGGGCCGTCGCCGCGATGCCGTCACGCGTCAGGCAATTCGCGTGCCGGGCGGTTCGGACGGGTGGTCGGCGAGGTGGATCCGCACTCCGGCCGCGCGGATGCGCTCGAGCTCCGCGGGGTCGGCCTGCGCGTCGGTGACCAGGTCGTGCACCTCGTCGAGGCCGGCCAGCGGCGCGTGGGTCGCGCGGCCGACCTTCGTGCCGTCCGCGACGACGATCACCCGGTGCGCGTGCTTGATCATCGCGCGGTTGGCGCGCGCCTCGGTCTCGTCGTGCGTGGTCACCCCGTGCCCCGCGCTCACCCCGTCCGCACCGAGCACCGCGGTGGCGACCGTGAACGCGTTGAACGCGGCCTCCGAGAGCGGCCCGACCGCCTCGAGCGAGTGCGCGCGCACCAGCCCGCCGGTGATGATCACCCTGATGTCCGACCAGGCGGCCGCCTCCGCGGCCAGCGGCAGCGCGTTGGTGATCACCGTGAGCTCCGGGCGGCGGCGCAGCGCCCGGATCACCTCGGTCGTGGTGGTGCCGCCGCACACGGCCAGGGTGTGCGGCGCCCCCGAGGCGATCAGCGACGCGGTGGTGCGGCCGATGGCCTGCTTGGCCAGGCTCGAATGCGCCGTGCGCAGCCGCACCGGGATCTCCGACGCGCCGGCCGCCGTGGCCCGTGCTCCCCCGTGCGTGCGCACCACCAGCCGCTCGTCCTCCAGCGCGGCCAGATCGCGGCGCAGCGTCGCCTTCGACACGCCCAGCTCGGCGACCAGCTCGTCCAGGCTCAGCGGCGCGTCCTGCGTCGCCCGGGCACCGAGCAGCGCCAGCAGCCGGCGCATCCGCTCGGTGCGCTTGCGCCGCACGGTGTGCGGCGCGGTGTCCCCGCGTGGACGCACCGGTGCCCTCCCTCTCTCTGCGCGGCCCCCGGGATCCCGTCCGACCCGCCTCCAGCGTAGAGGTCGGCGCAAAGGCTGGTGCAAAGGCGCGGCGCCCCCGCCGCCGGAAGTCCGGGAGGCGGGGGCGCGCGGGGGGTCCGTCAGCGTGAGTCGGCTGTGGTCGGCGGGCGGGCCCGGTCAGCCGACCGGCTCGGGCTGCGCCGCCTCCTGCTGCTCGAGGAACTCCTCGCGGATCTCCTTCGGGCCGAACGGCCACGAGTGCTCCCGGCGCGCCCACACCAGGAAGGCGAGGCAGCCCAGGGCCAGCCAGGCCAGCGACCACTCGATCGGGTGCACCCCGGCGTTCGCCTTGTCGGCGAACAGATAGATCGTCAGCCAGCCGATGCCGGCCACCACGCTCGGCAGCGGGTAGAGGATCATCTTGTACGGCCGGGCCAGGTGCGGCTGACGGCGGCGCAGCACGCTCACGGCGGCGATCTGCGCGAGCGACTGCACGATCACCATCACCGTGGTCAGCAGCGAGATCAGCACCGTCAGCGGCGGGTGCGCCGCGGAGTCGCCGATGTGCCGGGCGAACAGGAACGCCAGCGCCGTCATCACGCCCATCACCAGCAGGCCGATGGTCGGGAACTCGTGCTTGCGGTGCAGCCGGCCGAAGGAGCGGAAGAACATCCCGTCGCGTGCCGCGTCGAACGGCACCCGGGACCCGCCGAGCAGACCGGTGAACACGGAGGCGAACGCGGTGATCACCACGAGGACGGCGACCACCTGCGCGGCGCCCTTGCCCCAGGTCTGCTGGAGCACGGCGGCCGCGATGGAGCTGTTGTCGATGCTGCCGGTGGCGAGCATGTCGTGCCACGGCACGACGCCGAGCACCCCGATCTGCATGACCAGGTAGATCGTGCCGATCGCGATGATCGAGACGATGATCGAGCGCGGCATCACCCGCCCGGGCTGCTTGATCTCGGCGCCGAGGTAGGCGGTGGTGTTGTAGCCGAGGTAGTCGAAGATGCCGACGGTCAGCCCGGAGGCGAAGCCGATCCAGAACGACCCGTGCGTCAGCGAGATCGCGCCGGCGGGCCAGGTGAACGCCTGCGAGCCGTCGAAGTGGGTGAACGCGGCCAGGATCACCGCGCACACGCACACGATCATCACGGCCCACATCCCGATCGTGATCCTGCCGATGTTCTCCACCCGGCGCCAGAGCATCAGCACCAGCAGCGCGACCAGGCCGAGCCCGAGCACGTCGCCCTGCCCGGTGGTCATCGACGGCCACAGGTAGGCGAGGTACTGCACCATGCCCTGGATGCCGGTCGACATGATCAGCGGGATGAACAGCATCGCGGTCCAGATGAACAGGAACGGCATCAGCCGGCCGGTCCGGTACTGGAAGGCCTCGCGCAGGTAGACGTAGGTGCCGCCGGATCCGGGCAGCGAGGAGCCGAGCTCGGCCCACACCAGTCCGTCGGCCAGCGCCAGGATCGCCCCGGCGATCCAGCCGATGATCGCCTGCGGACCGCCGAACGCCGCGACCATCAACGGGATCGTGACGAAGGGGCCGATCCCGCACATCTGGCTCATGTTGATGGTCACGGCCTGGAACAGGCCTATCTTGCGGGTCAGCTGGGTGACCTCGGCGGCCGTGACGGCCTGGGGCGCCTGTATGTCAGACATCGTGTGCCTCTCCTTCGAGGAACGGTGCGGTGCCGGGAACGGGAACGGGTGGTGCGGTGCAGGACGACGGTCGGGATGCAGGGGACGTGGAAGCCGTGGAAGCGGTGAAAGCGGCGGGAGTGGCGGGCGCCGTGCCGTGCAGTTTCATGGCGTAGAGCGCGGCGCCGACCGCCGGGCCGTACAGGGGTTCGCGCAGCCGGTATCCGGACCCGGCCGAGCCCAGGGCTCTGTTGAAGGCGGAACGGAAGGAGGGCGCGGAGAACATCCCGCCCGAGTACGACACCTCGACCGGCTCGTCCCGGGCGTAGCCGAGGCCGGTGCGGCAGGCCTCGACGAGTGCGACCAGTTCCTGCCCGGCCTGCTCCAGGATCGCGCCGGCCGCCGCGTCGCCGGCGTCCGCGGCCTCGACCACGACCTTCGACAGCGCGGCGATCTCGGCGCGGCGCCCGCCCCACCGGTCGACGACCACCCCGACCAGGTCGAGGTCGTCGGCGATCCCGACGCGCTCGGCGAGCAGAGAGTGCAGCACCCCGCGCGGCGCGCGCCCATCGCTCATCCGGCTGAACGCGTTCAGGCCCTGCACCGCGACCCAGTAGGCGGAGCCCTCGTCGCCGAACAGTTCGCTCCAGCCCCCGGCCCGGTGCGCGCGCCCGTTCCGTTCGCCGTAGGCGATGGAGCCGGTTCCGGCGACGACGTTGATCCCGTCGCGGCCGCCGAGCGCCCCGGCCCAGCCGGCGACCATGTCGTTGTCGCAGCCGAAGCGGTCGTGCCCGAGCAGGCCGCGCACGATCGCGTGCAGCCGCGGGATGTCCGCGCCGACCTCTCCGTAGCCGGGCAGGGCGAAGAAGGCGTGGGCCAGCGCGGCCGGGCCGGCCCCGGCCGAATCGGTGAGTTCTGCGATCCCCTCGCCGAGCACCCGTTCGACCAGGTCGATCCCGGAGGCGAAGTAGTAGCAGCTCGGGCCGACCGCCTCGGCCACCGTCCGGCCCTCGCCGTCCAGGACGACGAAGGCGGTCTTCGAACCGCCGCCGTCGACGCCCAGGAACAGTTCCGCGGTCACGGCCGGCGCTCCGTGGCACGCG
>Ga0310811_10006088_pt1 | contig 15366 bp, 23 predicted proteins | sample YCmetagenome_FD_207642 | JGI IMG/M metagenome (GOLD analysis project Ga0310811, IMG submission 207642) | Soil microbial communities from experimental microcosm in Duke University, North Carolina, United States - YC | ecosystem: Engineered > Artificial ecosystem > Soil microcosm > Unclassified ...
CGACCTCCCTCAGTCTTTGATCCAAGACTGAGGTGAGCTCTATCACTTACAGTCATATGCACTTCTTACTAACTACTACTCTACCTAGTTCCCTATCCGTCTCTAGGTATGATCCATAGTTATCGTTTAGTCTTTGATCCAAGACTGAGTTCCCTATCCGTCTCTAGTCCGAGCCTGTCATTCTGTCACAAGGCGAGCGTGATTAAGTGACACAGCAAGCGCACTTTAGTGGAGTAGAACAGTGAAATATAAGAGTACAAAATAGACATGCACTGACATTCGAACAGGGAGATGCAACCCGTCATAGGAACTGTGACACACTATTGAGTACTCATACATATCGGTTCTGCTTATGACTTCTTTAGCCCCTCGTCTTTCTGAGCTTGGGTGAGTAATAGTTGAAGAAGATTGAGTGCTGGTGTGTGGTCCAAATTATCTGATCATAACGCAAGAATGGGCATCTACTTATTCGTTAGCAGTGAGTAATATACTCCTGTATTCTTCTAACCTCGTCGGGAGACTAACATACTACCACTATCTTGTCTGAAACCAATTCTGAGCAAAAACATACGAAAGTTCAACACCCACAGATAGACAACCGGGTCTGAGTACTGAGTTTTAGATGGGGCTTGAAGAGCAATTTTGGAAAACAAAAGAAGGCCGCCCGGGCGCCCACAACAGGTAGACAAACGGTACATCAGAATTCCTCTGGTGGAACCCTCAAAGTAAACATTGGTAGTCCGCCAACAACACCATGTCCTCGAAGAAGGTTCTCTAAAATTAGAACCAGAAGACATACGAAAATTCAACACCCACCGATCGGTGAACAGGTGGACACGAGTCTGAGTACCCAATAGGTCTGAAGAATAATGCTGGAAAGTATTGAAAGGCCACCGAGGAGTCCGCCACTGGTGGACATGTAGAGCATCGATATCGGACTTCCTCTTGAACCCCAAAAGTTAAGTAGTGCCTGAAAATTAAAATTAGAAGGCATACGAGTGCTCAACACCAACTGACAGGCCGAACAGGTGGATAATAATCGGGTCTGAATATTGAGCTCTCGATGGAGGGGTGCGAAGAGCAACGCTGGAAGGCACTCTTACTAGTGGATGATAGACAGACAACTGGCATCAAAAATTTCTCTGATCGAACTTTAAAGGAAAATATTGGCAGTCCGCTGACAACACCCTCTGTGGTCGAAGAGCATTTAAAATCAGAAAACATGAAAATTCAACACCACTGATGCAGGAGTCCCTGGTTCAAAGAACACTACTGGAAGGCCGCCTAGGGGACTGGTTAGACTGGTGGCCGATCGGAATTCTTTTCCTTGAACTCCCAAAGTTAAAATCAGTTTGTCCACAAGCACTTGCAATTACGTTGTTTGCACGTGACCTTCTTGGTTGGGCTTAAAGACATTCGAACTTTGCAGTACCAACTTGAAAGCCCCAACCTATCTTGCATTTCTTCTCATTTGACCAACTGCAGTAGTACGTCCATGCTGTCCCTTTTTATCTGAGTATCAGAGGTTAACGTCCCTCCCACTAGCCACATGGTGTTCAAAGTAGCCGGCTGGATAATCAGCTTCGAGCAAGTACGCACCTGGTTCGACAGGCAAGGATTCAAACACGACCATTTTGGCGACGAATTCGTCGGCGTCACGCTCAATGATTGGTTCAAAGAGAGGAACATCGATTATCTGTGGGCAATTGTGACCGACCTCCCACGAGGGAGCGCGCAGCCAGTCATTGTTTTGGTTCGAAGGCGCAGGGAAGATCCCAAGTCGACGGTATCCTACTACTATCGTGTCAGAGAGTTGGATGCAGACCGTGAAGTGAAGAAGCAGGTAATGGAAGAGACTGGACTGAATGACGAAGATCTGCCTTGGGTCACTATTCCGGACCCGTTCTTCATGAATTAATGTTGATGTACCGATGTTGTCTCGACACGAATGAAATCGTAGTGGAGAGGAAAGTTTGCAGGTCGTTTTATATATGTGAAGTTGGAGGTCGAAGTTGGCGGCACAATGCGATCGGGATTCGGGACGCAGGCCGGGGTCCGGGGAGTCTGCCTATTTCCAAAGACAATCTGCAAACCCACCCGAACTCAAAGCAACTCTTATGAGTTGTCACTTCATGACTCAATCGCCTGACTACTATGTATCTAGTTCACCGAATCCATCTTCCTGAACAGTCTGTCTTTTCACCACTCAAGCCTCTCTACTTGAACTTACCTGAACTCAATCAATGCCTGTGTACGTTGGCCCAAAGTTGGCCCATATAATTTTCCACTACACTCAGCTTTCAAACCCAATGGTGTGTCACAACTTATCATTAATTTCTGTCAATGAGCGATTTGGATCGATGTCAGTATTTTGTTCTCTTAAACCCCGTCTTGCTGTCTGACCTCATTCACAGTATCTCGGTCGTCTGAAGGAACTTGGGAGGTGTTATCCCAGGTCGCTGTCAATGGCGCCGAACATGAATACTAAACGAGCGCCACACACGACATGTTTGGATGGGTACTCGGGAGACCCTTCTCAACTATACTCGTGAATTGAATTGCTGGACGGCGAGGAGCAGAGTCAAATGATTTGGCTGCATAGCACGGTGGGCGTCGGAAAGTCTGCTGTCGCATTAACACTGTAGCCGAAAGGACGAGAGGTCTGAAAGTGACAGAACAGACCAATATCGAAAAACGGCTCGCAGGAACCTTTTTTCTTGCGCAAACATACGAAATGGCCACTTCTTTGTGATCTTTGTCTATCGGCTTGCGAGAAATTTTCCAGAATCCGGAAAGACTAAACAGAGCTATCAATGTATCACCGAGAATCCTGCCCTTCCAGACTCCGACAAGTCTCTTCGCGACTAGATGGAGGCCCTGCATCTTCGGCCTCTCTGGAGGCTTTAGTCCAGACTGTACGAGTGTCCAGTTTTGGCTTTGTTCTCGATACCCTTGATCTCGAAACTATACTTACTGTTCTCGTTTCCTGCTTGGCCAAGCTCTCCGTGAACCTGATCTTCCCGAGGTCTACACCTCGCTCGCGAGTCGCTCGGAAGAGCTCATCCATAAGGTCATGTAGACAGAAAAGATGCGTGCGCTCGTATGCAAGACACCAGTTAACACGTCTAGGGAGGCTGTTTCTGCCACCATCTCGTTAGACGGCGCAGATATTGACAATGACGTCTACACTCTCCTGCAGTGTTCCTTCGCGTAGACCAGAGACATCGGACGTGCGAATGTGGCTGGAAAGCCTACCTACGTCGCATACGAGAACCCAATCCAGGAGTTCAAGAGCTTACTAGATTTCTGGATGATTTCATAATTCCCTGCGTTAAGACCTCAGGATTATCCAGACATGGAAATTTATCCATGCTATGACAGCATTTGCGATTTTACATAACAAAAGAAGCACGAGAATGAAGTCTCCGACGCTTTCAACTATGCATGTCAAAATTGGGTCTTCCATCTCTTGCGGGCTCCGAATTTATTGGACGAGACGCTCGGTTAGATATTTAAACCTTTTCGGAATCATGATCGCCTCTCCTGGCTCGAAGCGCAATGTTGTTACAGGGTCTGCAGTCTTGTCTCGCAGTTTTATCTCAACATCGGACATACTCGAGCTCAGCATCTCACCTGCGCATATAGGAACATCTCTTGCAAGCCTAAGAAGCATCTCGGTAGAGGGTATGTGATGCTTGTCTTGGAATCGCACGTGTATATTCCATATGGCGTTCATGCCAAGCAACTTCATTTTCGTATGGTTGCAGCTCGTCCAACGCTTTCATGTCATTAAGTCACCTACTTGAAATAATAGAATTTTGGGACAATTCGTCTGCGCAAACCCTAAACAAAGTGGTATGTAGCACGCTCATAACACAACACATATAGGAGCGTTCAAAGGAATGTCGGCACCAGCAGCGCCTGCATAGTTGAGGGCGAGCTATACGGTGCTGAGCAGTATGCAGTGCTCAGTAGGTGGTGTGTCAACGCGCAACGGTGCAGGCAGTGAAGTGATTCTGAGGTATCTCTTGTTTCGTCTTACAGTTCTTTTGAAGAAGCTGTCTTGAGTGATGGCCAAATGGCCACTTCCTCTTGGTCTCCTAGAGTCAGATAACTCAGATCATCCTTGATAACCCTTCGAGGAGGGTTATGATTTAAGGAAATGACGATTTTACCTGTTGCAATGGAATGCATTCGCTCATCAACATCTCAACCACTACGTTATTTGAAACGTAAAGCAGGTCGCACAGCCACAGGCGTTGTTTGGCAACAGCCACAGGCGTTGTTTGGCAACAGCCACAGGCGTTGTTTGGCAACAGCCACAGGCGTTGTTTGGCAACAGCCACAGGCGTTGTTTGGCAACAGCCTTAGGAACAAATATGGCGCGTCTTCAACATACATCGTCCTTGATATTGTACAGGTGGCAGGTACGCCAATTTATAGCACAACTTACTTTGAATAGACGTCGATCAACATGGCGGACGCAACGGCGTCCTTTAAAGACGTTCCAGAGCTGTTCGAGGTTGGCATAGTTCTCACGGCTGCGGACCAATGTCAGGCTCACTCTGTTTAAGGTTGAACTTGGAGAAGCTTTGACAGCAAGGACCGAAAGTCTTGGTCAGTCAAGCATGTTTCAACTTTACTTATTGAAACACTGACGATGCATGATAGCAACATTCCGTGAACTCGGCCCCCCAGACCTCTGTCATATCGTGAAGAGTACTGGACGTACTGGACAACGCGATGTGAGTCCAAACGTCTGGGATCTGCGACGCGCATATTAATCATTAGTCAGATTGGCTCATATCATTTCGTGTCCGGAGTGGATGCGTCTTCTTCAGCATCTCTCGCCGCGTACATTAATTCTCTCACATACTCCATCGAGGACAATTCTGCTTGGTTTTCGAAGAGTACAGCATGGAAGGTCAGGAATGGCTGTTATTGGTTTGTTCTCATTACCTTTATATCTCCGTATATGCTAAATACTATGTTAAAGCTGCTTCAACGCTTTCTCCCGCGTCGATATCCGTGTAGATGTAAAGATCCCAGGAGGTGTCGTTGCCTATGTTGTAGATCTTCGTGGCGAGCGGTGCGCATTCCATTGTGGCATGTATCGAGTTATTGATTGTGTCTGTGGGCTCTAGACACGAAGCGACTCCAGAAATATGGCAGGAAACATACCTTTCTGCGTTGCTTCGGGCTATCCTCTACTCCGACGATCCGACTTACTGGCTGGAAGCTTACCGCAAGCTCGATCCTATCACTACAATAGAAGGCGAACTCCGATTTCTGCAGGCGGCTGAGGCCTTGTTTATGAAGGGTGAGCGCTTCACCTTTCGGCCTTGCTTGTTCAAGAAGCTGATTCCAATATAGGATGGCAGGTCGGATCAGATCCCGAGATACAGGTTGCCACTGTGGTTTCTAACCACTTGACTGCGGGTGTAATGAAGTACTTCGGCGACAGTGGGCGCTGTCAGCCAGCAGCCAACCTATTCGAGAAACTGGCTGCACGGGAACCGGAAATTGCCTCGCTCCTAGCAAAAAGTTACATTGGAATGAGTGCGCTAGTTTCTTCCTCTTTCGAAGACGCCGTCCCGTCTGACATTTTCTGTGACAAGATGAGGAAGTAAAGGCAGTCCAGATCATGTCTGCTGCCATGAAGCATACTCCACATTCTTACACCCTTCTTCACGTACAAAGTGATTTCCTTCGGTCTAAGGGTAGGCCAGACTGGGCATTAAAACTCGCGAGAGAGGCTGTTAACTGTGCACCGAGTGAATTTGTTACTTGGGAGAAGCTCACTGAGCTATATATCGATATAAAAGACTACGAATCGGTATGCAGCTTTCTTAAGTGCGGTCAATTTCACTGACCGCCACCACAGGCGCTTTTAACGTTGAACTCATGTCCAATGTTCACTTTCAATGGGCGTGATGCTCATCGTGCTCTTGTACCTGCGAAGGTCCACTTACCCTTCCAGCGCCAGATCGGCGATATTCTCCCCGAAAAAACAAAAAGTGACGATGATGTGGTTCGTTGGCATTATTATATCGCTGTTCCCATCTCATGTCTCTTCAGGCTGATCCTGCCCTCCTTCGCCTTCCTGCGCCTGGTCTTCGTGGAACGTGGGCGAGGGCCTATTCCCTGCTTACACGTCTTGTCTCTGATATAGGCTGGGACGAATTACTGAAGACGCGGAGTGTAGTGTTTGTTATGGAAGAAGAGTACCGGATGCAGAAGGCTCAGGCAGACATCCAAAAAGTGGTGACCAGCAACGGTGCACGAGATGTGAACAAAAGTGACACAGTGATCCACGAGGATGGCTCTGTGACCGTGGGGAGTGCAACGCTCGCAGACGATGACGCGTCTACACGAGGGATGTCCAGCCCCCTTTCGGAATCAGAGAGCAAGCCTGAAATTGAGAATGGGCTGAATGTTTCCGCCATCCCAATCATCCGAGTGTCCTCAGAATCCGACACAGAACGCGAAATTGCAGAGTCAACTCGTAATGGCATTGCGGAACAGGACGAGGCAACAGAGTCGGCAAGCGTGCAAAGCATGACACTTGAGAAGCCGATGCAAGCTGCTGCCGGGGAGGAGCCTGAGCCATCTCAGTCGTCAAATTCCAATCAGGAGGCGTTCTCATTCACAAACAAGCGCTTGTGTGAGCGGTGGCTAGATAACCTGTTTATGGTGCTTTACGAGGTAAGAATCACTCCATAACTGGCAGGTCGTTCTTTGAATACAAGGTATCTTCCCAGGATTTGCGAGTGTGGACTATCTTCCGAGCAGAAGTCGCTCATTTCAAAACACAACACGTTGCATATCGGAAAACTGGCCTCGAGTGGGAGATCCTCGGAGATCTAGGCATACGCTTACACCACAAAGAGGAGGCTAAAGAGGCTTATCAGCGATGCCTAGATACTTCGCGTTATTCTCAAAAGCCATGGGCGAAACTTTTAGAAATGTATGCCGAGGAAGGAGACATCACGCGCACAATTCAGGCTGCGATACGAGTAGCAGCATATCAATATGCTGATTACACGGAGATGACCGTACGTGATGTCCCCCTTTATCTAGGGAAATGGCTCACCTTGACCACAGTATCCAACGCTGATTGCGCGGTGCTTCTTCAAGTTGGGCCAGATTCATGGTCATGCCAAGATCTCGTTTACTCTTCTGAGCATGGGTTTACCCGACCCGATCCTGAAAATCATGGATAGCTACCTTCAGTATGGAAAGACGTTTAAGGTGGAGGGATATGACTTTTAATCACCAGTATTTTTGTTCTTTGTCCGTACCGTTTCTGATACCTACATTGTGATTCTTGTGAATAATTCGCTTCCTTAAGATTCGTTTTAATGATGTGAAGGCGAAAAATAGGGTTCCGTTCCACTGTGCACCAGGTTCATAATTGCCTTTCTAAGCCACCCGGAGGATAAGTTTCCGCCTTCCACAACGTTTCCTTCCATTTCCTTCACCCACCATCTCATCATATTTGAAAAGGCGTAGGCATCAGAGACTTTAGTAGTTAGGTATCAGATGTACAGTGAGCTCGACATCATGGGGGACTCTCCTATCCGACGACTGTCCACCACCAGCTCAAACAGCAGCCTGAAGCGAGAAGAAGATCTCATCAATGCCTACGAAGCAGAGGAAGAACGGATCATCAACGTATTATCTCGCAAACTCGAGCAGGTATGTAAGGGGGTCACTTTTCTCTTTGAAAGCGACTTATTCCACGTCGTACACAGCTTCGTGAGGAGAAAATTCAACTCGAAAACGCACTTGAAGCAGAGTCGGAATCTCATGTGAATAGGCTTAGCCGAGAATTGTCTGCACTTCGGCTTCAGCAGCAGCAACAGCAACAGCAATCAGGGGCAAATGGGATCACCGCTCCGCCAGACCACAGTACGGGAGTTCCGATGCTTATGACTGGTCGGGACCCTATGGTCCCAAGTGCAGAAGTCATGCTGGAAGCGATGAGGCGGGAAAACGAGCAATTGCGTAACCGCTTAGTTGATACAGAAAGAGATTATGTGCGAGTATCGCGGTTAAATGAGGTGTATCGCGAAGAACTCCTTGAACACAGGAGACGGGTGAGCAGTGGCCTTCTTTGATCTGTCTTGTATTTGTTTAAACATGCCTTCAAGCTCGGTCTGTCAGTCGACAACCTTGTCGGTTTGTCCTCGGCAGACCCATATTCACAGCCTACGCATCGGCGATCTGTGTCAAATCTATCATCACCTAGTACATCTGCGACGCAGACTTCACAAGCAGTCCATGGTGTCCCTATCCCCCGACCTTCCTCCTCGATACGGCGCCCAACGAACAATATGTCAGAAAGCAATACACCATTATCGCATTCTCCTTCCTCGACAGAGTCACCTTTCCCATTCTCGCCCATTGTCGGAACACATCCTACAAGTTTTGTCAGTAATGGGACGCATATGACGACGCCACCATCGTCTGCTTCGTTAACATCAAATCCTCCATCAACATTTACTATTCCTCATGCATTGTCCTACCCCTCGGTACCACCACCATCGCTGTCTTCTTCGTATGGGTCGCCTGTGGTGTCGTACATACCTCATCGCGACCACTCACTGTCTCCTGGCGTCCCTCTAAGTAGGCGCAGTTCAAACCCACGAGGAAACATCGAGCGTCGCTTCGCGGATCCAGTGAGTATCAGGAATAATAGGAGTCCGAGCAGACACGAAAGCATTGAGAGGGGCGCACGTGTTGCCGAGACAGGGCAATTAATTCCCCGCTCTCGCCGTGACAGTCAAAGCGTTTCAGCCACGTCAGCGGAGGCGCCTGCAGCAGTGGAGGGTTGATTCAGATGAAAGTTCGTAGCTTCGCTTTCTTTTTTTCTAACGCTATTATACACCGTTTTATGCTATCTTTGCTACTGGAAAACTCATGTATGTAATAATGCTCATCGGCCATTGTGTCCCGTCGAACAATGTGCTATGTACCGAATTGAAATAAGGAACTACACCGCCTATCGGCGTACCCCGTGATAGGACCCCGCACACCTACGGAGATGAAAACACTTTCAAAGCTGTATTCGGCTGGCCTCAACGACTTGCTTTCTTTCAAAGACCTGTCTCTACTATCGGTTGCTGTCCATTCGTGATGGATGACCATTTCGTGAGTCGCTCTTTCAGCATGATTTCTGTGACAAACCAAATGTTCACGTTTTCACGCCAGGCCCATCTTTGTTATGCAACATTGTCTGCAGATTTTCGGGGTCCTCCCGACGTGACACGTAATTCGGATCCGCGGAAGCTTTTGAGTCACGTACTCGCTCGGTATAAAAGCGCGTCGGAGAATCATCGCCCCTTTTTTTTCATGTCTTACCAGTACCCATACACCCAAGGAAATATGTCAATGCCTCCAACGCCCACAACACCATATTCATGGGAGACGACAGAGCTCAACAACAACATTCCAGAGCAACTTGATCATCAGCCTGCTCAACACGCTTTGAATCCACAACAGCAGCCTCAAAATGTATACGCCATGTCACCGCCTGTGATTGAGCTTCAAGAACACGTACCCATTGTTCCAAGTCAATACCGAAGTGAGGTCCCACACCACCTGCATCGTGTGTCATCAGCATCAGGGACTTCTTCAAGAAGACAAAATGTCATGTCCCAAGATATGAGACCTCATATACACGTTGATACGACGTGTCATACGGCAGCTAGCACTAGTCCACCTTCTGGCCCACCATCTGCTGGTGGTGTGCATTCAGTGGGACCAGTGCGAGCAAAATTACCGCCCGCACATAATATGGTACATCCATATCGTCGCCCCCAGAGTGCGAACCCAAGACGAGAGAATGAATCAAATCCACCTGTGAGACATTCAAGTAGCAGTTACGCACCAGGTCCGTCGATGCTAGCAGCCCAAACACACGCTCCTGCTTCATTACACAGGCGAGTGGTCGTGCATTGACAACCACTCAAGGGACGCATTTCTAATCTTATTGTAGGACCGGCATCATCAGCCCATCCCACGTCATCCCCCCTATACCATCCAACGCGACTTTTATACCCAGAGCCGATTACTTTTTTTGCAGCGAGAGTAGAGTGACAACAGCAATGTTTGAACTTCCAGGAGTGAAGAAGAACGACCTGAAGATCGAGTTATCAAGATGCCAGAACGGTGTGAAACAAGTGTCAATCACAGGAGAATCTCGACAGCCACTTCCAGACGGACTGATAGCACTCAAAGAACGCAAGTATGGCAAGTTTCGCAGGGTGATTCCCGTTCGTCATGATACCAAGGCGAGTAGGCTAAATTTCCCCTACGACTTTGCTGCTCAAGCGCGCATTTTCTTCAGAAGGAAGATGTCTCCGTCACTTTAGAGGACGGTGTTCTCATTCTTCGCATACACCTTGGGCCATTGCTCGAGCCCGAGCCAGAATCAGAAGTGATCCCTATACCATGATGAGTGAGCCTGACTTCAAGTTCTCTTCAAAGTCGTCCACCGTACGCCGTCTGTTCCGGTGGGAGTGGTGTGACGTCTGATACTTTGCTCTCTCTGCCTCGCTAACACATCTAGCTTTAAACATATGCTCAAACTTGCGCCGTCGACTTGCTTTGATCATCTTGTTGTCATCGTTCTGCCTCGAAGTTCTTATATCCGTAACAATTGTTGCATCTTGGCTTCCATAGTCTAGTATAATATATTCATACATATATATTCCATACCCACTGTACATGTAGCACCGAAGTAGTATATACGTTCTGCGTGATACCACACAATCGTATCTTGATATCAATGTTTTATGTCCGCTTGACGATCGGCCCATAGCAAGAACGTTGTACCCGCAAATCACGTGGGCTCTCGGAAGATATTCTCGGTATGTTGCCTGACGTGGTACCTAATCTCAGGTTACTTGTGGATAGTTTTGGGACTCTTAATCGAGAGCAATATGTCGAGATCATGCATTTAGCATTACAAACAAACTCAAATCCAGTCTAGCACACACGATGGTCGGGTGTGAAAATTTACGAAGCGTGATGCTGGATTGATGAAACGCACATAAATTGTGATTTCGGATCGTGGTCTACTCGGTCATGATATTGTTCAAATCTTTCCACCGCGGCGTGTTAATGTACATTTCAGTAATGAGGTCTCAGCGGGTGATAGAGCATCAGGGAAACGTAATTTGCTACAGAGCGCTACGGAGTGCTCTGTAGTATTCTGTAGTACAATCAAATCCGCTGATGAGGGAGGCTGTTCAGCACCACACATATATGTTGCTCCGAGTACGTAGACGTAGTCCAGAAGAGATGGGAAATGTCTGATTGGACGAAGATTGGGGAAATGTGTGACCAGGATAGCCAGATTGCGAATTAGATAGTATGGCGACGAAGAATGCAAAAAACTCACGTTGGACGTTGAGAACAAGGTCCAAAGAGAAGACAATGCATTGAGTTGAACTCTCAAGGGAATATCAGCGCAAAGGAATAGATACGAAGCCTGCATAACTGTATTGGCCCAGGCAGGCTTGTGAGATTGTAAACCGTGATGACAAAGAGTCAAAGCTGATGAAGAAACTGGGCATATTACGTTGGGCGCTTAATCCGCACAGCCAGTGCTGAAGCTGTGAACCCAACACGAGGCAAGGAAGATGCACCCGCAGAAGACTTTAACAACCTCCCTCCTGACCTGAATCTCCATCAAACGAAACACTCACTCAGTCGCAGCTTCTGTTCCGTATTCGTTTGTGTGAGTACGAGTTGATTATATCTGGATTCTGAGTAAGTGATGGACTATATGGGATTTGGTGGCAAGAACTGAAATATCACCCGCTGACTAAGTGAACCCCGAAACCGAAATCATGCTGCATCCAGCCCCAGTGAAGCACGAGAACTCAGCGATAATGCCTTACCGAAAGATCGAACTAAAGAAGGTCATCATGCACACCCTACGCCTGCCCGGTGAACAGCGGATCATCACCTATTCATCGGATGGGGTATTTCGAGTCTGGGACTTGGAGAGAGGCATACATGTTGGGGAGGAATGGGTGGACAAAGAAAGAGGAGTGCGCACCATAGCATTATCGCCGAGCGGCAAGACCATGGCAAGCGGGAATGTGGATCTGGCAGTGAAATTGTGGAACGTCGACACAGGTAAGGTCACCAAAACATTGACGGGGCACAAAAGGGATGTGCGGTCTGTGGACTGGAGTTCAGATGATGAGCGAGTGGTGAGCGCATCCAGAGATACGACATTCAGAGTGTGGGATGTCGAGAGTGGAGAAACTATCCTTGGACCAATCAATGCAGGGATCGACGACGTGGATGCAGTTCGCTACTCACTTGATGGCAAGATGATTGTCACAGGCGGGAAAATGGGGCTGAAATTTTGGGATGCCAACACAGGTGAATTGCTGAAAACAATCCAGATCACACATACTATGTGCCTGGCATGGACCTTGGATGGGGAAACACTTTTCGCTGGGGAGTCCAAGATCGACACAGCCACATGGACAGTTCTCAGCAAGCGCAAAAAGCTTGCCAATACCATTTCACTATCTCCCAATGGGCGCATCCTCGCAAGCACAATATACATGGACAAGATAGCGCAACTATGGAACGTCGAAATCAATCAACCCATCGGAACACCACTTCACCATGAACGCAACGTATGCTCTGTGACCTTTTCTGCAGATGGAAAGTTCCTCATCACTAGCTGCCAAGGCGGCTATATTTACACATGGGACGTTTCCGCTATCGTCAAAGAAGTTGGCCTTCCATCAGATATTGTACGCTTCGATACATTTTATTTTCAATGATACTGACAACGGATTCAAGTTGCTTTCCCAAGTTGATGTGACACTGCGACAGGCCCAAAAGATCAAAGGTGCTCGTCAAATACCTCCAGGGTTTTTTAATGACGCACTGCGAGAGGCTAATGTATGTAATCTCCATCTATTACTCAACACTTTGATAAATATATTGTTAGTTGCATACTCGTCTATCCCAATCCAATGGGCCGAGTAACTTCCCCACCCCACCATCGCATGAACGCACCCATGGTCGCTTTTCCTCCTTCTGGCGCCGTTTCGAACCACATAGGGCAGGTCGGCGCGACAATCAACCCCGATCCCAACCTCTCAGCTGGACTCGAAATATAGTCTCTGGCATGATGCGCAGGCGAGATAGATCAGACATCGAAATGCGTGAACCACCTGTAGTCGAGGTCCCATATGCACCGGGCAAGCCTGTGCGTTTTTCCTCATCAACAGTTCTTTATTGATTACTCGTTTTCATACAGAGAAATTATCACGCAAGAAAGAAGAAGCAAGCTACTAGCTCATCTCGATTTCCCAATACTCATAACACGCAACAACCTAGCGCAGCAACCCAGAGCACACCATCATCGTTACAGCAACCACCTCCCACTACTACTGCTTCGACACCTGCTATCGTTGGTACCGCGGGGACGACAGGGACAATCTCGCATCCTCATATCACCGGTTCTGGATGGCGAGTTCGTTTTGTCGGCTGGTTGTGTTGCATACCTCTTCAGAACTTAAATGGTCAACCATAGGAATGCAGACACAACTCTTTTGACTACTGGAACGACAACGTAATGCTGTAATACAAGCTGGACTGGACTCCTTGGGTGCTCTGGAATCCGGTGCGACTGTTGTTCATCTCGTTGTTTCCATGGCCGTCTGCACTTCGCTACAATGTTTTGGTTTCGACACAAGTCTTATTTATTGCCCTATGTAGCTCAACAACGCGCTTCATGGCATGGGACATAGGTACATTGCTTTAATTTCATTGCAATACATACATGTGGTAGGAACTCAATGCTTGTGTCGATGGTTGCGTTCTTGAACGAACATACTTTTCACATCTGCACGAATGCTCTTGCTGTCATCGTTGGAGTGCATATCTCTCTCGTTGGATCTCCTTGGCCCTATCATATGACATCCTCACCTGGTCTGCGAGATGTCCCCTTCATATACTAATTGGTTAATAAAAGAAAAATGTGCGTTTTTTACATTATCGAAATTGAGACGAGGGTGGCAAGAGTTGTTGTCTCGGTACCTGCGGTTCCCTTGAGAAGAGAATGAATGAGCGTTTGGCGAGGTGTCTGAATAAAGAACGTACAGAACCAGTGTATGAACCCCGCTATACTTAATTGGTGAATCTCCGTGATAAAGATCGGAACTTCCGAACAGCGTGTTCCCAGGCAGGACAATATATGGGTCCTGAGGCCTGAGGCCTGAACGTGCTCATGTACCTCATATCAGTCTTATCGATCATCTTCAGTAGGCGCCAATGCAGGGTCTCGGAGTTACAAATAAGCCAATGGGCGCTTGTTGTCGATTTAGCGCGACGCTGCTAGGATTGCGTTTTCACTGACTAGATGAATCGGGCTTTACCGGCACCACTAACGCTGTGTCCACTTTACTCGCTTGCAGCGCTTGTGGCGTTCTTTGACGACGTACTAGTACCTAGAACAGTCGTCTGCAAAATAGGGTCTATCCTCGCTCTTCTCGAATCTCGACCCACCCCCATATGCCCTCTGCGCGTTCCTTCAGTATTCAGACGTGTCAATTGAAAGTTGGCCCGGGATCATCGATCAAGAGAGTGCATGTGAGGGCATGAGGTAAGCGGGAGGTGGGAGAGGTTGGCAAATCTTGGAAGAGGATGGGTAAGGGTGTGAGGCGTAGTTCGAAAACGATGCACCCTTCTGGACGTCCGCGTCAGGAATTAGAGGATCGTAATCCAGCCCAAAAAGGCTCGTGGCACTCCCAAACATGTAAATAAGGGGTGCGTCATGGTTTGCTTCCTAGCTTCATGTTGATGATAATCAAGGCTCTCAGGCTACTCTTGGGTGAAAGTTTCCATTCCTGCAGCTCAATCATATCGCCCTACACTCAATGAGGTCTATGTAGTGCCTCATGTGCTTTATATCAGCCCTTATCGATGTATCGATAAACCCCTGCACTTTGCAGATGGACTATCGGGCACCTTTCCTTAATTTAAAGTTGCCGTAGTGCTTGCTTTCGGTTTCCACTGTTCAAATGGATCCCATCACCAGCGGTCTCACTGTTCTTCAGGTTATTCAAGCAATAGGGCAAGCTTCAGCTCTTTTGTACGGATATGTTGCTTCCGTCTCCAACGCCGACTCGTCCTGTCAGAGTCTACTTAATGAGCTTAGCGCAGTCGGTGGCGTCCTCACCACAGTTATGGTGATCGAGAATGACGGCTCTCTTCCACCCAATCTCCGCCATGCACTTTCAAAACTGATGTCCACAGACGGACCAGTTGCAAATTTGCTGGTGGAACTGAAAAGCATTCTGCCAAACGAACAGGCCCGGGAAAGTG
>Ga0310811_10006089_pt1 | contig 15366 bp, 8 predicted proteins | sample YCmetagenome_FD_207642 | JGI IMG/M metagenome (GOLD analysis project Ga0310811, IMG submission 207642) | Soil microbial communities from experimental microcosm in Duke University, North Carolina, United States - YC | ecosystem: Engineered > Artificial ecosystem > Soil microcosm > Unclassified ...
GCCGCTTGGAGAAATTCCCCGAAGTCCCGGGCGCCAGCGCCCAGCTATCGGCAGCCGGATCGTAGGCATAAAAATCATTGCGGCTGTAAGCATTGTAGCCCGTGCCGATATAACCCTTCCCCTGCAACCCAAAGCCCACCGCGTCATACCGGGGATCGTGAAAATCGGCCTTGCGCGTCCACCGATGCGCCGCAGGATCATAGCAGTAGAAATCCTGAAACACCCTGAACCCGTCCCAGCCTACACCGACATAACCATTGTTGCCGATGGTAAATGCGGCGGCATTACTTCGCGCTTCGCCGGGGAAATCTTCCACCTGCGTCCACCCCGTCTCGACGGTAAACGCCCAGAAATCCTTTAGCCTGCCCGGCTGGGTGAGCGACTCGTTATAGCCCAGCCCCACATAGGCCACATTACCGATGACAAAACAGGCGGCGCTGCTCCGGGGAGCATTCCCGATCGCAGCAGCCTGCACCCAGTTGCCCAGCTGGGTGTTCGGCAAACCGGTACGGTTGCACGAAAAAGAAAGAATAAGGGGCGTAGCAAATAATAAGGGGGTCAGTTTCATATTGTTGGTTTTAAATTCACTTATACATAAACGTTAGTTTACATAGCGACGCCATGCAGCCGGCATAGACCGCCCGCACAAGCCGAAAAACATTTTTTATGCGAAAGGAAGACTTATCTAAGAGTAACCGACGTTAAATAGTGATGCACGCCACCTGTTAATCTTTCCTTTAAGAAATGTTAACAAACCGCTGGCAATGCCCCGGTAAGAAATGGCAGGGTGTTTGCATTTGGGTCCATTGTCTCTTTGTTTCAAAATTTCCACGGTACAATGCGCAGAATAAAATCAGCTTTGGTGTGTTTGGCCTTATTGTCTGCCACCGCATCCTTTAACGTTCCGGACTCGTCCGGCAGAACAGCTTCCGCAACCCCGCCGGGCGATAACGCCCCGTCCCGGCCTTTTCCCCAGCACACCCCCTATCGCCCCGGTACCGTCCTTCCCAACCATATCAGCCAGGAGTCGATGGATGACAGCGTCCGCTCGTTCTACCGGCAATGGAAACAACACTATATCCGCTATAGCTGCGCCCCGAATGAGGCCTATGTCTGGTTCGAAGGCACCAGGGGCACCAATATCTGTGTATCTGAAGGCCAGGGATATGGAATGATGATCGTAGCCCTGATGGCCGGCTACGACCCCGGCGCCCAGGCCACCTATGACGCGCTCTATAATTTCTATAAAGCCCACCCCGCAACCACCAGCCCGCACCTCATGGCATGGACACAAACAAAAGACTGCCAAAGCCTCGACGGGGGGACTGCAACAGACGGCGACATGGACATCGCCTATTCCCTCCTGCTGGCCGACGCACAATGGGGAACCCATACCACTATTCCCTACCGGGAGGAAGCGCTGGAAATGATCAACGCCATCCGCCACCAGGAGGTCAATCCTGACACCTATATCGTCATGGAAAGCAACGGCTGGAGCAAACGCAGCAAAGACTACTTCGACATGCGGTCCTCCGACTTCATGCCCGACCACCTCCGGGCCTTCCGCAAAGCATCCGGAGACCCGTTCTGGGATACCGCCGTCGCCAATAACTACAAGGTCTTCCGCTACCTCCAGGATACCTATAGCCCCGACGCCGGACTTGTTCCCGACTTTATCAAGGCGATCCATATCACTCCGCCCCCGCCAAATGTATTTATCACGGGCACAAGAGGGCAACCGGCTGTTGGTCAGGGAGCCGCCATGTCCGGCGATAACCACGGCGACGGAGACCTGCCCGATACCAGCGCCGTCGAAAAGATATCCGCCATCCCCGCGCAGCCCCACTACCTCGAGTCGCAGTACGACGGCCTGTACAATTTCAACGCCTGCCGCGTGCCATGGCGCATCGCTACCGACTTCCTCCTCTCCGGCGACCCACAGGCCGCCGCCTTCCTCTCCAGGCTCAACCCCTGGATACGCACTACCACCCAGGGCAAGCCGAACAATATCTCCGCGGGTTATAATCTGTCCGGCGAAGACCTCCCCCACCGCTATTTTGAAGCCCTCTGCTTCATCTGCCCTTTCGCCGTCGCCGCCACAGCCAGCCCGGAAAATCAGCAATGGCTGAACAAACTCTGGGACTATATCGTCCAGTTCAAACGCAAGGACTTCGACTACTACGACAACAGCATTAAGATGATCAATATGATCATCCTCTCCGGCAACTACTGGGCTCCATAGAAAAAGGGGGCCAACAGACCCCCTCGCTCCGCTCTGATTATCTATATTCTACTTAATAGCCGATCCATTTCGTCGCTCCTCACTCGCGACCTTCACCAGCTGATCACCCGGCTTCAGATCCCCATACACTTCCATCTTACCGCCTTCCGAACGCCCCGTCTTCACGTCCACCCATTCAGCCCTGTGCGAGCTGTCTACCCTGATAACAAAGACCCTTTCGGTCGAATTGACGACGGCCGTGACAGGCACCAGAAACGTACTGTCCTGAGCCGGCATCGGAAGATTGACCTCCGCAACCATACCCGGCAACAACTTCCTGCTGTCATTGTAGACGTCCATTTCCGTACGCTCAGACCGGAGACGGCTGTCCAGCGCACCCGCCAGACGATTGACCTTCGCCGTAAACACCTGGCTCGGCAACGCCTTCACGGTGAACCTGACCTGGTCCTTCTGAGACAGGAATCCCGTATAAGCCTCGGGCACACTAACGACCAGCCTCAGATGCTTTTGCTCCTGCAGGGTGAACATCGGCAGTTCAGACCCTTTCCCCGACGGACCGACATAAGCCCCCGGGTTGACATTCCTCGCACTGATGACGCCGCTGAATGGCGCACGCACCTCCAGGTATTTCAGCGTCTCGGCAACTTCGCTATAGGCCGCTTTCGCCGCATCCCACTGCGCCATGTCGGACTTCTGACGCGCATCCGCCTGATCGATATCATTCTGCGAGATAGTCCCCGGCGTCTTGCTCGTTTCCACCAGCCGGTCATAATTGGCCTTGCTGGCAATATATAATGCCTCCTGCGATTTTACACGGGACTGCGCGCTCGCCAGCTGCGAAGTCAGCTCCGGCGCCTCCATGGTTACCAGCAGCTGCCCTTCCTTCACCTCCGAACCTACGTCCACATATAACTTCCTGATAAAACTGTTCACCTTCGCATACAGGTCTACTTGCTGAAAGGCGATCAGCTCACCCGGTGTGTAAAGATTGGTGGACAGCCGCCCCTTCTGCAGCGTAAAAGTCGCCACAGCGGCCGTGCTATCGGTATGGGCAGCCTCAGCCTTTCCCGGATTGCGCTCCTCGCCATCCGAGGACGAACAGCTGCTGAATAAGCCCGCAGTCAGTAAGACACCGGCCGCAGCAAAGACTAATTTATTTCTCATTTTGTTCATATAATGACGGTATATAATGTTTACTTTCTCTATCAGCAGGATCCATCGAGACGGATACGGTGCCGGTCTTTTTCTGCACCCAGGCAAATATCAGCGGCAGCAGGAAAAGGGCGGCAAAAGTGGACGCAATAAGACCACCAATAACAGCGCGCCCCAGTGGTGCGGCCTGGTCTCCCCCCTCGCCAAGTCCCGAAGCCATGGGGATCATCCCTACGACCATCGCAACACTGGTCATCAGAATGGGACGCAGACGTACCGCGGCAGCCTCACGCGCCGCGGCCAGCGCATCTCCGGAATGTTTTCGCAGGTCTTCGGCATTGGTCACCAGCAGTACCGAGTTGGAGATCGATACACCCACCGACATGATCATACCCATGTACGACTGCAGGTTGAGCGTGGAGCCCGTAAGCATCAGCAGCGCGAGTGAGCCCAGCAATACGGCCGGAACGGTGCACAAAGTTACGAGCGATACCTTGAAGGACTGGAAATTGGCCGCCAGCATGAGGAAGATGACCACGATCGCCGTGATCAGACCGACCTGCAGACTGTCCAGCGTATCGGTCAATACCTCGGTCAGTCCCTTCATTTCGATACTCAGTCCCCTCGGCGGCGCCCCCAGCGAAGCAAGGGCCTTCTTCACATCGACGGAGGCCCTGCCAAGGTCCATCTTGTTGAGGCTCGCAGTTACAGACAACAGCGGGTTGGCGCCGATATCGTCGATCTCGCCATAGACGGAATCGACCTTCAGGGTTGCCACCTCGTTCAGCAGGGGATGCGGAGCGTTAGGCTGCACCGGCACCTCGCCGATCTCGTGCACGCTGGTCATCTTATTCTCAGGTACCTGCACCTGCACGGAATAGGACTGGTTGATCCGCTCGTCGAGCCATACATTCTTCTCCGTAAAACGCGAGGAAGAGGTGGCCGCTATCAGCGACCGGCCGACCGTCGCGACATTCGTGCCCAGCTGCGCCGCCCTGATCCTGTCGATGTCGATATCGATAGCAGGATACCGGATGGACTGCGCGATCTGTACATCCCGCAGATAAGGGATCTCCTTTAATTTGTCGATGACCTTCCGGGCATACACCTCATTCAACTTCTTATTCTTCCCGGATATCCGTATCTCGATCGGCGTCGGGGAACCCTGGCTGAGTATCTTGTCGGTCAGCTCTATCGGCTCGAAGGACGGCTTGAACTCAGGAACATCCTCCGCCAGCTGTTTCCGAAAACGTTCTTTCAGGTCGTCCATATTCACTTTAAAGTCTTCCTTCAGACCCACCTGCAATACGGCCTCCTGGGGACCAGCCATGAACAGGTAGATCGGGCTCGTGGAGAACTGGCCCGCATGCATTCCGACCACGGCCGACGTAATGTCGACATTGCCGGGCCCTACCAGCGTGTCCAGCATCCGCAGGGTCTTCAGCATATATTCTTCCGTCCGTTCGATACGCGTGCCGTCCGGCGCCCTTAACCGCACCTGGAACTGCCCGCTGTTGGACTTGGGCAACACGTCGCGGCCGATACTGTTGATGAGCAGCCAGGCCCCACCAAGACCCAGCAGAATATAGGCGATCGCGACAGGCGCGCGCAAAGGCATCATCCGGTCGATAAAACGAATGAACCTGTTCCTGAACTTATCGAACGCCGTCAGCTTGCCGTCCTTGCCGGACCCATGCGACAGCGACTTGTGTTTTTCCTCTGCCGCGTTCTTCTCATCCGCGGCCGTAAGCCCCGAAGCACGGAACTCTTCCTCGTCCGAAGCAAACTGCCCCTTCCTGTGATGCCCCTTCATGAGATAGTTGGCCATGACAGGCACAAAGGTCTGGGCCATCAGATACGAGGTGATCATGGAAAAGGCAATGGCCAGCGCAAGCGGCAGGAACAGCGAGCCGGGTATGCCGCTCATCGTAAACGCCGGCGCGAACACCGCAAGGATACACATCAGGATCAGCAGTTTCGAGAACGCTATCTCGCGGCAGGCATCCCAGATGGCCAGCGACTTAGGCTTGTTCATCGCCAGGTGCTGGTGGATATTCTCGATGGTCACCGTCGACTCGTCCACCAGTATCCCGATAGCCAGCGAAAGACCGCTCAGCGTCATGATATTGATCGTCTGATGAAACAGATTGAGGAACAACACCCCCGATATAACGCAGATGGGTATGGTTAAAATGACGATAGCCGCCCCACGCGGGTCGCCAAGGAACAGCAGTACCATCAGCCCCGTCAGTATGGCTCCGATGGCTCCCTCCGTAAGCAGATTCTTCACCGCGTTGATCACATAGACGGACTGGTCGAATACATAGCTGAGCTTGACGTCCTCCGGCAACTGGGCCTGGAACCTTGGCAACGCCTTCTTCAGCCCCTGTACCACCTCCCACGTAGAGGCCGCAGCCGACTTGGTGACGGGCAGATAGATGGATCGCTTCCCGTTGATCAGCGCATAGCCGGCCGTGACGTCGGCCCCGTCTTCCACGGTAGCTACGTCCTTCAGATAGAGGTTCTGGACGCCGTTGGCGTAAATAGGAATATTGCCGAAATCCCTGATCTCTTTGATGGTGGTATTGGTAGGCGTGAAATAGTTGTAATCGCCGATACGCACAACACCCGAAGGAGTAGCCTGGTTGTTGATCCGCAGGGCTTCCACCAGCTGGTCAGGCGTAAGATTGTGGCTGCGCAGCAGCTCGGGATCGGCCTTGATCACGACCGTACGAACGTTTCCGCCGAAGGGCGCGGGGGACACCAGACCGGGAACGGTACTGAACTGTGCGCGCACATAGATATTCGCCAGGTCGAGCAGCTCGTTGTTGGTTCTCTTAGGACTGCTGAGGACCAGCTGACCTACCGGCAGCGTCGAGGCGTCGAAACGCAGGATAAAGGGTGGCTGCGACCCCGGCGGGAAGCTGGCCTGCGCCCGGATAGTATAAGAGGCTACCTCCGAAGCCGCCTGCGCCATATTCGTATTTTCATAGAAGGTCAGCTTCAGCAGCGTCAATCCATAAATGTTTCGGGATTCGATACTCTTCACTCCGCCCACATACAGCAGCAGGTTCACATACTGCTTGCCGAAATAGGTCTCCATCTGGTCGGGGGTGAAACCGCCATAAGGATGCGAAATATAGATCACCGGGAGGTTCATGTCCGGGAATATATCGATCTTGATCGTGCGGACGGCGGCGATACCGAAGAACAGCAGACCGGCTACCAGCACCAGGATAGTAATAGGCTTCCTGAGCGCGTTTCTGATTAATCCCATTGTCTTATTTAGAATTCGTTATAGAACAAGTTAAAATCGCCGCTGGAGGCCGCCTTGAACAACAGGGCCTGCCATACATTATTGAACGCGATATCCCGCTGTGTCTCCGCCTGGTTGAGGACGAGCGCCGCCGTCGTGACGTCGACGATAGTCGCCAGACCATTCTTATACAATGTCGTCTTCTGCAGATAGGCGTCGCTGGCAGCCTTCACCTGTATCGGCGCCTCATGAAAGTTGTCAACCGCGTTTTTGATCCTGGTCTCCGACAGGACCACCTGCGCCTTCAGCTGCTGGTCGATCAGACCGTATTCTTCCTTCAGTCCTTCCGAGGTCCATTTCTGGGCCGCTACCTGCTGGTGTATACGCACCGGAGTGGTCAGGTTCCAGCTGACACCCACCCCCAAAACATAGTTGGCCACGCCAAAGCTGACCCCTTTCAGGTAGTCACTGGTATAAGCATTTTGATTCGCCGCATAGCCCGAACCGAATCCGCTGCCCCTGTCCTGAAAGACGCCGAAAAGAGAAAAGGTCGGATAGTTGAACGTCCTGAGATATTTCGCCTGCTCGTCGCTGACGCTTATCCGCTCGCGGAAGAACTTCAGCAGGGGATGCTGCTCGAAAGGCTGCGAAGGAGCCGCCCCCAGCGCACCGGGTATCCTCGAGATGAAAAGGCTGTCCAGAGAAAAATTATTGCTGTCGGGAGCCGCCACCTGCATCAGCTGCGCCAACTGGTTCGCCTGCTCCTGCTGGAATTCGATGGCATTGGTCAGGGCGATACGCGCATTCGAGACTTCCGCATTTGCCAGAGAGGAGTCCACGCCGGGATTGAGACCGGACTTGGCCCTGGCCGTGACCACCGTTTGAAAAGAAACGGCCCTGTCCAGATTCTTGTGCTGCGAAATGACCAGTTCCTGCGCGGCCAGCAGATTGAGGTAGGCAGCCGAGACCCTCACGCTTTGCTGAAAACGCTCCTGGTCCAGGTCGGCCTGATCCTTGCCCAGCACGGTCTGCGCAACTTTTGTCTTTTCCTTCGCGCGACCGAACTGAAAAAAATCCCAGTTGACATTCGTCAGATAAAGAGCGCCGAAAGCAGCATTCCAGTTCTGGGTGCCCAGCGCCGGACCCGAAGACGATACACCCGGGACCTTGTAAGCCGCCAGGGGACCATAGTTGCTGTTGATCGTACCATAGTCCTGCTGCGCCGCAAAATTGATATCGGGTAAATATTCCCGTTTCGTTGCCTTCACGTTCGCCTGGGAGGCTTTGACATAATCGGCCTTGGCCCGGATAGTACCATAATTGGACATCGCGGTCTGAACTGCCTGCTTTAGAGTCAGCACCTGCGCGCTGACGCCACCGGCCAATAAGATAAAGAGCAGTAATTGCGCTATTTTTTTCATTCTTCTTTAATCAAAATTTAATCTCTTGTTTCCAATATCGTTCAGCAAGGAGAAGGAACAAATCGCTGCCAGGTCAGGAGGGACAGCGGCACTAGCCTATGGCAGCAAGACGGATTTGGCTAATTCACTGTAAAGGGAGCGAAAGATTTTGAAGTAATTTTGAAGCACCCTGCCGGGGCAGAAAGCTGATCGCCAAAATGTGAGAACCATTGCGGTATTCATATATTATATCAAAATGACTCATATCGCAGATCTGGCGGACGATTGCCAGCCCGATGCCGATAGAGTCGCTGCCGGGATTCCCTTTTTTGAACCGTTCAAATAATTCGTCCGTAGGCACGCGTGGCTCCCGGCCGGTATTGGCAATGACGAGCCCTTCACGACGCAGCCGGACAAATATGACACCCGTTCCTTCATTATGCCTGATGGCGTTGCTGATCAGATTGGTCAGCAGCAGATCTGCCAGCGAGGCGTGCAGAGGTATATAAATTTTTTCTTCTATTTCCGCCACCAGCCGCAGCGCCTTCATCTGCATCAGCTCCTGAACCGACGCCAGTCCTTCCCGGAGCAGCCGGCTGATGTTGACGGGCTCCTTCGCGGCATACTCCTGATTCTCCAGCTTTGTCAGGAGGGTCAGTGAGCTGTGTATCCGGCTCAGCCGCTCCAGCGCATTCTGCATCTCGGCGATCAGCACCGCCTGTTCATCCCGGATATCCGATTCCATCAGCAGGTCCAGCTTGCCCCGGATAATGGCCGTCGGCGTCTGCAACTCGTGCGAAGCATTCTCCGTAAACTCCTTCAGCGACTGATAGTCCTCGCGCACTTTGTCGGTCATCTTCAGCAGGAATTCATCCAGCTCCCTGAACTCGGAAGTACTGGTCCCCGGAAGACGGATGGGTAATTTCTGTTTGAGATCAAAGGACTGGATAACACGAAGGGTCCGTTTGAAAGGCGCAAGAATATATTTTGAGATAAGCCCCCCCGATATGACGACCAGCACCAGCAACAACAATAGTATCCATTTAAAGGAGTCGAGCACCCCGGGCAGCAGTTGATAAAATGAAGGAATAAAAGAATAGGTCGATATGCGGTAGTGCGCATCCCCGATAATATAAAAGGACGTGACCACCAGCCGGTATTCACGTCCCTGGAACTCGGGATTCCATTCGACGCCGCGGGTATAGTACGAACTTACCCCATGCGGAACCGAATCCGCCGCGATGCGCGTGATCGTCGCCCTCCTCCGGGTAGGGTGCCCCGTGTAGTCCCCGCCCTCCTTTATCTGCTGGGCGATGATATCGTTCAGCCGTTCGTGCCTCGCTACCTCCACCCTGCTGATCTTCCACTGTATCTCATAATAGACGATCGCGCCCCCTATGAGAAGCACGATCAGCATGATACCGAAATACCAGAGCGTAAATTTTGTGGTTAGTCTCATTCCTGTTTATGAGAATTAAACTTATATCCCAGCCCATACACGGTACTGATATAATCCATTCCCCCCGCATTGCTGATCTTCCTCCGCAGATTCTTGACGTGCTGATATACAAAGTCGAAATTCGCCAGGTTGTCGGTATAATCCCCCCACAGATGCGCCGCTATCGCCTGCCGTGACAACACCCTGTTCTTGTTGACCAGAAAATACAGCAGCAGGTCGAACTCCTTTGGCGTCACATCCAGCAAAACTTCTTTGATCCGGGCCTCGAAGGTATCCGTATTCAGGCTGATCTCGTTGAACTCCACAATACTGGCGCCCCCCAGATTCTTCCTCCGGTAGACGGCCCTGATGCGGGCGTGCAACTCCGCCAGATGGAAGGGTTTGGTGATATAGTCATCCGCGCCCTTCTCCAGCCCGATGATCTTGTCGTCCAGCGCATTCTTCGCCGAAATGATCAGCACATTGCTCTCTTTATGCTCGGTACGTATGAGATTCAGCAGGCCGATGCCGTTGCCGTCCGGCAGCCCGATATCCAGCAGGATACAGTCATACTTGAAAAGACTGAGCTTCTCCTTCGCCTCCTGCACCGTCTCGCATGACTCACAGATATACCCCTCCCTCCCCAGAAATTCGCGGATGTTCCGGGCCAGCTCCTGGTTGTCTTCGATGATCAGTACTTTCATACCGCAAAAATAAGGGCTATTCGTCTACCTGTACCCCCTCGCCTGCAAATGAAAGAGTTCCGCATACCGCCCGTTGCGCGCCAGCAGCTCTTCATGACTTCCTATCTCGAGTAGCTGGCCTTTGTCCAGCACCAGTATCCTGTCCGCCATCCTGACCGTAGAGAACCTATGCGAGATCAGCACAGCCGTCCGCCCCTGCGTCAATTCGGAAAAACGCTGAAAGACCTCATACTCCGCCCTCGCGTCCAGCGCGGCCGTCGGCTCGTCAAGGATCAGCAGCTGGGCATCCCGTATATACGCCCTGGCAAGCGCGATCTTCTGCCATTCGCCTCCCGAAAGGTCTACACCCTGCCCAAACCAGCGCCCCAATTTCTGGTCGTAGCGCCCCGGCAGCTTTTCCACTACAGTGTCCGCGAGACTCTGCTGCGCCGCCGTCTCTATCAGCGCCCGGTCTTCCTTGTGCCCGATGTTCCCCACGGCGATGTTCTGCGCCATGGTCATCTGGTAACGCAGATAGTCCTGGAAGATAACGCCGATATTACGACGCAGATCATCCGGATCGTACTCCCGCAGGTCTACCCCGTCCAGCAGTATCCGTCCTTCGGTAGGGTCGTACAGCCGGGTAAGCAGCTTGATCAGCGTCGTCTTGCCCGCGCCGTTCTCCCCAACCAGCGCCAGCCGCTCGCCCGCCTTCAGCGTGAAATTCAGGTGCCGGTTGGCCCAGCGCTCCGAATGCAGATACCGGAATCCGACGTCCTCAAATACAAACCCCTCTTTCACCGGCCGTGGAAATGGCCGTGGATGTGCGACCGGCTTTATCCGCGGCTCGATCTCGAAGAACTCGAAAAGGTCCTGCAAATAGATCGCCCCCTGTGAGACGCTGGTGAACCTGGTAAGAATCCCCTCCAGCAGACTCCTCAACTGCCTGAACGATCCCGCCAGAAAGGCCAGGTCCCCGATAGACAGACTCCCGTGTATGGCCCGGAAAATGATGACCACATAGGCAGAGTAATACCCCGCACTACCCAGCAGGGCGAAAAAAGTACCCCAGGCCGACCGCTTTATCGCCAGCGTGCGCCCGTCCCGGTAGAATTTATCTGCAAGCAGACTGAACCGGTCGATCAGAAATCCCGAAAGCCCGAACAGCTTTACCTCCTTGGCCGTCTCGTCACTGGCGCCCAGAAACCGGAGATAGTCCAGCTCCCGCCTCTCGGTCGTCTGCGACCGGGTCAGGGCATAGCTGCGGTCGTTAAAATAGGACTCTCCCAAAAAAGCCGGCACCACCGCCACCAGCAGCAAAAGGATCAGCCAGGGATTGAACGCCATCAGACCCGCAGCCAGGAAACCCATGCTGATCAGATCCTGCACCTGCCCCAGCACCTGGGACAGCAATACCGTCCGCCCATTGGTCTGCTGTCTCGCCCTTTCCAGCTTGTCGTAAAAAGTAGAGTCCTCGAACTGATCCAGATCGAGCCGGGCGGCGTGTGCCATGATCCGAACCGAAGTAAAATTGGAGAACTTATCGCCTAACAGACTGTCCATAAGGCTTACCGCCCTGGCCATACCGTCCGATATCAGAGCCAGGCCGAACTCCAGAGCCACCAGCTCCCAGATATAATGGAGGTCCCCTTTGCCGCCGGTTTTCGCCAGCAGGATCACCTCGTCGATGATCAGCTTGCCCACGTAAAGTATAATTACAGGTATTGCCGATCGTGCAATGCGTAACAATATATTAGCCAGCATTATACCCGGGCTTGTCTGCCATACGAGCCGAAAAAATCGCGGCAGATTGCGCAGCGCGTTTAGCCGTTGTTTCCAGGTCAGGGGCTCAGTCGCCGCAGGAGTCTTTGATCTCGCCATATTTCCAGTTAACAAACGATAAAGGTATACGGTTGTGCGCTCAGGCCTCCCAGTTTTTCAAAATTCTTCGGCCACCGCAGCCACCCACATCCCCTCTCTCCGCGGCCCCGATTCGGCCGGGAGCCTCACTAAAAAAATAAGAAGTAGATGTAATCGGTTACATTTTTCGAAAATATCGGTACATTTAGTCAGGTGGAATCCCCGCCTCTGCTCCATATGAAAAAGATCCCCCGCATTCTCACACTGACGGCAATCGTCCTACTTTACCATTCCTGCCACACGGCCGGGACCTCCTATACATATGCCTTTCAAAACCCCGACCTGCCCACCGACGAGCGCGTCGACGACCTTGTCGGACGCATGACCCTCGACGAAAAGATCGGCCAGATGATGAACGCCGCCCCCGCCATTCCCCGCCTGGGCATCCCGGAATACAACTGGTGGAACGAATGTCTCCACGGCGTCGCCAGAGCAGGCCTGGCGACCGTCTACCCCCAGGCCATCGGACTCGGCGCTGCATGGGACGAAGACATGCAACTTAGGATCGCCACCGCCATCTCCGATGAAGCCCGCGCCAAACACCACGACTTCGCCCGTAAAGGCAAACGGCTCATCTACGAAGGTCTTACCTTCTGGTCGCCCAACATCAACATCTTTCGCGATCCCCGCTGGGGCCGCGGACAGGAAACTTATGGCGAAGACCCCTACCTCACAGGCCGGCTCGCCGTCCAGTTCATAAAAGGCCTGCAGGGTGACGACCCCCACTATTACAAGACGATCGCAACGGTCAAACACTTCGCGGTCCACAGCGGCCCCGAACCGGAACGCCACTTCTTCGACGCACAGCCCGACGAAAGGGACTTCCGGGAAACCTATCTCCCCCAGTTCGAAATGGGTATAAAAGAAGGAAAAGCGTATTCGGTAATGTGCGCCTATAACCGCCTCCACGGCGAGGCCTGCTGCGGCAGCAGCCACCTGCTTACCACGATCCTCCGGAAGGAATGGAACTTCCCCGGCTATGTCGTCTCCGACTGCGGCGCCATCGACGACATCTACGAACACCACAAGATCGTCACAACGCCGGATGCAGCGGGAGCGCTGGCAGTGAAATCCGGCTGCGACCTCGAATGCGCCACGACGTACACCCACCTCGGGGAAGCCGTGAAAAAGTCCCTCGTTACCACCGCAGAGATCGACACCGCCGTCAAGCGCCTTTTCAAAGCCCGCATGCTACTGGGCATGTTCGACCCGGAAGAAAAAGTAAAATACGCGGCCATCCCCTATTCCGTCGTCGACAGCAAAGAACACAAGGACCTGGCCCTCGAAGCCGCCCGCAAATCCATCGTCCTGCTGAAGAACGACCACCAGCTGCTGCCCCTGAAAAAAGACATCCGGACGCTCGCAGTCATCGGTCCTAACGCCGACGAATGGTCGATGCTGCTCGGCAACTACAACGGCCTGCCCTCCAAAGCCATCACCCCCCTCGAAGGAATCCGCGAAAAGATCGCGCCCGGATCAAAACTACTCTACGCCCGCGGCAGCGAGCTCGCCGAAGGCCTGCCCAATTTCGACAAAATACCCGCCGCCGTCCTTTCCCACGACGGAGCAAAAGGACTGCAGACAGACTACTATAACAATAAGGATTTTACGGGCAGCATCCTCTTCTCAGAAGCAGACTCCGCTCTCGATGCGGTATGGGGCGAAGGCGCCCCCCGCAAAGACATGAACGACGACAACTTCGGCGTAAAATGGAAGGGCGAGATCACACCCGCCACATCGGGACTCTACCAACTGGGTGTCATCACCACCTGTAAGGTCAACCTTTACCTGAACGACAGCATCATCGCCAACACCAGCTATCATTTCCGCGACGAGTTCAACGACCCCAGGCTTAGAAAATCCAAACCCATCCGGCTGGAAGCAGGAAAGAAATACCACCTCCGCGTCGAAGCCGGTGAGTCATACGGCGACGCACGCGTGCAACTGGTCTGGTCACGCCAGCAGCCCAATATCCGCGAACAGCTAAAAAAAGAGGCGCTGGCCGCCGCCAAACAGGCCGACGCAGTCGTGCTCTGCATGGGCCTGTCCGCAAGACTGGAAGGCGAAGAGATGGACGTAGCCATCGATGGCTTCGACCACGGCGACCGCACCACGATGGACCTTCCCAAAATACAACAGGACCTGATCAGAGCAATAACGGCGCTGGGCAAACCCGTCGTCCTGGTGCTGCTCAACGGCAGCGCCGTCTCCGTCAACTGGGCCGACCAGCACGTCCCCGCCATCGTCGAGGCATGGTACCCGGGACAGGCAGGCGGTCAGGCCATCGCAGACGTCCTCTTCGGCGACTATAACCCCGCCGGCCGCCTCCCCGTAACCTTCTATACAAGCCTTAACGACCTGCCTGCATTCGGGGACTACGCCATGGCCGGACGCACATACCGCTATTTTAAAAAACCGGTCCTCTATCCCTTCGGCTACGGACTCAGTTACACCAGTTTTCAATACGACAACCTGACCATCGGGCGACCCGCCAACAAAGGCGACAGCGTACACATCACCGTCGACGTGAAGAACACAGGGACGCTCTCCGGCGACGAAGTGGCACAGGTATACGTGTCGGCGCCCGATGCAAAGGTCCCCGTGCCGATCCGATCGCTCTGCGGCTTTCGGCGTATCCACCTCGACCCGGGCGCGACGAAGACGCTGCGCTTCGCCATCGCTCCCACCGCCTTCACCGTCATCGACGACAAGATGCAGCGCGTATCGCTGCCCGGGCGCTATGATATCGCCGCCGGCGGCGGACAGCCCGACGCAAAAGGCAGTAACTCTATCCACGAGACCATCACAATAAACTAGTCCACTCATGCTTCGACTCACTCTGATCACCCTCTTCACAATTATCGCCACGCTCACCCGCGCCCAGCACATCGCTACCTTTAACGTCGACCTCACCCGCCCAGGCAACGGCCTGTCAGTCCCCGTGGAAGCCGACCTCGCTCCCATCACCTCCCTGCCCGACTCCGCGCTCCAGTTGATCGGGCCTGACAGATCGCCCGTCCCCTTCCAGATCGACGACAGACATATCCACTGGATCATTCCGGCCTCCGGTCAAAAAACAGCCCGCTACGAGCTGGTAAAACAACCCCGCGGCCAGGCCCCCGCCGATTCGATCCGCGCCGTCGCGGAAAATGGCGAACTGACCATCCTCAATGGCCGCCAGCAGCTGCTGCGATACGTCTACAAGACGGTCTATCCCCCCACAGGCATCGACACGGCGTACAAAAGAAGCGGCTTCATCCATCCCCTCTGGTCCC
>Ga0310811_10006090_pt1 | contig 15365 bp, 11 predicted proteins | sample YCmetagenome_FD_207642 | JGI IMG/M metagenome (GOLD analysis project Ga0310811, IMG submission 207642) | Soil microbial communities from experimental microcosm in Duke University, North Carolina, United States - YC | ecosystem: Engineered > Artificial ecosystem > Soil microcosm > Unclassified ...
CGAGCGAGTATCTGATCCCCAAGGGCCGCCATATCAGCGTGCGCGAAGGCGATTATGTGGAGAAGGGCGACTATATCGTCGAAGGCAATCCCTCGCCGCATGACATCCTGCGCATCAAGGGCATGGAAGAACTGGCGATCTATCTCGTCAAGGAAATCCAGGACGTCTACCGGCTGCAGGGCGTGAAGATCAACGACAAGCACATCGAAGTGATCTGCCGTCAGATGATGCAGAAGCTGGAGATCACCGAGGGTGGCGAAACCACCCTGATCGCCGGCGAGCATGTCGATGCCTCGGAACTGGAAGAAGCCAACAAGAAGGCGCTGGAGGACGGCCACAAGCCGGCCGAAGGCCGCGCCATTCTGCTCGGCATCACCAAGGCGTCTTTGCAGACCCGGTCGGTTTTCTCGGCGGCCTCCTTCCAGGAAACCACGCGCGTCCTCACCGACGCCGCGGTCAATGGCAAGGTGGACATGCTGGAAGGCCTGAAGGAGAACGTGATCGTGGGCCGGCTCATCCCGGCTGGCACCGGCGGCGCCATCGCCCGCCTGCGCCACATCGCCACCGAGCGCGACAAGGCCATCCAGGCGGAACAGGCGGCGGCGCAAGCGCCGGTTGCCCAGCTGGAAGCGCCGGCTCCGGCCGAGTAGGGCCTGCCAAAAGGCAAAAGAATCGGGGCCGGTGGAAACACCGGCCCTTTTTCTTTTGTGCACATACTCCAATATCTACCGGGGAAATCAGGAGGCGCGGCCAAACCAGCCGCGCTAGTCTCTCTCCATGAAATTACCGGAACCAATGTCCTGGGATCGTGCCGAAGCCCGCAAGGGCAAATTCGACGGCAAGTTCATTATTGGCGTAATGACCACCGGGATCTACTGCCTGCCGTCCTGCGCCGCGCGCCCGCCCAAGCCGCAGAATGTGCGTCTGTTCACCACCGAGACCGAAGCCAAAGCCGCGGGCCTGCGCGCCTGCAAGCGCTGCCGGCCCGACCTTTATTACAAGGGCGAAGACGAGAACCTGGCTTTGTTTGAAGGCCTGGCGGGGCGCGTTACGGCCCACCCGGATGAATTCGCTGACGCCTCGGCACTGTCGAAGGCCGCCGGTGTCAGCCTGACCAAGCTGGCCGATCTTTATCGCGATCATGCGCATCTGGCGCCGGTGCAATGGCTGCGGCGCTGCCGCGTCAAGCAGGCGGCACAGGAACTTCTGGGCGGCACGGACAAGGTGGCGGAGATCGGCTTCGGCGCCGGCTTTGAATCGGAATCGGTGTTCCATCGCCAGTTCCTGGCCCAGATGCGGATGACGCCGGGCGCCTATCGCGCGCTGGACGGGGCGCAAGTCTTTCTGCTGCAACTTCCGGCCGGTTATCGGGCCAAGGAAATCCTGGCCTATCACGGCCGCGATCCCGAAGCGGTCAGCGAAAAGAGCGAAGGCAACCGCATCTGGAAGGCCATGCCAACCGAGGACGGTCCGGCGGTGGTCGAAATCAGCATCGAGCCCGGCCAGGCCTGGGTGAAGGTCCATAGCGAAAAGAAACTGGGACCGGCCGCCATGGCGGCGCTGCACCAGGCCGCGCTGCGGATGCTGGGCCTGACCCTGGATGTCGGCTCTTTTGAAAGCCGGCACGCCGCCTTTGCCGCTCCCCGCCGGGGGCTGCGCATGCCGCTGTTGCCGACGGGGTTCGATGCCTTGTGCTGGGGCATCATCGGCCAGCAGATCAACATCAAGTTCGCCTCCCAGCTGCGGCGGGAAATGGTTTTGCTGGCGGGCGAGAAGATCGGCGGCATGCGCGCCCATCCGACACCCGAGGCAGTGGCCAATATCGACATCGGCGCCCTGGCGTCCCGGCGCTATTCGCGCTCCAAGGCGACTTATCTGGTGGACGCGGCGCAAGCGGTGGCTGACCGGCGGCTGGATATCGAAGGTTTGGGCGAAGGTTCCGCCATCGCGGCCGAAAGGGCGCTGACCGCCCAGCGCGGCATCGGCACCTGGACCGCCCGCTATGTGCTGATGCGCGGCGGTTTCGCCGACGCGGCGCCCGTGGGCGACAGCGCCCTGGCGACCGCGCTGCAGCACCTGCACAAGCTGCCGGAACGCCCCGATGCGGAAGGCACGGCACGGCTGATGGCGGCGTACGCGCCCCATCGCAGCATTGCCACCATGCATCTTTGGACTTACCTGCGAGAGACGAGGGAAGCGGCATGAACAAGCGCTATTGGAGCCTGATCGAATCCCCCTTCCAGAAGTTCGCCGCCTGGGTGGACGAAGAGGGCCGGCTGTTGCGGTTCAACCTGCGGGCCACCGGCGCCGCGAAGGTGGATCCGGAAGCGGAAAACAATTCCCGCAAGCTGGCCGACGTCCAGCGCCAGGTGAATCAGTATGCGCAAGGCAAGCGCCGCGATTTCGAATTTGAGCTGCTGCCGGAAGGGCCGGGATTCGACAAGAAGGTATGGAAGGCGCTGCTGGACATTCCCTTCGGCACCACCACCAGCTATGGCGCAATCGCCAAAAAGGTCGGTTCACCGAATGCCGCCCGCGCGGTTGGCGCAGCGAATGGCGCCAATCCCATCGCCCTGATCGTGCCCTGTCACCGGGTGATCGGCGCCGATGGCAGCCTTACGGGTTATGGCGGCGGACTGCCGCTCAAGCGCAAGCTGCTGGAACATGAGGCGCGAGTGTGCGGGACTAGGTTGGATCTGTTTGGCTGAAAGAATCCTCACCCTTCGACAAGCTCAGGGTGAGGATTTGAATCAGATCGCTTTTGATAGCCCAAAGAAGAATCCACGCCGCGCGCCGAACTGGGGAGCGCCCACGCCGATGCCGGTGCCGTCGCGGATCTCATAGACCTGGTCGAACAGGTTGATGACATCGAAGCGCGCCGTCAGGCCTTTCCAGTCGCCCAGGGCAAAGTCGCGGGCGATGCCCAGATTCACCGTCACATAGTCCGGCACGGAGTCGCCGTTGGGCGTGGCGCCGTCCTTGCGCAGGCCTGAGCCATAGAGCAGGTCCAGCGAGAAATGGGTCATGTCCCAGGTATAGGTCGCGCCACCCGACAGGGTGACCAGCTGCTGATGGTCCAGCGGGATATAATGGTTGGCGATATAGGCCAGGTCGCCGGGATCGAACTGGAACTGGCTGGAGACGATATTGATACCCACCGCCCGCTCATACGAGGCGTTCAGATAGGCGGTGAAATTGTCATGAGCGTAATTGACGGTCAGTTCGCCGCCATATTGCCGCCCGTGCTGGTAGTTGAAAGGCGTCAGGATGATGGGGGCGCCGAACTGGCCTTCATCGATCAGGTTCTTGGACGCCTTGTAGAAGCTGTCCAGGCCCACCGTGAAATCACCGATCTTCTGCTCCGCGCCCATATCGTAATAGTCCGCGCGCTCGGCCTGCGGCGTATTGCCGGCAAGGCCGTTGCCGGCAGCCGTCGTGTTGTCGAACAGGGCCACGCTGTTTGACGCCACCAGCTCAAAAGGCGGCGGGGAGAAATAGCGGGCATAGCCGGCGTGAATGGTAAGCGTGTCGTTGGGCTTCCACACCCCGTTCAGGCGCGGGCTGAGTTGGTTGCCCGACGAATAGGCCGAATAAGCGTCATAGCGCAGGCCGTAATTGATGGTGAGATTGTCGGTCAGCGCCCATTCGTCCTGCAGATACGCGCCGTAATTATAGCCATGCTTGCTGCCATTGTCGGTGATGGTCACCGGTGTGGCGGAAGTCTGGCAGGTCTGATCTGGATCGGTGCAGAGCGGATTGGGATTGGGGTTGGCCACATCGCCGGGCGCGGTGGGCAGCACTGCAGAGGTGGTGCGCGAAAGCGTATCGTCGGCCTGGTACAGCATACCGAAGCGGATGGTGTGGCCTGTAAAAGCACGCCAAGACCCTTCCGCCTGCAGCCCATAGGCCGCGTCGCGCTTGTAGGCGGTCTGCGAAATGCCATTGTAGAGCAGGTCGCCGACGGCCGTTCCGGGCGTGAAGAACAGGCTGGAATAGCGGCCGAACGCGGAGATCTGATAGTCGAGCGATCCCACCGAATGCAGATAGCTCAGAATGCCGTAATGGGTGATCTCGCGCTGGCGTTCGTCCAGAAGTTCGGATGGAAAAGCGGTCGCGCCATTGGCTTTGAGGGCGAAATTGCCGCTATCCGGGTCCTGCGGTCCCAATCCGACAATGCCATCCAGCCCGGAAGGCTGAAGACCGCGCCGGTTGGGAATCTGGAAAATCGCGTTGGAGGTGCCCAGCACGGCGCTGACGCTTGAATCCTGGTCCAGGATGTCCTGCAGGAAGGCGAAGCCGTGATATTGATAGCTACGGTCATGCATGGGATTGGTGCTGCCGTCCGGCGACTCGATGCCCAGGGTGTTGGTGGTATAGTCGCCCGAGACGAAATAGTTGAAATGCCCGGACGAACCGCCATAGGCGACGGATGGCTCCAGGGTGGAATGGCTGCCGCCATACATGCTGACCACGCCGCCATTGTCGAACACGCCCGACTTGGTCTGGATGTCGATGATGCCGCCAGTGCGCAGGCCATATTCAGCGGGCAGGGCGCCGGTGATCAGCCGCACGGAATCGGCCAGGCGCGGATCAAGGGTCTGGCCAAAGACAGAGATGCCTTCGGGCAGGATGATGCCGTTCAAGCGATATTGCAGGCCGTTATGTTCGCCGCGTACGTGCAGCTGACCGAAGCTGTCCTGGGCCACGCCCGGCATGCGCAGCACCACGGAATTGAGCTGGGCGTTATCGCCACCCGGCTGGGCCTGAATATCCTTGGCGGTGATGGTGTAGGTCGACGCGCCGGTCTGGGTCTGGATGCCGTTGCGCGCCGCCGCCAGCTTCTCGGCCGTCACGGTGACACTTTCAGTGGATTGCTGGGCAAGGGCAGGCGCAGATAAAAGCGCGCTCGCGGCCGCGCTCAAAAGCAGAAGGGAACGAAACATGGGAGGCTCCGAAATGGGATAGCGCACGCCAAGGCGTGCTGAGGCGGCGTTCAGGCCGCGCGCGAAAAGGGAAGGCGGATTAGCGGCGCGGCGGGGCGCGGCTCTGCCAGGCAAAGGCCGTGGCAGGATCGGCGGCGAAGGTCAGGAGTCTGGCGATGCCGACCGCAACAAAGGTCAGGCTTGCCGGACTTGCGGCTGCCGAAGGGGCCAGGAACGTGCCGGCATGAACGAGTTCCTGGCACAGCCGGCACTGATCTATGGGATCAAGCTTGAGTGGCGCCTTGTGGCTGCCGTCCGTCTGGACCTTGACCGCCGCCGGCTGAAGCGACTGGTGGACATGAGTCTGGACAGCCAGATTCTGGAGAAAGAACGCCAGCAGGGCCAGGGCGGTGACCCATCGCCTGGCGGAATGACGCGCAGATAAAATGCGGGCACGACCCGTCATGGCTTAATCGACTCGGCTTTCGACGAAACGAGTAGGGGATTTATCGGAGCGCTGCAATTGCTGCCTCCGTTATCTTTGTAAGCTTGTGTCGCAAACACATCGCTACACCTCCAGCCGGTCGTCTGGACGCGCTACCAGCAAATAAAGCGCCGGCATCAGAAAGATACTGATCAGGAGGCGCGTGACCAGGCCGAAGACAATCACCAGCGCGAAGGGTTTTTGCGTGTCCGTCCCAACGCCCGTCGCAAGCGCCGCCGGCAGCAGACCCAGCGCTGCCACCAATGCCGTCATCATGATCGGCCGAAGCCGGAGAATCGCGCCTTCGCGCGCCGCCTCTGCCAGGGGCATACCGTCCAGGCGCAATTCATTGACGTAGGAGATATAGACGACCCCTGTCAGGACCGAGACTCCAAACAGGGCAAGGAAACCGATACCTGAGGACACAGAGAATGGTGTGCCGGTCAGGAAGAGGATCGCGATGCCGCCGAGCGGCGCCGACAGCAGCACGCCCAGCACGATGATCAGGGGAAATTTCATGTTGCCGTAGAGCAAAAACAGCAACAGGAAGATCAGGAAAATGGTGAGTGGCAGGATCACGCTTAATTGATGGCTTGACGCCTTGTATTCGGTAAATTCGCCGCCCCAGTCGGCGCGGTAGCCCTGGGGCATGGCGACTTTCTGCCCAACCTGCTTGATGGCGTCATTGACGGCACTGGCCAGATCGCGGCCCTCCACCGAGAACTGCACCCCGATGTAACGCGAATTGTTCTCGCGATAGATGAAGGAGGCGCCGTTGGTTACCCGGATGTCGGCCAGCTCCTTCAGCGGAATTTGCTGGCCACCCACCGTGGTGACGGGGATGTTGCCGATCTCCTCCGGATTGTTGCGATACTGTTGCTCCAGCCGCACCACCAGGTCGAATTGCTTTTCCTGCTGCACCACCTGGGTGGCAGTGTCACCGCCGACCGCGGCCTCGATCAGCTTGTTGACGTCATCCACATTCAGGCCGTAACGGGCAATGCGGTCACGCCTGATCGCAATGGAGAGACTGGGCTGGCCCAGCTCCTGCACCAGGGTCACGTTGGTGATGCCGCGCACATTCTCCAGCACGCGCTTGATGGCTTTGCCCTTCTGCTGAAGGACATTGAGGTCGGCCCCGAACACTTTCACCGCCAGGGCGCTCTTCAGCCCGGTTTCGGCTTCATCCACCGCATCTTCGGCAGGCTGGGTGTAATTGAAGATGATGCCCGGAAAGGACTCGAGTTTTTTGTCGATCGCTGCGATCAGGGCCGGCTTGTCGCGATAGGCGCCATGCCACTCGCCATAGGGCTTGAGACCGACATAGAATTCCACATTGAAAAAACCGGTGGGATCGGTGCCGTCATCGGGGCGCCCCAGTTCGGACGCCACCAAGGTGACTTCGGGGAATGACCGGATAACCTCGCGGATCTTGGGCGTGACATTGGCCGCTTCGTCGTACGAGATGCTGTAGGGCATGGTGGCGCGCACCCAGAGCGCGCCTTCGTCCAGATGCGGCATGAACTCCGCACCGACAAAAAGCGTCAGCAACAGGCCGACCGCCAGCATCACGCCCGAGCCGCCGACAACGCGCCAGGGATGTTCGAGGCTGTAGTCGAGCCCTTTGCAATAGCGAGCCTTGATGTTCTCAAAGATGGCGTTGCGGCGCTCGACCACGCCTTCGCGCATGAACCAGGAACAAAGCACCGGCAGCAAGGTCAGAGTGACGATCAGCGAGCCGATCAGGGCGAACACCATGGTGTCGGCCATCGGCTTGAACAACAGGCCCGACGGTCCCGACAGGACGTAGATCGGCAGGAAACCGACCACGATCACCGCCACGGCATAGACAAGCGGCCGGTCCACTTCCGCCGCCGCGTCCTTGACGATCTGCATCACCGTGGCAGGCGTGCCGCGCTTCAGGGCGATCTGGCGGAAGATGTTTTCCACCATGAAAATCGCACCATCGACCAGGATGCCGAAATCGATGGCGCCGATGGACAGAAGGTTTGCGGAAGCGCCCTGGAGATCCAGGCAGACGAAGGCGAACAGCAGAGACAGCGGAATGGTGGCGGCGACGATCAGCCCGGCGCGGATGTCGTAGAGGAAGAAGATCAGTACCGCCACGACCAGGGCCATCCCGATCAGCAGGTTTTCCTTGACGACGGAGATGGTCAGCGCCACCAGGTCGCTGCGGTCATAAAAGGGCACGACCTTGACGTCTTTGGGCAGGACTTGCCCATTCAGCTCCCTGGTTTTGGCTTCCACCCGCCTGAGCACGTCCTGGGTTTTCTCGCCGGTCCGCAGCATGATGACGCCTTCCACCGCGTCGTTTTGCTTTTCGAAGCCGAATTCGCCCAGGCGCGGCGCAACACCGATCACCACCCGCCCGACATCCTTGACCAGCACCGGCGTGCCGTTATGCACGGCCAGCACGACATTGCCGATGTCTTCCGGCGTCACGATGCGACCCAGCCCGCGCACGTAGTAGAACTGCCCGCCCTGGGAATAGAAGCCGCCGCCGGCATTGCTGTTGTTGGCCGAGAGCGCGCTTTCCACCCCGGCCACAGAGAGACCCAGGCCCGCGATTTTGGCCGGATCCAGCAGCACCTGATATTGCATCGTACCGCCGCCGAAGCCGGAATCGTCGGCAACGCCCGCCACGGATTTGAATTGCGGCTCTACCACCCAATCCTCGAAGGTCTTGAGCTCCATGGGTGAGCGGTCCGAGCTCTGCAGGACATAGCGGTAGATAAGCCCGGACGGCGAGGTGAGCGGGGTGACGGACGGCGTCACGCCGCTGGGCAGGCTGAGATCGCCTATCCGGTTGAACACCTCCTGGCGGGCGAAATAGCGGTCGGTGCCATCTTCGAAGGTATAGACCACATCCGACAGGCCATAGAGCGAGATGGAACGCTCCGTGGTCATCCGTGGCAGGCCGTTCATGCCGACCTCGATAGGGACCGTGATCAGCCGCTCCACTTCTTCGGCGGCATGGCCGGGCCATTGGGTGATGATCTCGACCATGGGCGGCGCCAGGTCGGGATAGGCATCCACCGGCAGGCGATCGAGCGAGCGGATGCCCGCGCCGGTCAACAGCAAGGTCAGCAGCACGATCAGCGCGCGCTGGCGCAGCGAAGAGGCGACCAGCCCATTCATCAGCGAGGCCATGCGGCCGGACGGAGGCGAAGCGGGATGATCGCTCATTGATTCTGCAGGAATTGAACGAAGAGGCCGCCATTGACCACAATCCGGTCGCTGGAACGCAAGCCTTCGGTGATCTGATTGCGATCGCCCACGCGCACGCCCAGGGTCACATGCCGCCGCGCAAAACTGCCGTCGGGTTGCGCGACATAGACGAAGGGCAGATTTTCGTCGTCACGCAGCACGGCCGAAACCGGGATCAGCAGCCCAGTGCTTTCCTGGCGCGACTGGAGCAGCACATGGACATACATCTGCCGCTTCAGCCGCCCGCCGGGATTGGCGACCGCAACGCGCACCTTCATGGAGCGCGTGTCGGCATCCACCTGTGGTGTGATGTTGGTGACCGTTCCTGTGAAAGTGCCAGTGCCCGTGGTCACCCTGGCGCTGTCGCCGATGCCGACGGCGCCGAGGTCGGATTCGAAGACCTGCGCCATCACCCAGACACGGGACAGATCGGCGACGGTGAAGCTGGCCGTGGTGCCCGCCTGCAAAAGCTGGCCCGGTGTGATCAGCCGTTCGACCACGGTGCCGGCAAGCGGTGAACGGATCAGGCCCTCCACCCGCGCCAGCGGTTTTCCGGCCCGGATGTCGCTGATGGTGGCTTCGTCCATATTGAGGGCGGTCAAGGCCTGGAAAGCGGCGTCGCGGTCGGCTTCGGCATTGGCGGCATCGCTCTGGGCCTGGTCGGCTTCGCGCTGGGAGATGCTTTTGTCGCGCACCAGATCCTTGTCCGCGTCCGCGATCCGGCGCGCATTGGCAGCGGTGACGACGGCCTTCTGGTAAGCGCTGACCGCCGCGGCATAGTCGGCAGATGCTACAGCAGCCAGGGCCTGGCCCTTGCGCACCGGATCACCCGGAGAAACCATCAGCCGCGTGACCGGCCCCGACATCGGCGAGATCACGCTGGTGGCCTGGTCATTGTCGAAGTCCACTACGCCGGTGGTATCGATCGTCTTGTGGAACGGGCCTGCCGCGACCGTGTAGAGTTGGATATGGCGCTTCTGTTCGGCGGTCAGCGTGACGTTGGTTGGGGTGACGGACGCATGCTGGTCATGATCGTCTTTGGGCGAACAGCCCGCCGCCCACAGCACTAATATTGCGGCCGCCGCGAGAGCAGATTTATTTTGCATCCTGGTCCCCGTTGAGATCGGCGCGATGCCACCAGCCGCCGCCCAGGGCCTGAAACAGCGCCGCCGTATCGGTGTAGCGGCTTTGCTGAGCCTGGATCGTGGTGATGCGCGCCTGCTGATAGGCCTGTTCGGCGCTCAGCAATGCGAGATTATTGGCATAGCCGTCTGCAGCCCGGCGTTGCGTCAAGGTCAGGGTCGCCTGGGCGGCGGCTTCGGCATTGGCCGCGGCCTTAAGGCCTTCAGCGTCCTGCGCCAGCGCCGTCAGGGTGTCGGCCACGTTCTGGAAGGCGTTGAGGACAGTACTGCGATATTGCTCGGCCGCCTGGGTGTAGGCGGCGCGCGCGGCGCGTTCCTGATGCAGAAGAGCGCCCGCATCGAAGATGGTGGCTGTCATCGTCGAGCCGATGCTCCAGAAGCCGGTGCCGGGTCCGAACACTTGCCCGATGGCGAGCGCCGTGCTGCCGGCATTGGCGGTCAGTTGGATATTGGGCAGGCGATTGGCAATGGCGACGCCGATCTGGGCACTGGCGTCGTGCATGTTCTCCTGCGCCTGCAGCACGTCCGGGCGCCGCTCGACCATCTGGGAAGGCAGGCTGACCGGGACTTCAGTCGGCAGCGCGAGGCTGGCCAGCTCGAATTTCTGCTCCGGCGCCTGCGAGGGATATTGCCCCGTCAGCACGGCCAGCTGATCGTGAAGCTGTGCCTGCTGCTTGATCAGCGGGGGCAGGGTGGCGACGGTCTGCGCCAGCTGGGCTTCCTGGGCGGCAAGATCGATGCGGTTGGCATAGCCCTTGGCGAGCTGGTTCTTGAGAATCTCCACCATCCTGGTGTTGGCGTCGATCAGCTCGTGTGTGGCGGTGATCTGCGCCTCGACCGCGCCGGCATTGACGGCGGCCACGACGACATTGTTGACCAGGGTGGTATAGGCCGCGGCCAGTTGATAATGCGCTTCCTCTTCCTGCGCCTTGGTGGATTCGACTGTCCGGCGGGTGAGGCCGAACACATCCGGCGCATAGGTCACGCTGACCTGCGGCGTGAACAGGTTGTAGGTGAAGGTGTTGTTGTTGGGGACCGGCGCCAAAGTCTCGGGCTGGGCCTGGCGGCTGGCGGCAAAGCTTCCCGTCACGGTTGGAAAGAACGCGGCGCGCTGGGCAGCGGTATGTTCTCTGGCCACCTGCAGCGCTGCCTGCGCCGCCTTGAGATCGTGATTGTTGGCCAGCGCCTGCGCGATCAGGTCGTTGAGCGGTTTGGAGTGAAAAAGGGTCCACCAGTCGGCTGCGATGTCCGCGCCCTTGACGAAATGCTGGGCCTCGCCGCCGGCGCCGGGCGTCGCGGCGGTGGTGCTCACCGGATGGGGCGTGTAGTCGCTGACCGGAGGCGCTTCCGGCTTCTTGAAATCCGGCCCCACGGCGCAAGCAGCCAGCGGCAGAAGCAGCAGGGCGGCCCATAGTGCGGCCGGCTTTTGCGGTCCGGCCCCTGGCGGGAGCCTTTCTGCCCGCGAGCCGGCAGGCGTCATTTTCCTGGTCAAAAATGCCTCCAAAACTGGAAAGCAGCCATGGACCCGAAACCGGGGCCCACGAAAAACGCAAAAGATGAGGGGGGTTAGCGGACCGGCGGGGCCCGGCTGTGCCAGCCGGTGGTCAGCGCGAAGGGCTCAGCAGACAGGAGCGCGATGGCGGGAGCCATCGCGATCCAGTTGAGCAGCAATGCCAGTTCAGAATTGTCCGGCGTGATCGCCGTTCCGGCATGCAGAATCTCCTGGCACAGCGCGCAGTTGGCGGGGGCCAGGGGGTCGAAGGGCGCCGGCTGGACCGGCGCGGAAACATGGGGTTTCAGGCTCGGAACGCCTGGCTGCCCATGTATATGTGTCTGAACCAAGTAGGCCTGGAGCGCGAAGGCCAGCAGCGCAAACAGCATCACCAGCCGCCGGGGAACGGACGGTGACGATGAAATCGCGCGGCTCGGTCGCGTCATGGAGACTGACGGGATGTTTCTCTATGACACTATGGGTGGGGGACGGCCGGACGCAACGGCAATATGATGTCATTGTAAACTTTTGACCTCACTGCCGGGGCGCTGAAATCGCGGAAAAGCTGGACTTTGGGCCGCTTGACCCCCCGGACCCTGATAGGTATAAGCCGCCACCTTCCAGGGCAGGCCGTTTGCGCCAAAAACCGCAAAAACGCTGCTGGGAAGCCAGTTTAAGAGCTTAAGACGCGCGACTCGGGAGCCAAGCTCCTCAGTCCTCCGCAAGTTCGGACGCGAGAAGGGGTTCGCGCGTCCGGTTTTTGTTTTTCGTTCACCCGTGACGACGGGCTGACAAGAGGAAGTGGGAATGCCGACAGTCAACCAGCTTATTCGCAAGCCGCGCGGCGCCAAGCCGAAGCGCAACAAGGTCCCGGCCCTGCAGCAGTGCCCGCAGAAGCGCGCCGTCTGCACGCGCGTCTACACCACGACGCCGAAGAAGCCGAACTCCGCGCTGCGCAAGGTCGCCAAGGTGCGTCTGACCAACGGCTTCGAAGCGCTGACCTACATTCCCGGCGAAGGCCATAACCTGCAGGAGCACTCGGTGGTGCTGATCCGCGGCGGCCGCGTGAAGGACCTTCCGGGCGTTCGCTACCACATCATCCGCGGCGTGCTCGACACCCAGGGTGTCAAGGACCGCAAGAAGCGCCGTTCGCTCTATGGCGCCAAGCGTCCGAAGTAAGGAGAGATAGATGAGCCGCCGCCACCGCGCCGAGCGCCGCGAAATCACCCCGGACGCCAAGTTTGGCGACCTGGTCCTCGCCAAGTTCATGAACTCCCTGATGTATGACGGCAAGAAGTCCGCGGCCGAAAGCATCATGTACGGCGCCTTCGACACCATCGCCGTCAAGACCAAGCAGGATCCGCTGGTCGTCTTCCACGAAGCTCTGCGCAACGTTTCCCCGGCGCTTGAAGTGCGCTCCCGCCGCGTCGGCGGCGCCACCTATCAGGTGCCCGTCGAAGTGCGCACCGACCGCAGCCGCGCGCTCGCCATCCGTTGGCTGATCACCGCCGCCCGCGGCCGCAACGAGCCCACCATGCAGGGCCGCCTGTCGGGCGAGCTGATGGATGCCGCCAACAATCGCGGCTCGGCCGTCAAGAAGCGTGAAGACACCCACAAGATGGCCGACGCCAACCGCGCCTTCTCTCACTATCGCTGGTAACCCCGGACACGCCCCATGGCACGCACCACGCCCCTTAATATGTACCGGAATATCGGGATTGCCGCGCACATCGACGCCGGCAAGACCACGACGACCGAGCGCATCCTTTATTACACCGGCAAGTCCCACAAGATCGGCGAAGTCCATGACGGCGCCGCCACCATGGACTTCATGGAGCAGGAACAGGAACGCGGCATCACCATCACTTCGGCCGCGACGACCTGCTTCTGGAAGGACCACCGGATCAACATCATCGACACGCCCGGCCATGTGGACTTCACCATCGAGGTGGAGCGTTCCATGCGCGTGCTGGACGGCGCGGTGGCGGTGTTCGATGCCGTCGCCGGCGTGGAGCCCCAGTCCGAGACGGTCTGGCGTCAGGCCGACAAGTATCACGTGCCGCGCATCTGCTTCGTCAACAAGATGGATCGCACCGGCGCGGACTTCCAGCGCTGCATCGACATGATGATCGACCGCCTGGGCACCCGTCCTATGGTCATCACCTGGCCGGTCGGCGCCGAAGCCGACTTCAAGGGCATCGTCGACATCGTGAAGATGAAGGCCCTGATCTGGCATGACGAACAGCTGGGCGCCAAGTTCGACGAAGTCGAGATTCCTGCCGAATATGCCGATAAGGCCGCCGAGTTGCGCGCCGCGCTGGTGGAAATGGCCGTCGAGGAAGACGACGCCGCCATGGAAGCCTATCTCGAGCACGGCAAGGAGCCGTCCGCCGAGGAGCTGCAGAAACTGATCCGCAAGGGCGCGATGGGCTTCAAGTTCGTGCCGGTGATGTGCGGCTCGGCCTTCAAGAACAAGGGCGTGCAGCCCCTGCTGGACGCCGTGGTCGCCTACCTGCCGTCGCCGCTGGACATTCCGGCCGTGAAGGGCACCGACCTCAAGGGCAATGAAATCGAGCGGCCCGCCGACGACAAGGCGCCGTTCGCAGGCCTCGCCTTCAAGATTATGGACGACCCCTTTGTTGGCTCCATTACCTTTGTGCGTGTCTATTCCGGCACCATTACCTCCGGCACCGGCGCTCTCAATTCGGTGAAGGACAAGACCGAGCGCGTCGGCCGCATGCTTCTGATGCACGCGAACTCCCGCGAGGACGTCAAGGAAGCCAATGCCGGCGACATCGTGGCGCTGGCGGGCCTCAAGCTCACCACCACCGGCGAGACGCTGTGCGATCCCAACCATCCGGTGATCCTGGAGCGCATGGAATTTCCCGATCCGGTCATCGAAGTCGCGATCGAACCCAAGACCAAGGCCGACCAGGAAAAGATGGGCATGGCGCTGGTGCGCCTGGCCCAGGAAGACCCGTCCTTCCGCGTTTCCACCGATCAGGAAAGCGGTCAGACCATCCTCAAGGGCATGGGCGAACTGCATCTGGAGATCAAGGTCGACATCCTCAAGCGCACCTACAAGGTGGACGCCAATGTCGGCGCCCCGCAGGTGGCCTATCGCGAGACGCTGAGCAAGCCGGTCACCATCGACTACACCCACAAGAAGCAGACCGGCGGTTCGGGCCAGTTCGCGCGGGTGAAGATCGAATATGAACCTCTGCCGCCCGGCTCGGGCTTTGTGTTCGAGAATGACGTGGTCGGCGGCTCGGTGCCGAAGGAATTCATTCCCGCCGTGGAAAAAGGTCTCAAGGCCCAGAAGGAATCGGGCCTCTTGGCCGGCTTCCCGGTGATCGACTTCCAGGCCCGCCTGGTGGACGGCGCCTATCACGAAGTGGACTCCAACGCGCTGACCTTCGACATCGCCGCCCGCGCCTCGTTCCGCGAGCTGGCGTCGAAAGGCGCGGTCAAGCTGCTGGAGCCGATCATGAAGGTGGAAGTGGTGACGCCGGAAGATTTCCTCGGCGGCGTCATTGGCGACCTCAACAGCCGTCGCGGGCAGGTTCAAGGAACGGACTCGCGCGGCAACGCCCAGGTGGTCACTGCCATGGTGCCGCTCGCCAACATGTTCGGCTACATCAACACGTTGCGCTCCATGTCCCAGGGCCGCGCGCAGTATTCGATGCAGTTCGACCATTATGAGCAGGTGCCGCAGGCCATCGCGGACGAAGTCAAAGCCAAATACGCCTAAGTAAGAATTCAGGAGAACGACAATGGCGAAAGCAAAGTTTGAGCGTAACAAGCCGCACTGCAATATCGGGACGATTGGCCATGTCGATCATGGCAAGACGTCTTTGACGGCAGCCATCACCAAGGTGCTGGCGGAGACCGGCGGCGCGACCTTTACGGCCTATGACCAGATCGACAAGGCGCCGGAAGAAAAGGCGCGCGGCATCACGATCTCGACCGCCCATGTCGAGTATGAGACCAAGGCCCGCCACTACGCCCATGTCGACTGCCCCGGCCATGCCGACTATGTGAAGAACATGATCACCGGCGCGGCCCAGATGGACGGCGCCATCCTGGTGGTCTCGGCT
>Ga0310811_10006091_pt1 | contig 15365 bp, 11 predicted proteins | sample YCmetagenome_FD_207642 | JGI IMG/M metagenome (GOLD analysis project Ga0310811, IMG submission 207642) | Soil microbial communities from experimental microcosm in Duke University, North Carolina, United States - YC | ecosystem: Engineered > Artificial ecosystem > Soil microcosm > Unclassified ...
CTCTTGCACGGAATCATTGTCCAGAGCCGTACTGTTCCTTCAATGGTTGCTCGCATAGGCGAGGAGTCCGTTCCCCTTGATGCGGAAGAAGATCGCGATCCCCAGGGCCTTCACGATCCGGAGGCTTTTGCCGGTGAAGTGTGATGAGCCTCTTGTCTTTTTTATGCCGCAACTTCAATCTCACACGCGTTCACTCTAAATATATTGCTCAGAATGGCTATACAGGTTGAGCACAACATTACTTTGGTCATGCTTGTATGGCGAATGCATTGTCAGAATGATGCAAGTTGACTAATATGTACAAAGGTAGGGTTATGGTCGACGGTGGGAGCGAGAGAGCGCTCTTTGGTCAATAAGCAAATGTTGAGCAGCATAAAGGGGTAGAGTTTTCATGAACGCAGAAGCATTGATTGGTACGGTGTTAGGCTCATGTACACTCCAGAAGTTAGTGGGCCAGGGAGGTATGGGCGCGGTTTTTCTGGCTCAACAATCTCGCCCACGGCGCCAGGTCGCAGTAAAGATTTTACTACCGATGGCTCCTCTCAGTCCAAATCAGTTGGCGGCATTTTTGGAACGCTTTCGCCGTGAAACTGATGCGGCTGCATCTATGGAACATCCTAATATTGTTCCAGTTCATGAATATGGTGAACGCGACGGTCTGGCCTATCTGGTGATGCCTTATATTAGCGGTGGCACACTACGCGATGAGATGGAGCGTGAGGGGCCGCTTGCTTTTTCTACGGCGATGAATTTCCTGGATCAGATCGCTGCGGCTCTCGACTTTGCTCACAAACATGGCGTGATCCATCGCGATATTAAGCCCGCGAATATTCTGATGACTTCCGAACGCCGCTTGCTCTTAACTGACTTCGGTCTGGTAAAAATCGTTGCGGAAGGCTCTTTGCCACAGACACGCCTCACGGGTGAAGGCGCTCCGGTCGGCACTCCCGATTATATGGCCCCCGAGCAGGTGATTGGTGAAGATGTCGATGCTCGCGCCGATCTGTATTCTCTTGGGGTTATTGTCTATCAGATGATCACTGGCACAACCCCTTTCCAGGGTGAAACGCCTATGCAGATCGCCGCGCAACATTTGCAGGTTCCACCTCCTGCTCCTCACCTGTTGCGTCCAGATTTGCCTCTCCCTGCTGAACAGGTGATGCTGAAGGCGCTCTCGAAGCGCCCGGCTGACCGCTATTCATCTGCACAAGATATGGCCTCGGCTTTTCGTCAGGCTCTGATTGGCACTGGATATGGCCTCAGCTCGATTGCTTCACAGGGATTGAGAGGTCAATCCGGGCAAACGGGAAAGGTACCGGCTGCTGCCGCTGACGGCTTCGATGGCGGCATACAATTTCGACCTACTGGCATGATGGCCGCGCTGAAATCTACGGCTGCCGCAGGTGTTCGTCCATCTCCTCCTACTGGCACGGTTCCAGGGGTAGGCGCTAATCTTCCATTGAACGCTTCTATGCCTGTTGAGGATGATGATTTTGCAAGGCCAACTGGCTCTTTCCCTACCCCTGGTAATCAGGGCGGCGGCGGACTCCTGAGTAGAACGGGCATGTTCCCCTCTATAAACACTGGTACTATGGCTGCGGCTGGCCAGGGGCTCTTAATGACTGGCGCTCAATCAGCGGTGAATGGGACTGTTCCCGCTGCTCGCGCTGGTGGTGGCTTACTTTCTCGTACGGGTCGATTCCCAACTGTAGGGACTCAAGGGGCTCTGGCTATTCCTCCTGAGACAAATACTGTTCCCGAGGAGAATACGTTCGCTTCGTCTTCTCTTTATAATTCTTCGTTGCAGGCCCCGGATGCCAGCTTTGAGCAACTCTCTCCTGCCGCTCGTACCTCAACTGGTATGTTGCAGGATGGTCCCATGCCAAGAACGACGATGAAGCTGTCTACTTCTATGAAGGTCGTCAAAGTGCCTGTTGCTGGTCAGCCCGGCCAGTTTGTGACAGGCCTGTTGTCGATGAATACTGATGAAGATGAGCCTCTGGTTCTGCCAGAAAAAAAGCATATGCCGATATGGGCTCGTGTCTTGATCACTGTATTGGCAGTCCTTGTCGTCTTTGGAGGAGCTGGAGGGACGTGGGCCTTTCTGCATAGTCAAAAAGCTCCCACTGCCAATCAGAATATGAAGGGCATGGCCTCCACCGGGGCTCCTGATGTTAAAGCGACCGCCCAGGTGCAGGCAACTGCTACGGCTCAGGCAAATATTATTCTTGCTGATCCTCTTGACCATAATATCCATGGCTGGTATGAGTCGTCAAAAGATGGGTATGTTTTTCAGAATGGTGCCTATCATATTGTTAACCATAATAACAATAATAGCAGCGCAACTGTTCTCCCTTCTTTTTCCTACAAAGGATCGATGGCCTATACTCTCACACTCCAGGAACTCAAAGGCGATGATACTTCTGATGTCAATTCCTTTGGGATGATTTTCCGCTATACTCAACAAACTTCCGGGAAAACGACCGTTTCGAAGTTCTATACCTTTGAGGTCCTGAATAAGCCGGGTGGTGAGTATAAGTTCTGGAAGTATGATAGCTCTAAGGGCACAGGGACTGCTGCATGGGGCGATCCTATCTGGCACCAAACATTCGGGAATGAGTTCCACGAGGGCCATGGCGCGCAGGCGGTAAATACTTTTAAGGTTATTATGAATGGCAGCAAATTTACCTTTATCGTCAACGGAAAGACGATAAAGACGGTAAGCGATACGAGCTATGCGAATGGCTCCGTTGGTATGATTGTGAATCTGAATGGTACGGAAGTGGCTTTCAAGAATTTGTTGTTGACAAAAAATTAGGCGCGCTCAATCTTGATGACCCTTCTATCATTCGTGAAAACCGCCCCTGGTGAGCACGGCAGGGTGTATCTAGCGAACCTGCTGCTAGTAAGGATGCTCTCTATGTAATTTCAGGCAGGTTCCACCTGAATCAGGTTGAAAAAGAGGTTAGATTTTTCATGAACGCAGAAGCATTGATTAACACCATGCTGGGTACCTGCACGCTGCAAAAGCTGATTGGGCAAGGGGGCATGGGAGCAGTATTTCTGGCTCAGCAGTCTCGTCCTCGACGCCAGGTCGCTGTGAAGGTTTTATTGCCCGGGCAATCCCAGGCTCCCAGCCAACACGCCGCATTTCTAGAGCGGTTCCGGCGTGAAACTGATGCGGCTGCGTCACTGGAACATCCTAATATTGTTCCGGTTCATGAATATGGTGAACGTGACGGCCTGGCCTATCTGGTGATGCCCTATATCGGTGGGGGCACTCTACGTGATGAGATGGAGAGCGGCGAGCAGTTTCTTTTGTCGAAGGCGATGAGCTATCTCGATCAGATGGCTGCTGCTCTGGATTTCGCTCATGAGCATGGGGTGATCCATCGCGATATCAAGCCCGCGAATATCTTGATGACTCCTGATCGCCGTCTGCTCCTGACTGATTTTGGTCTGGTGAAGGTTGTTAATGGCACGCAAGGCGAATCTCCAAATACACGTCTGACGGCTGTGGGCGTTCCTATGGGCACTCCCGATTATATGGCCCCCGAGCAGGTGATTGGCGCTGAGGTCGATTCTCGCGCTGATATTTACTCTCTTGGCGTTATTCTTTTTCAAATGGTGACGGGGACCACTCCTTTTGATGGCGATATGCCGATGCAGATTGCGATGCAGCATCTGCATACTCCTCCCCCTTCTCCTCGTCTGTATCGCCCGGATTTGCCCGTTGCTGTTGAACAGGTGATGCTTCGCAGTCTGGCTAAAAATCCTCCCGAACGCTTTGCGCGCGCCGGGGATCTTGCCAGCGCTTTCCGTCTCGCTCTCACTATGGCCGGTGTGCCGCTCGGAGATACTCAACAGAGTATCCCTATGCCAGGAGCTGCGAACGATATTCGCCCCTTTACCCGCCGTAGCCTTTTTGATCCTGTCTGGCAGGGCGGTACTACCCCCAGCGCTGCCCCTCCTGTCCCGGGAGGAGGCCTGTTACGTCGCCATGTGCAGGCTGCTTCTGCTCCTACTCCACAGGCTGTTGAGCCTGGCCGCAGAAATGATATTATTGCGAAAACCAGTATGACTATGCCATCACTGTCGGGGTTTATGGATGCTCCGACACGTGCTATGCCTCAGATCATGAAGACTCCTTCAGGCATGACACCTCTGCCTGAATCGGCGCTCCCTCAGGATGCCGCCATGCCTGTAGAACAGGAGTGGTCGGAGGCGTCTTCTATGGGGAATGGTCTTCTGAATGGCACAGGTCTGCGTTTGGGTCGCAATGGTTTGCTGCGCCCTCCTGATGGTCTGGCCGCTTCTGCAACGCAAAGCCCGGCTGAAGAATCTGCCTATGTTGTCCCATCTACTATGCAGACGGCGATGGGCGGTCAGGCGGGGGCTCCAGAAAACGCTGGCGCGTATCCTCAATCGCTTGTTGAAGCTCCACAGCCTTTTCACCCAAAAACTCTTTCTGGCTTATCTGGTATATCTACAGATGGGGTCTTGCCCAATGTGTTCCCTGCTGCTCCTGCGTTGGATGGTGGCAGTGAAGCTTTTCGTCAGCCTGTTGCAAACGAGGCGGATGGTCAGCAGAGATCTTTTGAGGCGTCTCCATCTCCAACTGCTCAGGCCCCTGGCACTGCTGCCGCCCTTGTACCTGCTACCTATGAGGGCCAGGGGATGACGGGGATGGTGAAGCTGTCACAGGCTATGAAGGTGGTGCAAGTTCCGGTTGCGGGTAAACCTGGTACCTTTATGACGGGCCTCTTACCTGTACTGCCAGAGGCACAGGAAACTATATCACCTCAGCAACCCCCTGAAAATGCGAACTTTCTTCAGACGCATATGAAAAAAGTGGTGCTGCTGGTTCTGTTGCTGGTTGTGGTGCTGGTCGGCACTGGCCTGTTCCGGCTGGCTACACCTCACAATGCATCTACCTCTCCTCAAGCGAATAGCATCGGAACACCCGTAGCAAATCTGCCCGTGCAGGCAACTGCTAATGCCAGCGCGACGGCTCAGGCCGCCAATATCATTCTTGCGGACTCGCTAAGTACTAATATTCATTCCTGGAAAGAGAGTAGTTCGGGTAATCTGACGTATATATTTAAGAATGGTGCATATCATGTTGCTGTTAACAATGGTGATATTGCTGCCCTTGCCGATTTGCCCGAAGAGATAATGCCTGACTCGTTCGTTTTTTCTGTGAATACCAGCGAGATCAAAGGTGACGATAGCTCTGTCAATAATCAGTTTGGCCTGGTGTTTCGCTTGAATCAGGTCCAGCAAAATGGACAATCACGAGTAACGTTCTACTGTTTCCAGGTGCAAAATACACAAAATGACGTGGAGTATCAGCTCAGAAAGTACGATAGCAGCTATACAGATGATGCTGAAAAGTGGACAACTCCCTGGCATGCCACTGCTGGTAAAGAGTACCACTTTGGTCATGGCACTTCTGCTACCAATACCCTCACTGTCAAGGTGAAAAATAGCGCTTTTACGTTTGTTGTGAATGGTAAGTCTGTTGGGACTTTCAAAGATACGTCTTTTAAAGGCGGCAGAATCGGGCTGCTGGTGAATCAAAAGGGTACGGAAGTAGCTTTCTCTAATCTGTTGTTGACACACAATTAAAAATGAATTGATATTTTAGTACGGTGTAGCCCTTCTGGGCTTCCTGGTGGGAGGTTTCGGTTGACATCCTCTATGATCCTATTTGCTTTGCTGCTACAGGGGAGTCCGTCTCCTCTTGTTGATCAGTGGCAGCTCATTATTCTGACTTTGGTGCTGACGGGTCTTTTGTGTCTGCTGAATATCAGCCTGGCTGTGTTCTATCGCAATAGGCGGCTGCTAGAGGTTGTATCTTATTATGTGGTTTGTGGCATTGAGCTGGTAATATGGGTTTTTGCTCTCCTTTTGCAATTGCATGTGGTTACGCGTGTGCCTTTCCCATTACCTCCAGGCCTTCCTATTAACCGCGCTATGATTGGTGCAGCCCTGGCCTTTGGTATTGGCCTGAGTCCTGTTGCTTATTGGCATCGTATCAATGTCTCTGAACTGCCTAAACGCCTGGCTAAGGATGCCGAGGTGATGAAGGCACGCTCCGGGGGCGGCGTGCGTATTCGTAGCAATACTCCTGGCGAATGGATGAACTAGCAGGCCGAGGGGGCGCGCAAGCGCCCCCAACGCTTTTATGGCTCAGTACTACTTTCTTCTTCTTCTTCTTCTTTCTCTGTTTCAACTTTCACATTGTTCTTCTGCGATTTTGAAAATCGACGGAAGAGAATGAATGGTACGACGAAAAGCAACACGATAAAGGCGTAGCCTGCGATGTTGGCCAGGGTGGTAACGGTGGATGCCTGCTGTGGGGTCGTGCCCAGTGTGGGTGGATAGAGCCCCGTGATGATGGCGTGTGGATCACCACCAACGTGAAATGTCTGGATAGATTGTCTGCCCGGTAGGTCGAGCATGAGTACGTCTCCACCCTGTAGCGCGACGAAGCCAAGCTGACCGTCGCTGGTGATGGCAATGGCCGCCGGTTTTTCGCTCAGGCTGATCGTCCGATTTGGCTCATGTGGGAGCGCAACTCCGGTGTTGACTGGCGTGAGAACGATTAACTGCTTATTATCCAGATCGGGTACATAGACTTCACCTGTGGTTGCATCATAGTCCATTGGTCCATAGGTACCCGTGGTGAGCAATGGCACGACTTTTTGGGTCGCAAGGTCGATCGCGTCCAGTCCTCCTGTACGCGAGGTGACGTATGCGGTTGTGCCTGCGGGGATGCTGATATAGCCAGGGCTCGCGACTGCGATGCTGCGAATCTGTTTGCCGCTGTTGCCATCAAAAATCTGGAGCGCATTGCTTGCTGAAACCCAGATCTGACTCCCACTACTATTTGGTAATGACGAGCCCACTGCGGCCAGACCTAAACCATAGACCGGCCCTTCGGTGCTCAATGTACGCTTTATCGCGCAGTTTGTGCCATCAATGGCGCTGACGGTGGCTGCCTGGTTCCCGGCTACATAGACGAGGTTGGTGTTAATGTCCACAACCAGCAAACTGGGTGCCCCCGCTATATTGGCCGTGCAAATTGTCTGACCAGTTCTGGTTGCGATGATAGAGAAGCGGTTTTCCGCTGGTTGTGTGACATAAAGAAAACGAGCGTCCAGACTTAAAGCAACGGCATGCGGATCTCCGCTGACGTTTATTGTACTGGTCACTTTTTGTTGGGCGACGTCAAAAACGCTGATGCCTTTGGCGCTTCCCGCAATATAGGCCAGGTTGGGCGCTCCTCCATCGGCACGCGCGCTCGGCGAAATGGTGAACAGCGCAATGAGTCCCAGGGTGCCGAGCGCGATCAGAACGAGTTTTTTTAACATGGTTTTTTCTTAACTATCCTTCTATGCCTTTGGTGTCAGTGATGACCACTGTTGTGTGCCTTGATCGTAGCGCTCAACCTGGGAAGGGTAAGAGAGCGAAAGATACAGCAGATTGGCATGGGCAGGATCGGGTGCGAGATCTTGTAGATTGCCTTTGATCAGCGGCAACGCTTTCCAGGTATGGCCTCCATCATCGCTACGGTAGATACCACGCGCATTTTTACCATAGACGATCTGTGGTTGTTGGGGCGAGACGCTCAAGCCGGGATAAAAAGCGCTATTGACCTGCGTGAAGGTTTTCCCCTCATCTTTAGAGACGAAAACGCCTGAATCGCCGGTTATATAGATCGGCGTGTTGGCACCGGCCGTGGCTGCGTAGAAAAGGCTGCCATTAAAATTGCCTGCGACGGTTTTCCATGTCGCACCTCGATCAGTGCTACGCGCTACGCCATTGTCACCATAAATGAGCAATGTTCCGGGGACCCCGGGAAGAGGCAGGATGCCGTGAATAGTCGGAAATGGCAGCTTGCCTGTGGATTTGAAGGTCTTGCCTGCGTCTGTGCTGATCTTCAGGCCCTGTGCACCATCCTCACTCTGATAAATATAGACCTCGTTGGCGGCGTCGTTGCCAGCGGCCTCTGTGAAGATGTTGTTTTGCCCTTCGGTAGAAAATGCCAGTTGCCAGCTCTGCCCCTGATTCGCGCTTGTGTAGAGTCCCAGGGTGCCCTTATGCGTATTCGTGATCGGCTGGGTCAGCACATAGAGGCGTTGTGGATCGATTGGACTACTGACGAGGGCGTAGGTCATGAGCGTCTCCATCGGCTGACCAGGACCAGCTGCGACCTCGCTCCAGTTCTCACCACCATTGCTGGTGCGGAAGATACCGTAATGGGTAGCCATCAACAGTACATTATTGGGCAAGGCGATCAATGAATGCCCATGGTTACTGGCCGCTCCAAAGCCATTGACGCGTTGTGGCGTTGTTGTCTGCTGTGGTGTCGTCGTTGTGGCATCACTCCCACAGGCGGACACAAAAAGGACAAGCAGACTGACAAAAGAAAAGAGCAGCAACTTCTGTCTTTTCCGGAAGGGCCGACACGTATATGTGTTGGGATTGCCCCGTTGATAGTCTCTATTCATCAATAATTCCTGCACTTTACAAAATTACAAAAATTACAAAGATCATTATGCGCATCATGAAGGATGAGGTCAGTACGAGGTTACTATTTTTACCTGTCCTTCATGAAGTTTATTGTCTACTGTGCGAATCTGGACTCGCAATCCCCAGTTCCCAGCCATATCCAGGTCGCCGTTTCCGGTAAAGTTGCCTTTACCATCAGGTTGGAGGATCAGCGAATCGGTTCCCATGTCCATGTCGAGCATGGTTGTGTAGAGGGTAACACCAATATTGCTCTGTACTTTGCCTGCACTATCGCGTGCTGTCACCGTGAAGACGTTCGGTCCAAAGCGATTGGGGGAGATGGTCAGTTGAACGGTGAAGGCGTTATCGCTCGTTTTGAGGGTGCCTGCATATGGCTTGACGGTCGTGACCTGTTGTTGCGCGGGCGGAGCCACGTTTACTGGCGTCAGCGTCCCGGCGAAGACGTTGAGCAGACCGGTACAGATCAGCACGGCCACGCCCAGAATCGGCTCCCAGCGGAGGGTCGTGCTTAAACGTCGCGTCTGGCTGGCAATTGTGCCCTCTAGATATTTTGCTTCCTCGACGCTTTCCCCTTCGTGTATTGTTTGCGCATACTTCTTATAGTCTTTTAGCAGGCGTGGTCGGAGGAGGAAGACGTGAATGGCGCTGACGATCAGCATGGCACAGACAAGCGCGCTTTTGATGAGCAGTGTACGCCCATAGGCTGTGTCGAGAAGCTGATTGAACGAGGTCATATGGAACGTGGCATTAAAAGGTCCGGTCACTGCCATTACGATGACGCCAAGGATGGCGAGGGGGGAGAAATGTGGCAGAATCGAGAGCAAGGCTCGCGTACGTTCCAGATTGGTCTGTTTCTGGATGATTGGGAGGTAGATCAATGAGAGATAGAGCATGCCTCCGATCCAGAGTGAGGCTGCTAAGAGATGGAGCCAGTCAATCAGGACCGAGTAAATGAGATCGTTGCTGCCGACTGCCGCTGCATGCCCTGAGAGCGTGACTGCGATCAGAAGCATCATCCCGAGTAGTAGATTGAGCGAAGGGAGCCAGTTTTTGATTAACCGGGGCAACTGCCGGGTAAAAGTGGTAGCGGTCGCGACGAGTATCGCCAGAATAACGATAATTTCGCGCACGGTCCAGTACGTGCCAAAGCGTCCATTGGCAATAAGATTATGGAGAACGGAGAGACTGAATGCCTGTCCCAACTGTCCATTGCTAATGCTCAGACTCTGACCGAGCAGGATGCCAACATTTGCCAGGAGAATGATCAGTAGTGTTGGGAGCGAGAAATGTTGCTGAAAGCGCTGCTCGGCCTGTTGATCGAGCGTTGGTTGCTCTGAATCTTTATTGCGCGCGGGTTGCAGGACAAATGTATGCCAGAGCTGAGCGCCAACCCAGAAGACGACCGCCAGATCAACCAGGGCAATCATGAGCGTGCTGAAGAGGGTGGTACCATCGAACTGATTGCTGGTCGTATCCCCGAGAAGGTTGCTGGCGGCGGTCGGGCTGATCACCTGATTCGGCACGGTGCCGTCTGGATTAGCCACTTTAAAAAGAAATGAGCCGCTTAAAATGTGCCCATCATCAGCTGATTGTGTGCGCCAGATAACCAGATAGACGCCCGCTGGCAGGCCATTTTGCAAGGTAAAGTCTATCTCGCGTGTATCCGAACTTGAGACAGCGGATGTGCCATCTGCAAGGTGTTGATTCGCCATGAGAATAACGGCTTTGCTGATGCCTGGATTGAGATCCTCGCTGAACCACATGCGGATCTCTCCGGGAGCACTGCTGAGCACTGCATCGCGCGCCGGGTCTGAGCGCAGGAGGATTGCATGTGCCAGGCTGGTAGATGGGAGGAGCAAGAAGAGGCCTAACGCCAGGGGGAAAGCCAGAAAAAATAAGCGGTGTAGAGATCGAGATGTATGAGAAAATCGAGCCATCATCAAATAAATCCAATCCTGTGGTAAGTAATATGTCGCAGGTAGAATTGCTACTCATTACTTATAAGTAAGATCAGATCTCGTAACCTGATCAACCTATATACGTGTGTGATCGCATGACAGTTACGTATACGATTTTTATGAAGCTCCTAAAATATACATGATCTTACTCTATTTGTTATTATATAGCATGCTAAAACCAGGTGTATGTGCCCGGATATGGCCTGCCTCTGTCGGCACTATGGGGGGTCAGAGGAAACGAACGAGTCCCTCAACACATGATATAATGGCTGTATATGGAGGAGACTGATACACCACAAAATCTGACTACTTTGGAGGAGCTACTCCAGGTAACGTTTCATGATCGCAGCCTGTTACTACGTGCGGTGACGCATCATTCATGCTGTACAGAGACGGCTATACGCGATTCTTATGATACGCTGGAATTTCTCGGCGATGCGATTATCAGTGCACATGTTGTTGAATATATCTATCGAACATTCCCTGAAGCTTCTGAAGGCGAGATGACCTCGCTCAAGTCCGAGGTGGTGAGTCGCCGGGCTTTTGCGCAGATTGGACAACAGCTCAATCTGTTCCCGTTTATTCGCGTTGATATTGCGAATCTGCGTACGTTTAACGAGCGATCTCGTGACTCGCTGTGCGCTGACGTGCTGGAGGCGCTGGTGGGCGCAATTCATATTGATCAGGGAACCGAGGTCGCGGCGCGCTTTGTGGCACGTGTGGTATTGCCTACGGTCGGGCAGGTAAGCAAGCATTTATTGGAGACGAATCCCAAGGGACATTTGCAAAAAATCGTGTTGCAGAGAAGCGGATCATTGCCTCGCTATCGAGTTTTAGAGCAGAGTGGCAACAATAATGATCGTGTTTTCCTGGTGGGTGTATTTGAGCAGGATGTCTTGCTTGGTAGAGGTAAGGCCTCGAGTATTAAAGATGCTGGACGACTGGCCGCTCGTGAGGCGCTGGAACTCCTGAAAAAGAAAGAGTAATTTTGGCGTCCATGAGTGCGCACGAAGTGCCAGGCTGGTATGAGGCAGGTTTGCCGGTGAGGGAGCGTAAGCGGCGTGGCCATTTTTCAACGCCCCCTGAGCTTGTTGAACTCATTCTCGATGCCTGCGGCTATACGCCTGAGCATGATCTCTCGGCTCTTCGTGTACTTGATCCGGCCTGTGGTAGCGGTAACTTTCTTGCCGCCGCCGCCCGCCGCTTGCTCCTTTTCGGGCAACAGCATCACCTCCCGCCCGCTGAGACGATTGCTGCGTTGCAGCACAATCTCTGGGGGCTCGATCCTGATCCGGTGGCCTGTTTCCTGGCTGAGATGCAGATGCGTACCATGCTGGCAGATCACTTTCCGCAAAGCATCGTGTCTGGTCTGCATATTCATCAGGGGGATGGGCTGGTCTTGCCCTGGCATGAAAGTCAGAACATAGATCTTTTTCTGGCTAATCCTCCGTATCTGGCCGCAAAAAATACCGACTTGAGTGGCTATCATTCGGCACGCCAGCGCGGCCAGGCTGACAGCTATCTCTTGTTTGTGAGTCTGGCATTACAGGTGGTGCGACCGGCTGGCTGGCTGGCTCTGGTCCTGCCCGATCCGGTGCTGGCGCGCGCAAATGCCACGCAGGAACGTCAGCGCCTGCTTTCTGAGACGACGATCCATCATCTCTGGCATCTTGCTGGCGTTTTCTCGGCTCACGTCGGGGCCGTCGTTATTATCGCGCAGAAGCGAGCCCCCACCCGCGTGCATCAGATCCCCTGGATACGCGACCATTGGTGGCAGCTTCAGAAGAAAATCGCCGCCCGCCCCGAATCGCTGCCGCATGCATCGCTCGAGGCCCGGCCAACGAGCATCGAGCCAGTGAAAAAGGTTGCCCTGGACTTGCTGTTGAAGCAGCCTCAACGGGAACTTTGCTATCTACTTGGCGATGTGCGCAATCCCCTTATTCAGCATTTGCACGCGCATTTTTGTGATAGGACGCAGAAAACGCTGCTCCCCCTGGGCGATCTGGTGCTGATTCGCCGTGGTGAGGAGCTGAGCAAGGACGCGCCGTTATTGCTGGAGCGATGCCCGGATGATGAACTGCAACGCTGGCATCCTGTCTTACGTGGGGGTGGTGATGTGCGTCCCTATGTTATGCCCGAAGTCAATGGCTGGCTGGCCCGTGAACATATCAAGAAACCGTTGGAGCGCTACCGCTTGCCCAAACTACTGGTTGTGAAAAGCACCGGACAGCTTCAGGCCACGCTGGATCTCCAGGGGTATGTGGTGTTGCAGACTTTGTACCTCCTCTATCCACGTCTCTACTCGTCGCGTCAGCTCAAGACAGATGGTGAGGTGCCGATCACTGAAGAGATGCTGGATGAACTCTATTTCCTCCTGGCGCTGCTCAATTCGCGCCTGCTCAGAGAATATGTCTATGTGTTGCATACCGCCTATAAATGGGTCCAGCCTCAGATAGAGCAGCATGTCCTGGCCCATTTACCGGTCCCTGTAAGCGAATCTGTAACGCGGGCAGAGATTGTGGAGCGCGCAAAGCAACTGTACGCTTGCAGTGCTTTGGACCCCGTTGTAGAATTGAAAAAACAGTTAGATGTTCTGTATGAGGAGCAAGAGCAGGCAATTTGTGCATTGTATGCCGCGGCGCTCCCCGCATCTTACGCGACCTCGTTACCTGTAGCCAGTCTGACAAAGGAGTCTCGAGATGTCTAATTCACGTCCAATTCGGGTGTTGGTAGCCAAGCCGGGGCTGGATGGCCATGACCGGGGGGCTAAAGTCATTGCGCGTGCCTTGCGCGATGGGGGCATGGAGGTCATCTATACTGGCATTCGCCAGACGCCGGAAATGATCGTCGAGGCCGCCATTCAGGAAGATGTGGATGCCATTCTGATGAGCATTCTCTCAGGGGCGCATATGGCCCTTTTCCCGCGTATCATGGAGTTGCTGAAACAGAATCAGATCGACGATATCCTGGTTGCCGCCGGGGGGATATTGCCGGATGAAGACATACCAGCGATACAGGCAATGGGCATCAAGGGCTGTTTTGGTCCCGGCACACCTACCGAGCAGATTATCCGGTTTGTGCAGGAGAATATCAAGCCTGAGCGCCTGAGTATTGAGGTGTAATGTCTGTGCAGAATATCATTGAACGCCTGCTATCCGGCGATCGTCGCGCGCTTGCGCGCATGGTCACGCTCATTGAAAACGATGTGCCCCAGGTGCAACGCTATCTGGCCGAACTGCATCCTCATACTGGCCGAGCGCAGATCATCGGTGTGACCGGCGCGCCCGGCGCAGGAAAAAGTACGCTGGTGACGCGGCTGGTGCGTGAATTCCGCAAACAAGGGCGGCGCGTCGGCGTTGTTGCTATTGACCCGAGCAGTCCCTTCAGCGGAGGAGCGATCCTCGGCGATCGTATCCGTATGATGGAGCTGGCGGGCGATCCTGACGTGTTTATTCGTAGCATGGCCAGCCGTGGTAGTCTGGGAGGGCTTGCCGCCTCAACTCGTGATGTCGTGCATGCGCTGGACGCTGCTGGCTATGATCCCATTATCATCGAGACGGTGGGCACGGGTCAGGCCGAGGTTGAGGTGATGCGCACGGCGCAGAGCGTGCTGGTGGTGGTCGCGCCGGGCATGGGTGATGATATTCAGGCCATCAAAGCCGGTATCCTGGAGATTGCCGATATTTTTGTGGTCAGTAAAGCAGACAAGCCGGGAGCTGATCAGACCGTCGCGGAACTGGCGATGTTGCTCAGTCTTGACTCGCAGCGTCGCAAGCATGCCTGGCGCATTCCTATTTTGAGGACCTCTGCCCTCAAAGATCAGGGATTGGTCGAACTTGTGAATGCTGTGCAAGAGCATCAACTCCATCTGGCAGAGAGCGGTCAACTCGGCGAACGTATGCAGCGCCAGGGACGCAGCGAACTCACTATGCTCATTCAGCAGGCCGTAGCCAGAGCCCTCCAGACGGTGGTCTCTGAAGAGGAGTGGCAGGCTTTCAGCGAAGCGATTGCCCGCCGAGAGCGCGATCCCTATAGCATTGCTCAGGAACTGGAAGCACGCATCGGCCTGAAACCCTGACGATGCGTGCTTGATACCTCTCGCCCCGCTCATGTACCCCAGTAGGGACGCCATTCCGCTGCGGCTTCATGGCGTCCGGCCAGCCAACGATCCCTCAGACTTCGCAGACGACCCCGCGAACTCCCTCGATCTCGCTCTCCCCGCAGACCCGCCGTGCCCCCTCTTTCCACTGCTTCGCTTGCCTCAGAAACGTGGGCAATGAGGTCTGGCAGACTATGTGTTGTGAGGGCAAGATAGCCGATGGGGGTGGACGCCATTCGACATGGCACCCCTACTGAGAAAAGACGTATTGACGGTGGGCAGATCACTAACTACTCGCCGCCAGATTGTAGCACGGTGTTTGCGTCTTTCATGGCTTTTGTCACCGATTGTTGCACAGGAGCCTGCCCCAACCACATCAGGCTGAATGCATCGTCAATCTTGGCTTCAGCTTCGTTAAAGCCTGGTGTGGTTGGAGCGCTTACCGTCTGGCCTCCTGCCTCGTTCAGGAATGCGCTCACATCGATACCCTGCTTTTTCCAGTACGAAGCAAACAGCGGTGCTGCGCTCTGGATGCCGGGCCAGACGATACCCATTCCGGCGACAATTTGTTGCGATTGTGGTGACGCAAGCCATTTGAAGAGTTCCCATGCCTCCTTGGGATGAGCCGTCCTGGCGTAGATGGAATCGGAGAGGCCGTTCAGCACGCTGATACGCCCTTTGGGGCCCGCTGGAATCTCCATCACACCAAAGGGAAAATTGACCTGCTTGGAGAGATACGATACGTTCCATGAGCCCGACTCGATCATTGC
>Ga0310811_10006092_pt1 | contig 15364 bp, 16 predicted proteins | sample YCmetagenome_FD_207642 | JGI IMG/M metagenome (GOLD analysis project Ga0310811, IMG submission 207642) | Soil microbial communities from experimental microcosm in Duke University, North Carolina, United States - YC | ecosystem: Engineered > Artificial ecosystem > Soil microcosm > Unclassified ...
CTGGATCTGCTGCTTCTGCGCCTGCGCACCCAGCAACGCGTTAGACACCTGCGCTACTTGCCCAATCCCTTGCAGGTAATTGGGCTGTTGAATATTGCCGATGATGCGAGGATCGACGTTTTCTAGTGCCATGTTTGACCTTAACCGTAGGGGACGCCTTGCGGGCTGCTCATATCAACCGGATAGCTTTGCGCGCTTTGTTGACCGCCATACAGGCTATTCTGCGCACCGCCGCCAAGTGCCTGATTCAGATAATAGCCCTGAATGCCGTTACCAATGGCGCCATTCACGGCGTTGCCCATGTTGGTATAGGCCGCTGCCTGTGCGTTCCCGGCCCCGATTAGCGCATTGCCCACATTACCAGCCACCTGGATACCGGCATTACCGACGCCAGCCGCCGCATTTTGGCCGAGGCTTACCAGCCCGGACAGACGATTGGCCGCGTTTTGACCTACCTGATAATTGGTGTTGAAGTTCTGCAGCGCATTCTGATACTGCTGCTGGTAGGTCTGGCTCGCCAATCCCGTACCGAACTGTTCCGCGCCCTTGATCTGCGCGCCGGAATAGCCCAATCCCTTCGCTGCTGCCGAGTTCTGCACGCCTTTCAATCCTTGTTGCAGCGCAAACTGATAGCCAGGCGTCTGTTCTAGCTGCGCCATCGTTGGATTGAACGAGAACTGTGGACTGAGCTGGCCGCTGGCTAGCATCTGCTGATACTGCGACAGCGCATCCTGTCCCGCCTGCATATAAGGCGATTGATTCTGCTGCATCTGATCCAGCGCGGCATATTGCACGCCAGCCGCCGTATTGGCAGCATCCTGTTGCGCGCCAGCCGCCTTATTCCCTGCCATCGTGGTAGCCACGCCGCCCACCACTGCGCCGCCAATCACTGCCGCTGCGACCATTTCAGTCCTCCCCCAACCAAAGGCTGTAGGTGTTTTCTACATGTTCAAACTTACGGCGCCGGAAGATGATGCCGATATCCTTATGCACCTTCGTGCCCATGAACCAGCGCTTGACGCCACGTCGCTTCAATTCCGCCTTCGCGCAGTCAATCATCGCCAGCACGCCTTTGCCGAACGGATCGCGATGATTAGGCGACACGAACAAAATATCCATGATCGCCGTTAGACACGTGCTGTAGTGCAACCCGGGCGCCACGAACAGGATGATGTAGCCGATCAAAGCCCCATTCTCACGCAGCGTCACGAAGCACAATCCCTCGGCTTTCTCGCGCGCATCGTAGACATGCCACTGCGGCGACAGCGGAACGTGCTCCTTATTGAGCGCCAGTTCCTCATAGTGCGTATCGAGGAGCGTTTTCAACTCCTCAACGTTCTGCATGAAGGGTTCGATCTGGGCGGTAATCATCGCTTCAGGCGTAGGTCAATCACCATATGGATACGATCCACCGCGCTGTTATTCTGTACCTCGTGCTCAAGCAGATTTTCGAACCACCATATTTCCCCCGCTGCCATGTGAACCACTTCATCGTCACAGCGGAAATTGCAGCCCGGTCCGCTCTGCAGGCTTACGTGGAAGCGGTCCCAGTATGTCGCATGCTCCGGCGTATCCTTGTGCGGGAAAATCACGCCGCCCGGCTTGATCTTGTTGATCATGATGCGGCCCAGGCGCGTCGCCTTCGTGTAGGCCATCAGCCCATACACAATCGAATGCGCCTCGGGCAGAAGATCCCACGCGGGATAGAAGATGCTTTCGTGCTGATCGAACTGCGATGCGCCCTGCTTGTACTTCTCCAATTCGGCCTCTTGCTCGAATACCCGCTTTTCGGGGAATCGCAGCATGATCGATTCGACTTCGCCAAACGGGCCTTGCGGATAATCGCGCAGATAGGTATCCGCCTTCCACAGTTCCGGCTGCCGCTTGATCGACAGCAGCAGAGGAAGAACATCGTTTTGCCCGATTCGCTGAAAATTATTCATGTGGCATCCATTTATTATGCCGACATTTTATACGCTTTCGGCTCCGCCGACTGTCAGAGTTACGCCATTACCTGCGGCATAGATCGATTGTCCCAGACTGAGCTTTTGGTTAATCAGCCCGAACACCGGCAGCGCCGTGCCTGCTGCGACGACGACATTATCCACCCGCGTGGCATCTGTCGCGCTACCCGAAGCAGGCACAATGAAAACCTGCACCGTCACCGGAGAACCCGTCGGATTCCACACTTGCGCCGCATGGATGGCTGCCTGAATTGGCGTGGTTGCGGTATAAACTGCCGCAGGCGTGCCAGTCAGAACGTTCTGAGAGAGCGTTTTCCAAGTAATAGTCATGTTTTACCTTACGCGCCTAGCGCGGATAAAGCCGTCCACGGTCGCTGTGCTGGTAGCCACTCCGGCAAACGCAACCAGATAAACAGTGGTAGTGGCTGACAGGCTCATGCGAACGATTGGGGAGACATAGACGCCACTGGCGCCCGCCGTCTTGGGCGTGCCTTCCACTGTTCGCGTGCCCAACGTCGTCGGGATGGTGGCCGAAGTGGTGGTAATGCCAACCTGGACATTGCTAAGAACGGTCGTCCCGGCCGGGTTGAACCCGATCACGCCGCTAACGTCCCAATCCCCGGCTGTCAGAGATACGCTGGTTGCGTTGGTCGAGGTGTTGTTAGGCAGGTTAGTGCCGGTAGTCGTGTTGCTTAACAGCTCTCCGACGCTTCCCGCGTTGGCATTGTTGTTGGTCGTCGTGCCGACAATGCCTGCGGTTTGTGACGGCGTAATCGTGCTGCTGGCCGTGATCGTGGTAAATGCGCCACTATTCGCCGTGGTATTGCCAATCGATGGAGGTGACGCAAACAGCGCGGTAAATCCGGCTCCCGATACCGTACTCGTTGCACTTAGCGTCGTAAAGGCGCCGCTGCTTGGCGTGGTGTTGCCAATTGCCGGGGGTGCCGCATACCTTGCAATGGCCTGCGCTACGGTGTCGTAAGAATAAGGCGGGGCATAAACAACTTCCGCGCCCTTCTGGTCTGCCGTTTTGACAATCGGAACAGCATATGTCTCAATGCGCTGCAGCAGATTGGACGGATTGAACGGCGCAAAGACACCCTCCGCATCAATCTCCTTGCCTTGCGCCGTGACAATCGACGTCAGTGCATCGAACTCGTCTTGCGTCGCAAAATTGGTCCCCGCCGACCCGCCCGTACGCAACTGAAGCTGAAACAGATATCGATACCAAGGCTCATTCACCAGCCCATCCTTCAGGAAAGGCGTGGCGAATGATGGCATTGGAGCCGATAGATTGGCCATCAGGCGAGCTGAGGCACCAGCGCGAGCAGGAAGTTCGCCGCCGTGCTGTCTGCGGTGCCGGGACCGACGATCGTCAGCGTATCGCCCGCGACGAATGTCACATCGTTAGCAAAGCTAAACGTGGCAGAAGTACCACCCGCGCCAATCGTGGCCGTCCCGATCGAACTGCCATTCTTGTTGATCGTCAGCACGGTCGAAGCGGTAGCAGCAACGGTCACGACAATCCGGCTCAGCGGCAGGTTTTTCGGTAGGCGCATGAAGTTCAGCGCGACATAGCCGTAAATGACCTGGCTGTTAGCCGGCTTGCCCGAGAAGAATTCCGACAATGGGCCGGTCGGCTGGCTGAACTGCCAGTTTTGAATATCGGTAACGCGCAGATTCGGCGAATTGCCGTTTTTCACTACGTACAGATCTTCGTTGCCAGTAAGGACGCGAGGCATATAGGGCTCCTATTGATTAGCCTTGTAATACTCTAGAAAGGCTCCATTGAGAGCCGTTTTAACGGGCGATGACCACGACAGTTCAAATACCCTGTCGCGGGCCATACCCAACCGCTGAAACTGCACGCTGCGAATATAATCCCCTTCCTTGCCGATGGTATCGCTAATCGCATTGCCCCAAGTTCGGCCGGCCGTATCACTCCAGCGCAGGAAAACCGGAATCGGCTCGTTCAGCCCATCGCCATTCCCCACTTCCATCGCCGCGATAAACTCCCGATACATCATTCGATCACCGGAGTCCATCAAATGCGGGAAGGATCGAATGCGCGGAATCGGATTACCCACGTCAGTATAAACGTTTAGGTCCAGCGCATAAAGATTACCGCTCTGCCAATCCCCGACCACGTGGGTATTATTGAAGAAGGCAAAGCAGTTGGCGCGATGGCGGTGGAAATTGCCGTCCGCATCCAGCCAGACGCGCTCGTGCCATTGTTCCGTGCTCAGATCAAAGCACCAGGTGCGATCTGCAGTCGGAAACGTCAGGAAATAGAATAGATGGCCGTCTTGCTGGTAGGTGAAGCCAATCGCATCGTCAATCCGTGCATAGGACTGGAATTCGACTTCCATCGCATGGGTGGAAATCCGCCGCGCTTCATAGCCAATGGATCGCATCACCATCGCGTGGCCTTGCGGGTCTAGCGACAGCCAATAAATGCTTCCATCCATCTGGCTAATCGAGCTAGCCGAGGCGCAACCGTGTTGCATAAAGACGCCATCAATGCGCCCAAACGTGAATGCGGTGTCACCGGTATTGGCCCAGACTTCCGTGGTTTGCGTGCCGAACAGCCAGACATTGCGCTTGGTGACGCACGTGGCGACGATCGGATCGGAATAGCCCAGTTTGGACGCGAAATCGAGCGGATCGAACGTGGACGCCTCAAACAGCGAGATATACCATTGCTTGGCATTCAGCTTGCTATTCAGGATGAAATAGCCATCCACGAAATCCACGCGATCTGCGCCCGCAAAGGATGGATCAGTGATCTTATGCAGAGTGCCAGTCGCCAGCGTCACCGTCCAGCCGCTGGGCGAGCCGTCCACGATCATCAGGTCAATGGAGTTATCGACCATCGACACGAAGCCCGACGAGCTGTCAATCGTGCCGAGACTGGCCATCGTCCAGTCGGCATTCACCTTGTAGACCGTGTTACCCGCGACGCCGTAAAGCTGCTGATTGGAGGCGAGGAATAGCTGCCGCCATGGCTGATTGTTCGTGGCGGTGGCGAGCAGACGAAGTCCAGGAGTACAGTATTGTGTCGTCGGAAACGGAGAATCTTCAGGATTCGTTTCGCTATACAAATTTACTGAGCGCTGGGCATTGGCAATAATGCTTCTCGCCATATAAGCGCCAAGCTTTAGAGGAATGCGCTTAGCATCACCCATGGTTTACAAATTCTCCATGAAGCATTTCCGCCGCCAAGCATCGGAATTCATAAGCTAGTTCAGCAGTTTTGAACCTGCCAAGATACTTATCTTTGCCGTGGCTCCGAATATTAGCACACCAAATCCCATCTCTTTTATCTTGTGTGATGCCTTTATACCCATGCGAGTTATTTGCTTGAGCGCCCCTATTCATTCCATTTTGTGATGGAGTGCATACGCGAAGATTCTCACGTTTGTTGTTAAACGTGTTTCCGTCAATGTGATCAACCCACATACCTTGAGGCGGATTCATCAGGAGCCTATGCAGGTAGACGCTCTTCCCTTCTATGCGAGTAGCCAAGTATTTTTTTACGATGAGACGCCATGTGTACTTGGAAACCATTTCTTTGTCAGAATCGCTAACCTCGAAAGGAACGCCCTTACTGGTATAAATGATAGCCATCAGAAGCCCCCGGAGATCGGCACATCGCCATAGATCGAGTACGTGCCCCTGTGCGCCTGGAAGATATCCGGCATCACCAAACGCGGGATTTGCGCGTTGGCTTCCTCGATGGCGTCCATCGTCGCTTTGGCTTTGCCTTGCACGACCGGATTCACCGGCAGCCCGTACATCGGGTACAGCTCCAGCGCCAGGTTGTACATCAGCGCGGCCTTGTACTCATCCGGCAGCACGATCTGATCTGACACATTCACGAACGATTGCAGTTGCTGCATCACTGTGATGTGGATTTCATACAGATTTGACGGGATCGGCCAGACAAACAGGTTGCCGAGCGGATAGCCCGCATCGTAGAAGGCGAACTGCGGGAAGGCGTTCAGCGTCTTCAGTTGGATGCGGTCGTAATCCTCGCGCGCGCGCAGCACCTTGAGCGGATAGTCCACCGGGAATCCACCACCAGCCGGAAACTGGCGGAAGTAGGCGAATTCCAGCTTGGAGGGCCGTGCGATGTTGAAATCACCACCTGTCCCGACCGTGTAGGACTGCGCGCCCGTGGCAAGTTTCTGCGCCTCGACCAGTTGATAGACCATGTAGCGACGGCGTTGCCATTGCTTCATCATCATATTCATGATCTGGAAGGCGTCGTTGGTGTCTTCCGCAGACGGATCTTGCCCGACACCAAGCACATTCGCCATTTTCAGGGAAAGCTTGATAATGTCGAGCGGTGTTGTCGGTAGAGGATTCGTCATTGATTTTCCATATCAGAAAATGCCCGCTCGGGGTGGGCTGCTTTCATTTATAGCGAGCCGGCGCCGACCAATTCCCACGTAGAACTGGTGCGGCGATGCTCGCACCATTGACTGGCGGCATTCAGCACCTTGGCTCCTACCGTCAGGTTAAATGCACCTGTTGCCGAAGCGCCGCGCACCGTGCGCACAATATCGCCCTCCGTCGGATTCGTTGCATTGAGCGTCACGGTACGATCTGCCGTCAGCGCCGTGTTGTATGACACGATAAGATAGGCTGATGCGGCGGTCGTGTAGTTCGAATCGCCCAGCGACGAACGCATCGACGATCGCGTCGCGGTGACCTTGGTAGTCGCGGAATCATTCACTGCCGTACTTGTGTAATCGCCTGACACGCCCTTAACGCGCGATTTCGTGGTGTTCGCGCCAATCGTAATTACGGTTGTTTGCGCAGAGCCGCGAAGGTCAATATCGTCGACACTGACGTAGCCGCAGAAGTCTGCAAACACCGCAGACTGTGCCGAATGGTTGGCGTTATTATCGCGCCCCTTGATGGCTCCATAGTACACGTCTGCCACCTGTTGCACACGTGCCGCGCTGCCGCCATTACTCTGAAAATATCCATCAATCTGCACGACGCCGGCCCCGGCGTTCGATCCGGTATTGTCGATATTGACCGCATCCACCTGCGTGGCCCCCACAGCGAGCCCGTTGGATTCGAATCGCGAAGATGGCGTCACAATCACGCGGCTGACACCGGTCAATTGCATACCGCGATTGGCTGCGCCCGTCACCAGATTTTTTACGGTAACACCAACATTTCGGCCGCCAGAAGCGGCCCCATAAATGCCATGCCGGGCCGCGTTGTAGTTCGGCGTATCCAATACGACATCCTCTGCACCAAAGACCGCCACGTTATTTCCGTACAGGCCATTGACGTCGGTATAAGCTGCCGGGATCTTGGCACCATTCAGCGAGCCGCCCACGAAGGTTGAACCACGGGCGGAGACAAATAGGCTTCGCGCATAATTGTCGAATGCGTGACAGTCCAGAAAGGAAACCCGATAGTTTCGATCGAGTGAGCCATTGATTTCAGCAGAATAGCCGCCGCCAGGTCCAGGTGCGTTGACGGGATCATTGTTGCCATTGCTCCATGAGTAGCACCGCGCGAATTCTGCTGTACTCCCGTATGCCGTCATACCAAAGCCGGTATTGCCGTAGGCCAGACATTCACTAACCTGCACCTTGGCCCATGTGTTGGGATTGGTATCGCTGTAATCCTGCGGATCAAAATCGACCGAAATACCATTATCCCAACGCGCAGCAGAACCGATGCAGCGATGGAAAATTCCACCGCGCGCCTGAAATGTACGAAGGCTGTTGACCAGCCCATTATCGCCTTGAATGTTGCTGCAAATGAAATTCTTCACCCATTTGAACGTCACGCAACTGTAAAGCGTGTCGGCCGTGCTGTAGGTGTAACCGGTCATGGCCGATGCATTGCCGTCAATTTTGACAAGTCGCGGCGCGATCAGGCCGACATTCTCAATTTCTCCAGCACCGCTCGACGTCCCGGAGAACATGAAAGCGCTCGCCTTTGTGGTCTTTGTCAGTTTGACCTTGTCATGCAGAACGATCACCACGTTACTGAAATCTACCGTGACGACGTCCGAGATCTGATAGCCAGCTCCGCCAATATAGGTCGCCTCCAATACGCCGCCGCCGATGGATTCCAGATAGGCCAGAGCGCGATTGAAGGCTGGAAGGTGATCCCCAGCGTCGGTTGGCTTCACATAGTCTAAAAGACTAACGCGCTCTCTTAGTTTAGCTAGGACCGTAGAGCCAGCGGCGCCGATTCCGGCAGCCAAGAACCCCAATGCCCCATTAATCGCGTATGCAGAAACATCCGAAACCGAAATCGGAGCTTGACCGTTCCATGAATACAGACGTTCCTGACCTGACAGCATGTTTATTCCTTGGCTTTAGGCGGGCGACCACGTCGCGGCTTGTCTGGCGTCGATTCGTCTTTCTCGCCAGGATGCTCAGAGATAGCAGATTCGCTAACTTCGCTAGAACCGAGTGCCGCCGCTTCTTCAAACGCATTATCCACTTTTACGTACGAGCCGTCAGCCAGATACACCAGCTTCGGGTATTCGACGTACGCGGCAGGCTTGGGCGGCTCGCCCCAGACGATATAGCAACTGCCCGCGAGCTTATTGATGGTCTGCTGGTCCATGATTTCTATGTGAAAAGTCCCCCTAGACCTTTTGAGACTAGAGGGACTTTGGCCGATTAAACCCTACGCTATACCGCTGCCGTCATACCTTGTCGGCAACCACGGCGGACCATTCCGGACGAATCGCGCTAAAGCCGTACAAAATGTCCAATCTCGTGATAATATCATCGTTAGTGACGTCATAGGCACTTATCATGCGCATCGATACGCCGTCATATTCGGCACGCGCAGCCTCGATCACGCCAGCCGTCGGCATTTCCAGATCCGCCGTGGCCAGGGTGAACGCTTCCGGGTAGAACGTGAGGTTCTTACGGAAGGTCGCGCTGGCGCCGCCGATCAGGGTGATGGCTGCGCTGTTGGCAGGCGAAGCCGTGACGGTATTGAACGCAGCCGGAGCCGGGGTGATGGCCGGGTAGATCGGAATCGACGTCGCGCCGCTCGACACGTTGGCGGTCACCACGAACTGACGCAGCTCACCCTGATCGTTGCCGGTCAGACGGTTGATCGCATTCACACCAGCGATGGTGATGATGTCGCCCTTGTTGAGCGTGCCGGTAATGGCGTTCGTGGTCAGGGTCGTGCCGGTCTGCGAAGCGCCGTTGACCGTGCCAGCGGTGAAGGTGCCGTTGGTGTGCAGGATCGAAGTTTGATCGTAGAGCCAATCGAAACCCAGCGTGTCCTTCGCCATCAGGCCCGATTCGTACTGGTCGCTAATCTTGACCTGCGGATTGAACAGGCCAGCCAGCGACGAGACGGTACGCGCTTGGGTGCGAACGTCTTGCACCACCATGCGATCCATACGCGGGGCAAGGTTCAGGTCCAGCAGCGCACCAGCTTGCAGCCAAGTGTCAGCCACCGGAGTCTGGATCGCGCCAGTGCCGTCGAAATTGGCCACCAGGTTGCAGGACGAATCCGCCACGGTCATCAGATCCGCCGCGACCGAAGCCGCCAGACGATTGACAGCGGGCGCGAGAATACGCGAGCTGTAGTCGTCGAGGCTCATGGTCTTTTCGGCAGTGCCGAAAGCCACGGCGACGTTCTTCTGAGTGGCGACGGTCAGCGAGGTGTTCTGTTCGCTGGTGCCCTGCGGCGTTACGGCCTTGCCGGTCGAAACGGTGTAGTCATTCGGCAGGCGGATACGCAGGGTGTTGCCGATCTTAGCACCCGAACGGGCGAATTGATCGTCGTATTGCTTGGAGACCGTACGCAGGAAAGCGTTGGTCTGGACGAACAGGCGGAGAGCCTCATTCGTGATCTGATTGATGGTAAGAAACGAGTTCGTTGCCATTTAGAATGCTCCGATTTTATCGTCGCCGTTTGGCATGCTGATTCCGGTAAGCGATCCACGCTTTGGTGTCGCTCGGATCAGGCACGCCCTCGGCAGATCCCTTGCCGCCGATTGGCTCGACAGGCTCAGGCGCTTTAGACACAGGTTTTTGCAAAGCCTTGCTGGCGGTCTGCGTGAGCTTCGTCAGTTCCGAGGCCATCCGGGCCGGCGTCATTTTGCTGATCCGCTCGAATTCATCGAAGTTTTCCGGCTTACCGAGATACCACAGCGCCTTATGGACGCCATCGACCTCTGTCGCCACCGACAGAAATTCCGTGCTCAGGCCGAAATACTGATTCAGATTCCCGATGGAGGTATCAAAATCAGCGATTTCCTTCTTGCCGGTTTCTGCCACTTCGTTGCATCGATTGTTGAATCGCTCCACTGCGCGATCCTGTTCAGCAATCTGTTGCGCCAGCGTGCGAATATCGCCTTGAATCGGCTGATTCGGCTGCACTTCACCGCTTTGCATTGCTTCTAGCTTCGCTTGGAGTTGCCGGGCCGTTTCTGCGGCTTCAGCAGCTTTACGCTCTGCTTCATGGCGCTTTGCAGTCAGTTCTCCAAATCGCTTCTTTGCCCATTCCGGCACGTCTGCAGTGGATTTCTGCTGCTCTACTTCCCCTGTGGCCTGCTCAGGAGCATTATTCACGGCCTGTTCTTGCGTTTCGGCGTTAGCCTCGGAAGCAATTCCGCTCTCGATTTCTTCCATGATTCCTCATGTGGATTAACCCGGTTATACGTCCGGTAACGTCACGATTATATACAGATTTTAAGCCTGCGCTTTGTCTTTCTCAAGGCAGGTTAATCGGATTCGGGCTTTCAGATCGGCGGAAGCGCGGTCAAACTCGTCCTGCGAGATCCCATCCGCAATCCGGTTATTCATTTTCTCGCCCGCATCGACCGACTGCGCAGTTTCCCAGTGCTTGACGCAGTAAGCGCCCCGATATCGGCTAAAAATGCCGGTGTCCGCCTGGCAAATCTCACATTTGTACGCTGCCATTTTGCTCCGCCAGTAGGCCCATCTGATAAGCGTCTGCCCCGGTCGATTCCCCCGGCTGGTTGCCAATCATCAGGTCCGGGCCGTTGAGAATCTCAAACAGCAGATCCTTGATAATCGGTCGCAACGCCGCTTCGCCCATGAAATCCTTGAGCTTGTCCATACGCTCGGTTTCGGCCTTGTAGGCGGCGATATTCGTGGTGTTTTCTTTGTCCAGCCGCACGCCAAGATGGTTCAGATTGGCAATATCGGTCGCCTTTTGCTTGATCTGGAGTTCCTGTTCCTTGTCATTGAGCTTCTGCTGCAAGCCCTTGATCAGTTCCATTGCACCCTGTAGTTGCTGCTGCATCTGCTGCATTTCCGGCGTCGGGCCACCGTTGAGAATCTGCGGCGGAATCCAGTTTTGCAGGCGTTCGGCCATCTCTTGAGCGAGCGGGAAGTCAGCGGACTTGAACAGCAGATCCCCGATCACCTGGACGAGCTGAGGGTTGCCGATCAGAATTTCCTTGGTCGCGTTGAATGCTTCCTCGCGCTTGGTGTCGTAGTTCGGGCCCACATCGGCCACCACATCAAACGTGCCGACATTCGGATTGAAAATCTTCTCGATCTGACCCGTGAGCACGTTGCGGCGCTGCACCATCGCCTCTTTCTGCTGCGGATTGATCTGCACCGTTTCTTCTTCGCCATCTTCGCCAAGAATGCGAATAATGCGCTCTGTGTCGTAAATCTTCGGGATCAGGTCAATCAGTTGCTTGCCGGTAAAGCGGATCGCTTTCGCCATCCCGTCGATAAAGTGATAGGTCGCCTTGTCGCCCTGGCGCTGGCGCTCATCGATGGCCACGCCGGAACGCTCGTTCGACTTCTGGCCAAACTGGGCTTCATATTGCCCGCTGGTCATCATCATTTCATTGGCCGCCATCTGAGCGCCTTCCATGAAGCCGGGAGCGCTAGAAGGTGGCTGCTGACGATTCGGCGCCTGTACCGGCTGGCCTTGCTCGTCGGTGCCGTTGTAGGGCAAGAACGAATGGTTATCGCGGTTCGCAGTGGACCAGTAGTTCTCCAGCCCTTCAAAGGCTTCCACCGGGCCGACATATGGTGTCTTGGACTGCAGCGCCACAAACTCAACCTGCGAGGACGAGTTGTAGTTGTACATGCGCTGGGCATCCTTCATGTACCGGACCAGGCCCTTACGCTCCAGCTTGCCGTCAATCACGACTTCCTCACCGACACAGCGCACGATCGGAATGTACTTGCCCGCCCATTGCTTCTGGTCGATCACCGCATTGCCAGCAATCAGATACCAATTGACTTGGTTCTTCTTGACGCGACGGCGCTTCACGTCCGGCGCCTTCTTCAGCAGCCTGGCTTGGGCTTTGGTGAATTCGGACTCTCGCTTGAATACCGTGCTGCCATCCTCTTGGGTGATGGCGAACATGTACTCTTTGGACTCATCCAGCTCGTAATACTCCGCGATCCGGATATGGTCTTTCTGCACCCAGCCGCGCATGTCACCCGTGAAGGCGCCGTTCTCGCTGCCTGCTGAGTCCGGATACTTGCGCAGGAATTCATCCTTAAGCATTTCATCAAAGATGAAGGCAAATTTGGCATCCGAGCCGTCTAGCTCTTTGATATCCGGGTCCATGGCCACGGCGAGCGGGTCCGGCACCTGGCGGATGAAAATCTCCTGATCGAAGCCGTTATCGTCGGTGTATTCCGTCAGGATGCGCCAGTAGCCAATGCCGCCGCCTACTTGGAACTCCGAGGCGCGATCGTAAGCCGTCTGGGCGTTGCTGATGTACTCGATGTGGCGAATGATGCCCTCAAAGACTTGGGCGGATTCATAGGTCGCACCATTGCCGACCGGATGCACCTTCGCGCTGGGCTTGTTCTGCTTGCCATCGTTGACGACCATCAGCCAGTGCTGGTGCGTCTTGTTGATGGTGAGCATCGGGCGACCGTCAATCTGGCGGTTGTACCGGACCTGATCGGGCCACTGATAATTGTTGTCCGGATCGCCAAACAGGAAGCGGATATCGTCCTGAAACCGTGCCCGCTGGTCCCGCTCCCATTCAATGGTGCGGGTGAAACGGCGTTGAGCCCGTTCTACGATATCGTCTTCGGCAGTAGCCATATGTCAGCCCATCCAAGCCCCAGCGACTGGCCGGGTTAGCATTTTTGGTTTGCTGTCAGGCTTATTCAGCCCTTTCAGCTTCGGTTCTTTCAACGCAATGGCCATGTATCGGAAGGCATCGGCGGCGTGCGAGGCCCAGTCGTGCAACGGATTCTTGCTATAAACCCTCGTTTCCGGGTCAACCTCATACCGATAATGCCGCAACGCATTAATGCCGTCCGCACATTTATCTGCGTCAAACCACAAATTTGAGAACATTGTCCGCGCCGCATCAATACCATGCGCCACTGACATTTTAGGCGTAATTCGCACTTTAAAGCCAGCGCCGCGCATTTGCTGCTCAATGGTTCGTTCCGAGGCGAGTAGTTCGGACTGAGCGTCATGGGGCAGCCAGCATTCCCCGTAGACATATTCCAGGCCCTGCAGATGCTTCATATAGTGCCCGATCGCCTCGCCCGAGTTCTCGTAATAATCGATCACTCGGAACTCAAATCCCACGATCTGCACGAACCAGATGGCCGTCTTGTCGGCCCGGCCCAAGTCCCAAAACGTTTGCACGGCCTTGGATGGGTCATATTTCACGTTCGTGAATCTATTTTCCTCTTCGGCCTTGCGCAGTTCCTTGGCATAGATCGCGCCGTCCAGCATCTTCTTGGTGTAGCCCAGCCAGATGTGGTTATAGGCGTCCGGATCGGTCGTCTTGGAATGCTCCATTTCATCCCGGAGCGTGTCAGGTAACCACGGATTGTCCGAATAGTTGACCTTGACGGTAATGCAATTGGGAGGCGGATTCAGCACGAACCGCTTGTAGGTCTCGTCTGTCTCCAGCTCCGGGTTGAAGGTGATGATGATTTCCGAGTCCTGCTTTCGGATGGTCGGGATCAGAATGTCCCAGGAGCGTTTAGAGACCGTGGCCGCTTCCTCGATCCACACCACGTCCACGCCTTCAAATGATTTGATCTTGGTGGGATTGTTCTTCAGGCCAATAAAGCTGAACTCTGTGCCGTTCTTACCGTATATCTTGGCTTGCTGGGCGTCATAGAAGTCCGATAGCCCTAGCGCGTCGATCTGATCAGACAGCAGCTTATGGACTGATTCCTGAATCGAGTCCTGAATCTCGCGCGCGCAGAGGATACGCAACGGTTTCGACGCCCCCAGAAGCAACAAAGCCCGAGCCACAGCCCAGGACTTTGCGCCGCCTCGCCCGCCATAGAAGCACTTATAGCGGGAAGGCTTAAAAAGAGGTTGGAACTTGTCGGGAAACTCGATATTCACTTGTCCGTTCCGACGAAGCTAATCTTGATGTTCATATCGGCTTGAATGGCACCACCGTCCGGCCCTTGCATGGTCTGCTCGACCTTCTCCCCGTACTTCTTGGGCTTGAGCTTGCTGGCAATCCATTTGCGCGTGTCGATGCGCAGGCGTTTATCCGCCACGTCGCCTGAATCCACACCGCCTTTTTCGTTCAGCGCAGCCGGTGTATCAGCAATATCAAGAATGTCTTCAACGAATGCGTCAGACTGAATATCCTTCGCCGCCTCGTATTGCTTCCTAAACTCATCGTTTTCCCTTAGCCAGCGGAAAATCGTCGTCATTTGAGGCGACCAATCCTCGCGGCAAATGCGACGCATACTCCACCCATCCGTAATATGCGCACAGATGGTGTCCGCCAGTTCCGGCGTGTAATCGGTCGGCCTTCCTCCAGCCATACTTTCCTCTTGCGAGTATTGAACCTGTCTATCCCTGACAGTAGGGTTTCTACCTAGACTTGCCGATTGTAATACTCAGTGAATGGCCCGCTATTACGCTGGATGCCGAACATACTGCCTACCACATCGGTGTTGTTGTTATTCACCGCCTCACATCTGAGCCATACGTCTGTAGTGGCTGTGTAGGAGATGAGCGGGCATCCGTCTGCCTCGTGGCGATAGGGCTGCGTGGTCGTGCAGCTCACCTGCAATCCCTTGATCAGCCGTCCTGACGCACTCTGATTGCACAGACTGAATTTCGCCGAGCGATCCACCGTATCCGTCCGGTTAATACAGAACATGATCGAAATCAGGTCGAAACTCGATCCTTTCGGCACCGTATAAAGGCTACTACGCTCGAATCCTACGCCTGGCGTCAGGTATTTGTAGGTCGCCCCAGCTCCGCCCGCTAATCTCACTGAGATATTACCAGCATTATTATCACCTCGCGTGCCGCTGGTTACCACTATCAGAGTATTCACGCGGAGAACTGGCTCGGGTAATGCGACTGGCGTCAGGCCATTCAATGCTAGGACGATGCTCTTAGCCGTGTAATCTGACGTGAGATAGCCGATCACGACCGTTCTAGCG
>Ga0310811_10006095_pt1 | contig 15361 bp, 12 predicted proteins | sample YCmetagenome_FD_207642 | JGI IMG/M metagenome (GOLD analysis project Ga0310811, IMG submission 207642) | Soil microbial communities from experimental microcosm in Duke University, North Carolina, United States - YC | ecosystem: Engineered > Artificial ecosystem > Soil microcosm > Unclassified ...
CGGCTCGGGATGACAACCGCGCTCGGGATGACAACCGCGCTCGGGATGACGACCAGGGGTAATAGCAGCAGCTTGCAGCAAGCGGCAGTAGCCAGCAGCCGTCGGCTACCAGCTTGCAGCGGCTTGCAGCCAGCAGCGGCTTGCAGCCTTCAGCCAGCAGCGAGCAGCAGCCTTCCCTGTGGCGTTAATTTTCCGCGATGCCCGCTTCCTCCACTGCGCCACTCGCGCTCGCGGTTCGCGGTCTCAGAAAAGCCTACGCCGACGTCGTTGCCGTCGACGCGCTCGACCTCGAGGTCCGCAGCGGTGAGTGCTTCGGCCTCCTCGGTCCCAACGGCGCCGGAAAGACCACCACCATCGAGATCTGCGAAGGACTCCTGAGTCCCGACGCGGGCTCCGTCGAGATCCTCGGCATGCAATGGGCGCGCGACGGCAACGCGCTGCGATCGCGGCTCGGGATCCAGCTTCAGGAGACCTTGCTCTCCGAAAAGCTGACCGTGGCCGAGTCGGTGAAGCTCTTTCGGTCGTTCTATCCCGCCGGCCGCAGCGTCGAGGAGGTCATCGGCCTCGTGCAACTCGACGAGAAGCGAGGATCGCGCGTCGGAACACTTTCCGGCGGGCAGAAGCAGCGGCTCGCCGTCGCGTGCGCGCTCGTCGGCGACCCCGACCTGCTCTTCCTCGACGAGCCAACCACGGGACTCGATCCCCAGTCGCGTCGGCAGCTCTGGGACATCATCGACAAGTTCCGCAGTGAGGGCGGGACGACCGTCCTAACGACTCACTACATGGACGAGGCCGAACGGCTCTGCGACCGCGTGGCCATCGTCGATCACGGACGCGTGATCGCGCTCGGCACGCCGCGCGAGCTCATCTCATCGCTCGGCGCGGGGCACGTCATCGAGTTCGGCGTCGACGGGTCGCGTGAGATCGACGAAGCGGCGCTGCTCGCGCTCGCGGGCGTCAAGTCAGCCCGCCTCGCCGGCGGGAGCTGGGCGCTGCAGGTCGGCGCCGCTCACGAAACGATCCCCATGTTGTTGCAGACGCTCCAGGCGCGCGGGATGCCCCTCACCGAGCTTCGGACGCACTCGCCGACGCTCGAGGATGTCTTTGTCACGCTGACGGGAAGGAGCCTGCGCGATGACGCTTGATCGCTCGACACGCGTGAAGAACACCGCCGACAACACGCCGGCCATCGCGCAGCTCACGCTTTCACGGTTCCGGGAGTTCTACCGCGAGCCGGAGGCGGTGTTCTGGGTCTTCATCTTCCCCATTCTGCTCGCTGGCGGATTGGGTATCGCGTTTCGCAATCGGCCCGCCGAGGCATCGCACATTGCCGTAGCACGAAGCGCGGCGAATAGTCCGGTCGTGGACTCGCTCGAGAAAGCCTCCGGCATCGTCGTGGACGTGCTCGACGACACCGCGGCCGCCAACGCGCTGCGTACCGGCAAGGTGTCGCTCGTTGTCGCGCCGCGCGCAGACGGCTCGGTGGAATACCGGTTCGACGAAGCACGCCCGGAGTCTCGCACCGCACGCATGGTCGTGGATCGCGCGGTTCAACGTGCGGGAGGCCAGCAGGATCCGGTTCCCGTCTCCGACACGAAGGTGAGCGAACGCGGCTCGCGGTACATCGACTTCGTGGTGCCGGGACTTCTTGGCATGAACCTCATGGGCAGCGGTATCTGGGGCATCGGGTTCGCCATCGTCGACGCGCGGAAGAAGAAGCTGCTCAAGCGGCTCATCGCAACGCCGATGTCGCGTGCCGAATATCTCGCGTCGTTCCTGTTCTTCCGGCTCTCGTTGCTGGTGATCGAAGTGGCGACGCTCATCGGCTTCGGGGCGCTCGTGTTCGGCGTGCCGCTTCGCGGATCGCTGGTTCAGCTCGCGATCATCTGCGTGCTTTCGTCGCTAGCGTTTGGCGGTCTGGGATTGCTCATCGCCGCACGTCCGCGCACCATCGAAGGAGCGTCGGGACTCATGAACCTGGTGATGCTCCCCATGTGGGTGTTCTCGGGCGTCTTCTTCTCGTCAGGCAACTTTCCCAAGGCAGCGCAGCCATTCATCCAGGCGCTGCCGCTCACGGCCGTCAACGACGCGCTTCGCGCAAACATGCTGCAGGGCGCGTCGTGGGGCGCAGTGGGCGGTGAGCTCGCGATCATCGTGACGTGGCTCGTGGTCTGCTTCGGTCTGGCGCTGAGGTTGTTCCGGTGGCGGTAGCGGGAACGTCAGCGCGTCGTGGTCCGGTGCTCGCGGCCTTCGCCGCGATTTACCTGATCTGGGGCTCCACGTATCTCGGAATTCGTTTCGCGATCGAGACGATTCCGCCGTTCATTCTGTCGGCGAGTCGGTTCAGTCTTGCCGGGCTCATCATGCTCGTCGCCGCGCGAGTGCGACGCGCGCCCGCTGTCACCCTGCCGCAATTCCGCACGGCCGCAATCGTCGGGTCGTTGCTCATGCTCGGCAACTCGCTCGTGGGGGTGGCCGAACGACGTATTCCGTCGGGCATCGCGGCGCTGCTCGTCGCGATGACGCCGCTTTTCATGGTGCTGCTCGAGTGGGCGCGCCCCGGCGGCCGCCGGCCAACGCTGCTCGTCGGAGTGGGGTTGCTGATCGGCCTCACCGGCGTCGCGACGCTGGTCGGCCCGGCGTCCTTCGGCGGGGGAGCACGCATCGATCTCGTTGGCGCAGGCACCGTGATCCTCGGGTCGCTTGCCTGGTCCGTGGGATCGATCTACTCACGCCACGCGCCCAGGCCGCAATCGGCGGTGATGATGACCGCGATTCAGATGCTCGTTGGCGGCGTGTTCGTGGGCGTGATCGGGATCATGATCGGTGAGCTCTCGACGTTCCACGTCGCGGCCGTGTCCGCGAGATCGTTCGCCGCCTGGGTTTACCTGCTGATCGTCGGGTCGCTGATCGGTTTCACCGCGTTCGTGTTCCTGCTGCGAGTGTCGACGGCCGCTCGGGTCGCGACGTATGCGTACGTGAACCCGGTGGTGGCGGTGATCCTGGGCTGGCTTCTCGCCAACGAGGCGATCAGCGCGCGCATGCTCGTCGCCGCGGCTATCATTGTCGGCGGTGTGGCGTTGATTACCATCGCGGAGGGACGCATGCCGCCGAAGCCCAAGCGTCGCGACGACAGCCTGGCCAAGCAAACCGGCGACTTCACGATCATCGAAAGTGCCTAACGCCTCATGGGCCGGATGACCAACGGCGACACCCCAACGACCCCGACGACACCGACACTTGGCGACCTCGCGCCTGACGAGTTCCGTCGTCAGGCGCGCCGCGTTGTCCAGTGGATCGGCGACTACCTGGAGGATCCCGAGCGATTCCCCGTCGTTCCGCGCGTCGCCCCGGGCGACGTCGCGAAGACGATCCCCGACGAGCCGCCCGTCGAGCCCGAGTCGCTCGACGTCGTGCTCGATGACTTCGAGCGTCTCATCGTGCCCGGCGTCACGCACTGGAATCATCCGGGGTTCTTCGCCTACTTCGCGATCTCGGCGTCGGCACCGGGCATCCTGGCGGAGATGCTGATTTCGGCGCTCAATGTGAACGCGATGTTGTGGAAGACATCGCCGGCCGCGACGGAGCTCGAGCTCAGGACACTCGATTGGCTGCGCCAGCTCCTCGGGTTGAAGGATGGCTGGTTCGGGCTGATCAACGACACCGCATCTATCTCCACGCTGCTCGCGCTCGCGGCCGCGCGCGAGGCGAAGCCAGCGCTGGCCATCCGCGAGAAAGGCATGGCGGGGCGAACCGACCTGCCCAGGCTCCGAGTCTACACGTCGTCCCACGCCCACTCGTCGGTGGACAAAGCGGCGATCACGCTCGGGTTCGGGCACGAGAACGTGGTGCACGTCGATACGGACGCGGACTTCCGGATGCGCGTGGACGCGCTCGATGCGGCGGTGCGCGCGGATCGCGCCGCGGGCTACCTGCCACTCGCGACGGTCGCGACGGTGGGAACGACGAGCACGACCAGCATCGACCCGGTGCCAGCGATCGCCGCGTTATGCGCGCGTGAAGGCATGTGGCTGCACGTCGACGGGTCGTACGGCGGCGTCGCCGCGGTCGTCCCCGAGATGCGCCACGTGCTCACGGGCGTCGAGCTGGCGGATTCGCTCGTGGTGAACCCGCACAAGTGGCTGTTCACGCCCATCGACTTGTCGGCGATGTTCACGCGCCGACCCGATGTGCTCAAGCGCGCGTTCTCGCTCGTGCCGGAGTATCTCGTCACGCGAGAGCAGAGCGAGGTCGTGAACCTGATGGATTACGGGGTTCAGCTGGGCCGGCGGTTCCGCGCACTCAAGCTGTGGATGGTCATTCGTGCGTTCGGTGCGGAAGGGCTGGCCGCTCGTCTCCGTCAGCAGATGGAGATGGCGCGCGACTTCGCGGGCTGGGTCGACGCCGCTGCGGACTGGGAGCGCGTCGCGCCGGTGCCCTTCTCGCTCGTGTGCTTCCGCTACGCGCCTGACGGCACGACCGAGGCGGAGCGCGAGGCACTGAATGCGGCGATCCTCGAGCGCGTGAATGCGACCGGACGTGCCTACCTGTCACACACCAAGCTGAATGGTCGGTACGTGCTGCGGCTGGCGATCGGCAACATGCGCACCGAACCGCGTCACGTCAGCGACGCGTGGCGGCTGCTCAGGGAAGCGGCAGCCGCCACGGCGACGCCAGCCTAACGCGTAATTCCCGCCGGCGACCGTTTAGTTGTTCCGCGCGGTGTGGCGGTCGCGGCGGAAATCCCGGACATCGTAATTGCGGTCGCGGCGATCACCGCGCCGATCGCGAAGGTCCCGGTTCAGGTCTCGCTCGTCCCGGCGTCGCTCGCGGATATCCTGACGGCGCTCGTTGCCCGCGGGGTCATGCCGGATCTCTCGCGTGTCCTGCCGCAGCTCGCGACGATCCTGCCGAATTTCATGGTTGTCGCTGCGAAGCTCGCGCGTGTCATGATGGATCTCACGCTTGTCCGCACGAAGCTCGTGCGCTTCACGATGCGTCACGCGCGGGTGCAGCGGCGGGTGCGAGTTATCGACACTCTGTGCGCGTACGAGCTGCGCACTTCCAACGAGCAGGGCTGCGGCAACGGCAGCCATTCCGAGATTGCGCATGGTATCTCCCAGAGACAGGACCGCGCGCTCGCCGCCATGGCGTGCGCTGCATGTACGACGCTCGCACACTCGCCGACGTTAAGCGCGAGTTCGAGATCATCTCCAGGCGGCAAATTCTTCCGGTCGATCTTTCCGGATGCGAGTTTCACGTTCTCGGATGACGTGACCGCAGTCACGCGCGACCCTAGTCCGTGATGGCCGGGCCGCTGCCTGTCGTCTCCGTCTGATCGATCAGCGGCGGCGGGCGGTGCCGCTGGTACAGGATCACCGCCACGACCACGACGGCCCCGATCAACAGCCCCGTCAACTCATCTTCGTACCGGCGAATGTGCCCGAGCACGAGCAGGGCCGTTTCGCCGAAGAGCCACCCCAGTGTGACGAACACCGCGGACCAGACGAGCGACGCGATCGCGCTGCCGATCAGGAAGATCGGGATGCGCAGCCTGGCTGCTCCACAGGCAATCGGCAGGACGATCCGCGCACCAAACGCGAACCGTACGGCGAACGCACTGCGCCACGGTCTCCGCCTAACGAATACGAGGAGTCGGGTGACGTAGCGACCCATCTTCCGGAAGCGCCGCCGCACCCACTTGCCGCGCCATCGCCCGAGGGCGTACAGGCCGACGCCAGCCACCCAGACGCCAATGGCGCAGGCCAGCACGACGCGCACGAAGCCAAGATGATGCTCGTGCGCCGCGAAGCCCCCGACGAGCGGCGCGGCCTCTTCGGTAATGATTCCGGACGCACCGAGGGTCACGTACGCCCACGCCTCGGCGAGGTGGCTCAGAAGGGTATGCGATCCCATCGGGCTTGGAATCTATCCGGGGACGGGCGGCGGGCGACTGGCGACTGGCGACTGGCGACCGCGCAAACCGGGAACAGGAGCTCCGAGGAGCCTCGGTTCCCGGTTCCCGGTGTCCAGTTCCCGGTTCCCGCTATTCCCGATTCCCTATTCCCGATTCCCCATCAATCGCCCGCCTCCGGCGCCAACCCCGGCACCGGGTACTCGGCCGTCTGCTGCTTGACCCTCACGCCGAACCGACGGGCAAGCCCGGTCCGCCACTCGTCGAGAATCTCGTAGAACGTCGGGATCGCGACCAGTGTGAGCAGCGTCGAGGTGATGACACCGCCGATCACCGAGACGCCTAACGGCGATCGGAATTGCGCGCCCTCGCCGCGGCCGAGCGCAACCGGGAGCATACCCGCGATCAGCGCGACTGTCGTCATGAGAATCGGACGCAGTCGGATCGCGCCGGCCTCGATCAGCGCCTCGCGCAGCGCCATCCCCTGCTTCTCCCGCGCCCACTTCGCGAAGTCGATGAGCAGGATCGCGTTCTTCGCCACGATGCCCATGAGCAGGATCACGCCGATCAGGCTCATGATGTTGATCGTGTTCCGGGTGACCGCGAGCCCGAGCATCACGCCGATCAGCGAGAGTGGCAGGGACAGCATGATCGCGAGCGGGTCGATGAAGGACCCGAACTGCATCACCAGAATGAGGTACATGAGCCCGATCGCGACGCCTAACGCCAGGAATATCTGGCCATAGAGCTCGCCCTGCTGCTGCGCCTCCCCGCCCTTGTCGATGGTGACACCCGGCGGATGAGGAATCGCCTCCATGCGGGCGAGCGCGTCGGTCGTGACTTCACCCATCGACCGCCCCGACGTGTTGAATTCCACCGAGACGACCTTGTCGCGGTTCAGGTGGTTGATGACGGCCGGGCCAACGCCGGTCGTGACCGACGCGACCTGCCCTAACGGGGCAGTCGTCGGCGCACCACCGGGCGTTTGAATCACCAGTGGTAACTGGCGCAGATCGGCCGCGCGGGCTCGCGACTCCGGCGCGAGCCTGACGTAGACGTCGCGCATCTCGCCGCCCGGATCCTGCCAGTCGCCAGCCTTGATGCCGGCGAACGCGGGCCGCAGCGCCTGCGCGACCTGACCCACGGTCACGCCGATGCTCCCCGCGACACCGCGATTGAGATTGACCGTCAACTCGGGCTTCTGACCCTTGGTCGAGAGACCGACGTCCACGGCGCCCGGCACCGATTCGACCGCCTTCAACGCTTTTTCGGCGTACGCCGCGAGCTCGTCGGTGTTGTTGCCGCGCGCCTGGAGCTGCACCTGCTTTCGTCCACCGCCCCAGTCGGTCGCGAACACAGCGATCTTCGCACCACCCACCGTCTTGAGCTCATCGCGAAACTGCGCGGAGATCCCTTCGACACTGATGTCACGATCCGCCTTCGGGATGAGCCTGACATAGATCTTTGCGACGTCCACGGCGCCGGTCTGGCCACCACCGATCGTCGTGTACGCGTAGCGCACTTCCTTGTGCTTCTGGATCTGGCGCGTGACCTCGTCGGCCTTGATGCGCGTGTACTCGATGTTCGATCCCGGCGGCGACTCGATCGTCACATTCAACTCGGCCTGGTCATCCTCCGGGAAGAAACCAAAGCCGACGAGCGCGTTGTTGCCGATCTTGATCGCAGGCATCGCGAGCGCGAACACGAACGTCCCTGCGGCAATCGCCGAGATCGTCCAGCGGTGGTCGAGCGCCCACGCGATCACGTGCTTGTAATTCTGTGCCTGACGGTTGAACCAGTGATTGAACTTGTCGAGCTGCCGCGTGATCCATGCCTTCTGGTGATGCTCGAGATGGGGGTCCGCCCAGTACGCCGAGAGCATCGGGTCGAGGGAGAAGGACACGAACAGCGAGACGAGCACCGAGCACGCCATCGTCAGGGCGAACGGCTTGAACCACTGCCCGCCAACCCCCGGCATGAACGCAATCGGTACGAACACGGCGATGATCGAGAACGTGGTCGCGGCGACGGCGAGGCCGATCTCGTCCGTGCCGTCTCGCGCCGCCGTATAGTGGTCTTTCCCCATCTCCACGTGCCTAACGATGTTCTCTCGGACGACGATCGCGTCGTCGATCAGAATACCGATCGCGAGCGAGAGGCCTAACAGGCTCATCGTGTTCAGCGTGAAGCCGAACGACCAGACAGCGACGAAGCTCGCCAGCACCGACACCGGGAGCGCGAGCCCCGTGATGACCGTCGAGCGCCAGGAGTTGAGGAACAGGAACACCACGAACACCGTGAGGAGCGCGCCGAGCAGCAGCGATTCCTCGACGTTCGCCACCGAGTGTCGAACCCGCTCGCCGCGGTTCTTCACCACGTCGATCGTCGTGCCCGCGGGCAGCTTGCTCTTCATCGTCTGGAGACGCGCGATCACCTGGTCGGCGACCTGCGTGGTGCTGTAGCCCTTCGACTTCTTGATGTCGATGCCGACCGACTGGCGGTTGATGCCTGCCTGGCCCGCAGTGCCAGCTGCGCTGTACAACGCCAGCGATCGGGCCTCCTCGGTGCCATCGAGGATGTCGGCAACCTGACCGAGCCGGATCACCTGTCCATTCCGCTCGGCGATGATGATCTGGGCGAACTCCTCCGGACGGTCGAGACGTCCGCGGAGCCGGATCGACCGTTCATCCAGGTCGCCAGTCACACGGCCAACGGGCGCGGCGAGGTTCTGAAGCTCGAGCGCCTGTACCACCTGCGCGACACCGACTCCCGCCGCCTGCAAGGCTGCCGGTTTGATCTGCACCGTGAGCTCGCGCTCGACCTTGCCGGGCACCTCGACTTCGGCGACGCCCGGGATCGAGCGGAATTCGCGCGTTAGGCCGGGATCGGCCAGGCGCGTCAGCTCGCCGGGCGTGAGCGTGTTGGACGAGAGCGCGAGCGACACGATCGGCAGATCGGTGTCGTTGAACTTCTTGATGATCGGCTCCTTCATCTCGGCCGGCAGATCCGACCGGATGCCGGAGATGGCGTCCCGGATGTCCTGCGTCGCCTCCTGGAGCGGCTTCTCGAAGAGGAACTCGATGACGATGGTCGCGAAGCCATCCTCGGCGCTGCCGTTGATGGTCTTCACGCCGCTGATCGACGAGATGGCTTCCTCGACCGGGTCGAGGATTTCCTTTTCCACGCCGTCGGGCGACGCGCCGGGGTACGGAATGCCGACCGTCACGATTGGTGGAGCGACGTCGGGAAATTCGTCAGTCTGGAGCTTCCCCAGCGAGATCAGCCCGAAGACGACGAGCGCCAACATCGACACGACGGTGACGATGGGCCGCTTGATGGCGAAATCAGAGATAAACATGGTGTTCTCTCGTTAGGTAGTCGTCCTGAGCCCGTGTCATCCCGAGCGGAGCGAGGGATCCTCATCGTCCCGAAAGAGGGGGCTCTCTAGCGGGAGGATGAAGATCCTTCGGCTGACGCCTCAGGATGACAAAGTGGCTCGGAATGACAACGTTGCTTCCCGTCCGTGACCGTCAACTCTTCGCCACCGGCGTGTCCGCCGGCGTGCTCACGCGAACCGGTGTCCCCGGCGAGATGCCACGGGCTGCTCCGACGAGCAGCGTGTCACCCTTCGTGAGGCCGCTCTTGATCTCGACGCGCTCCGACTCCTCGTCCCTCAACCCGAGCTCGACTTCCACTCGTTCCACCTTGCCATCCTTCAGCCGGATCACGAACGGCTTGATGCCCGTGACGTCGACCGCGCTCGTGGGCGCGACGAGCACGTTCCGTCGTTCGCTGGCAACGCGGCCCTCGGCGAACAGACCGCCGACGAGATTGTTGCCGGTGTTAGGCAGCGACACGGCGACGCGCACCTGGCCGGTCGTCGGATCGGCGATAGGGTTGACGCGCGTGATCTTGCCCTCGAACGTGCGATCGGGATAGCCGCTGACGCTGAACGACACCGGCGCTCCCACCTTGATCGCGGAGAGCTGACTGGCCGGCACCGACGCGTCGAGCCGCATGCTCGTGGGGTCCACGATTCGGAACAGCTCTCCGCCCGGCTGGACGACGTCGCCGCCGTTCGCCTGTCGCTTCGACACAATCCCGGTGAATGGCGCGCGGATCTGCGCGTCGGCGAGCTGCTTCTCCTGCAGCGTGAGACGCGCCCTGGCGTCGGCAAGCTGGGACTGCGCGGCGATGTTCTGCGTCCGCGCGGTCTCGAGATCGCGGTCGGCAATGGCGCCAGCGGTGGCGAGACGCTCGCTGCGCTCGAGGTTGCGCTGAGCAACCTCCGCGGCGCTCTGTGCGGACGTCACCGCCGAGCGAGCAGAGAGATACTGATCGCGAATCGTGCGGTCGTCGATGCGCGCGAGCAGCGTGCCCGTGCTGACGCGAGTTCCCTCGTCGACGAACGTCTGCAGGATGGTGCCGCCGATCTGCGCGCGCACCGTGGCTTCCTGCGCCGCCTGAAGGTTGCCCGAGATCGCCGGGCCGCTCGCGAGCTCGGCCTGCGTGACGACGACGACGTTCTCCGTTCCGACGGTTGTGGGCGCGGGAGCGGATTCGGCCTTCGCGTCTCCGGCTTCTCCGCGCTTGCACCCTGCGAACGTCCCGGCGGTAGCGGCGATCGCCAGAGCGACGACGCCAGCCCGCATACGGTGACGATTGATTCCTGGTTGCATTGGAGTGGTGCTCCCTTACTGTGGCTGTCCTGTTCCGGAAACGCTGGCGGCCGAACCCGCCCGCGGAAGCTGCTGCGGTTGTTGTTGTTGTATCGTGCCGGAGCCACCCGTGTTCGTGGACGGCAACGTGGTGCGGCCGCCGACTGTCGAGCCGACGCCGGCAGCGTTCCCGGCGCCAAGCGGCAGATCCTTCAGCAGCGTTAGGCGGAGCCGAGCGACCTGGAAGTCGCGGGCGGCCTGGGCTCGATTCGCGCGAGCCTGCTGGAGCAGGAGCCGCGATTCGGTGAGCTCGAGCTGCGTCGACAGCCCTTCCTTGAAGCGCACCTCGGCGATGTTGTACGCGCGCGTTGCCTGATCCGCGGTGCCGCCGCTCGCAGCGAGCGTCGCGACGGCCTGCTGCAGCTCGGCCACGGCCTGACGCGCATCCAGCGATGCCAACTCCTTCGTCTGCTGGAGACGCGCCTTCGCTTCGGCGACATTCGCCTGCGCCACGACGTTGTCACCGCGAATGCGCCCACCGGTGAACAACGGCATCGATGCGCCGACGCTCACCGTCCAGTTGTTCACGAACTGGTTCCAGCTCGGCACAACTGCCGTCGGGAACGCGAGGCGTCCGTACGACGACGACAGCGTGAGACTCGGCAGATATTCGGACTTCGCTATCCGGCGCTGCGCTCGCTGCGCGTTCAGCGCTTCATCCAGCTGGCGGACACTGGAGCGCTCGTCGGTCGTCGTGTCGGACAGCCGCACGATCGAGTCGCTCACCGCGAACACCATCGCGGTCAGCGCCGCCCTGTCATTCGAGGCAGCAGTCACACGGGCGTTCGCCGCCGCCTCGACGTCCACGATTCCATCCGTCAGCGCGAGCGAGTCGGTGTAGGGCAAGTTGAGCAGCTGCTTGAGCCGCAGGTACGCGAGGTTGCGCGACGTCTTTGCCTGAAGCAGCGGTGGGATCTGATTGTCGCGCGTGACTCGCGCTCGCAGCAGGTCGAACTCCGACTGATTGCCGACCTGTCGGGCGAGCGTGGTCTGACGCAGCGCCTCTTCGGTCTGGGTGAGCGACGAGTCCGCAATGTCGACAAGCCGATCGGCGAGCGCCGCGTCGTAATACGCCGACGCAACGTCGAGCTGGAGTTGCGCGCGCTGTGCCGTGACTTCGACGTCCGCGGAACGACGTCCCGCGGTTGCCGCAGCGTACTGCGCCGTGGTGCGTCCGCCGGTAAAGAGATTGTAGGACCCGCTCAAGCCGAGCTGATACTGATTCGGCGAGCCGAAGCCGACCTTCGTGAAGTCGATGCCGAGGCCGCCGCCGCTCGAGCATTGCGCGAAGGTCTCGAGACCGGCGACACGCTGTGCGTCCGTTGCGCCTGACCCGGCGAGATACCTCGTGCACGGTGTGAAGTACGTGGTCGTGTCGCGCGCGGGCACGGGCGGCACGTCAGGGCCGGGCTGCGGCTGCGGCGTATTGCGCAAGACGTCGAACTGACTCTGAAGCGTGCGTGTGTATTGCAGCGAACCGCTGAGCTGCGGCAGGTATGCACTCTTCGCCTGCATAACCTGGCCACGCGCGCGATCGACACCCGCGCGCGCGATCTGAAGGTTCTCGCTCTGGCGCTCGGCGATCTTCATCGCCTCGTCAAGCGAGAGCGGACGCGGCGCTCCCGCCGTGGCGGATGTGTCTCTCACGGGGCGCGCTGGCGGCGGCGACTGTTGCGCCACCAATGCGCTCGTCGCGGGCGGCGAAGCGAGGACAGCGGTCGCGACGAGCGCGACACGACGTAGAAAGCGGAAATGCATTGACGTATCCGAACTGAGGAGGGGAATCAGCGGCGGGCAGCGGTGCCGCGGGCGCGCGGTCGTGCATGCGCGCCACGTGCCGGACTTCGGCGTCGTGGCGCATCGCACCCGATCGCGCGAAGAAAATTCCTCGAGTAGAGGGCCGCAGCGTCGGTCTCGGGCTGCGGGTAGAGCATGGGCATCATCTCGCGTCCCATCGCATCGGCGAAGAGCACGCTGATGAGCATCGCTGCCGCGGTGCGGATCTCGTTTTCCGAGATGCCGTCGCCGCCTCGAGGGAGTCGCGCAACGTAATCGAGCAGCTCGCGAAACGCGTACTGCGTGCCTTCGGCCATGCAGGGCGCCATCTCGGGATGTTCCTCGATTTCGCCCATGGCCTTGCGGATCATGGAGCGGGCGCCGCGGAGGTGAGTGAGTTGTGCGTCGCACCATGCGGAGAGCTCGTGCTCGGGGTCGACGGGCTCGTCAGGCAGCCCGCCGGGTTCGGTCGCACGCGGGGCGTGCTCGCGAATCGCCTCGGCGATGAGCGCCGACTTGGAACCGAAGAGACGGAACAGGGTCACTTCGTTGACCCCGGCCTCATCGGCAATGCGACGGGTGGTAGCGCCACGGAATCCGGACTCGCCGTAGATCCGCGCAGCGGCAGCGAGGAGCTTCTGTCTGCTGGCCATAAGGACGCGCAATCTAGACGGGCAGGGTAGTGAATGCAAGTAACTACTTACATACGGGTCGGCCGCGAAGCGGCCGAAAGCGGGGAGACGGAAGATGGGATACAGCGGCTCGTTGCTGGCTGCTCGTGCTCGCTACTGGCTGACGCTGGCTGCCGCGGTCGCCATTCCTCCGTCGCCCATCGTCCGTCCCCGTCCCGGCCTTTCCGTTTCAAAGCCATCGACGCATACTGCCAGCGCCGTAGACGGAGTCTGGGATGAGCGTTCTGACCGAGCGGTTTCAGAAGCTGCTCAATGATCGCTACCTGCTCGAGCGCGAGCTCGGCCGCGGTGGCATGGCCGTCGTGTTCCTCGCGCGCGACGTCCGCCACGATAGACCGGTCGCCATCAAGGTCTTTCGTTCGGACGTCGGCGATGCATCAGGGGCAGAGCGATTCCAGCGCGAGATCCGACTCCTCGCGCGGCTCCAGCACCCGCACATCCTTCCGCTCTACGACTCCGGCACGAGCGGCGAGACGAGCTACTTCGTCAGCGCCTTCGTCGAGGGCGAGACACTGCGCGCACGGCTCAAGCGCGAGCATCAATTGCCGATCGACGAGGCGGTCCGCATCGCGGTCGAGGTCGCAGACGCGCTCGATTTCGCCCACACGCGCGAAGTCATTCATCGCGACATCAAGCCCGAGAACATCCTCCTGCACGACGGACACGCGATCGTCGCCGACTTCGGGATCGCGCGCGCGATGCGACGGAGCGGCAGCGAGTGGACCACCGCTGCCGGGATGTCCGTCGGAAGTCCCGCGTACATGAGCCCCGAGCAGGCGAGCGGCGACCGCGAGATCGATGGGCGAGCCGATATCTATAGTCTCGCCTGCGTGCTGTTCGAGGCCCTCGCCGCCGAACCGCCGTTCACGGCGCGCGCGGCGCACATGATCATCGCCGCCAAGCTCTCTGGAATTGCACCGCGGTCCGTGCGCGACCTTCGACGGGACGTTCCCGCCCCGCTCGACGCCGCCGTCGCGAAAGCGCTCGCCCGGAACCCCCAGGACCGGTTCGCGAGCGCCCGTGCGTTCGCCGCGGCGCTCGCGCGATCGATCCAGTCATCGGTCGCGACCTGAGGGCTGCAACGATCGGATTCGTGATGCGGCTCACTCGACGTGACGCATCACGCGTCGCCTGTCGCAACGCCTCGACATCCCGGAGTCGCGTGTAGTCATCGAGCCACATCACGCCCGGTCGGATCGTGGCGCGCCTCGCCCTTCAACCCGTTCGCTCGTATAGCGTTGGATCACGTGGCATGGCTGGCACCGGTCCTGCCTTCTGTCACGGCGCAGACACGAACTCTCACAGCCGAGACCTCCGAACAAACATGCGACGCACGAGGCACGGGTTCACCTTTATCGAGCTGCTCACCGTCATGGTGGTCATGGGAGTGCTGGCCGGCATCGGCGTTCCCCGGATCCGCAACATGAAGGAGCGGTCGTATCAGGCGGCGCTGCGCAGCGACCTTGGGACGCTGCGAACGGCAGAAGAGGCCTATTACGCTGAGAATTTGCGGTATACAACTGACCTGACGGCCTTGGACTTCCGGCCCTCGTCGGACGTGCAGATCATCCTCGCCTCCACTGATCCGCTGAAGGGATGGAGTGCGCTTGCGCGTCACGCCTGGCTTCCGACGCCGTGCACGACGGCTTCGGGAGGGGACGCGGTCGACGTGGAATCGGGGGCGATCAACTGCGCGAACCTGGCCGTGCCGGCGGGCGGAGCACAGGGCGGTCGGTAATCCGAATGGAGGGAACTGGATCGGAACACGCCTGAGGGGGCTAACGACGATCCAGACATGCCGTGGAGCACTCGCTTCACGGCATGTTTCCGTTTGGGGGAAATTGGGGTCGCCGGGACCCGCAGCCTGACAGCCGGGTACCAACGCGCGGACCGACTCGGGACTGGCCATGCCTCAGATGAGCGCCGGCACTGCCGGCACACAGGAGCGCCGAAGCCGCTCGGCCGCTTGACCGCGCTCGCGACTCGGCACCTAACGCGGGGAGCAAACGCGCCCGGTCCGCGGCGACGAGTGCCGGCGCTGAATGCGCTGAGCATGGGACGAGACCGGCTCGCCTTTCTCACAGCGCTCACGGCGTACGGGGACATCGCGCGCGTCCCGTTAGGCCCGGAGACGCTGTACCTGTTCAACCATCCGGACCTGGTGCGGGACGTGCTCGTCACGAACCACCGCAACTTCCACAAGGGTCGGGGCCTCGAGCGCGCGAAGAAATTGCTCGGCACAGGTCTGCTCACGAGTGAGG
>Ga0310811_10006097_pt1 | contig 15360 bp, 11 predicted proteins | sample YCmetagenome_FD_207642 | JGI IMG/M metagenome (GOLD analysis project Ga0310811, IMG submission 207642) | Soil microbial communities from experimental microcosm in Duke University, North Carolina, United States - YC | ecosystem: Engineered > Artificial ecosystem > Soil microcosm > Unclassified ...
GGGAACTACGATGTTATCGCGCTTCGAAATTCGTACCATGGCGGCAACGCAGCCGGGATGGGGCTCACCGCCCATCGCACCTGGAAGTTCAATGTCCCCCACAGTTTTGGCGTCCACCACGCAATCGCGCCCGATCCATATCGCGGAGCATGGGGACGCGAGGATCCACAGGCCGGATCTCGTTACGCCGCTGACGTCAGCAGTTTGATTGACCACACAACGTCGGGGCAGGTCGCAGCTTTTATCGCCGAATCAATCCAGGGAGTCGGCGGATGTGTGGTGTTTCCCGAAAATTATCTTAAAGACGCCTACCAATATGTGCGCGCGGCTGGTGGTCTGTGTATTGCCGACGAAGTGCAGACGGGATTCGGGCGCACCGGCACGCATTACTGGGGGTTTGAAACTCAAAATGTGGTGCCGGACATCGTGACAATGGCCAAGGGAATCGGAAACGGCGCTCCGCTCGGTGCGATCGTTACCACACCCAAGATCGCAGCCACGTTAGCCCAGCGGCTGCATTTCAACACGTTCGGTGGCAATCCCGTCGTGTGCGCCCAAGGGGCGGCTGTTCTTGACGTGATCGATCGTGAGAAGTTGCAAGCGAACGCACTGAAAATCGGGAATCGCATCCTTGCCGGTTTCGAGGATTTGAAAGCAAAGCACAATGTTATCGGTGACGTGCGCGGCAAAGGCTTGCTGCTGGGAATCGAGCTCGTGAAAGATCGCGCTACGAAAAAACCAGCAACCGATGAATGCGCGCAGGTGTTAGAAAACTGTCGGGATATGGGATTATTGCTTGGCAAAGGCGGTTTGCACAGTCAGACAATTCGATTTTCGCCGCCGATGTGCCTGAGCGAACCAGACGCCGACTTTCTGCTGGACGTACTCGATCGAGCGTTTAGCGCCCTTTAAATGAATCAGTTGGCACTTCGCGGGTCAAAAACTCAGCATCAGCACACGCACCGCCGAAGGTTGAACCGATTCATGCCGCAGAGGTGGGAATTGGCAGAAGGCGAACACGGTTGTTTCCCGGGACAGTCAAGCTTTCCTCGCGGCTGTTAATAGAGGATAATTTCGAATGCATTCACCTCGGACGACCGAACGAGCCGGGGCTGTTGATCCACCACTGCGAACCCGACCTTCGCCTATAACGTCCTCCGCTGCGCTGAGTGGAATCTGGGCGCTCTTGCTTATCGTTTCTGTCGTTGCTGCACTCTATTTCGGCCGGTCTGTGTTGGTGCCAATAGCTCTGGCCACGCTGATCACGTTTTTACTCTCGAGGTTAGTTACGCGCCTCGAGCGTTGGATCGGGCGTATCGCGGCGGTGTTAGTGACCGTGATCGCGGTGTTCACAATTTTCGCCGCCGCGAGTTGGGTCATCGGCCGTCAGGTTATCGATTTGGCTGACAAGCTACCGGACTACCAAACCAACATTGTGGCGAAAATCCGGTCACTGAGACTTCCTGCCGGTGGCCCGCTGGCCCGGTTTTCATCCAGCGTCCACGCTTTGCAAAAGGAAGTTGTTGCGCCAAGCACCGCTTCGGAGACGGATCGAGACCGTGCGCATCCTTTAACCAGAACGGCCGCGCCTGTGTCGAGTCCTATCCCAGTGAAGGTGATCGAAGGACGGAACGCGATTCCGCAATTAATGCAGGAGACGCTCGGCGCGATTCTGAGTCCGCTTGGTACCGCTGCGTTGGTACTGTTGCTCGTCATTTTTATGTTACTAAAGCGGGACGATCTTCGCGGCAGACTGATTCGGCTCATCGGGCAGGGCAGAATCAGCACAACTACGCGCGCGATGGAAGACGCTGGGCGTCGTGTATCGCGTTATCTTTCCACACAATTCCTCGTTAACACTTGTTACGGCATCTGTGTTGCTGTTGGGCTGCAACTTATCGGAGTTCCAAATGCCGCGTTGTGGGGACTGTTATCTGGAGTGCTGAGATTCGTGCCTTACGTTGGTCCATGGGCGGGCGCGCTTTTGCCGGTTTTGCTGTCATTTGCGATTTCGACCAGTTGGTTCACACCGCTGATTACGATCGGTCTATTTGTCGTACTTGAGGCGATCGTATCAAATTTTGTGGAGCCGTGGCTTTATGGAGCTAACACAGGCGTTTCTCCCATTGCTTTAATCATCTCGGCGGTGTTCTGGACATGGCTTTGGGGCCCTGTCGGTCTCGTGCTTTCGACACCTTTGACTGTTTGTCTGGCGGTGATGGGTCGACACGTTCCGCGGCTGGAGTTCCTCGGGATTTTATTGAGCGAGGATCAAGCGTTGGCCCCTCATGAGGAGTTTTACCATAGGCTTCTATCGTTTTCGATGGACAGCGCAGAAGACTTTGCCACCAAATATGTGGAGACCGAGTCACTCACTGCGCTCTACGACAATGTGTTGATTCCGGCCATTGGAGCAGTCGAAATCGATGCGCACGGAGGTTCGATCACCGCGGAACAACGGACCTCCGCATTGCAACGAGTTCATGAAATCATAGACGATTTCAGCGGCTCGGAGGCTTTATCAAACGATGCACAAGTACAAAAAATTGAGCTCGGTAAAGCCGCGTCTGCCAGTGGCAGCCGTGTTGTTTGTCTCCCCGCCAGCGCGTATTGCGACGAACTAGCGGGTGAAATGCTGGCCCAACTACTTCGAAACCAAGGATTCCATGCTGAAAACGTTCCGGCGCGCCTTAAACATGAGGAGTTGATTGACCGGGCAGTTGAACTTCAACCCGAATGTATTTGCATTTCTGTGGTGCCGCCGACAAGCATAGCCCAAGCTCGCCATCTCGCTTCAGCAAGTCGGGACCGGCTTAAACATGTAACCATCCTGGTTGGCGTATGGAGTGTCAGATTCGATGCAGAGAAACTCAGAAAACGTTTGCGTGGGGCGTATGTAACTGACGTAGCAATTTCCCTCGATAACGCGGTACAACGAATTTACAAAATGACTGCGGCAATCACAGATGCAATGTTGCCCGCGCCGACGCCGCCTAACGAGGAAAAGCGTCTGGCGGAACTCGACGGTTTAAATCTTCTGGACAGCCCCAAAGAAGCAGAGTTCGATCGAGTTACAGAGCGCCTAACAAAACTTTTCAACGTGCCGATAGCTCTTATAAGCCTTATCGATAAGGATCGAGAGTGGTTCAAATCTCAGACCGGATTGCCGTCCGCTCTTGCCGAGGCTGGGTTCACTGCGCGCGACGTTTCCCTGTGCGGTCACGTTATCGCACGAGATGAGGTATTGATCGTGCGCGATTTGGCGCGAGATCCCCGTTTCGCAAATAATCCACTTGTGAAGGAAAACCGGTTGCGGTTTTACGCTGGGGTGCCCTTACGAGGCCCAAATGGTTTTCCGATCGGATCGCTTTGTATTCTCGGCACCGAGCCACGCGAACTGACAAAGCAGGAACAGGAGCTACTTAAGATGATTGCCGGAGATGTAATGGAACAAATAAAGCGCCGCCCTGTTGCCGAAGCGCGAAAGAATGCCGTGGCTGAGAAAACATAGACGCTGATGTCACTGTTTGTCTAAAGAGAGGGCGAGAGATGGCGCGCTAGAGCGGTACGGCAACACGGCATTTCTTTGAATCGGCTGCGCTGGTGCGAAGTCTTCATAGTGCGGCCGAATGACCAGAACAGAAATCTTCCCACAGCACAGAGGCCGTTTCGTGTGTCCGTCTTCGCCGGCTCAGATCGCCGTCAATATAATTGTCCGGGCGTAGATTCTAAATCGCGGACGCTGATGCTCCGAATGGCGGACCGTCTTCCGCAACAATGGGAAATTGATTCGCGGTTTTGGCTACAAGCCATCCGGCCACTTGCTTCGCGATGTGAGGCTCGCGTGGCGGGACATTCGTATGCGGTTCGGAAGTCCGCGGGTCCGTTCTTCCCCGCGAAACACAACGATTGGGTTTGAATCGTGACGTGACGAAAGACCCGAAGATGAGCGAGGGCGAAAAAACTGCGCCAGCATGTTAACAAAGGTCGCAAGTGTAGCACTTCAGATAATTGAAGAGGACTGACTGTGCGCAGGCGCCGGCGTGTGGTTAGAAATCAAAATTCCTATCGAACTCTGCGTGCTCAAGCCAGGCTGACCGTGAGCCGCCGGTGAGGATTGGAAATTCATCCAATGCCCCGTAGTGAGTCCTGGAAAATATCGGTTTGTATTCGTGTCTAAGGTGATACTCTAAACCGCGAAACGCGAAGTAAGCCTTCGGGGCTTCATGCAGCGTTTGAATGGGAACCGAAAGAAAGTAATGGGGAAACGCTGCTCGCTTGGTCTTTTATTTCTCGCTGTCTTCATTGTATTTGATCCGGCCTTCGGTCAAACCGAAGCGGTCAGTGAAAAGGGCAATCCTCGCATCAGAAAATCTTCAGCCTCTCGGCCTGCGCGGGCGTTTTCCTGGAAAACAAACATCGTAACAACAGTCTTTTGGATCGGAGAACGGCCGGGTGGCAATAATCTCACGCCGAATCGCACAAGTGCCTGGGACAAACAATGGACCAAAAACTACGGTGGTTTTGACGATCCAGATCCCGCCCATCGACGTAATTATCTCCCGATAAAATTCATACCGCAGCAGAACCCGTTTTACTGCGCACTCCCGTATAACGACAAAGCACACACTGGCCATAGGCCGGAGGCGCCTCGTGTTGTTCCGTGGTTTCAAGAAGCCTATCAGGGTCCGGCCGTTTCCACCTGCAAGGACCGATGGGTCGCTATCCGCAAAGGCAATCGAATCGCTTACGCGCAGTGGGAGGACGCAGGGCCATTCCGAACCGACCATTGGCAATACGTCTTTGGCAATGAACGTCCGAAACCCAATCTCAATCAGGGCGCCGGCCTCGATGTCTCACCTGCTGTGCGAGATTATCTCGGGCTGCAAGAAACAGATGTCACCGACTGGCGATTTGTGGATTTCAACGAGGTGCCACGGGGGCCGTGGGCCAGCTTGGGAGAAAACAACACGTTTGTTATCAACAGTCGCGGAAAACCTGTGAAAGTTACTGAGCGGTTAAAACCAAACGAAGTCGGTGTGATTAGTCGGTAATCATCGGGCAGGGACTGTATGAATCGGCTTTCAGAATTTTCCGTCCTCTGCGCGATTCTCATGGTTGTGAGCGGCTGTAGCACTGTGAACGACATGGTGACGTCGAACATACCGGAAGGTCATTCGGGCCGTGCGTCCATTGTCGTGAGCTTACGGGCACAGGAGGCATATCTATATCGGGAGGGGCATAGAACCGCGGCGTCGCGGATATCCAGTGGTCGCGAAGGGTACCGCACTCCCGTTGGCCGCTTTCAAGTCATACGCAAGGACGAAAATCATCGGTCTAGCGTTTATGGTGACTACGTTGATGGCTCAGGTCACGTCGTGAAGGCCAATGTCGATAGCAGGCGTGACCGCAAACCACCGCATTCGCACTTCGTAGGCGCTTCGATGCCCTACTTTCTCGAGTTCTCGCCCGGATACGGATTGCACCAGGGGTACCTGCCGGGCGTTCCTGCATCACACGGATGTATCAGGATGCCTTATTGGAAAGCGCGCCAGTTCTATAACGCCGCCCACCTGGGCACAGTGGTGGTGGTAAAAACTTAGCCAACGTCCGCGTTGGGTTAACGCCAATTCATCGCGGTAGGTGCACGACTGAAGTGCAGCGACCAGGCTGCACTACAACACTTCTGAGCCGAATTCACCGTCGCTGACGCGAGTGCGGATTTTCATGTTTGGCCTAACTACTGTCGTTGTGTGTATGATTTCGCCGCGATCGTTCATCGTGATGCTGTAACCCCGGCGTATTGTCGCGTCCGGTCCTAGCACACGCAGAATTCCTTCAATGCTACCGAAACGGTGTTTTGCCTTTTCAATCAAGCGACCGGGGCAGGCGACTAATCGTCGATGCAAATCGGCAAAACGGTTGCGGCGCATCATCAGTTCGCGCACGGGACTGCGCGCTTGCATCACACGAAGAGCATGATCCAAAGCGCGTTCGTAGCCCTCAATTTTGTGGGCGAGACAACGCTGCAAGGTGTCCCGACCGTGATCGAGTCGTTGTTGCGCGTCGCGTACCCGGTTCAGCAACTGGCGGCCGAGCGCGCGCGCGCAACGTTCAATCTGCCTCTGTAGATCGATGACATCAGGGACAATCAGTTCGGCGGCGGCGCTTGGCGTAGGCGCGCGCAGATCTGCTACAAAATCGCAAATGGTAAAATCGATTTCGTGGCCGACTGCCGAGACGATTGGCACGGCCGAATAGAATATTGCGCGCGCCACGATCTCTTCGTTGAACTCCCACAAATCTTCAATGCTGCCGCCGCCGCGTGTGAGCACGATCAGATCGACCGGCGCAAATACCTCGTTAGGCATGGCGAGCTCCCGAATGGCCACCGCAATTTCCTGCGCTGCGCCTATTCCTTGCACCCGCACCGGGTTGATCAGAATCTGCAACCACGGTGCGCGACGACGGAGCACGTTAAGCATGTCGCGAATAGCTGCGCCGGTTGCTGAAGTGACAATTCCGATCCGGCGCGGAAATTTCGGCAATGGCCGTTTTCGTTCCGGAGCAAATAATCCTTCTGCCTCAAGTTTCCGCTTCAGCGCTTCAAACTTTGCCTGGAGCATGCCGACTCCGCGCGGCTGAATGATTTGGACATTTAGCTGATATTGTCCGCGCGCTTCGAACACGGTGACCGTGCCGAAGACTTGCACCTGCGCGCCATCGGCCAGCGGCTGTCGGGGCGGCAGCATGGTGTCACGCCAGATCACGCAGGAGATCTGTGCGCGTTGATCTTTGAGGGTGAAATACTGATGACCGCTCGGGTGCAGTTTGTAGTTTGACATCTCTCCTTGTACCCAAACCGCGCCAAACTTTGTCTCAAGCGTGCCGCGGATATTTCGCGTCAGCTCCGAGACAGTAAGAACTTTTGCAGTCTGCTGGAAGAAATCTGCTGTCAATTGCATGGGAAGACAGATGAAGCGTTGAAGCGTTAAAGGGCAGCCGTAATCAAAGCACGATTGTCATTCTGAGCGAAGCGAAGAATCTCTGCGAAACGCGTGCATGCCAGCGCGCGATGATTCTTGACTCTCTGACGTGGCCGCGAAGAGGATGGGCGCCAATGAAAATTCGGCTCATCCTTCGTGTCATTGTTTGTGGACTGCTTTTGTTGGCAATCACTCTTGCAGGAGAAGTTCGAGCGGCAACCCCGCAAACGGTGAAAATCGGCGTGCTAGCCACGTTAACGGGATCGGGATTCTCGCTGGGGACGAACACCGTTGCCGCATTGCGAATTGCTGCAGCGGACATTCAGAACATCCATCCTCAATATAACCCGGTCCGATACCGATTCCTTGTTCGCGACACCCAGCATGATCCATCGCGTGCGCTCATTGCTATTCAGGACCTGCACGCACGCGGCGTCAAGATCGTCATCGGGCCGCAGACCAGTTCCGAAGTAGCGATGATCAAACCGTTCGCGGACGCGCACGGCATTCTCGTTATCAGCCAGGGTAGCACAGCATCCTCGCTCGCTATCCCGGGCGACAATATCCTTCGATTTTGCCCTAACGACAGGCGCGAGGCCGAGGCGCTGGTGGCGTTGTTACAGCACGATGGCGTTCGCGCCATTGTTCCGCTTTGGAGAAACGACGCAGGCAACAACGGTCTGCACGATTCCGTTCAGATAAGATTCCGGGCTTTGGGGGGCAGGGTAACTGCCGGCTTTCGCTACGAGCCCACCACCGCGAACTTTTCCGCGGCAACAAACGCTGTTGCGTCACAGATTGGGAACTTGATTCACAGCGGCATCAGTCCATCCGCGATTGCTGTTTATCTGGCTGCGTTCGATGAGGCCGTTGATATATTTCATTCAGCACAAGACAACCCTACACTCGCCAACACAACCTGGTACGGCAGCGACGGTGTCGCTCTTTCCGCGGCATTGACCGGCGATTCCAGTGCGGCCGGTTTTGCGGCAAGTGTTGGTTATCCCAACCCGATTTTCGGATTGCCCGATACCCTTCGCAATCGTTGGCAACCGATTGCGGATCAGATCGAGGCGCGCACGGGCATCACTCCGGATGCGTTTGCGTTGTCCGCTTACGATGCACTCTTCGTGGTGAACCTGGCATTACAGCATCCAAAGCCGCTAAAGAACTTCGACAGATTCAAAGCGACCTTCATCGACGAAGCCAGTCATTATCGAGCCATAACTGGACCGACAACTCTCGACGCTGCCGGCGACCGGCTGAATGGCGATTTCGATTTTTGGGCGGTGCGACTGCGCAATGGTAACTACACCTGGGTGCGAATCGGAACTTACAACAACGGTATCCTCACGGTGTTCTGAGCCAAGGGCGCTGAAAAGGTAGCTGGTTCACCCGAACCTCGGGGGCATTAAGGTCATTCGCCTCTACCAAACAGTTCTGTTTGCGCGCCTGCCGGCATCTTCATTCCGAGCTTGCGATACGCGTTTGCGGTGGCAACCCGCCCTTGCGGTGTGCGTTTGATGTAGCCTTCCATTATCAGATAGGGCTCGTTGACTTCCTCGATTGTGCCCGCTTCTTCGCCCACTGCCACTGCGAGTGAGGTCAGTCCAACAGGCCCACCGTTGAATTTATGAATCAAGGTTTCGATGATACGTTTGTCCCATTGATCGAATCCGTCGCGATCGATCTCGAGCATCGCGAGCGCGCGATCTGCGAGTTCGGCAGTGATTTTCCCTTCGGCTTTGACCTGCACGTAATCGCGCGCCCAACGCAGCAGATTGTTCGCCGTGCGCGGCGTCCCTCGCGAACGCGCCGCGATCTCGGCCGCGCCCGCGGAATCGATCTCGACGCCTAACAAGTGGGCGCTGCGCACAATGATCTTCTGCATTTCGTCGGCATTATAGTAATCGAGCCGCGCGGTCATTCCGAAACGCGAACGGAGCGGAGCGCTGACCATTCCGGCGCGCGTTGTTGCGCCAACCAGGGTGAACTTTGGCAAATTGAGACGCAGACTGCGCGCCTGCGGTCCTTGATCAATGATGATGTCGAGACGGTAATCCTCCATTGCTGGGTACAGATATTCTTCGATAGCCGGCTGAAGCCGGTGAATCTCGTCTATGAATAGCACATCGCCTTTTTCGAGGCTGGTCAGAAGGCCTGCGAGTTCGCCGGCTTTTTCAATCACCGGGCCGCTGGTATTTTTGATATTCACGCTCATCGCATTGGCGATGATGTAGGCCAGAGTGGTCTTGCCGAGTCCCGATGGTCCACTCAAGAGAATGTGCTCGAGCACGTCGCCCCGCTTTTTAGCCGCTTCGACCATTAACTCCAGCCGTTCGCGCACCTTTATCTGGCCAGTGAACTCGCTGAACGCGGGTGGTCGCAGCGAAATTTCAAAAGCAGCGTCTGGCTCCGGCGGTTTCATTGCTCGCGCGTGAATCCCTGAATCGTTACATCGTTAACTCGCCAGCGCGAGCGTATTCCGAGGAGCGGAATTCAATCCGATCCACGAGGAGGTCATGTACGCTCTACGCCAAATTCTTCGTCAGCACCAACTCGGTGCCGCGGCGCTTATGAACATAAGATACCTCGTCAAACGCGTAGCGAATCAGGTGTAGACCAAGTCCGCCCGGTTTGACCAGGTCGTGCGACCGGCCTTTCAGTTCATGTGGGAACACTTTCTCGCCATAATCCCGCAAGCGCATGCGGACACAACTGCGCAATCCTTCCATTCTCAAGGAGATGAGTCGATCATCCCGCAAACGATAGGCGTAGCGAATGACATTGGTGCACGCTTCATCCACGCCGAGCACCATGAACATCCGCTCCTTTTCTGAGAAAGGATAGCCGTTGAGGAACTCGCGAACGCATTTCCTCAGCAGTGCGAGGTTGGCAGTGTGACTGCTAAATTCGAGTTTACTTTTTTTCATGGCAGCCGGGAAAGACGTGAGCAGATTTCGCCCGTTGATTCAAGGGGTGAGAGTAATTTGAAATGCGCTGACATGTCGGCGCAATGCAAAAAGCCGATGGACAGTCGATCAAAGCGCTGTTCAATTTTGTCGGATGTGGCGAGTGTGGATTGCGTTTCTGCTTTTGGCAGCGCCGGTCTGGGCCGAAGAAAACGCTACTGCGTACGAAGCCTTGCGAGTGATCGGCAGCGAATTAGGTCGCGATGCGTTAAACCAAATTGTGTCGATCCGTGGCACCAAGGGTGACCCGCAGCCGCAGAGATGGAAAATTGTTTTGGAAGAACCGCAGGCTGGCGGCGTGCGCGAACTGGAAATTGTCGACGGCAGAATTGATTTCGACAACCAGGCAGACCGCGACGTAACAGGTTCCACCGAAGGAGCGACGATCGACGTGTCGCGATTAAACTTGGATTCCACCGGGGCGTACGCCGTCGCAAGTCATACGGCCGAGGCGTCGCACATGAGTTTTACAACAGCCGATTACACATTGCGCACGGACGAACGCGGTGAACCGATGTGGATTGTGACTCTTCGAAACAGGTCCTCACGTCCGGTAGGCACAATTTACATCGGCGGGACGCGAGGCACGGTGAGGCGAACCGAGGGGATGTTTGCTGGCGCCACCATGGAGGATGTGGAAGGCGATTACGATGAAGGAAAGGCGACAGGCGTCATCAGAAACGCGAAACGATCGATCAAGCACGGTTTCTACAGAGCACAGGAAGAAGCCCGCGGAATGTTCGAGAAAGTCCGGCGATCGTTTTCCGATTTCATTAACCGGGAGTAAACAAGTGAAGGAGATGTCTAACGCGTGGCCGGCTTTGCCCTTTTCAGAATGGCAGGATACGGCGACGACACTGCACATGTGGACGCAGATCGTGGGAAAAATTCGCCTGACGCTGAGTCCGTGGACGAACCATTCATGGCACGTGACGCTCTACGTAACCTCGCGAGGCCTAACGACCTCCCCAATTCCGCACGGCGTTCGTACGTTCGACATCAACTTTGATTTCATCGATCACCAACTGCAAATCGACACGAGCGATGGTGAGCGAAGGACGATCGAACTTAAGCCGCGTTCCGTTGCCGATTTTTACAGGGCTGTGATGAAGGCTCTCGACGAGCTTCAATTGCCGGTAGCGATTAACAAAGCGCCTAACGAGATCCAAGAGCCCATTCCGTTCGATGAAGATGAAGAGCATCGGTCCTACGATCGGCAATACGCCAATCGATTCTGGCGCGTTCTGTTACAGAGCGATCGCGTGTTCAAGGAATTCCGATCGGGATTTTGTGGCAAATGCAGTCCGGTGCATTTCTTCTGGGGCAGTTTCGATTTGGCTGTGACACGCTTTTCGGGACGGCAGGCGCCACTGCATCCTGGCGGGATCCCGCATCTGCCCGACGCAATTACGCGAGAGGCGTACTCACAGGAGGTGAGTAGTCTCGGTTTCTGGCCGGGCAACGCTGTGGCGCCGGCCCCGATTTTTTATTCCTACGCTTACCCCGAACCACCGGGATTTACAGAAGCGAAGGTCCAGCCCGCAACAGCCTTCTACGAAGCGAAATTCAAGGAGTTCATGTTGCCATATGACATCGTGCGCACGGCAGACAAACCAGATGAAGTTCTGCTCGAGTTCGCTCAGAGCACGTATGATGCGGCCTCAACACTGGGAAAATGGGATCGTGCAGCGTTACAGGAAGTCAAACCTTCCTTGCATTCTACCCACCTGCATCCGTAATTGACGCGCAATGAATCCTGGTTGCGCAGCGGAACAAGCTGCATGGCGCGAAGTGAAAGGCGGATGGCGTCCGTTGTACGGGGATGTCGATAAGATCGGTGTCGCGATCGAGTGGCATGATTTTCGCATTGAGCGGTCGTTTAACTGGGGACGCACGTTTCATCCGAATAGCCTGGAGTTTTGTCTAAACCTCAACGGACATGGAGCGGTTGGAAGGGCCGCGCGCACGCGCAGTGATTATTTGCCCGGGAATTGTGGCTATTATGCGGTCGGCAAAGAGCCGTTGCCTGCGTCAAGGCGCGCGCACGATCATCACCAATTCGTAACCCTTGAATTTTCGCGCGAGCATTTGCGCAACCAGCTTGCACAGAACGAAGCCGATCTTGAACCGGAGATTCGCCGCATCCTTTTCGGAGATAAAGAGGAGAACGTAGTCGCTCCCGCACGTCCGATGACGATGCAGCAACACAGCGTCGTGGCCAGCCTGACGGAGCCCCCGGTCACCAAAGCGGCGCAGTTGCTGTGGTATCAGGGAAAGGCGTTGGAACTGATGGCGCAGTTTTTCTTTTCCTCGAAGGATCCCGAATTTTTCTGCATGCGCCAGAAGCGGTTGGCGCGCGAGCGAGTCGACAGGGCGAAGGAGATTCTCATGCGGGATCTGGTGAACCCGCCGACGCTGGAAGTGTTGGGACAAGAGGTGGGCTGTAGCCCGTTTTACTTGAGCAGGATTTTCTCGCGCGAAGTTGGTCACACGATTCCGCAATATCTGCGCAACGTTCGCATGGAACGCGCGGCCGAGTTATTGCGCACCGGCCGTTACAACGTCACTGAAGCAGCGACGGAAGTGGGCTATTCGAGCTTGAGTCATTTCAGCAAAGCGTTTTGTGAAACCATTGGCTGCTGTCCGGTGCTGTATCCTGTCGCGAAGAACGTTCTTCTTGATCGTTGAAGGGGTTGAAGCCTTGAAGCGTTGAAGCAAAGACATCGTCGGCCGTATTTGGCGCTTTACCCTTCAACCATTTAAAGCTTCAGCGTTCTTATGAAAATTCGCCGCGCGCTCATCTCCGTTTCTGAGAAAACCGGTGTCGCAGCGTTTGCTCGCGCGCTGGAAGGGCAGGGGATAGACATCATTTCCACAGGCGGAACAGCGGTTTTACTAAAGAACGAAAAAATCCCGGTGCGCGAGATCTCAAGTTTCACAGCATTTCCTGAAGTGCTCGAAGGCAGAGTCAAAACTTTGCATCCGCGCGTGCACGGCGGGCTTCTCTACAAGCGCGGCAACATTAAACACGAAGCAGAAGCGCGTGAATGCGGGTTTGATCCGATCGACCTCGTCGCCGTCAATCTTTACCCTTTCGAAGCCACGATCGCGAAGGATGGGGTAACTCTCGCTGAAGCCATTGAGAATATCGACATCGGGGGCCCGTCGATGATTCGAAGCGCCGCCAAGAATTATGAGTCGGTGACTGTCATCATTGATCCCGCAGATTATGACGTCGTGCTTGAGGAGATGAGCAAACACGATGGTGATACGACGCTCAAACTTCGGGAGCGCCTCGCCATCAAAGCCTTTAACCGGACCGCGGAATATGATCGGGTGATTGCCAATTTCCTGAACAATCAGCAGAAAACCGATGCGTCCTTTTCACTTTCGCTGCCCCTGGCGATGCGGTTGCGTTATGGGGAAAATCCCCACCAGCACGGTGCGCTTTACGGCGATTTCGACAAATACTTCGAAAAACTACAGGGCAAAGAGCTTTCGTTTAATAACATTCTCGATATAAGCGCGGCCACGAATTTGATTGGCGAATTTGAAGCGCCGACCGTCGCGATTTTGAAGCACACGAACCCCTGTGGCGTGGGCTCCGATCCAGATCTGCGCAAAGCATGGGAGAAAGCTTTTGCGACCGATAAACAGGCGCCCTTCGGTGGGATTATCGTGTGCAACCGGCCATTGACCGAATCGCTGGCGAAGGTGATCAGCGAAATTTTTAGCGAAGTGATCATTGCGCCTGATTTTGAGATCGAAGCGCGCGCCGTTCTGCAGAAGAAAAAAAATCTGCGGCTGATTCGATTGTTGACGCCGCCGAAAGATGCAAGATCGGCGACCGATCTGCGTTCGGTCTGCGGTGGTGTGCTGGTCCAAGACGCCGATGTGAACGCCGAGTTGGCCACGAAAGTCGTGACCAAGCGGCGACCGACCAAGGCTGAATTGAACGCGATGTTGTTTGGCTGGCGCGTGGTCAAACACGTGAAATCAAACGCCATCGTCTACGCCAGAGCGGACCGGACACTTGGGATCGGTGCCGGTCAGATGTCGCGCGTCGACGCTTCCCGGATTGCGGTTTGGAAAGCGAACGAAGGCGGTCTTTCACTTAAAGGCAGCGTGGTCGCGAGCGACGCTTTCTTTCCCTTTCCGGACGGACTGCTTGCTGCGGCCGACGCTGGCGCGACTTGCGCAATTCAGCCGGGCGGTTCGGTTCGCGACGAGGAAGTGATTTCCGCCGCTAACGAGCGAAAAATGGCAATGATCTTCACAGGCGTACGGCACTTTCGACACTGACGCTGTGTCAGAAAATTTTCACGAGAATGAATGGGCTTTTCGCCCGTCTTCATACATTGCACCTGGCTGAACCCCGGTGTTAATAAAAACTGTTTATGCAGCGCGACCGCGACAAGTCATGAATCGCCTATCCCGGTCAGTCCAATCTCCGCGCGTTTTAAACATCGAGGATTTACGGACGAGAGCAAAGCGTCGCCTTCCTCGTGTGGTGTTCGACTACATAGACGGCGGCGCTGAGGACGAATCGACGTTACGCGGAAACTGTCGAGCCTTCGAAGCGCTGGCATTGCGACCACGATGTGCGGTCGCTAACCCAATGTGCGATCTGCGCACGACCGTGCTCGGCACTTCCGTTAGCATGCCGCTGATCCTCGCCCCCGTCGGGAGCTGTCGACTCATGTTTCCACGCGGCGAAGAAGCAGCTGCGCGCGCCGCTGGTGAAGCAGGAATCATTTGTACGCTTTCAACGCTTTCGGGATGCCGGCTCGAAGACGTGGCAGCCGCCGCGGCAGGCCCAGTATGGTACCAACTTTATCTTGTTGGCGGTCGCGATTGTGCTTTGGCCGGTATCGAGCGCGCGCGCAGCACGGGGTTTTCTGCCCTCGTCGTTACCATCGATACGCCAGTCGCAGGTTTAAGAGAACGCGACCTTCGCAATGGGGCTAAAGAACTTCTTAGTGGAAAGGTGGCGCAAATGCTGCCCTTTATCAATCAGCTTCTCGTTAGGCCACGCTGGCTGGCAGCTTTTTTTGCCGACGGCGGTTTGATGAAATTTGAGAATGTCGTCATCCCGGGGAACGGGCCGATGCTGTATGCCGATGTCACCGCTGCTCTTGAGCAGTCGGTTGTGACCTGGAAGGATCTCAAATGGATTCGTGAAGCGTGGAACGGGCCTATCGTGATCAAAGGTATTCACACAGCGGACGATGCAAGATACGCAGTGGATGTAGGAGCAGACGCGTTGGTCGTGTCGAATCATGGTGGCCGCCAACTCGATGGCGTCGCGCCGACTTTGCGCGTGTTGCCTGAAGTTGTGGCCGCGGTAGGCGATCGCATCGAAGTCCTGCTGGATGGTGGCATTCGCCGCGGCAGCGATATTG
>Ga0310811_10006098_pt1 | contig 15359 bp, 9 predicted proteins | sample YCmetagenome_FD_207642 | JGI IMG/M metagenome (GOLD analysis project Ga0310811, IMG submission 207642) | Soil microbial communities from experimental microcosm in Duke University, North Carolina, United States - YC | ecosystem: Engineered > Artificial ecosystem > Soil microcosm > Unclassified ...
AGTCAGCCATGTCCAAAGCCAAGCCTTTCGTCAGCGACATCGAAGCCATCCGCAAGCGTGCGCGTCAGGACATCGACAAGGGTGCGATGACCGCGGGCTACAAGGCCGACCGCGCCACCGTGGTGAAGCTGCTCAACCACGCGCTGGCCACCGAGATCGTCTGCGTGCTGCGCTACAAGTACCACTACTACATGGCCTCGGGCATCCATTCGCAGGCGATCAAGCAGGAGTTCCTGCAGCACGCGAACGAGGAGCAGGGCCACGCCGACCTGATCGCCGAGCGCATCACCCAGCTCGACGGCAAACCCGATTTTTCGCCCGAGGGGCTGGCCACGCGCAGCCATTCGGACTACGTGGAAGGCGAGGACATCGTCGACATGATCAAGGAGGACCTGGTGGCCGAGCGCATCGCCATCGACAGCTACCGCGAGATGATCGACTACGTGGGCACCGCCGACCCCACCACCCGCCGCGTGCTGGAAAGCATCCTGGCGATGGAGGAAGAGCATGCCGAGGACATGAACACCTTGCTGGAGCAACTGGGCAAGAAGGGCGAGCCGGCGAAGCCGGCGCCCGCACATGGCAAACGGAAGTGAGAAGCGAGAAGGCAAGGTGCATGCCTTCCCCCACTTCTCGCTCTTCTCGACTCACTTCGCTTCCATCATTTCACGGCCGCGCATGGAGGCTGCAAATGTCGCAGTGGATCGAGCGACCCTGCCGTCTCACCAGCCGGCCAGCACCAGCTTTCCGATGCTGGCGCCCGATTCCAGCCGGCGATGCGCCTCGCGCAGGTTCGCCGCGTTGATCGGACTCAGCGCCTCGCGCTGGATGCTCTTCAGCTCGCCCGCATCGACCAGAGCGGCCACCCGCGCGAGGATGCGGCCCTGTTCGGCCATGTCCGGCGTCCTGAAGCGCGCACGGGCGAACATCATTTCCCAGTGGATGCCGATGCACTTGGCCTTGTACGGATCGCCGATGCGCAGTGCGCCCTTCGGTTCCACGATCAGGCCCACATGGCCCTGTGGCGCCAGCAGCGTGCCGAGATCATCCCAGTAGCGGTCGGTATCGGCGAGGTTGAGTGCAGCGTCGATCTGTTCGAAGCCCAGTGCGGCGAGCTGCGGCACCAGCGGTTCGCGATGGTTGATGACGTGCTGCGCGCCCATCGCGCGGCACCAGTCCACGGTCTCGGGACGCGAGGCGGTGGCGATCACGCTGAAGCCCGCACGCCGCGCCAGCTGGATCGCGATCGAGCCCACGCCACCTGCGCCACCGATCACCAGCAGCGACTTGCCCTTGCCGCCCTGCCCGCTGTCGAACGGCATGCGCTGGAACAGCAGTTCCCATGCGGTGATCGCCACCAGCGGCAGCGCGGCGGCAGCGGCGAAATCCAGCGAACGCGGCATCGCCGCGGCGAGTCGCGCGTCGACCAGCTGGAACTCGGCGTTGCTGCCCGCGCGGGTGACATCGCCGGCGTAGTACACGCGATCGCCGGGGCGAAAACCCTCGACAGCCGCGCCCACGGCGTCGACCACACCGGCGGCGTCGTAGCCGAGCACCTTCGGCTGCGCTTCCACCTGCGACTTCGGCGCGCGGACCTTGGTATCGACCGGATTCACCGAGACGGCTTCGACGCGGACCCGCAGGTCGTGCCCGCCGGGTGCGGGCTGCGGCAGTTCCACGTCGACCAGCGAGTCGGGATCGTCGATGGGCAGGTAACGGGTGAGGGCGACGGCTTTCATGGGTTCGACTCCGTGGGAACGGGAAGGGCGGCCACCGGCGGCGGATTGCGCTCGGCGAACGGGCCGTTCCAGTAAGGGTAATAGGGATAGGGTGGCACCACCGCGCTGACGGCATCCAGCAGTGCCATCTGTCCCGGCGTGAGGTTCCAGCCCGTCGCGCCGAGGTTGTCGACGAGTTGTGCCTCGTTGCGCGCGCCGATCAACACGCTGGACACGGTGGGGCGCTGCAGCAGCCAGTTGATCGCCACCTGCGGCACGCTTTTGCCGGTTTCCGCAGCGACGCTTTCCAGCGCGTCGATCACGCGGTACAACCGCTCCTCATCCACCGGAGGCGCGAAGCCGGCGGTGTCGTGCAGGCGGCTGCCGGCGGGCAGCGGCTGGCCGCGGCGGAGCTTGCCCGTGAGGCGGCCCCAGCCCAGCGGACTCCACACGATGGCGCCCAAGCCCTGGTCCTGGCCCAGCGGCATCAGCTCCCATTCGTAGTCGCGACCGAGCAGCGAGTAGTAGGCCTGGTTGGCCACGAAACGCGTGCGGCCGTGGCGTTCGGCGGCGGCCTGCGATTTCATGATTTGCCAGCCGGCGAAGTTCGACACGCCGAGGTAGCGCACTTTGCCCGCGCGCACCAGGTCGTCCAGCGTGGACATCACCTCGTCCACCGGCGTCATCGCGTCGAAGTGGTGCAGCTGCAGCAGGTCGATCCAGTCGGTGTCGAGCCGCTTCAGCGCGCGCTCGACGCCGCGCACGAGATGATGACGCGAGGCGCCCACGTCGTTCGGACCGTCGCCTGCACGGAGGCTCAGCTTGGTGGAGACGATCGCCCGCCCGCGCCGCCCCTTCAGCGCGGCGCCGAGGATTTCTTCGGAGGCGCCGTCCGAATAGACGTCCGCGCTGTCGAACAGGCTGGCGCCGGCGTCGAGGCAGAGGTCGACCAGCCGCTTCGCCTCGGCGGCATCGGTGCTGCCCCAGGCGCCGAACAGCGGGCCCTTGCCGCCGAAGGTGCCGGTGCCGAAGCCCAGCGCGGGTACCTTGAAGCCGGAACGACCGAGGAAACGGTATTCCATGGTGGTGCTCCTTGATGGGGAAGGTTCAGGCTTGCGGACAGGCTACGGCCGGCCGCGCAGCGTGTCGGCCGCGCAGCGCGTATACCGCCAGCACGATGCCGATGGCCGTCACCAGCGCGGCGATCCACGGCAGCGCCGTCAGCCCGGCACCGCGCGCGATCGCCACGCTGCCCAACCACGCGCCCAGCGCATTGGCCAGGTTGAATGCGCCGATGTTGAGGCTGGAGGCCAGGCTGGGGGCATCGCTGGCCTGGCGCAGGATCCACAGCTGCAGCGGCGCCACGGTGGCGAACATCGCCAGGCCCAGCAGGCCGGTGAACAGCGTCATCGACCAGCGCGCGTGCTGCGCGAAGCCGAACACGAACAGCACCACGGCCAGCGCGATGAGCGTGCCGATCAGCGCGCTGGACAGGCGGCGGTCGGCCAGCCGGCCGCCGAGCGGATTGCCGATCGCCATGCCGACGCCGAACACCAGCAGCACCGGCGAGACCATCGCGTCGCCGAAGCCGGCGACGCGGGTCAGCAGCGGCTCGATGTAGGTGTAGACCACGAACACGCCGGCGAAGCCGAACACCGTGGTGGCCAGGCCGAGCAGCACCGGTGCGCCCGCGATGGCGCGCAGCTCCGTGCCCAGCGCCGCCGGCGCGGCTTGGCTCCGCGTGGGCGGCACCAGCATGGCCAGCGCCAGCATCGCCAGCACGCCGATCGCGGTCACCGCCCAGAACGCCGCGTGCCAGCCGAAGTGCAGGCCCAGCCATGCGCAGGCCGGCACGCCGACGAGGGTGGCCAGGGCGAGGCCGTTGAACATGGTGGCGATGGCCGAGGCCTTGCGCTGCTCCGGCACCAGTGACGTGGCCACCACCGCACCCACGCCGAAGAAGGTGCCGTGCGCCAGCGAGGTAAGCACGCGCGCCGCCATCAGCGCGGCATAGCTTGTCGCGAGCGCGCAGGCGAGGTTGCCGAGGGTGAAGGTCGCCATCAGCCCCAGCAGCACTGCCTTGCGCGGCAGCCGGCGGGTGGCGAGGGTGATCGCCGGCGCGCCTGCGAACACGCCAATGGCGTAGCCCGAGATCAGCAGGCCGGCGGTGGCGATGCCCACGCCGAGATCGGCGGACACCTGCTGCAGCAGGCCCATGATCACGAACTCGGTGGTGCCGATGCCGAAGGCGCCGACGGCCAGCGCATACAGCGCCGGCGGGGTGCGGGAAAGCGGGGAGGCCATGGGGTCGCTCTGCTGGACGAAGTGTGCAGCCTAGGCACTTGCACTCTCAGCGAAAACCATCAGGATGGCGAATTGCTTTCAATGAAAAATTGATAATCATGGATCGACTGGACGACCTCGCCCTGTTCCTGCGCGTGCTGGACCAGGGCTCGATCAGCGCCGCCGCGCGCAGCCTGGACCTGTCCGTGGCGGTGGCCAGCCAGCGCCTGCAGCGGCTGGAGCGCGGGCTGGGCGTGCGCCTGCTGCAGCGGACCACGCGGCGCCTGCATCCCACCCCGGAAGGACGCCTGCTGGCCGAACAGGGCCGTGCCCTGGTGGAGGACCTGGACGCGCTGACCACCGACCTGCGTCAGAGCGCCTGCAGCGTGGCCGGCACCTTGCGCGTGACGATGTCGGCCGCGTTCGGCCGTGTCTACATCTCGCCGTTGCTGCCCGAGTTCCTCGCACGTCATCCGAAGCTGCGCCTGTTCGCGCATCTCAGCGACGAGCTGGTGGACGTGGTGGGTGCGGGCTACGACTTGGCCATCCGCATCGGCGCGCTGCACGACTCCAGCCTGGTCGCGCGCAAACTGGCTGCGAACCGGCGCGTGCTGTGCGCTTCGCCGGACTATCTGCGCCGGCACGGCAGTCCGCGCACTCCCGCCGATCTTGCGCGGCACGAATGCGTGCTGCTGTCCGGCCAGGACGTATGGCGTTTCATCGACCGGCGCGGGCACGAGCATGCCGTGCGCGTGCAGGGGCGGTTCGAAACCACCTTGGGCGAAGCGGTGCGCGATGCGGCGCTGGCCGGGCAGGGCATCGCCGTGCATTCGCTGTGGCACGTGCACGAGGCACTGGCCAAAGGGCGGCTGGAAGCGGTGCTGCCGGATTACGCCCTGCCCGAGAGCGGCATCTGGGCGGTGACGCCGCAACGGCGGCTGGTGCCGCCGCGGGTGCGTGCGTTCACCGACTTTCTGGTCGAGAAACTGGGCGACCCGCCGCCCTGGGAGCGGGGCACGGCGCTGAAGACGACGGCCACGAAGCGCACGCGCCGCGGCTGAAGCGCGCAAAAGAAACGGCGCGCCGCCGGCTGGCGACGCGCCGTCGATTCGGCGGAATCAGGCCTTGGAAGCCTTGTAGCGAGCGATACCGGCGGTGATCTCGGCCTTCGCCGAGTCGGCGCCTTCCCAGCCCTCCACCTTCACCCACTTGCCCTTCTCCAGATCCTTGTAGTGCTCGAAGAAGTGGCCGATGCGCTCCAGCCAATGCGGCGAAACGCCCTTGATGTCGTTGATGTGGGCGTAGCCGGGGAACACCTTGGGCGAGGGGATCGCCAGCAGCTTCTCGTCGCTGCCGGCCTCGTCGGTCATCTTCAGCATGCCGACCGGATGGCAGCGGATCACCGAGCCCACGGTCAGCGGCAGCGGCAGGATCACCAGCACGTCCAGCGGATCGCCGTCGCCGCCCAGCGTGCCCGGCACGTAGCCGTAGTTGCAGGGATAGCGCATCGGCGTGGACAGGATGCGGTCCACGAAGATCGCGCCCGACTCCTTGTCCACTTCGTACTTGACCGGCTCGGCATCCTTGGGGATTTCGATGATGACGTTGATTTCGTCCGGCACGTTGCGGCCGGCGGGAACCAGGTGCAGACCCATGGGATGTCCTTGCGCGATTTCTGGGTGGGAAAGCCCGCAAGGATACGCCACTGGCTGCTGCGATGCAGCAGTGAAGGCTAAATGCCGCTGCCGAACGGCCTGCGTGCGCATCGACGACGAGCGGTCGCGTGGCTCCCCCTGCAGGCAGGGGGAGGAGACAAATCGCCGACGGATTCGCTCAATACGGCCGCTCGCGCAGCCACTTGGTGGCGATCCACTTCTCGCCGCGCTGCACCGGCAGGCCGGCGTGCAGCGAGCTGGCGTCGCCGCCCTCGTAGGCGAAATAGACGGCCGAACCGCGCAGCGCGGTGACGGTGAGGCCGACTTCGGGGAAGGCGGTGCCGCCGCCGGCCTCGGGCGTGTTGAGGTACATCACCACGCTGGCGATGCGCTGGCCGCCGCGTGCGGTGATCGTGGCGTAGCCGGGCTGGTCGGGGTCGAACCAGTCGTAATGCGGCTGGTACTCCTGGCCGGGCAGGTAGTGCAGGATCTGCAGGCCCTCGCCATGGCTCACCGGGATGTCGAGCAGTTCGGCGATGCGTTGTTCCAGCCGCGCCACCGGCGGCAGCTCGCCCAGCTTGAAGAACATGCCCACGCTGGTGCGCCGGTGGTCGATCTGCTGCTTGCCGGCCGCGTCCACGGTGAGCGCACGCGCCAGGCGCGGTTGGGCCAGTGCGATCAGCTCGTCGCATTCCTCGCCCGAGAGCAATCCGTCGAGCACGCGCAGCGCCGGCCGGTTCATGCTCAGCGCGACCTTCACCTCGCGCTCGCCCACCTTGGCCAGTGGCCCGTCGGGATGTCGCGTGCGGCGTCCGGCCGGCGGGGCGGCATCCGCCTGCAGGGCAGCCAGCGGCAGCTGCAGCACCTCGGCCACGATGGCGCGGCTTTGCCGCGGCTCGTAGCCATGTGCCCGCATCAGTTCGAGCACGTCCTGCGGGCCGTGGCCGGCACGCGTGGTGGCGAGGATCCATTCACGCAGTTCGGGGCTGATCGCGGTGCGGGTGTTCATGGCATGAGGCGGGTCGTGGGCTCGCCCAAGCTTACTTCACGAGCTCTGGCGCGGCCGAACCGGTGCGGCCGCGCGCGATGCGGCGCCAGGGGCGCGCCATGGCAAGGTCCAGGGCATTCCAGCAAGTCGACGGGTGGTTCAATCGGCCTTGGCCGGGGCCGCGTCCAGACACTCGCCGAACAGCCGCATCGCCTCGCGCAATTCGGTGGTCGACAGGTTGCAGTAGCCGAGCAGCAGGCCGGGTCGGGCCGGTGGCGCGAGGTAATGCGGCGCGATCGGATGCAGGCCCAGCCCGCGATCGTGTGCGTATGCAATCAGCGCCTCGGCGCGCGCGTGGTCGTAACCGTTCAGCCACGCCACCACATGCATTCCGGCCGGCGAATGCACGATCTGCACGCGTTCGCCGGCGTGGCGGCGCAGGCCTTCGATCAACGCTTCGCGGCGGGTCTTCAGTTCCCGGCGAGCATGCCGCAGGTGCCGCTCGAAACCGCCGCTTTCCATGAAGTGCGCCAGCGCCGCCTGCTCGATGCCGGGGGACGACATGTCGATGAGGTACTTGGCGGTGTTGAAGTCGTTGCACAGTGCCGTCGGCAGCACCATGTAGCCCAGGCGCAACGCGCCGAACAAGGTCTTGGAGAAGGTGCCCACGTAGATCACGCGGTCGCTCTCGTCGAGCGAGCGCAGCGCGGCCAGCGGGTGGCCGTCGTAGCGCAGTTCGCCGTCGTAGTCGTCTTCGACGATCCAGCAGCGCTTGCTGGCGGCGTAGCGCAACAGTTCGAGCCGGCGCGGCAGCGACATCACCGCGCCCGTGGGGAACTGGTGCGAGGGCGTCACGCTGATCAGTTTCGGCGGCACGTCCGGCAAGTCACTGCAGACCAGGCCGTCGTCGTCGGTGCGCACCGGATGGAAGTTCGCGCCGTGCGCGTCGAGGACGTGATGGGCGCCGAAGTAGTGCGGCTCCTCCAGTACCACGGTGTCGCCTTCGTCGAGCAGCGCGCGCGCGCACAACGCATAGGCTTGCTGGGTGCCGGTGACGATCAGCAGGTTCTCCGGGCGCGCCTGCACGCCGCGTCGGCGCGCCAGGTAGTCGCAGATCTGCTGGCGCAGGGCCGGCAAGCCCCACGAACTGGTCACCTTGAGCGACGAGTAGGCGGCCGCGCGCGCCAACTCGCGTCCCCACGCGGCGTTCAGCGCGGGATTGGTCACCGGATCGCCGTACAGCAGGTCGTAGCGCAGGCCGTGATGCATGCCCGCGATACCGCGGTTCCGCAATCGCCGGGCACGTTCCGCGTAGCGCGACGCGGGGGGAACGATCTCGCCGTCGGCGGGTTGCAGGGCCGGCGCGATCTGCAGGCGGGTCACGTAGCTGCCCGAACCGACCCGGCCGTTGATGAAGCCTTCCGCGCGCAGCTGCTCGTAGGCGGCCAGCACGGTGGTGCGCGACACCTCGAGCTCCTGCGCCAGTTCGCGCGTGGGCGGCAGGCGCGCGCCGGCGACCATGCGACCATCGAGGATGGCGCCCTTCAGCGCGCGGGTCAGTTGTGCGTACTGCGGCCCGTCGCCGTCCAGGTCGAGGAACATGCAAGCGCACTCTCGGATGGGGAGTCGGAGGGTGGAGGTTCGACTGCGGCAAGAGTTTGCGCACAACGATCGGAGTACGGCAACACTTGCGTAATCCATGGCTTCGCACGTTCCTGCGATCGCGGCCTGCATGTTGGCCAGGCCGTGATCGAAGTCGAAATTCATCGAATGCACACCCACCGCCAAGCCTCTGCCCTTGCAGTTCTCGCGCAACCGTTCGACACGCGGCAACGCGCGCGCGCAGTCGATGCGGGAACACGCCCTGAAATCGACGGCACCCGCTTGCCGCGCAGGCTGATGGCAGCGAGTTGAACCCGTGGTCGATGCCGGGAGCCTGAACGCCTGCGCAAGCACAGGCGCTGGCGCCACGAGGACTCCTCTGGACGCGAGGCCCGGCAGCCATCCCGCGAACAGCGGTGGGCTTTTCACGGCATCGATCCCGCATCGAAAGCGACGCCGGTGTCCGCGGCGGACACCGGCGTCAGGGCTGCATGGCGCCCGGCCGATCGAGGCCGGGCTGGTGCTGCGACAGCTCAGTAGTCGTAGGTCACCGAAAGCCGCACGGTGCGCGGCGGGTTCCAGAAGATGCCCTGCCCGTAGCTGTTGTTGATCGAGATGATATGGGTGGCACTGTCGTAGGCGGCTTCACCGACGGGCTGGGTCTGGATGGCCCGCTGCTGGTTCAGCGCGTTGAAGATGTCCAGGTTGATGCCGAGCTTGTGGTCGGCGAACGCCGGCATGTAGTGCACGCCGAGGTTGAGCAGCTCCGTCCACGGCGTATGGCCCACGGATCCGGGCGGGATGCGGACCCCGTGGCACCAATGGTAGTTGCCGGCGCCGCCGAGGTTGTAATTGGTGGGGTCGCCGGTGCCCGAAGGTCCGTAGTAGCCCAGGCATTCCTTGGGGAAGCCGGACTGCACCAGCAGCACGGCGGAGACCAGCCATTCCGGCGTGATCTGGTAGGCGCCGCGGAAGCGGAACTGGTGCTTGCGGATGTTGCTCAGTTCGCCGTTCTGGCCGTCCATCAGCTGCCAGCTGTCCCAGTCCTCGGTCTTGGAGACGTCGGCCTGGCCGAAGTCGCTGCGCACCTGGCCCTCGGTGTTGCCGAAGCCGCGACTGAACGTGTAGTCGGCGCGCCCGTACCACTTGCCGTCGAACGGATGCTCGAGGTACAGGTCCAGCGAACCGATCTTGCGGATCACGCCCTGCTGGTAGCCCCAGTCCTTCATGCTCATCGGCACGATGACCCTGCTGCTGCCGTCGTTGGAAACGACCAGCATGTCGTTGGTCAGGCCCGGGTTGATGAGGCGGCAGTACGAGGCGCCGTAGAGCGAGTCGGAGTACTTGCTCGGGTCCAGCCCCATGCTCGTCATCTTGGCGCCGATCTGCCCGGGCGAGCACTCGTCGTCGATCGCGGTCTTCAGGTCGCGCCACATCGCCTTGGCGCCGTAGACCCACTGGTCGCCGAGCTTCTTGTCGAAGCCGACGATGAACTCGTCCACGTACTCCGGCTTCAGGTTGCGCGCGGTGACCTGCTGCGGGTCCTTGGGCAGGCCGAATTCGCCGTCGGGCGAGGTCGGGTTGCCGACCTGGGTCAGGCCGGTCGGTATGCCGGTGGCCGGATCGATGCCGGTGTAGTTGTAGGTGGTGACGATATAGGTCGAAAGGTTGGCCGCGCGTTCGGCCGCGTTGTCCGGCAGCGCCAGGTAGTAGCGGCCGGCGTTGCCGTAGACCTTGAACGAGGAGTCGCCGAACACGTCCCAGCTCACGCCCAGGCGCGGTTCCCACTGGTTCTTCTCGTCGACGAAGGCCTGGCCGAGGTCGTTGTAGTTGGTGAAATGGTCGTTGCGCACGCCCACGTCCAGCAGCAGGTTCGGCGTGACCTGCCAGGTGTCCTGCAGGTAGTACGCCTTCTGGGTCATCGTCATGCTGGTGGCCCAGCCTTCCTCGCGCTTGCGCACGATGTCGCCCGGGTAGTAGCGCCAGTAGTAGTTGATCGACGGGTTGAACGGATTCTGCTGGTCCGGCCCCTGGTGGCTGGCCTTGTAGCTCATGTTGTCGATGCCGACGGACAGGTCGTGGTCGCCCAGCCTGTAGTCGAAATCGACGCGCAGGCCATGGGTGCCGTTGGTGGCCTGGGGCGAGGTCCAGTTGATGTTGGTCTGGCTGTTGACGATGCCGTTCGAGCCGGTGCCCGGCGGCAGCAGGGCAGGGTCCTGGTTGTCCGCGCGGGAAATGAACGGCAGCGGGCTGTGGTTCGCGTAGACGACCGGATCCTGGAAGCGGGCCTTGCCGTACAGGATGCTCAGTGTGGCATTGTCGGTGATGTAGCTGGTGAAGTGGCCGAGGTAGAACTGGGCGTTGTCCTTGGTGACGTCGTTGTTCGTGACGAAGGGCCCCACCTTCAACGTGTCGGTGTCGAACGCGTAGGACGAACCGGCGCCGATGCTCGAATTGTTCTTGAGCGCCGTCAGCTCCAGGATGTTGTTGTCGGTGATGTTCCAGTCCAGCTTGCCGTAGAACTTGGTGTCCTTGTCCCGGTTGTACTGGACGAGTTGGTTGGTGGCGAACTCCACGTTGGTGGAATGCGTCCTGGTGGTTTCGGCCGCCAGGAACAGGAACAGCTTGTCCTTGATCAGCGGGCCGCCGAGATAGGCAGAGTAGATCGTCTGCCACTGCTTGTTGTCGGCGCGGTACTGGTTCAGCGTGCCCGGCTTGCCGGGATTCTCCAGCTGGTAGGTGACGTTGCCGATCGGCGCGGGAATCTCCGGGTGGCCGTAGTAGTTGTTGACCGGGCTGCTCTCGAGGAAGCGCGGCTGCCACGCCACCTGGCCGCCGAAATGCCACTCGTCGGTGCCACGCTTGCCGAGCTGGTTGATCACGCCGCCGTCGGAGCGGCCGTACTTGGCGCTGTAGCCGCCGGTGAGCGTCTCCTGCTGGTCGATCGCGCCATAGGGCAGCTGGAAGCCGCCGAGGTTCTTGTAGGGCTCGCCGGTGTTGTAGCCGTTGACGTAGTAGGCGTTCTCGGTCACCGACGAACCGCCGAACGCGACGAGGGTGTTGTTGCCCGGGCCCATGAAGAAGCTGCTGCCCGCGACCGTGCCCGGCGCCAGCAGCGCGATGGATTCGGCGGTGCGCGCCACCGGCAGCTTGCGCAGGTCGGCGGCAGTGATGATGGTGCTGGAGTTGACGCTGGACACGTCGATCGACGGCAACGCGTTGGCGACCACGCGCACGGCGCTCAGGTTCTGCGCGTTGGCCGCGTTGGCGGCCGCGGCGAACGGGATCTCGATGCCGGTGGCGACGCTGACCGCCACGTTGTCGTGCGTGGCGATCGTCTGGCCGCCGTTGCGCAGGGTCACGGTGTACATGCCCACCGGCAGGGACTTGATGGCGTAGTGGCCGTCCGCGCCGACCGCCACCTCGCGCGCGACGCCCGAGGCGCTCTTCGCCAACACGGTTTCGCCGGTCGCCGCGGGCGCGGTGCCGAAGATGCTGCCGGTCGTGGCCTGTGCGTGGACCGGGTTCGTTGCGCCGAGGCCATACAAGGTGGCGGCCATGGCCAGGCTCAAGGCCGTGAAGGCCGGCTTTCGGCCGTGGCGACGATTTGCAACGTGCGTGCTGCTGTTCATGCAACTCCCCTCTCAGTGAGATGTGAAACCGGGTTCGCACCGGCGAATCCGGGCCGTATGGAATGCGGGTGCTTGTGGCGATCTGCTTCGTTTCTGGATGGCCATGCCGGTGGTTTCCGGACTCGGTCGGCGCCGGCGTCGCGGAATCGATCGCGCCCCTGCGGCACGCTCGATCACGCGATGAGGGTGCGGCGACCGCCGCGCAGGAGGTTGCCGAGCGTGGCGTGGAAAGCGATCAGCCGTTCGGCGTGCCCTGGCTCGCTGGCGCGTCCCAGCAATTCGTAGAGTTCGACCAGCACGTCGGCACGCTGCGACGGATCCAGCGAACCGCCGGCCAGGCCGATGTACGACTGCAGCAGCCGCAACGTGGAGGCGAGCAGGCGCGCATCGACCGCTGGCATGCCGGCTTGCGGTACGGGCTCGATGGCGTCGGCACGAACCGGAGCGGCGGCGTGTGCCATCGCGACGGCAGGGCGCGGCTCCACGCGCATGGCCCCTTCGCCGGCAACCAGCCAGAGCAGCGAGATGCCGAGTGCCTGCGCGAGGATGACGCAGCGTTCGCGCGACATGTCGCTGTGGCCATCGCGCCAGTTGCGCACCGTGCCCTCGGAAACGCCGCAGCTCCGTGCGATGGCGCTGGCGCTGCCCTCGGTCCGGATCAGCCATTGGATGCGCGTGGACAGGCTCAGCGCGGTATTCGCGGGCGCTTGCGATGGCGCCATGCGCGCGTCATCCGTGAATCCGTTGTGCGCGGTGCCGGATCCGCGCGGCGGACGTTCGAGGAACGAAATGCGTGCATGGGCCTCGTCACACATGAAGTCGGTCGTGGCGCCGTTTCCGGCGGCGGGGCGGGACGGACCCGCGCCGGGCGTTGCGGTCAGCGTTGACATGGACCTTTGCTCCGCGATCGTGGGGGGGGCGGACAAGGGGTTCGCCTGGGGCTGGGGAGAACCGCCAGGCGAACCGGACGCTTGCGCAGGGAATGGTTGGCGTCGCCGTCAACGATTCGTTACGAAAGCATCCGGCGAGCAGCGTAGGCACGCGCAGCGGTGCGATATACGGCCAATTCGCGCGAAATCGTCAAAGCCATTCGGAGAATGTTGCGAGCCCACGGACGACTGCCGCGAGCGGTGCATGCGGCGCGTTGTGGCGGCATGGCCAAGCCGGCATCAGCGCGGCCCGGCTGCGGGTGCAGGTTTGGTGCGGGGGCGTTCCCACACAGCGGCGGCGCATGTGGTGCGCAGGGTTTGGCCATGGTGGCCGCGCCTGGCGATGGTGCGCGCTGAAACCGTGCGACGGCCACGCCAATGCCTGGAACGGACGTGCTCCGTTCCAGGCGATTTGCTTACGGGTGCCGGCTTACTTCAGTTCATGCCACAGGAAGTCGTAGACCATCGCGTGCATGTGCGCCGACTGCTTGTTGTCCGCACCGGCGCCGTGGCCGCCTTCCAGGTTCTCGTAGAACCACACGTCGGGAATGCCCATGCCTTCCATCTTCGCGGCCATCTTGCGCGCCTGCGCCGGTCCCACGCGGTCGTCGCTGGTGGTGGTGTAGAACAGCACCGGCGGGTAGTGCGTTTCCTTGTGCAGGTTCTGGTAGGGCGAGAACGTCTTGATGAAGGCCCACTGCTTCGGATCGTCGGGATTGCCGTATTCGGCGATCCACGAGGCGCCGGCGTCGAGGTGGATGTAGCGCTTCATGTCGAGCAGCGGCACCTCGCAGGCGATCGCACCGAACAGCTGCGGGTACATCGTCAGCATGTTGCCCATCAGCAGGCCGCCGTTGCTGCCGCCCTCTGCGCCGAGGTGCTTCGCCGAAGTGACGCCGCGTTTCACCAGGTCCTCCGCCACCGCGGCGAAGTCCTGGTAGGCCTTGGGCCGGTTCGCCTGCAGCGCGGCCTGGTGCCAGGCGGGGCCGTATTCGCCGCCACCGCGGATGTTGGCGACCACGTAGACGCCACCGCGATCCAGCCAGGCACGGCCGACCGAGCCGGAATAGTACGGTTGCAGCGAGACCTCGAAGCCGCCATAGCCGTAGAGCAGGGTGCGGTTCGAGCCGTCGAGCTTCATGTCCTTCGGCGCGATCTCGAAGTAGGGCACGCGGGTGCCGTCCTTCGAGGTGACGAAGTGCTGGCTCACGGCGAACTTCGAGGCGTCGAAGAAGGCGGGCTGGTGCTTGATCGTCTCGGCCTTGCCCTGGCCCAGCACGCCGCGCTCAAGCGTCGGCGGGGTGAGGAAGCCGGTGACGGTGAGCCAGTACTCGTCGCTGTGGTCGGGGTCGGTATCGACCACCGCCACCGTGCTCATCGCCGGCGCGCCGGGCATGGCCTCGCGCCGCCAGCCGCCGGCGGTTGCGGAACTTTCGGTGGGCGTCAGCACTTCCAGCTTGCTCTTGACGTCGTCCAGCACATCGAGGATCAGGTGGTGCCGCGTCCACGAGAAGTTGGAGAGCGCGGTATGCGCGTCGGGCTTGAACAGCACGGCGAAGGCGCGCTTGCCGGCCATGAAGTCGTCGAACTTCATGGCAATCAGTGCGCCGTTGGGGTAGGTCACGCCGCCCACCGTCCACGGCGAGCGCAGCGTCACCAGCAGCCATTCGCGATGCGCGTCGGCGCTGGCGTCGCTGGGCACGTCCAGCTTCACCAGCTTGCCGTCCTTGCGCAGGAAGGTTTCGCTGTGGAAGAAGTCGGTAGCCACTTGCACGAAATCGCGTTCGAAGCCGGGTGTGCGGTCGTGGAACGCGCTCACTGCGAGGTCGTCGGGCTTGCCCTCGTACACCATCGCGGCAGTCGACAGCGGCGTGCCGCGCTGCCATTCCTTGGCGATGCGCGGATAGCTGGACTTGGTCATCGAACCGGGACCGAAGTCGGTGCCCACGTAGATGTGGTCCTGGTCGATCCAGCCCACCTGGGTCTTGGCGATCGGCAGCTCGAAGCCGCCCTTCACGAAGGACCTGGTGGTGGTGTCGAACTCGCGCACCGTCACCGCGTCGCCGCCGTCGGGCGACAGCGAGAGCAGGCAGCGCGTGTAGGCGGGTTTCAGGCATTCCGCGCCCTTGAACACCCAGCGCTTGCCCTCGGCCTTGTTCAGCGCGTCCACGTCCAGCAGGGTTTCCCACTTGGGATCGGCCTTGCGGTACTCGGCCAGGGTGGTGCGGCGCCACAGGCCGCGCGGGTGCGCCTTGTCCTGCCAGAAGTTGTAGAGGTACTCGCCCATGCGGCTCACGTAGGGAATGCGCGCGTCGGAGTCGAGCACCTCGAGGATCTGGTTGCGGGTGCGGTCGAATTCGGCCGAGCTGGCGTAGGCTTTCTCGGTGATCGCATTCTGCTGTTTCACCCAGTCCATCGCGCGCGTGCCGTGGGTGGCTTCCAGCCAGAGATAGGGGTCGTCGCTGGTCTGGTCGGCGGCCTGGGCGTTGCCGGCGCCGCCCACGGTGATGCCCAGCGCAAGCGCAAGCCAGAGGGAGGTCTTGGAAGTCGTG
>Ga0310811_10006099_pt1 | contig 15358 bp, 18 predicted proteins | sample YCmetagenome_FD_207642 | JGI IMG/M metagenome (GOLD analysis project Ga0310811, IMG submission 207642) | Soil microbial communities from experimental microcosm in Duke University, North Carolina, United States - YC | ecosystem: Engineered > Artificial ecosystem > Soil microcosm > Unclassified ...
CCTCCACGCTCACGCCTTCCTCCTTGGCCCGGTTGCGGAGGTTGTCGTTGGAGAGCGCGGTGACGGTGGAGCCCGGGCAGATCGCGTTCACGTTGATGTTGTGGCGGGCCAGCTGCAGGGCGGCGATACGCGTCATGCCGATCACCGCGCCCTTGCTGCCCGCGTAGATCGCGTTGGACGTCCCGGAATAGCCCTTGCCGGCGATGGAGGCGATGTTGATGATGACGCCGCTGCGCCGCGGGATCATCTCGCGGGCGACGCGCTGCAGGCAGAAGAACACACCCTTGCCGTTCACGCGCATGATGCGATCCCAGTCCGCCTCGGTGAGATCCATGATGTAGGCGCGGCGCGTGACGCCGGCGTTGTTCACCAGCACGTCGATGCGTCCGAAGGCCTGGACGACGCGCCCGACCATCTGATCGATCGCCGCGACGTCGCCGCAGTCGGCGGCCACGGCCAGGCTCTTGCGCCCGGCCGCGGTGACGGCCGCGGCCGCCTTCTCGGCGGCGGCCTTGTCGATGTCGACGACGGCGACGTCGGCGCCGGCCGCGGCCAGGGCCACGGCGATGGCGTTACCGATGCCGGCGCCGGCTCCCGTGACGAGCGCGATGCGGTCGGTGAGTGTGCTCATGCGGGCTTCCCTCCAGCCGCCTTCCAGCGGTTCAGCTTGTCTTCGAGACGCGGCAGGCGCTGGGCGGCATCGACGATGAAGCGCTCGTGCGTGCCCTTGCCCGCCTCGTCCAGCTCGTCGCGGACCTCGACCCTGAACGTGAGCTTGCGGCGATCGATGGCCGTCAGCTCCACGGTGATCGTCGCCGTCATCCCGACGAGCGTGCCGGCGAGGTGCGCCACGTCCACCCTCGTGCCCACGGTGGCCTGGCCGGGCGCCAGGTAGGGCTGCACTGCCTCGATGGCCGTCCGCTCGATCAAGCCGATCATGTTCGGTGTCGACAGCACGCGCAGCGGCTCGCTGCGCAGGTGGGCGGGCGTCATCTCGTCGGTGACGATGACCTTTGCCACGTGCGTGAGTCCGACCTCCAGCTTCGGGGCACCGTCGCTCATCGCGTCCTTCCTGCGACCGGAGTGGGGCGTTCTGGGCGCCCGGCGAGAGCTTACTACGGACGTCAGGCGAGCAGGAGGCGGGCGAGCAGTGCCTCGTCACCGGGCTCGCCCAGGATCACCGGGGTGTGGCCCTCACCCTGCGCGATCTGCAGGTAACATTCGGAGACGTCACGGGCGATCGCCGTTCCGTCGGCCAGGATGAACGTCATCCGGCGCCGCGGCGTGAGGCCAATCGCTTGCCAGTCGGCCAGGGGCAGCAGGCTGTACTTTGCGCCGCTGTCCACGAGGAAGTTCACGGTTCGCGAAGTTCCGGCAGGCCCCGTGACGATGCCCTCGATGTACGTCAGTCCCATGCCGTGCATTGTAACGAGCGCGCTGCGGCACGGGGAGTCCGCAGTTCGATACGCCGACTCAGGGGATCAGGACGACCTTGACCGGATCGCCGGTGCGCTTCTCCAGCACCTCCATCGCCTCCTGCACGCGCGTGAGCGGGAACTGGTGCGTGATGAGTGGCTTGGCGGTGAGGCGGCCGGCGGCCAGCAGGGCCAGGGCGCGGCCCACGCTGGTGCCGCCCTCGCCACGTTCGGTGTAGATCGTGACGTTGCGGCGCACGGCGTGGCTGATGTCGGCGGTGACCGGGCCGTGATAGAACGCGACCAGCAACACCTTGCCGCCGGACTTGGACATCTTGATCGCCTGGTCGAACGTGTCGTCGCCGCCGGCGCAGTCGATGACGAGGTCGGCGCCCTTGTCGTGGGTGGCCTTCATCACCGCCGCGACGGGATCTTCCTGGCGGCTGTTGACGACGAAGTCGGCGCCGAGCTGGCGGCCCATGGCCAGGCGCGATTCGCGGGTGCCCGTGAGGATGACGCGCGTGGCGCCGAGCGCCTTGACGAGCTGGATGGCCATGAGCCCGATCGGCCCGGGCCCCAGCACGGCGACCGTCTCGCCGGCGAAGTAGCCGCCGGCGTTCTCCAGCCCGAACAGCGGGCTGCCCGAGGTCATCACCACGGTCGACTCCTCGTAGGAGACACCGTCGGGGATCCTGTAGAGCGTGTTGACGTGGTTCACCGCGTACTCGGCCAGCCCACCGTTGGTGGTGAAGCCGTTGGCGCGGTGGCCGCGCTTCGTGTTCCCGTAGTTCAGGCACGCCGTGTACATGCCGCGGATGCAGTTCTCGCAGCGTCGGCAGCCCATGTGGGCCTCGACCACGACGCGGTCGCCCACCTGGAACTCATCAACCGTCTTGCCGACGGCGACGACGTCACCCGCGTACTCGTGACCGAATATGAACTCGCCGTAGGGCGGCATCATCGGCATGCCGGTGTGGATGATCTTGAGATCCGTGCCGCACACGCCGCAGGCCCGCACGCGCACGAGCACGTCCTCGTCGCCGGGGACGGGAACCGGCCGCTCCAGCACCTCGAAGCGGTGCGGGGCGAGGAGCACCGTGGCCTTCATCGTCCGGGGGATGTCCATCTCGCGCTCCTTGTCGTGGGGTGCGGGCCGAAGCCCCGTCGAGACTGTACATCACGCCGGCGTGATAGGCTCGCCGCGTGAGACCCCGACTCCTGACCTGGCAGTGGAGCGACTACGCGACCAAGCACCGTGATCGCGGCAATCTGCTGCTGCACATCGTGGTGGTCCCGCTATACGCCGTTCGACGGGGCCGGTGACGTGGTGAGCCGCCTGCTCGTCGAGCAGTGGGTGACCTTTCCGCGCTTCGTGCTGTCGGGGGGCTGGGGGCGCAACCTCCGAGCCTCGCGCTGACCGCGCCCGGCGTCGCGCGGCGCGACGCGCGCGCGGGGCCCCGATCCCGGCGCTGTGCTACGCGACGCGCGGCGCGCAGCCCTGCGGCTTGACGACGCGCTCGGTCGAGGCCGGATACTTCGCGAGCTTGTCGGCGGCCCGGCGCGGGCGAGGAACGAGCTCGCCGTCGCAGTTCGGGCAGCGGCCGGCGAGCACGCCGGTGGCGCAGCCGCGGCAGAACGTGCACTCGAACGAGCAGATCATGGCGTCCACCGCATCGGCGGGCAATGGCCGGTCGCAGCACTCGCAGGTCGGTCGGAGCTGCAGCATGTCCTACTCCTTGTAGTCCAGCCCGGCCGCGGCCAGCTTCGCCTTCGTTGCCGGCGAGGTGAGGAAGGCGACGAACGCTCGGGCCACCTCCGGCGCCTCGGCCTTCTTCGCGACGCCGACCGAGTACGTCGTGATCTTCTGCACGGCCTTTGGCAGCGGGCCCACCAGCGTGACGCCCTTGACCGGAACGATCTCGCTGATCTGGTGCACGACCATCTCCACCTTGCCCTCGGCCACCAGCTCCGCCGGATAGCCGCCCGGCACCAGCGTGGTCCTGGGCTGCATCGCCTCGGCGATGCCGAGGGACTTGAGCACGCCGGCGAAGTGAATGCCGCTGGTGGCACCCTGCGCGGGATCGACGTAGGTGATGGACTTTGCCGCGAGCAGCGCCTGCTTGAAGGCCTCGGGTGTGGAGATGTCGGGCTTGGGCGCGCCCTCGCGGATGCCGACGCCCATGCCGGTGCGCGCGATGTCGGCCCGGCTGCCGGCGACCACGGCGCCCTGCGCGGAGGCTTCGTCGATGGCGACGTCGGTCATGATGACGACGTCGGCGGCCTCCTCGGCCAGGCGCTTGCGGGTGACGCCGACCGTGCCGAAGGCGAGCGTCACCTTGTTGCCCGTCTGCTGCTCGAAGGCCTGGGCGAGGTCGGTGATGATCGCACGGACTGCGCCAGCGCTGAGCACCTTGATCTCGGCCGCGTCCGCCGTCGTCACCCCCGCCAGCCCGAGCAGCACCAGCGCCCACTGCATCGCTTTCACGACCTGCTTCATCGTCGTCCTCTTTCTCGGGCCCGCCGGCCGGAAGCACACACGCTAGACGCGGCGAGCCGTCAGCACCGAGACGATCGTCGGCAGCGCACGCTCGGCCTTGGCGCGCAGCTCGTCATCGGGATTGCCCGCGATCGGATGGTCGATCGCGACGAACGGGTAGTCAGCCAGCCCCTCGATGGCGGCCACCTCGCGCGCCGTCACCACGAAGCGATCGGTCATGATGCCCACGGCCGGAATCCCTCGCCGCTCCGCGGCGAGGGCGTCGTGCAGACTGCACGACGAGCAGCTGCCTCAGTCGCCGATGCCGGAGACGATGGCGTCGGCGCCGGTCAGCTCGTCGAGCATCTCGGGCGGCGCCGGTCGTGAGGCATCCGGCTTGCGCAGCCGGATGAATGACCGCACCCCGCGCTGCCGCAGCAGCGCCTCCAGGTGATCGTAGAAGCGTGCGGTACCGATCTTCGTGTTATCGAGCAGGCCGATCGTCGCGCCCTCGAGCGAGTCGAGCGCGGGCGCCAGGCCCAGCGGCTCGCCGTCGGGGTCGAGCCTGGGATCGAGAACCCGGATGGTCATGATGCGTCTCCTGTCTCCACCGGCACCGTCACGGCGACGGATTTCGCCGCGTACCAGGGCGGGATGACCGCGCCGAAGCCGCCGGCCGGACCGCCCGCCGCGACGACCAGCAGGTCGTCGGGGGATCGCAGCGCCGGGTGCACGTTGTCGCCCTTGCGTCCCACCACGGCGCCCTTGCCGACACTGCACCACTCTCCACGCGTCACCCGGGCCCGCTCGTGCACGAACTCGCGGATGTCGCGCTTGGACCAGCCCGCGGCGACCAGCACGTCGCGATGCTGGCGGCCGATGACGAGCGCGTAGTTGCCGGGCCAGATCGAGTAGGTGAGGAGGTTGGCGCGAATGGTGGCCGCGTACGTCTCCAGCAGCTCACGCGGCTCACGCGTCCACTCGTTCATGAGCTGGTGCGGCGAGCCCGCCGCCAGCACGGTCACCGCCGAGCGCTCGGCCGGAACCCCGCGCTCGCTGGCCAGCGGCGTCCACGGATGATCCTCCTCGTCCTCGGCCACGCAGAACGTGAACTTGCCGGGGTGGCCGAGCGTGGAGCGGTCGAGCCGGCCCGGCGTGCCGCCGAGCACATTGAGGATGAGCAGCCGGGGCGTGCGGCCGATGGTGGCGTTGGCGCGGCTGGCGTTGGCCAGCACGTTGTGCGTGGCGTTCATGCCGATCGCACGCCGGACCGGCCCGTTCACGACGATGAACTGGGCGCTGCCGCCGGTGGACGCGGTGGTGCCGTGCAGCCCGAACTCCGTCGCGCACATCGCCCGGACGACGGCCAGCACCACCGGCATGTACTCCGGCCGGCATCCGGCCATGACCGCGGCAATCGCGATCTTCTCGGCGGTGATGCGCCGGCGGCGCACCGGCTCGACGCCGATGACGTCCTCGGGGCCCCGCCGTGCGGCGTCGAGGAACGCACGGACGAGCGACTCGGTGGGCGGCACGATCGGCAGCCCGTCGGTCCAGCCGTTGTCCTGGTAGAGCTCGTTCGCGGCGAAGCCATCGTCCACGTCGTAGGCAGCAGAGGCGAGCCGCGCCGGCCGATCGGTGTTCATGACGTGCAGATAGTCGTCTAGATGCTCCGGGCGCGCAACCGATCGACCGCCTTCCGCGCCGCGGCGAGCATCCCCGGGCTGGTGCGGGGCAGGCTGGGCAGCCGCATCAGTCTCATCCCGGCCAGCGCGCGCTGGACCGCACTCGCTGGCACCGTCAGCGCGGCGACGGCTTCGACTCCATCCCGAAGCAGAGCTGGTTGCCGTCGAGATCCGTGACGTCGAAGTCGCGCATGCCGTAGGGATAGTCCTTCGGCTCGTTCAGCGTGTTGGCGCCGCGCGACTTCAGCTCCTGGTACAGCGCGTCCACGTCGGTCACGAAGACGTTGACGGCGCCGTGCCCCGGAGCTCGCTGCGTCTTGTCGGCCGCCTGCAGGTGGATCATCACGCCATCGCGCTCGACGCCGGCGTAGAAGGTGGGCTCGCCGTAGGTGAACTCGGTGTGGAAGCCGAGGACGTCGCGGTAGTGGGCGACGGCGCGCAGGACGTCCTGCACGACGAGCACCGGGGCGGAGGCGACGAGCGACGCGGCAGCAGATGTCGTCATGGTCTCTCTCCAGCCGAGGGCGCGAGGCGCCGGTTGGACTCCTCGAAGAGCGCCAGCGTCTTCTCCACGTCGAACGGCTGCTCGACGAGCCGTTCGGGATCCCACTCGCTGCGCGGCTTGCCGAAGAAGTCGCCACCGTAGACGTGAATCGCACCGGTCAGACGGTTGATCGGGTTGAGCACGGAGTGGATGATGTCGGGGCCGAGCGGCACGGCGTCACGATCGCTCAGCGCCCTCGCGCCGGCCGCCTCGATCTTGCCGCCGGCGCCGTTGGGGACCCGCCGCCAGAAGATGTTGTCCTCGCGACCGGTGTAGATGCCGATGACGGCCCACATCCGATGGTTGTGCGGTATCTGGCTCATCCGCGGCCCCCACACCACGTTCAGCACGGTGAGGGTGTCGGATCGCAGCAGTGTCTGCAGCCCGGCGCGCCGCGGCTCGCCCAGCGACGTCATGACCGCGGCGGGCTCGGCCATCACCCGGGCGACCACGTCCACGACCGGCGCCGATCCGCCGGCAGCGCTGGCGTCCCGGCACTCCGCGATGAAGCGATCGACGTCAAACATGGCGCGCCTCCTCGGCGAGGGCTCCGGCCCCTTCACGGTCGGTCAGCATTCTACGCACGTCCCGTCGCGATGAGCATCTCGAGGCTCATGATCAGCCGCCCGGTCGATTCGAATGGTGCCAAGCGGCTGCGGACCTCCTGCTGGACGGCGCGGCGCTGCGGCTCGGGCAGCGCGCGATACGCCTGCGGCATGACGCCGGTGGCCTCCTCGACCGGTGCCCAGTAGTCGTCGAAGGACGGAAAGGCGGTCTCGTGAGTCTCGTGCGTCACGCGGATCTCGCGGAACCCGGCGGCCCGGAACAGGCCTGCGAGGCCCACCGGATCCGAGAGCGCGAACGACAGGTGCAAGACGTCGCGCTGATCGGGAATCTGCCGGCTGAGCGCCTCGGCGAGGACGCCCCAGATGGGCGCGCGCTCCGCCGTGGAGATGACGCAGACCGCAGCCCGGTGATGAGGCTTGAGCACCCGGCGGAACTCTGCCAGACCCCGAGCAGGGTCGGGAAAGAACATCAGCCCCAGCTGACAGAGCACCGCATCGAACACGCCATCGCGGAACGGCAGGCCTTGCCCGTCGGAGGTCACCGCGGCGAATCGCTGGCCGGCGAACCGCGCGGTGGCGGCCTCGAGCATCGGCGCGGAGATGTCGGCGCCGATGACGATCCCGGCAGGCTGGACGACGGGCAGCGCCATCGCGGCCGCCTCCCCGGGACCCGTGGCGACGTCCAGGACGCGATGCCCGGGCGCGATCTCGGCAGCCGCGAGCACGGCCGGCACGAAGAGCCGGGACCAGCGACCGAGATAGCGATCGTACGCCGCCCGATCCAGACGTCGCCCGGCCGCCGCGTGAAGCCCAGGGCCGAAGCTGACGCTCATCGAGCCCATCGTTCCGGGATGAGCAACGGTAGGAACCAGACGAACCCGCCGTACGCGCTCACTCCCGCCTCGACGACCGTGGCCACGAGCAGCATCAGGCGTGGGAAGCGATACGGCGCGACGGCGGCGCAGACGAGCGACGCGAGGGCGAGGAGCGGCGCCGCCAGGATCCGGAGCACGGACAGCCCCGCCCACGTGGCCATCGGCGAGGGCGCCTCCGCATGGCGCCCGACGGTGAAGAGCATGACGGCGGCGAGCCCGGTGATCGCGAAGGCCATGCCGATGGTCGCGAGCACCATCCAGAAGTGACGATAGGGCCTGAGGAACACCAGCGCGACGGCCGTGGGCACGAGGGCCAGGACACCGAAGACCGCGACGAAGAGGACCGCGTCGCCGAACGCATACATCCCGCTCGAGGCCTGCGCGGCGGGACCGCTCGTGCTCGCCACGTGGATCGCGACGGCGGCGACGGCGATGACGATCGCGGCCACGTACCCGGCCACGATGATGCCGATCTTGAGGGCAGGCCGCAGGGTGGTCGCGCTGGCGTCTCGCATGAGGCCAGCTTACGCGGCGGCCTCTCGATCCTGCAAAGCCTGCCGGTGCCCGGCCGGCCGCCCGAGAGGCGGCGCGTGGCTATGGCAACTGCTCGCGAACGGGCAGGGGCTGGAATCAGAGAGGGCCACGGCGAGGCCCGCTGGAGTACCAGCGCAGCACCCGCAGGGCGCGCAGGGTGATCCAGCGGCTCGGCTGACCGGGCCCACCTTCGAGGTTGTGAATGGCGTCGCGGTGAGGCTCGTCGAGAAGCCACCGCCCGTCCGGCCGTCTTCGCTCCATCACCAGTGCCACGGCTTCCGCCACTCGCTCGTCCGGCTCGACGCCGGCGTGGCGCAGATACTCCAGACCTCGCAGGACGTCGTAGTGCCACAGGGTCGGAAACGTGAAGCGCGCCCACCTGGGATCGATCACCTCTCCGGAGGACAGTCGCCGGAGCAGGCGCCTGGTCAGCAAATTCGTGAGCCCGGGCTCGCGCGTCCGTGACCGCGGCCGTGACGCCCTCGGCCGCTTCGTACTCCAGCAGTCCTTCGAGCACGCAGATGGTGGTGTGGAACGATGACCGCACCGAGCCGCGCTCGGCCTCGCAGTTCCAGCCGCCGTCGGCGAGCTGCTCGCTCAGCAGGCGATCGCGCAGCCGAGGACTCGTCTCGCCGAAGTAGGCGCCCAGCCCCAGGACGTGACCGTTGATGCAGGGCTCGACCTCACCCTCGAAGAACGGAGAGTTCCCGAACTCCGGCCCCCAGGTGACACCATCCCGGATGAGGGCGACCGCTCTGCGGGCGCGCTCGTGGCCTGGGTCGAGACCCAGGCTGCGCAGGAGCAGCAGCGTGAACAGGTTGGTGCGCCAGTGCGGCGTGGCGATGCCGTCACCCCACTGGCCGTCGGGCCGCTGCTGGTCGAGGAGCTGGGCGCCCCAGCCTTCCGCCGCGACCCGCGAGCGCTCGGCAGCCACAATCTCGGCCGGCTCGTCGCTGAGGTCCCGCATGACCTGCCAGCGGATCGCAGGATCGGAATCGAGCAGCCACTGTCTTACCACCGCTGGGCCCATGGTGGCGCCGCGGTGGGGTCGGGAGCGGCGACAGACAGATCTTCCTCGAAGAGCACCTCCGCCCCGCCGCCCTCGAGATTCAAGATCTGAAGCCTCCCGCTGCGCGTGGCCACCAGCAGATGCCCGTCCCGATCCCAGTCCGCCCATTGCAGGTGTTCCAGCTGCTGGATATCGCCATCAGCTTCCAGCCAGTAGTGGACGCGCAGACCGTCGACCGCCTGGTCGACGCCGAACTCGCCCCCGGCCCAACCGAGGCTCTCGATGCACAGGAGCCGGTCGCCGCCGGGCTGGCGCTTCTGCATGCGCGCGTTGCGACGCTGGTCCCAGACGTCGGAGGGGTCTCGTCGGGGGGAGTCGGGAGCTTCGTCCCAGCCCCGGCGCCGCTCGTTGGCGAACTGAGTCACGGCAATCGAGCGCAACCCGAATGGCAACGGAAGCGTCGTGTCCTCGGGATTCTCGCAGTCCTTGCTCTCGGTGAAGTAGTAGCCACGCGTCCAGGTGCCGCACGTCCCGAACGCATGCAGCGCGGTCAACCAGGGCAGCTTGGAGAGAGCCACGTAGGCCTCGCCGTGCTCCCATGAGGCGCCCGGCTTGTGGGCAAAGTAGCAGAGGAATCGGCCATCGGGCGACAGATCGGACCGTCGGGGAAAGATCCGTCCCCCGAACCACGCGCCCTGCTCGTATCGCTTCTGAGCAAGATCCCAGCGGCCGACCCGACACCAGTGTGTCGGCCCGCGCGCAATCACCGCCACGACCGGCGCCTGCGTCGCCGGAATGCAGTAGATGCGGGGTGGGACGCTCGCCTTCGTCACCGGGCGGTGCTCGCTCACGAGGCGTACAGCGTGGCGGCGTTCTCGAACAGGATGCGCGTGGCGGCCCACGACGCCTCGTCCGCCGAGAGATCGCCGTCGGTGACCGAGGCGTCGAGCACCTCGCCGAGGACGCGGCGGCCCCACCGGGCCGCGAGCCAGAACGTCTCCGGCGTGCGCTGGGCATCGGTCGAGAGGAGCACCTTGGTGATCGGCGCCAGGTGCAGCGCCTCGTGGAAGGCAGTGCGCATGGCGTGCACGCTCGCGTACGGCACCGTCAGGCCGAGATCCACGTAGGCCGCGGGGTACACGCTGGCCAGGTAGCCGGCTTCGCGCACGAACGGGTAGCAGTGCAGCAAGACGATGCAGAGGCCGCGCAGCGCCTGCGCCTCGAACAACGGGCGCAGGTGCAGGGGATTGGCCAGGCGCAGGTCGAGGTCCGGATCGCCGAAGCCGGTGTGGAACTGCACGGGCGTGTGCGTGGCGGCGGCGATGGGCAGCACGGTCCAGAGCATGGCGTCGATGAGCGGCTTGGCGGCGAGCCGCGGGCGTCGGCCCGGCACCACGTCGCGCCGCACGGCGGTGAACGCCATCTCGATCTCCTGCGCCGAGGGCCGGCCGACGTCCAGCCCCGAGCGATAGGCGGCGATGCTCTTGAAGGCCGCCACGCCGGGCGCCAGCCGTGTGAGGTGCTCCCCGAACGCCGCGAGCAGATCCGACGCGCGGTCGTGCCGCTCGATCATCTCGGCCAGCTCGACCTCGAGCCTCAGGATGCGACGCACCGGGATGCCGGGCACCAGCGCCGCGCAGTCGGCGAGGCTCATGAGGCGATCGGTCCACAGGCCGTCGTCGATCAGCCAGTGGCCGATGCGCGTCTCCGCGAACATCCGCTGCACGAGGGCGGGATAGTCCGCGTGGCGGCGCACCTCGAGCACCGACTCGGCCGTCGGCGCACAGCCGTGAAAGGCGGCCAGCTCCCGGATGCTGCGGCGGAACGTGAGCGTGTCGCGGCCGAAGCGCCGGAGCTGCTCGGCGTCGTTCGCCTCGCTCAGGTACGGCTCGAGCGGCGCCCCGCGCCAGGCAGCCTCGGTGAACAGCGCGTGGGCGTGGTGGTCGTACAGCGGGACCGCGCTGAGATCCATCGGCTCAGTAGCGCTCCGCGAGCATGGCAACCTCGTCGGCCAGCGAACAATCGCGCAGCGCCTGCCACTCCATTCGCTTCACGGCCAGGTACGCGCGCGCCCGGGCCGAGCCGAGCGCCTCACCGAGCACCTTGTTCGCCGCGAGCGCATCGAGCGCCTCGTCCAGGCTGCGCGGCAGCGCCGCGATGCCGAGCCGCCGGCGCTCGTCGTCCGAGTAGTGGCCGGGGTCCACGTTGACCGCCGGCGGTGCCTCGAGGCCGCGGCGGATGCCGTCGAGCCCCGCCGCGATCAGCGAGCCGAGGGCGAGATAAGGATTGGCGCTGGCGTCACACGTCTTCAGCTCGAGGCGGGTGACCGCGCCGTCCGGGCCGCGCGCCACGCGCACGGCAGCCTCGCGGTTGTCGTGACCCCACGCGACGAACGCGCCCGCCCAGAAGTGTGGCAGCAGCCGTCGGTACGAGTTGCAGCTGGGCACCGTCAGCGCCGCGAGCGCCGGCAGGTGGTCGAGGACGCCGGCGACGAACTGCCGCGCGACGGGCGAGAGCCCGGTCGGATGCGCGGCATCGCCCATCACACTCCGATCATCGCGCTGGAGCGAGAGGTTCAGGTGACAGCCGGAGCCCGCGGCGCCCTCGTGCACCTTGGGCAGGAAGCTGGCGACGTAGCCGTGGCGCGCGGCCACGCCGCGCACCGCCTCGCGGTAGCTCACCTGGCGATCGGCGGCAGCGAGCGGCTCGGCGTGGCGGATGGAGATCTCCTGCTGTCCAGGCGCCGACTCCGGGTAGTAGAACTCCGGCTCGAGGCCCAGCGTCTCCAGCGCGGCGGTCAGCTCGGCGATGAACGCCTGGTGCAGGTTCATGCTGCCAGTCGCGGCGTAGACGGTGTTGTCGGCCGCCACGAGGCCTGCCGACGTGCGCCGGAGCAGGAAGAACTCGTTCTCGAACGCGGCCCGCGCACCGAATCCCGCGGCAGCCAGCCGGCGGACCTGCGTGCGCAGGAACTCGCGCGGACACTGCTCCCATGGCGCGCCGCCCATGCGCATGTCGCCCATGACCTGCGCGTGGCCGGGCGCCCAGGGCAGGACGGCGAGCGTGCTCCAGTCCGGCACCAGCCGCGCCTCGCCGACGGGACCGAGGCCGCTGTCGGGCGCGACCGCGTCGAACATCACGGGCAGGGCCTGCTGAGCCACCGTGAGGCCGATGCCTTCGGTGAGGCCGTCGTCGAGCAGGCGGCGATGCGCCGCCTTGGCGCGGATCACATTGGCGTGATCGCACCAGAGGATCCGGACCCATCGCACGCTGGCGGCGTCGAGCCGCCCGAGCCAATCCATGCCTGGCCCTCCCGGGGGCCGTGCGCATTATCGCCGAGCCCGGGCTCATGCACCGCTTGTCGGACCGCTTGATCTTACGTAGTTGCCACGAGCAGTTCCTCGGAATTGTTCGGCGGACGAAGACCGTCTGTCCTGCCTGCGAAGTAGCGCTGGGCGAGCGTGGCGGCCGATACGTGCTGGACCTCAGCAAAGCCGGCATCGCGGGCCAGGGTGAGGATCTCTGTCGGCGTGAAGAAGCTGGTGAAGGGCGTGCCGTTCGCTCGGGCCCCCGCCATCGCTCGCTCGATCCCGGGACGCACCTCGGGGTCCGTCAGCTCGATCGGAAGCATGAACGACATGACGAGCGTGGAGCCCGAAGCAAGGGCCGCGACCTGACGCAGGGTCGCCGCGATCGCGTCCCTCGTCAGGTACATGCTGACACCGGTGGACGCCACGACTGCTGGCCGCCGCGGATCGAAGCCAGCCGCCGCCAGCCGCTCCCACCACGCGTCTCCCCCCTCGAAGTCGACCGGCACAAACCGCAGGAACGACGGGATGCCGAGGCCGAGGTCGACGAGGCGCCGGCGCTTCCACGCCTGAGGGCCGGGCCGATCGATCTCGAACACAACCAGAAGAGAGACAACCTCGGGCCGCCGCTGGACGAAGGTGTCCAGGCCCGCTCCAAGGATGACGTACTGGCCGACGCCACGGGCAGCCTGCTCGGCGACGAGATCCTCGACGAAGCGGGCGCGGGCCACGATGGAAGCACGGAAGGGCCGCGTGAACGGGCTCATGTCCGGACGGGCGCGCCATCCGTCGTCCGGAGCCGCCAGCTTCAAGCCGACCACATCTTCGAGCACGTGCGGTGGCGAATCGACCTCCACGTGCAGCGCCCGCCACAGGGCGACCCGCACCGCCGTATCGTCTGGTGCCGCCATCTGCTGATCGTGCATGACGTCTCTCGGGGTATCAGTCCTGCCGCGGGCCGAGAAGTCGGGCGCCGGCGGCGCATCGGTGTCTAGCGTGTTGGGCCAGGCGGCAGCTTTCGATCGAAGAACCCGGTGATCTCGGAGTTCACCACCTCGTGCATCGCATCGCGATCGAGGCCTGGTGGGTCTTGGGCCGCATCTCCTGCCAGCAGTGCCAGTATCCGAGGGTAGCGGGCGACGAAGGAAAAATGCCCAGCTCGTGGAACGAGAACGTATTCCGTCTGCGGCGGCAGGGCCTTCGCGAGGCGCTCGGCGTGATATCGCACGAGCGTCAGGTCGTCGTGCTCCGCGCCGTACACCCGGACGGGAACGGTCACCCGAGCGAGCGCGTCGTCGGTGAAGGGGGCGGCATTTGGCGCCATGAGCACGATGGCGCGTACCCGAGAGTCATGGACATCGGGAATATCGCCGAGCTTCCGGGTGGCCTCCCGTGTCGCAGCACCACCGAAGGAGCAGAACTTGGCATCGTCGGGGTGCTGTCGGCAGTGCGCAACACTGGCCGCGGGGCTCGGCTTCGCGCCGGCGATGGCCAGCGCGGTGTAGCCACCGTTGGAGTGTCCGACGACCCCGATGCGGTCCCGCTGGATGTGGGGGCCGAGGGTCGCGTCGTCCAGCAAGGTATCGATGACGCGGGAGACTTGCCTCGGCCGTCCGACCCACACGCCCACACCGGAGATGTCGTTGTCCTTTCCTCGTGGGTGCATCGGGGCGGCGACGACATAGCCGCGGGAGGCGAGCGCCATCGCCAGGTCTCGGTGGTTCACGGAGAGTCCGCCGGCTCCGTGTGATATGACGATGAGCCCGAACGTCCCGTCCGCCGGCGGAGCATTGCTGGCTACCGGCATCTCGAACGCGATCAGCCGGCACAGCATTGCCGGCAACCGGCAACCGGAGAGAGCCCCCGTCACGAAGAGAGGAGCGGGCGCGGCCCGGGTGGGATACCAGAGGGCAGCAGGGAACAACTCGCCCGTGACGGCGTCTTGAACGTCGATCCGCCGATAGGCGACGTTCGAAGCTGGCGCCGCCTCGGCCGTGAAGGCGACGCCGAGCAGCGTCAGGCCGACAAGGTGCTTGAGGATGGCAGGGAACCTCGGTGCCGTTTGACTAGCCGCGGCGTGGCGAGGTGTTCAGCGCCACCGCACTGCGGATGAGCGCCCTGAACGCCGGTTCGTCGAGCCTCTCGCCTTCATGAAGGTCGATGGCGCGCCTGGCGTTGCCCTCCAGGCTGGAGTTGAAGAGCTTCGACGGATCCTTCAGTTGCGCACCCTTGAGGAACGTCAGCTTCACGACGTTCTTGTACGTTTCGCCGGTGCAGATCAGGCCGTCGTGGGACCAGACCGGGACGCCCCGCCACTTCCACTCTTCGCCAACGCCGGGGTCGGCCTCCTTGATCAGGGAGCGGACCCGGGCAAGTGTCTCGCCGCGCCAGTCGCCCAGCTCCTTGATCCTCGCGTCGATCAGGCGCGACGGTGACGCCGCTCTACGCGACGTGCCGTTCTTCTTCTTCGTCATGTGTCCGCCTGTTTCGCTTATCCGATGCGCTAGCCTGGGCCGTACCACGAAGTGGACTTGCCCATCGCGTTCATCCGGTACGGCTAACGCTCCGGTTCAGCGGCGACGCGAAGCGTTGTCCGCTGAGACCGGCTGTGGGACGGCGCCACGCATGGATGAGCCCTTGTGGTCACGCGTGAGCGTGTCCCGTGGTGGCGATGCAGCAGTAGACCTTTGCCACGGACGTATGATCTGCACGCACTAGACAGCCGAGAAACTCCTCCTGCACTCGGTCGATGTCTGGGCCGCAGAACTCGCGGAATAGCTTCATCCGGTTGAAGCGAGATCGCCAGGCGTCTAGCACTTCCGGGCGGGCCGGTCCAGAGAACGACAGCTCCTGGTCCTCGACCACAAGCATCTTCGACACAATGAACCCAGCCCCCTGCAGGTGGGCTTGCAGCTTGCGGCCCATGTGGAAGTCATATCCTCCCGC
>Ga0310811_10006100_pt1 | contig 15358 bp, 15 predicted proteins | sample YCmetagenome_FD_207642 | JGI IMG/M metagenome (GOLD analysis project Ga0310811, IMG submission 207642) | Soil microbial communities from experimental microcosm in Duke University, North Carolina, United States - YC | ecosystem: Engineered > Artificial ecosystem > Soil microcosm > Unclassified ...
GCGCCAACCTCGAGAAGAACTTCTGGCAGGCTGGCGTCAACTACGTGAACAAGTTCGGCGACTTCGACGTCGGCCTGTCGCTGGTCGGTGTCACCGCGAAGAACACCAACGACCTTCGCGTCGACCAGAAGACCTACAGCACCGGCTTCGTGGTCGGCTACGGCGACTGGAAGGTCGGCGGCCGCTACAGCAACGAGCACAGGGAAGCCGGTCTCGCGAAGACCGATTCCAACGGCGGCTACAACCAGTGGGACCTGGGCGTCGGCTACAACCTCGGTCCGTGGGCGTTCGGCGTGTCGACGATGCTGCAGAAGGGCGGCGTCGTGAACGGCACTGGCTCCGTGTCTCAGCAGGTGTTCGCGTTCGGCACGACCTACGATCTCGGCGGCGGCCTCGCGCTGTACGGCGAGTTGTGGCACGCCAAGAACAAGAGCGTCGGCACCGTGTCGGCCGCGTCCTCCAACGAGGGCACCGGTCTGATCTCGGGCGTCCGCGTGAAGTTCTAGTCGCTTAGCGTAACCTCCAGACTTCCGGGGCGGTGGGGCAACCCACCGCCCCTTTCTTTTGCGCCCTGGTCACTTTACGAAGCCGTCGCGTAGCGCAATCACGGAACCGTGTGTTTTCAAGATATTACCTATACAGAGGGCCTCGATATCGTAAGACCCACGAGACATTGGGAAAAGTACGCATCAAAGCGCCCGATTCGCGCGAAAGGCGTGAAGGGCTGTCATGAGCCAATCTTCTATAAGTGCGTGGTTCAATCGCCACAGTGGCTTTCAATGTGGCGATTCCTTGAACAATCCGAGTTGCTTGGGTGCAACGGATGCCGGAGGGTAGCGCGACCTAACCCGGGGGTGGTTTGTCCCGGGGGGAATCCGGATGCGTCTGCTGTCGACGTGGACCGCACCCGGGACAACCACACGAAGCGCTCTAGAGCTTCCATTCGGAGGTTACGCACAATGAAGAAAGCACTGTTGGGATCGACCGCAATTGTCGGCGCATCCCTTCTCGTTGCGGGTCAAGCCGCTGCGAAGCCCCAGGTCACCCTCGGCGGTGGCATGGACTTCCAGATGGGCTGGACGTCGCAGGACCGTGAGGGCTGGTCGCCGACGCCAGGCGGCGTGCAGGGCCCGGCGACGGAACGTGGCTACAGCATGTTCCAGCGCACGATCATCAACATCAGCGCGTCGGACACCACCGACAGCGGCATGAAGTGGGCCTTCAAGGTCGACCTCAATGCCGACGCCGACGGTGGCCCGAACGCGTCCAACGGTCTCAAGGACGGCACCGCGCGCGACGCCGCCGACAAGGTCACTCTCGACCTCTCGGATGCGTGGGGTTCGGTCTCGGTCGGCGCCGACTACGGCGTGTTCCGCACCATGAACTTCGGCTCGAAGGATGCCACCAAGTCGGCCGGCACCGGCGGCGCCGACGGCTCGTGGAGCCGTTGGTTCAACACCAAGTCGATCGGCGCGGCTCGTTTCGAGAGCTCGACGACGGCTCATGACTCGACCACGTCGTCGCGCATCAACTACGTGACGCCGCGGTTCGCGGGCTTCCAGGCGGGCGTTACCTACGCCATGGACCGCACCACGATCGGCCGCTTCCGCGAGCCGGAGTCGAACGCGGGCGTCAGCGCCAACCTCGAGAAGAACTTCTGGCAGGCTGGCGTCAACTACGTGAACAAGTTCGGCGACTTCGACGTCGGCCTGTCGCTGGTCGGTGTCACCGCGAAGAACACCAACGACCTCAAGGTCGACCAGAAGACCTACAGCACCGGCTTCGTGGTCGGCTATGGCGACTGGAAGGTCGGCGGCCGCTACAGCAACGAGCACCGCGAGGCCTCGCTGGCCAAGACGGACTCGAACGGCGGCTATCACCAGTGGGACCTGGGCGTCGGCTACAACCTCGGTCCGTGGGCGTTCGCGCTGTCGACGATGCAGCAGAAGGGCGGCATCGTGAACGGCTCGGGCTCCACTTCGCAGAGCGTGTATGCCTTCGGCACCACCTACGACCTCGGCGGCGGTCTCGCCGTGTACGGCGAACTGTGGCACGCCAAGAACAAGGGCGGCGTCACCTCAGCGTCGAACAACGAGGGCACCGGCCTCATCTCCGGCGTCCGCGTGAAGTTCTAGTTCAGTCCGCGTATCGAACTTTTTACGCGTAACCTCCAAACTCGGGGCGATTGGATCTTCCAATCGCCCCTTTTCTCTTCGCGGCCGCCTTGCCCTCCTCGATCAGAATTTGCGCCGAAGCGCGAACCCGAGGGAGGGTTTCGCGTCATGTCGTTACGCGGAAAGCCCTAAAGGTGCGGGAGAAACGAGCGGCGCGGACTCGTGGGTGCCTGGTGTCCACCATGCGCCCTGATGTGCTGAGTTCCAGGCACCCGGATCGGTAGTCGCCCGCATTGCGCAACCGACACGGCTGATCTTCTATAAGAACGTCGGGCGAGATCTGCTGCCGCGTCGGAAAGCGTCAGCACCAACAGGCTCCGACTTGAACGAACGCCCGCTCACCGGAGGCCGCAATCGGCGGCCAGCAAGTGGCCAGCATGGCCACGATGCGCGTTCATTCAACGTGACCTGGAGATAGGGACATGAACACACAACCAAACCGTGACGACATTGAGATTCGTCCGGGAACGCGCTTCGAGGGATCACGCCCCGGCAAGGGAACCGCCGTCCTCGTATTCATCGGCGCCGTCGTGCTGGTGGGGTACGCCTTCTGGCCGTCGATAGCCTCGGCGCTGCACCTCGGCTGAACCGGGGCTTCGGCCCAGAACGATAACGCGAGCGCAGTGGCCGATTGAGTCTCGGACGCAATGCGACCGAGACCACGCGGTCGCTCGCGCTGGCAGTCGTTAGTCGTTAGAGGGGAGAGGCGGTGCCGTCCTATCTCGGGACAGCGACGGTTTCGCCGTGACGGGTACAGGCTTCTTCGGCCAACTCGACGAAGACTTCGGTGACCGCTTCCGGCGCCTTGAGGGTGTCGGGATTCTCGGCGGGGAAGGCGTCGCCGCGCATTCGCGTCCGGGTCGCGCCCGGATCGATCAGGTTCACCCGCAGGTTGGTCTTGGCGAGTTCGCCGGCCCAGGTCTTGACCATGGTGTCGAGCGCGCCTTTCGAGGTCGCATACGCGCCCCAGTAGGGATGACGGCCATCGCCCGCCGACGAGGTGACGAACATCGCGCGGCCAGACGGACTGAGGCGCAGCATCGCGTCGAAGGCGCGGATCAGCCGGAAGTTGGCGCCGACGTTGATGCGCATCACGCGCTCGAAATCCTTGGGCTCGGTATGGCTCATCGGCGACAGCGCGCCGAGGATCGCCGCATTGCCCACCAGCACGTCGAGGTGGCCGAATCGCTCGGCGATGGCGGCCGCCATCTGATCGATCTTTTCGTGGTCGGCGAGATCGAGGACGACCAGGGTCGCCTCGCCGCCGGCCTGGCGCACGAGATCATCGGTTTCCTCGAGCGCGCCCTGGGTGCGCGCGACGAGAATGAGTCGGGCGCCTTCCTGGGCGAAGCGCACCGCGACGGCGCGGCCGATGCCGCGCGATGCCCCGGTGACGAGGGCGAGTCGATCCTGCAGGCGGCGCGGGCGCGCCGGAGTCGGGGTGGTCACGGTTGTGGAGCCTTACCGAGTGCCGCTGATCTCGGTCAGAAACGAGAGCTGCGGGTTGGCGCCCCCCTCCTGATCCGTGAGCGTGATGGGATAGTCGCCGGAGAAGCAGGCGTCGCAGAACTGCGGCCGAACCGCGTCGCGCTTCGCCTCACCGACGGCGCGATAGAGGCCGTCCATCGAGATGAACGCCAGCGAATCGACGCCGATGATCTTCGCCATCTCTTCGACCGAGTGTCGGGCCGCCATCAGCTTGTCGCGCTCCGGCGTGTCGACGCCGTAGAAGCAGGAGTGGGTGGTCGGCGGGCTGGCGATCCGCATGTGGACCTCCTTGGCCCCGGCGGCGCGGATCATTTCGACGATCTTGATCGAGGTGGTGCCGCGGACGATGGAATCGTCGACCAGGATCACGCGCTTGCCTTCGATCTCGGCGCGGTTGGCGTTGTGCTTGAGCTTCACGCCCAGGTGTCGGATGTGGTCGGTCGGCTCGATGAAGGTGCGGCCGACGTAATGGTTGCGGATGATGCCGAGCTCGAACGGGATTTTGGCTTCCTGGGCGTAGCCGAGCGCCGCCGGGACGCCGGAATCCGGGACCGGGATGATCACATCGGCCGGCACGTTGCTCTCGCGGGCAAGCTCGATGCCGATGTTCTTGCGCGCCTCGTACACCGAGCGGTTTTCGATCTTGCTGTCGGGGCGGGCGAAGTAGACATACTCGAAGATGCAGAAGCGGCGGTCCGCGCCGACGAACGGTTTCAGGCTCTCGAGTCCGTTGGCCCCGATCACGACCATCTCGCCGGGCTCGACGTCGCGCACGAAATCGGCGCCAATGATGTCGAGGGCCACGGTCTCCGATGCGAGGATGTACTTTTCACCGATCTTCCCGAGCACCAGCGGCCGGATGCCGAGCGGGTCGCGCACGCCGATCAGGTTCGAATCGGTGAGGACGACCAGCGAGTACGCGCCCTGGACCTGGCGGAGGGCGTCGATCATGCGGTCGGTGACGGTGGAATAGGTGCTGGTCGCGATGAGGTGGATGATCACCTCGGTGTCGGTGGTCGACTGGAACAAACAGCCGCGCTTGACCAGTTCCTTGCGCAGCGTCAGCGCGTTGGTGAGATTGCCGTTGTGGCCGATGGCGAAGCCGCCGAACTCGAAATCGGCGAACAGCGGCTGAATGTTGCGCTCGGCGGTTTCGCCGGTGGTCGAGTAGCGGTTGTGGCCGATGGCGCTGTGCCCCGGCAGCTTCCGCATCACCGCTTCGTTTGAGAAGATGTCGGCGACGTGGCCGAGGCCGCGCTGGCTGTGGAACAGTTTGCCGTCGAAGGTGACGATACCCGAGGCTTCTTGGCCCCGGTGCTGCAGCGCGTGCAGCCCAAGCGCGGTCAGGGCGGCGGCGTCCTCACAGTCGTAGACGCCGAATATCGCGCACTCTTCGTGAAGGTGATCGTCGTCGAACGGGTTGGTCGTAATCGGGCTCGTCACGGGTCCTACTCGATCGCCTGGATCAGGCGGTTCATGTCGCGACGCTCGGTATCATTATAGCCGGTCCCGGGGCGTCCGTCCGGGGCCTTGGCGTCGGTCCGGGTGGGGCGGGAAGCCACCGCGCGGCCGGGAATAAGCCCGCCGAGCGCATTGGCGCCGCGCTCCACCAGCGGCAGCGTCCGCGCGTCCTTGAGCCAGACCGGGAGCTCGGACGCGGTCATCACCCGGGAGACGAGAAGCCACGCCGCACAGATGATGAGGGCGCCCCGCGCGAGGCCGAACAGGAACCCGAGTGAGCGATCGAGCGCTCCGGCCGAAGTTTTGCGCACTGCACCCGAAATCAAAGTGGCGAGCAATCCCAGCACGATCAAGGCGATGAGGAACAATCCGGCCCCGGTTATGACGCTGGCCAGCCATGCGGGGGACACAAGGCCGTCCACGAAGGGAAGCACGTAGGCGTAACCGTAGAGGGCGGCGAAAGCGGCTCCGACCCAACTGACGATGGAGAACACCTCCTTCACCAGCCCCCGCATCAGCGCGAACAGTCCCGACAGCACGACGACCCCGATCACCACGAGGTCGAAGCCGTTGAAGCCGAGGAAATTCATCCTGTCCTCGCGGTCTGGGCCTTGCGACCTCTCCTGCCACTCTCGAGCCCGAAGAGTGGGAGCAGATCGCGCACGTGCGCGATGTCCGTTGCCGGGATGGCGGCGGCCTTGCGGCCGGGCCCCGCTTTCGGCATCACCGCCCGCTCGAACCCGAGCTTGGCAGCCTCCTTCAAACGCGAGTCCATCTGCCCGACAGCCCGCACTTCCCCGGCTAGACCGACTTCGCCGAAGAATACCGCGCCGGCCGGAGCGGGCTCCTCGGCGAGGGACGACAGCAGCGCCGCCGCTACGGCCAAGTCCGCCCCAGGCTCGGCAATTTTCAAGCCGCCGGCGACGTTGAGATAAACGTCGCTGCCGGAAAGCGCAAGGCCAAGGCGCGCATCGAGCACGGCGATGACCATGGCGAGCCGGGCCGAGTCCCAGCCGACCACGGCACGCCGCGGCGCGGCGAGAGCGGACGGCGCGACGAGCGCCTGGATCTCGACCAGCAGCGGCCGGGTGCCCTCGATGCCGGCAAACACCGCCGAGCCTGGCGTCGCTTCCTCTCGCCCCGACAGGAACAGCGCCGACGGGTTCGGCACCTCCTTCAGACCGGCGTCGGTCATCTCGAACACGCCGATCTCGTCGGTCGGACCGAAGCGATTCTTCACCGCGCGCAGGATGCGGAAGTGGTGGCCGCGCTCGCCTTCGAAGTAGAGCACGGTGTCGACCATGTGCTCGAGCACCCGCGGTCCGGCGATCAAACCTTCCTTGGTGACGTGACCGACCAGCACCAGCGCGGTGCCGCGCGCCTTGGCGAGACGGATCAGCGCCTGTGCCGAGGTTCGGACCTGGGCGACGGTGCCGGGGGCCGACTCCAGCGTCTCGAGGAACATCGTCTGGATCGAGTCGACGACGAGGAGTGCCGGCGCCTCGCCGTCCTCGAGTGCTGCGACGATGTCGTTCACCTCGGTCGCGGCGGCGAGCCGGACGGGCGCGTCGGACAGCCCGAGACGCGCGGCGCGCATCCGCACCTGCTCGACCGCTTCCTCGCCGGAGATGTAGACGACGTGGCCGGGCTGGCGCTTGGCCAGCGCGCCGACGGCCTGCAGGAGAATGGTCGATTTGCCGATGCCGGGATCGCCGGCGACGAGAATCGCCGAGCCTGGGACGAGGCCGCCGCCGAGCACGCGATCGAACTCGTGAATGCCCGTGAGGCGGCGCGGAAATGCGGTGTCGTTGCCCTTGAGTCCTTCGAAGGCGATCGACCGGCGCTTTCCGGACTTGCCGCGCAGCGGGGTGCCGGGCACGGCGGCGGCGATCGGCTCCTCGACGATCGAGTTCCAGGCCCCGCAGGAATCGCAGCGGCCGGCCCAACGCCGGTGCTCGGCCCCGCAGGCTTGGCAGACATAGCGGGAGGCGGCACGGGCAGCCATCGTTCAGCTCCCGTGCGCGGCCGCGGTCACCGCGTCACGTCCACTTTGATCGGCCCGTCGGCGCGGCCGTGGATGAACTGGTCGACGAACGGATTGCCGGAGCGGTCGATCTCCGAGACCGACCCCTGCCAGACGATCTTGCCGCCGTAGAGCATGGCGATGCGGTTGGCGATCTTGCGCGCGCTGTGCAGGTCGTGGGTGATCGACAGCGTCGTGGCACCGAGTTCCTTTACGCACTTGACGATGAGATCGTTGATGACGTCCGACATGATCGGGTCGAGACCTGTCGTCGGCTCGTCGAAGAAGATGATCTCGGGCTCGGCGGCGATGGCGCGGGCGAGCGCGACGCGTTTCTGCATGCCGCCGGACAGTTCCGCCGGGTAGAGCTCGCCGACCGAGCGGTTGAGGCCGACATTTGCGAGCTTGCGGATGGCGATCCTCTTGGCCTCGGCGCGATCCATGCCGCGCGCCTGGATCAGCCCGAAGGCGACGTTCTCCCAGACCGGCAGGCTGTCGAACAGCGCCGAGCCCTGGAACAGCATTCCGAACTTCAACATGATCCGCTCGCGTTCACGGCGGGTCATGTTGACGACCTCGTCCCCGTCGATCTCGATCGATCCGGCGTCGGGCGCGATCAGGCCGAGAATGCATTTGAGCAGCACCGACTTGCCGGTGCCCGACCCGCCGATCACGACCACCGATTCGCCGACGCCGACGTCGAGGTCGAGGCCATCCAGCACCACCTTGGGGCCGAACGACTTCTTGAGTCCGCGGATGCGGATCTTCGGGGTCTCGCTCGCGCTCATCTCAGGAAGAACACCTCGGTGATCATGTAGTTGAACACCAGGATCATGACGAGTGCCGAGACAACGGCATTGATGGTTGCGGCGCCGACGCCCTGCGCGCCGCCCTTCGAGTGGTAGCCGTGGTAACAGCCCATCAGCGAGATCACGAACCCGAACACGGCGGCCTTGGTGAGCCCCGAGATGACGTCCTTCGCCTCGAGATAGGTGAAGGTCTGCTTGAGGTAGCCCGCGGGGTTGAAGCCCAGCTTGTTGACGCCGATCAGGAACCCGCCGAACACGCCGATGATGTCGGCGACGAGGACGAGGCAGGGCAGCATGAGGAGGCCGGCCAGCAGTCGCGGCACGACCAGGTACTTGTAGGGATTGGTCGACAGCGTGGTGAGCGCGTCGATCTGCTCGGTGACACGCATGGTGCCGATCTCGGCGGCCATCGACGCGCCCATGCGACCCGCCACCATGAGTGCCGCCAGCACCGGACCGAGCTCGCGGGTCATCGACAGCACGACGACGGTCGCGACTGCGCTCTCGGCGGAGAATCGCGCGAAGCCGGTGTAGCTCTGGAGCGCCAGCACCATGCCGGTGAAGATTGCGGTCAGTCCGACCACCGGCAGCGAGTAGTAGCCGATGTCGATCATCTGACGGACGATCAGGCGCGGGTAGTAGGGCGGCCGGATCGAGTAGGCGAGCGCGAGCGCGGTGAAGTTGGCGATGCGCCCGAGCGCTGCCAGGAAGTTCAGGAAGACGCGGCCCGTCGCAGCCAGAAGATCGAGCACGGTGTCGAGGATATTGCGCCTGGGCTCGTCCTCGATCCCGTCGTCGTTCGGCTTGGTGTCGGTGACGGTCATCTCAGTCGGCGCTCCCGACGGCGCTGCGGCCGCCGATGTAGCGGCGACGCAGGCGTGACCCGAGACGCGTGAGAACCTCGTAGCCGATGGTGGCGCCTGTGCGTGCGAGATCGTCGGGAGAGATGTTGGCGCCGATCAGTTCGACCTCGGCGCCTGGATACAGCAGACCGGAGGGAACCTCGGTGGCGTCCAGCGTGATCAAATCCATGGAGATGCGCCCCACCACCGGAAGCCGCGCCGCACCGAGAAATGCATGTCCGCGGTTGCCTACGGAGAACCCGTAACCGTCGGCATAACCGATTGAAACAACGGCGATTTTCGCCCTCACCCCGACGCGATGCGTCGCACCATAGCCAACGGTCCCGGGGCTGTCAATGTTGCGGACTTGGACAATGGGCGCGGTCAGTTGGACGACGCGGCGCATCGGATTGGGCCGGCCGTTGAGGGGCGCCAAGCCATAGAGTGCGGCGCCGGGACGCACGAGATCGAAATGATACGGCGCACCGAGGAAGACGCCGCCCGAATTGGCGAGGCTGAGGGCGGCGCCGCGGCCGATGCGACCGGCGAGGTTGGCGAAGGTCGCACGCTGGCGCTCGTTCAGCGGCTCGCCGGGATCGTTGGCGCAGGCGAGATGGCTCATCACCACGCGGACGTCGAGCCCGTCGAGGGCGGCCGGATCTTCCGCGAGCGCCGCCGCCTCGGAGGAAGCGAAGCCCAGGCGGTTCATGCCGGTGTCGATGTGGATGGCGCAGGGCAGCCGGAGACCGCGCGCGTGGGCGAAGGCTCGGAAGAGATCGAGCTGCGTGCGATCATTGAGCACCGGGATCAACCGGTGCTCGGCCATCAGCAGGGCCTCGTCGTCCGACAGCACGCCCTCGAAGACGAAAATTTCGACGTCGGCGAGGAGTGCGCGGAGCTCCCGGCCCTCGTCGGGCAGGGCGACGAAGAACGTGTCGCAGCCGGCGTTCGCCAGCGCGTCGGCGACGCGCGCCATGCCGAGGCCGTAGGCGTCGGCCTTGACGACGGCGCCGGTGCGCGCCGGTGCCACGCGTTCGGCGATGGCTTTCCAGTTCGCGACGATGGCGTCGAGATCGATGGTGAGCGTTCCGCCCGCCCGCAGCGATCCGCCGCGGGGGCCGGTTTCAGAAGGGGACATTGGCGGGCAGATGATCGTCGGCGATGTAATCGGAGAATTTGGTGCGTCGGCCCTCGAAGTGCAGCTTCTCGACGCCAACCGGACCGTGACGCTGCTTGCCGACGATGATCTCGGCGATGTTCAGCGCCGACTCCATCTTGGCCTGCCACTCGGCGTGCTTTTCCGTGCCCGGGTCGGGCTGCAAGCGCTGGAGATAATATTCCTCGCGGTAGACGAACATGACGACGTCCGCATCCTGCTCGATGGAGCCCGATTCGCGGAGGTCGGCGAGTTGCGGCCGCTTGTCCTCGCGCTGCTCGACGGCGCGCGAAAGCTGCGAGAGCGCGACGACCGGCAGGTTGAGCTCCTTGGCCAGCGCCTTGAGGCCGCGGGTGATATCTGAGATTTCCTGAACGCGGTTCTCCGGCTTGTCGCCGGCGCGCAGCAACTGGAGGTAGTCGACCACGACCATGGAGAGGCCGTGGATGCGTTGGAGGCGGCGGGCGCGGGTGCGCAGCGCCGCGATCGACAGGGCCGGTGTGTCGTCGATGAACAACGGCAGCGCCGCGATCTCCTGGTTGGCCTTCACGACCTTGGCGAAGTCCTCGTTCGACAGTTCGCCCTTGCGAATCTTGTCGGAATCGACGTCTGCCACCTCGGCGAGGATACGGAGCGCGAGCTGCTCGGCGGACATTTCGAGCGAGAAGATGCCGACCACCGCGCCGTCGACGATCTTGCGCCGGCCCATGGGATCGGTCTCCCACTTGATCCGCTTCGCCGCGTTGAAGGCGATGTTGGTGGCGAGCGCCGTCTTCCCCATCGACGGGCGGCCGGCGAGGATGATCAGATCCGACTGCTGCAGGCCGCCCAGGAGCTTGTCGAGTGCCTTGAAGCCGGTCGGCACGCCGGCGAGCTGGCCTTCGCGCTTGTGGGCGGTCTCGGCCATGGAGATGGCGTTCGCCAGCACGGTGGTGAACGGCCGGAAGCCGCCTTCGACTTCGCCAGTCGTCGCGAGGTCGAACAGCTTCTGCTCGGCGACCTCGATCTGTGCCTGGGCGTCGCGCTCGACGGTGTGGCTCGACGCCTCGGCGGTAAGTTCGCCGCCGATCTGAATGAGTTGTCGCCGCAAGTGCAGATCGAAGATGATCTTGCCGTAGTTGTCGGCGTAGGCGACGGACACGGCGCTGTTGGCGAGGCGGGCAAGGTACTCGGTGCCGCCCACCGCCATCATGGCCGGATCGGATTCGAACAGGTTCTTGAGCGTCACCGGGTTGGCGAGCTGGCCGCGCTCGATCAGCAGCACACAGGACGAGTAGATGCGGCCGTGCAGCGGCTCGTAGAAATGCTCAGCCTGGAGGAACTCCGAGACTTTGCCGAGCGCCAGGTTGTTGACGAAGATGGCGCCGAGCAGACGCTGCTCCGCCTCGAGATTGTGGGGCAGCTCCCGGGCGGGAGCGCTTTGTTCATCGCGAAGCGGGACGACGTTGGGTTCCATGTCGGGCGGAAACTAACAGGTCGACCGCCGACGCCCTACTAAGATCATCGTTACCGAATCCGAAATTTTCCAACAATCCCCGGAAAGGTGGGGACAACTCGTCAGGCCGCGACGGTGGCGCCGTTGGCGATCGCGCGCTCCCCGTCGACCATGTAGTCGCGGACGATCGACACCGCGCCGACGCGCCTGGCGATCTGGATCTGGAACACCGCCTGCTTGAAGTGGCGGAACGCCATCTCGGCCCCGATCAGGTAGAACTCCCACATCCGGCAGAAGCGCTCGTCGGTGAGCGCCTTGATCTCATCGCGATTGGCGATGAAGCGCTGGTGCCAGTGCCGGAGCGTGTGCGCGTAGTGCATCCGCAGCACTTCGACATCGGTGACGATGAGGCCGGCGCGCTCGATCACCGGCAGGACCTCCGACAGCGCCGGCACGTAGCCGCCGGGGAAGATGTACTTGCGGATCCACGGGTCGGTGACGCCGGGACCGTCGAGGCGGCCGATGGTGTGGAGGAGGGCGACCCCATCGGGCGCGAGGCAGTCGCGCATCTTGTTGAAGAACGTCGTGTACTGGGGCACGCCCACGTGTTCGAACATGCCGACCGAGACGATGCGATCGTACTGCCCGGTTTCGGCTCGGTAGTCCTGGAGCGCGAAACGGACACGCCGCTCGAGGCCCTGGGCCTGGGCGCGGTCGACCGCGACCTTGGCCTGCTCGGTCGAGAGGGTGATGCCCTTCACGTCGGCGCCGCTGTGGGAGGCGAGGTGGAGTGCCATCCCGCCCCAGCCGCAGCCGATGTCGAGGACGCGAAGCCCAGGACGGTCCAGGACCAGCTTGGAGGCGATGTGGTCCTTTTTGGCGATCTGGGCCTGTTCGAGGCCGTCGTCCTCGTTGCGGAAGTAGGCGCACGAGTACTGGCGGTCGGGGTCGAGGAACAGCTCGTAGAGCCGGCCGGTGAGATCGTAGTGGTGGGCGACGTTGCGCTGGGACCGCCATGCCGGGTTGAACTGCTGCAAGAAGCGCATGGCGAGACCGACGCGTTTCGCCAGCCGCCCAAGTCCGCCCTGCATCACGTCGTCGTAGTGACGGCTGGTCAGCTCGAGGAAATCGCGAAGCTCGCCCTCCTCGATGGTGAGGCGGCCGTCCATATAGGCTTCACCGGTGGCGAGACTGGGATTCAGGGGAATCCGCCAATCGAGCGACGGGTCGTGAAGACGGATCGTGCAGAGCGGCTCCTGTCCGTCGCCGAACGTCCGGCTTCCGCCGTGGGCGTCGATCACCCTCAGGGTTCCGGTGTGGACCAAGCGTTCAAGCAGCCGAGCGAGCAACATGATGCCTGTTCTCCTCTGGCCGCCGCGAGCGAGCCGCTCAGCGCACGGCCTTTTTTGTCTTGTGGGGAGAGCAAAGCACCTTCCGGCGCGAAGGAAAAGTCGGAGTCCTCAACAAAAAACGGCGTGTCCCTGAAAAGACACGCCGTTTCTGACACTTAAGGGTACGGAAGTGGACTCAGACCTGCTCGGTCGGGGCCTCCGCCGGAGCTTCCGCGGCTTCGGGAGCGGCCTCGGGGGCCTCCGCGACGACCGCCTTGCCCTGAGCCTGCAGCTCTGCTTCCTCGGGCGAACGGGCGACGTTCACGCCGACCTCGATCGAAACCTCGGGATGCAGCGCGACCTTCACCTTGGTGATGCCGATGGTCTTGATCGGCGTGTCGAGCCGCACCTGGGAGCGATCGATCTTCAGACCCTTTTCGGTGACCGCGTCGGCGATGTCGCGCGTGCGGATCGAGCCGTAGAGCTGACCGGTCTCGCTCGCCTGGCGAATGATCACCACCGAGACGTCCTTCTGGCGCTCGGCAACGTTCTGGGCGTCCTGGCGGCGCTCCAGGTTGCGGGCTTCCAGCGTCGCGCGCTGCTGATCGAAGGCCGCCTTGTTTTCCTTGGTCGCGCGGAGCGCCTTCTTGCGCGGCAGCAGGAAGTTGCGCGCGAAGCCCGGCTTCACCCGGACGACGTCGCCCATCTGGCCCAACCGCTCGATACGCTCCAACAGGATCACATCCATCATCTCTCGTCCTCCGGCTCGGGCCGCGGGCCGGCAATATGCCGCCGCAGGCCGATCCAATCTTCGGCGAAACCGACGGCGGCCATGAAAAACAGCGGCCAGCCGAACAGCAACACCACCAAATACACGCCCCACAGCACCAGCCAGGGGTACTTCGCGCCCGCCGCGAACGTGTGCGCCACGGCGAAACCCAACAACGCATACGGCACGCACAGCGCGAGCGCTGCGTTGCCGCCGATGAACCCGGCGATGGTCCCACGTCCCACCAGAGCCGCGAGTGCGGCTGCCGCCGTCGCCGTCATCAGCCATCCCGGCAGCGTCATCGCCGACCACGTCGGCTCCGGCCGCTGTGGGCTGCCGAACCTCCTGGCTGCCTGGAACCCCATGACGGCGTTGACCACCATCATCACGGTCCAGCCTGCCAGCACGAAGGCGGGCATGTAGCGCGCGAGCGCCGCCGCCATCGCCTTTACGCTCTCCGGGTCCGACTCGGCGGCAACCGCCGAGAACACCCGTTCCAACATCTCCGCGAGCGTCTGCTCGACACTCGTTCCGCTCTGCCCCGCGAACGCCAGCGTTCCCGCCGCGAACACGAGGGCCCCGTACGTGGCGACCGAGGCGAGCACGTCGCCCGCCGGGTACCACTCCGGATCGCCGGTCGGGGCGATCCTTGTCCGCAACGCGAGCCCGACGATCAGCGCCGCCGGGACGCCCTGTGCGACGACGAACATCGCCGCATCGAGCGCGCCCGAGGCCGCGGCAATCACCACCGCGGCAATCGCCATCGCCGCCATGCAGGCTCTGGTTCCCGCCGCGAACCCGACCACGAACAACGGCAGGGTGCTGAAGTACGCGGCCAGAAGCCCGAATGGTCCTCCAAGATCGCCGGCGAGCGCCAGGACACTCGTTGCCAGCGCGCCGACGGCGATGATCTGGAGGCGTGTCGACATCACGGCCCCGCTGACGCGGAGTCGCTTACTGCACCACGTACGGAAGCAGCGCGAGGTTGCGCGCGCGCTTGATCGCCTGGGCGAGCTCACGCTGCTTCTTCGCCGACACCGCGGTGATACGGCTCGGGACGATCTTGCCGCGCTCGGAGATGAACCGGCTCAGCAGGCGCACGTCCTTGTAGTCGATCACAGGCGCGTTCGCGCCGGAGAACGGGCAGGTCTTGCGACGGCGGAAGAAGGGACGGCGCTGGCCGCCGCCCGCGCCACCGCGGGCCGGCTTGTCGACGTTCGTGTTCATTCGCCATCTCCCTTGGGCGCGGATTCACGGGGGGCCGATTCACGCGGGCCTTCGTCGCGGGGACGACGGCCGCTGTCGTAGGCGCCGCGGTCGCGTCCACCGAAGCCGCCGCGCGGGCCGCCGAAGCCGCCACGGCCGCCGAAGCCGCCGCGGCGATCGCCACGGCCGCCTTCGTCGTCGCGGCCGCGCGAACGCAGCATTGCCGACGGACCCTCCTCGAGGGTCTCGACTTTCACGGTGAGATAGCGGAGCACGTCTTCATTGATGCGGAGCGTGCGCTCGGCTTCCGCCATGGCGGGGGCCGGAGCATCCACATTCAGGAGCATGTAATGCCCCTTGCGGTTCTTCTTGACCCGGTAGGCCAGCGTGCGCAGGCCCCAGTACTCTTTCTTGGTGACATTGCCGCCGGCGGTGGTGATGACCTGGGCAAGGGTTTCGCCCATGGCTTCCACCTGCTGGGCGGAGAGATCCTGTCGTGCGACAAAAACGTTTTCGTAGAACGGCATCAGGCCGAGCTCCTTCTGGGTTTTCGCGGCCCGGAGCTGACAAGCCAACCGGGCCTAGCCGGCGATGCCGGCAAGGAGTGCGAGGGCGCGCACTATACACAGTTTCGCCCTCGGGGCAAGCGCCGGACGGCCTCGCC
>Ga0310811_10006101_pt1 | contig 15357 bp, 18 predicted proteins | sample YCmetagenome_FD_207642 | JGI IMG/M metagenome (GOLD analysis project Ga0310811, IMG submission 207642) | Soil microbial communities from experimental microcosm in Duke University, North Carolina, United States - YC | ecosystem: Engineered > Artificial ecosystem > Soil microcosm > Unclassified ...
CGTGAATAGAAGTCCCAATTTTTTCAAGGCAAATTCCAAGGTTGAACAAGCGCAAGGGTTTGACATCCGTAGGATGGTTGCGACAGTTGGCTTCACTGCGGAGAATGCCAAACAAAATAACAAAGCTGTTTTGGAATTGGAGCAACAAGAGCACGGAGGCACTATTAAAGACAGAACATTTATTCCGACAAGTGAAGCGCGTGGAGGATCTGGACTGAGGCTGGTTCGTCCGGTGAACAGATTGAGAACTATCAAAAGTAAGGTTGGTTCGCTTCAATCAATTCCTGATGTGAAAAATGTCAGAGGGAAAAACAAATCAGAGCTCTTTATCAAAACCGCAATCTATGCGAGGAAGGGTGGATACATTGTTGCCAATGGCATTTTGAGAAAGGTCGATTCAATTAAACGCCAGCGCGTTGGTTTGATCGGTCGCAGTACGACAATGCGGATAAAAACAAGCCCCGTTTATTCCTTCCGTTCCCATAGGACCGTGAACGCCTCGCGTACGTCGTTCATGCGGACAGCTTCAGAGATGTCAGCGAAAAAAATGGAAACTTTTTATGAGAACGAAGCTCGTAGGCAATTTAACAAGGTATTGAAATGAGTTGGTTAGACAGGATAAAGCACGACCTGATAATCACAACAGGTGACGGCAAGAAGTATAAACCTGAATGGATCAATGCGACCAAATCCAAAGAATACAACATTGCCGATTTTGATTTTCCAGAAAAAGCCGGAACACTTCGTCGTAGGTCAATGCCACGGGGCAGAAAATACCGCCTCGAATTATACTTTCAGGGAGAGGACCATTTGGACCAATCCGAAGACTTTGAAACGAGCGCTGATGATTCGCGTCCTTGGAGAATTTCACATCCATTCTGGGGAATAATATACGCGCAGCCCGACGGGTTGGAGTTTGACAATACCGTGCATAATGTTTCGAAGATCACATGCAACGTCATGGAAACAATCTTGGACAACAATCCGGTTGTTACACACGACCCAGCCGATAGCATTCTACAGGCCAATGACTCTTTGATGGGCACGACTTCTACGTCGTTCGCGGAAAAGGTACCGTCGCCATCGGTCCATGATGTTAACGTAATGAGTGCAGCCACCGCGAACACGTTTAATTCTGCCTACCAGAAAATCAAAAAGACATCTGACGCACAGAACTATTACAACTTATTTCAATCGGCAAATTCAGCAATCATCAATGCGTCCAACGATCCGTTGTTCGCAATGCAGAAAATTCAAGCGATGATCAACGCTCCGTTTCAATTTGCTGACTCTGCCCAAAACAGGATCACGCTATTGCTGAATCAGTTCAACAAGCTCAGGACTTCAATTTCAACGTTGCTTTCCCCTAGCTCAAAAAGAATTTATGAGGCAATGGGCAATACGATAATTTCTGGACTGTGTGCATGTGCAGTCACACCTCGGACCAAAGACTATAATTCAGTCAGCGACTATAACAATCGAGGCGATGCATTCGATGTGATCGGAAAGCTTACCGATAACTTCAATCTATACCTGTCCGATCTGGATTCGTTGCAAACTCCAAACGGAGGTGAAGCCGACAGCTACATTCCTGACTATGACTCTCTATCAGGACTTAATGATATGGTTAGCCTTACGATATCAAACCTCTTCCAGATAGCGGTAAACGCCAAGCAAGAAAGAACAATCATTTTGGAAAAGGATTCCAATGTGGTCCTGTTGGCTCACCGCTTCTATGGACTGCAAGCCGACGACACTACGATAGACGATTTCATCAAGCAGAACAACATAGGTTTGAATGAGCTCATGATTTTGAACAAGGGCAGAAAAATTATCTATTACAAGTGATTTTAAAAATTGACGATAGGATCAGGAACAGGAAGGTTGAGAATTTTCTAAACTTCGAACTCTCGTTGCGTTACGATTCCTTCTCGTCCGGCTTTTCTTTCTCAGCGCAATTCAACCCAGATATACTCGAGCATAAGGAACTTTATTGCATTGGCCATTACCACAAATGCACATTGGAGCATGAAGGAAAATTGTTGATGACCGGCTACTTCCTGTCACAGGGATTTAAAAGTTCACACGTGTCCAATCCTGTCGCCATCGGCGGGTGTTCATTGACGGGATTTTTAGAGGACTGCCAGATACCCGAGACAATGGGATTGGAGTTTAACAACCTGTCCTTACGACAGATCGCACAACAGATTTTGAGGCCGTTCCAATTGTCCATAGTAGTGGATCCGTCGGTACAAAGAGAAATGGATAAGCCATTTGAGAAGGCTACAGCTGAGCCGACACAAACTATCAAGGACTTTCTTACTAAGCTAGCAGGTCAAAAGAATATCGTCATTACCCACAATGCGCAAGGGAACCTCGTCTTCACTCGAATAAAAACAAAAACGACTCCGATTTTGAACTATGGTGGAAATGGCTTGCCCTGTCCTGAAATGGTCCTTTCGTTTAATGGCCAGGCCATGCACTCGCACATCACAGTAAAAAAGCAAGCGAGCAAAGAAAATCCCAATGCAGGTGAGGTGACGATCCGAAACCCTTACGTTCCGTTTGTGTATCGCCCTCGAGTGATCACTCAGAACTCAGGGGATAATGTTGACACAAGTTTAGCCGCTCGCAATGCGTTGAGCGATGAACTGAGGAACATATCACTGAAGTTCACTACCGACAGGTGGTTTGTTGACGGAAAGGTTATAATGCCTAACACGGAGATTACCGTGCTAAACCCCAAAGCATACCTATTCAAAAGATCACGTTGGTTTGTTGAGCAGGTTGACTTCAAGGGTGACTCAAAGGCCTTGACAGCTTCGGTTACTTGCGTTCTTCCGGAGGTGTACAACAATGACACGCCCAAATATTTGTTTGAAGGCATAAACCTGCATTGAAATGTTGACACTGACGCGAATACAGAATTCATTGTTGCAAAAGTCGTTCAGGGTTTTGAAGGTTTTGCGTTTCGGTAAGACCGATGTGCGGACCGCTGACGAGATAATGCCATTCGGGGTAGACAGCAATCCGATAAAGAACATGTTGGCCATCTATGCTAGCACAAGCGACAACAATCAAAATGTAATCATCGGTTACATAAACAAAAACCAGATTGCCAGAGAAGGGGAATTTAGAACGTACTCGACGGATGCGGACGGCGCGATAAAGTTTTCAATCTATCAAAAGAATGACGGCACATGCGAAATAGGAGGCAATACGAAAAACATGGTCCGCTTTCAGGAATTGGAATCAGGATTCAATCAACTGAAGAACGACCACAATGACCTGGTGAACAAGTACAACGATCTGGTCACAAAATTCAATACGCATATACATTCAGGGGTGACAACAGGACCAGGAACAAGCGGCCCAACTACATTGGAAGGTGAGACTGAAAACGCGTCGTCTGCAGATATTTCAGGCGCCAAGATTGATGAGATAAAGACGTTATGAGGATGCAAAATTTTAAAATCATTTTCAATTTAAATAGCATTGGGCGATCATGGTAATTTACAATTCAGAGAATCTATATATACAGTCGCAGACTGATCTGCTCGGCAAGATCACGGCGATCGATAATGTGATAAACGCCCTCAACACAGCTATGTTGAACGCGGCCACGAATCAGAACATCCAAGAGTACTCCTTGAACGATGGCCAAACACAGATCAGAACTGTTTACCGTACAATGGATTCGATCATCAACGGCATTACCGCTCTTGAGCGGGTGAAGCAGAGATACCTTGCCCAATTGAACGGAAACCGAGTAGTACGCGGAGTGGATTCTTCAAACTTTAACGTAGTCAACAGGCGATGAAAGAAAGTCAAGGCAAAAGTTTATTGAGGAGTCTGTTTGACAAGATCAATATTTTCTCAAACAGCGGCGCTATTGCTGAAACCCGTCAACCGAAGTTCGCGGATGACCAGGTATCGCTTGGTGCATACACACAGATCTTCTCGGTTTCTTTTGACGGTGAAAAAAATCTAGGTGAGGCCGGACCGGCATTCGACTATAAACCTGACTATGAAACTCTACGCATAAGATCATGGCAAGCATTTCTTGACAGCGACATCGCTCAAACGATCATCAAAAAATATTCCATTTGGAAGATCGGAAATGGTTTAAAGTTGCAGAGCGAGCCGAACAAAACCGTACTTCAGTCAGAAGGAATCAACTTCAAAAACATTCAGGATTTTTGCGAAGTGACCGAGGCCCGTTTCTCAGTTTACTCAAAATCAAAAGAAGCTGACTATTCTGAAATGCGCTCGCTTCAGCAATTGGCGGTGAGGGCTAACATCAATGCAATTGTTGGAGGTGATTGCCTGGTAGTGCTTCGATTGATCGATGACTTTGTAAGGGTCCAATTGATCGATGGATCACACGTTAGGCAACCTATTGGATTAGGGGCATACGACGGGACATTCCCAAACACATCGACTTTGCCGAACGGCAATAAAATCAACAACGGAGTAGAAATCGATCCCAAAGGCAAGCACATTGCCTATTACGTAAAGAAAGCTCCGCTCACGACTAACTATGAGCGGATACCTTGCCGCGATGAGCAAGGATTGATTTATGCGTTCATGGTTTATGGTCTTGAATATCGCTTGGATAGTCAGCGGGGTATCCCGATCATTTCAACCGTCATTGAGTCTATCAAAAAGTTGGAACGCTACAAGGATGCAACTCTTGGCAGCGCGGAGGAAAGACAAAAAATAGCTTACTTCATTGAACATGGTGTGACATCCACAGGTGAACACCCATTGGCCGCTGCAATCAAAACAGCGCGCAACGTTGATTATCAACCTGCGCAAGTTCCTGTCGATTCAGAGGGCCAACAATTCGCCAATAAAGTAGCGGCCACGACCAAGAAGCAGATTTTCAACATGCCTAATGATTCTACAATCAAGGCACCCGATTCGAAAACCGAACTTCATTTCAAGGATTTCTTTACGATCAATGCTGATATGATTTGCTCGACGCTGGGAATACCTCCAGACGTGGCCAAGTCAATATATACGAACAGTTTTTCTGCCAGCCGCGCCGCGCTGAAGGATTGGGAGCATGTATTGAATGTGGAGCGCGCAAAATTCTCCGCTGAATTTTATCAACCGATTTATAATTTCTGGTTGCACGTAGAGATTTTGAAAAACAAAATACAGGCCAAGGGATACTTGAACGCGTATGCATCTAGAAACTTCATGGCCATTAACGCATATCGCATCGCACGTTTTGTTGGTGCTCCGGTTCCACATATCGACCCTGTGAAGGAAGTGACCGCAGAACGTATGAAGCTCGGCACACTGGCCCAAGCGATTCCGCTTACGACAGTCGAGCAAGCGACCGAGAATTTGAACGGCGGCGAATCGGATCAAAACATAGAACAGTTTACCGAAGAGCTAGAATACGCCAAAGGCCTTGGACTAACTCTTGAGGCTCCTATCGTAAAGGTGAACGAGCCAGTTGAGTCGGACTAGAATATGAGTCCCGTAATTTCCTGAGATGAGGTTTCAGGAAAGAAGATAGCGTCAAGCCTTCTTTTTCCTTTGCGATTTTTACAAGATCATTTTTCAACTCTTCCGGTATGCCCGTCAACTGAAGCTTTGCCATAGTGGTTTTCGTTTCCCCAAAAGTCAGAACATTGAAAATAATCAGCATCCAATTTGGATGCTTTTTTTTTGCGCCCTTTTCATCGTGGTTCTCTTTGTTACGAACAATGGCAAAGGAGATACGATTATACGGCAGCTTCAATGATTATTCAGCTGATGAGTTTTTGGCTCAGTTGGCTGAGTTGAAAAAAGAAGATGTCTTGTTTCGTGTCAACTCCAACGGAGGAGATCCTCAGAGTGGATTTGGAATGATTGCCTCATGGCGTGATTACAAAGGAAAAAAGAAAATCCAGACGGACGGAAAAGCCTACTCAATGGCTTTTTACTTTCTGTGTTATGCCGATGAAGTTTCGGCTCTGGACGTTTCGGACTTCCTTGTGCATCGTGCTGCTTATCCGTCATCGTATGAACAAAGCGAGTACATGACGGATGACCAATGGGCAACACTAGACCGTATCAATGGATTTTTACGTGCTGCATTGGAAGCAAAAATAGACGTCAAGAAGTTCGAGAAGATGAAGAACGTAAAACTTGATGACATTTTCTCCAATGACAAACGAGTGGATGTAAAGCTCACAGCACAAGAAGCCAAAGAGATTGGCCTGGTGAATGAAATCATCCCTATCACTCCACAGATCAAATCCGAAATCAATGAGTATGCGTTCAGGATCGCTGCTCTGAGTGTGGAGATGCCGCAGCAAAAGCCGGAACAAAAGATTCCAGAACAAAAAAAACCACCAGAAAAAAACAAAGCAATGACACCAGAAGAAATAACTGCGCTTGTCAATGGAGTCCTGACCAAAAACAAAGAACAGGATTCAGCCATTGCCAAAGCCAAAGAGGATGCAATAAAAGCCGAGCGAAAAAGAATCGCGGCTTGGAAAGCATTTGACAAAATCGATGCGGTTGCCGTGAACAAAGGAATCGACAGCGGTGAAGAAATCACCATGTCCGACATCGCGGAATTTCAAGCAAAGGCCTTGAGCCCAGAAAACCTCAAGGCTATTGCTGATGCAAGCCCCAAGAAAGTTGAAACAGCGGAAGCTGAAACAACTGTAAAAACCGATGAGCAAAAGCGCATCGAGGTAATCGAAACAGGTCTTGACAAACTCTTAAACATCAAGAAGTAATGAGCAACGTAACACAGACCTTGCAGACGAACAATCAGTTGACCAACAACTATGATGTTTCCAAAATATTCGTTTGGCAAAATCGCTTCAATGATGCAAGCTACACCAATGGAGGCGGAGCGCCAGTAACTCTGGTTGCTGGAACCGTCATGGGTCGCATCACGGCGACGGGACTCGTTGTGCCTTTGGTATCTACTGCGGTCGATGGAAGCCAGATTCCAGTAGGCATTCTCAATCAGGATGTAGTAGTGGCACCAGGGGCAACCATGAACGTTTCCTTGTGCAACCAAGGTGACGTAGTTGAATCTCTTTTGACATTCAGTAACGGAACTGACACGATGGATACTACCGTATCTGGTAGAAAACTTCGTGACCATGTTCAGGCTCAAGGCATCCACCTGGTGGGCGGAACCGATTTGACCGGATTTGACAATTAATAAACATTCTAAAGAAGAAATAAAATGACTTTGATACCCACCCAAGACGCGAGAAATCTTTTCACCAAAAAACTCATGGCCGTATACCGTGAGCGAAAAGCGCCATCCAATTTCTTGCGCTCGTTTTTCCCTTCCGTTGAGAATGGAACTAAAGAGATTTCCATTCAGGTTATGAGAGGGTCTGAAAAAATCGCAGTTGATGTAGAGCGTGGAACGGAAGGTAACCGGAACACCTTCAACAAGTCAAGCGAAAAAACCATTGTACCTCCTTACTACCGTGAATATTTCGATAAGACTGAATTAGACGCTTACGAGGTTCTTTTCGGTAGCGAAGTAATCGACGATGTGGTTCTGGCGAATTACATCAATGAGATCGCTTTGAAGCTTCAAGCTCTTCAAGACAAGATCGAACGCTCATACGAGAAGCAGTGCGCGGATGTATTGACGACCGGTATTGTGACTTTGCTGAAAGGCACAAACATCGATTTCAAGCGCAAGGCTGGATCGTTGGTTGACCTTGGCGGAGGTAGCTATTGGCCCAATGCAGTAGACTTGTCAAACGATGCATTGAATCCTGAGACAACGATCTTCAACGCGGGTAATTTCATCCGTCAATTCGGTAAAACCGATGCTTCGATGTTGAACGTTATTTGTGGATCGTCCGCAATCAGTGCGTTGCTTGCGTCTCCGTTCATCCGCGATGAAAAGAAAATCTTGAACCTGCCTTTGAACTCAATCGCTCCACCTCAACGTGATGCGAGCGGCGGTGTATTCCACGGTCAAATTTCAGCGAAGACATATCGCGCGAACATTTGGAGTTACCCCGAGATTTACGAGGACAACGCTGGCAACAAGTCTCCCTACCTTGATCCTACGAAGATCATCGTACTTCCAGAGAAACCAAACTTCGCTTTGGGATTTGCACTGGTGCCTCAATTGATCGATGAGAAAAACCCTGTCATTCAAAAGGGTGCTTATGTCATCGGTGAGTATAAGGACGAACGCACGTACAAATATGTACAGGACATCCGCTCTGCAGGTGTTGCCGTTCCGATCGCCGTTGACCAAATCTACACCGCTAAAGTAACCGCTGCTTAATCATGGCAACTTATAAAGTCATTGCATTATCAGTCGGAGGAACATCCAATCGTATTCACCATAGCGGTGAAATAGTTACGGATGAACACTTCCCGTCTGGCCATGCAGCGGAGCTTGTGAAACAAGGTTTCTTAAAGCCCGAAGTGGAAAAGGCTTCCGAACCCAAGGAGCCGTCTCCTAAAACTGACGATAAAAAGCCAGAAGGTGAAGTAGACCCTATCGCTAAAAAGCCATCGGAAGAAAATCCATTTGAACCAAAACCGGAGGAAAAAAAGCCCGAGGCAGAAAAGGCTCCTGAGCAAAATGCAGAGCCCAAAAAACCAGAGGAAAAAAAGACTGAAAAGCCCGAAGGCGACAAGGGCAACAAGAAATAGAGGTTTAGGATTAGGATTTGTTTGGGGATGGGCTAACGTAAAAATTAGCCCATCTTTTTTAGAAAATCTAAGAAATGAATTTGATAGACCAGGCAAGGTTAGACGTTCAGCAAATCATCGCGGGTGAATTTTCCGTGATGGCCACGTTCACTACGCCCGACAACTCGGTCACTCAAACAATCCCAGTGATCCACACCAAACACCATACCTCGATCAACACAGAGGGGATCCGTGTCAACAGCCGTAACGCATCACTCAGTTTCTATGAGAATTCATTGACGGGTTATCCTGTGAGAAGTTCAAAAGGCAACGTATCAATGAAAGGGCATAGCGTGAAGGTGAAAGACTCGACAGGTGTTGATAAAAACTATTCTGTGACAGAGCAATTCCCCGATGAGACTTTAGGATTGATTGTACTGATTCTAGGATCGAAAGACTAAAATGGCAAAGATCAACGGACAAATACAAGTGGCTTCCTTTGAGATCATACGCGATCAGATTGGGGCCATTTTAGCCGACGAGATCAACAATCAGTTCTCGGTATTATCCAACCAACCAAAACTAAACGCCAAGGTGTGGGTGGAAAGGTTCATTGACTTTGACCAAGATGAGTTGCCAGCGATAAACATTTGCCTTGGCAATGGTAAGTACGATGAAATGCCGCAGCTGCAGAAGCAGGGCAACGGTGTTTATCATTATCAAATACAGGTATACAACAAAGCAAAGTCAAACCCGGACAATGCTGACAAGGATTCAATGTTGAACCTGCAAAGGCTGGTGGGTGCAATCAGATCCATTATCATGAATCCAGTTTACGTCACACTAGGATTCGATGCGCCATTCATAGCCAACAGACAACTCACTGATTTCGCGATCGCCGATCCGCAGAACGGAAAAGATACCGAGATGGTGGTGATGGCTGTTTCCAGATTGATCGTGAAGGCTCCGGAGTATTACAACCTGGTTGCGCCTGTTCCACTTCAGGACTCGGCTACCACAGTAAAATTGAGCGACACTGATAAGGGATACTTTTTTGAAATAACGTCATGAACATAAACTGGGCTGATAAGGACAAGGGCGCGACTGATGGTGTACGCAACATTTTCAGTGATGACGATGCTAATGAAGTAAAGCAAGCTGTCAATTCAAAACTTGAGTTGATTGTGTTACCTATCCCAACCGCTGGAGGCAACATTATCCTTGATGCTCAAAACTTCATTGATCTAAAATTTAACTCGAGCGCGAATATCACAAGCGATAAAGCAATCTCGCTTACCAATTTCGCTAACTGCCAACGCTTCACATGGCTCTTTACAAGTGATGCTCATACGTTGACTTTCTCAGGAGGAACATTCATAAACAAAGGCAATCCAGAATGGAACGGGACCGGGTTTGTACTGACCGATCCAGGCTACTATAAAATAACAGGTGAATTTGACGGGACCAATTGGCTATTAAAACTTGAATAAAATGAAAAGAAAAATATTGATCACTGTGCTTTTATTGATCGCGGTCACCGTATCGGTTTTGTTCCCCATAATCCTTAACGCTCAGTCGCCGACCAGTGTTTACTACTTGCGCTCGCGCGTATCCGACTCAACTACCTTCACAGCACCTGCAGGGTATGGTGCTATAGGTTACTTCGAGCAAAACAACTCATGGAACTACATCGAGAACGGAGTAAAGAAGAAATTCAAATTCCCTTCTACAAATTACACTGGACAATCACCTACTACTGTAACGGTGGGTGGACTCCCTGCGGGTACAGCAATCGCAGGCCAAAGCATCTCGCAGATAATCCAAAGCATCGTGGCACCGTATGTCAATCCTGTTTTCAATTCATTCAGCATTTCAGGGCAGGCAACGACTGTAGAAGTAGGGACAACGCTAAGCGGCAGCAAAACATTCACGTGGTCGATTACTCCTAACTCAGGGGTTGTTCCTACCATTGACATTTTTGACAACACGGCATCATCGACTTTAAATGCCGGAACTGCGAACGACGGAACGCAGGCGGTCACAATAACGACCATTCAACTCAACAGTAACGGAGCTACGCAAAGCTGGAAGGGAATCGGTAACAATACCTCACCCTCGGGAACATTCAATAGCTCGAATTTTATTGCCACTGCTCGCTTCGTGGATTTCTTTGGCAACACATCAGCCAACAGTACGAACAGCGCCCAAGTGCGTGCGCTGCCTCAAAATGTTTTCCATACAGGCGCCATCACCAACAACCTAAACACCGGAAGTACAAACACGATCTTCGAGTATGCGTGTCAATGCACGATCAGCCAGGTGATCGACCTCGATGCCCTCAACGCCAACATCACAACTCAATACATTTTGACGGGCACCGTCAATGTGAACGATGCCGGTGGCACGGCACGGTCCACTAACATTTATCGGATGACAGTTGGGTCCCCTTACTCATCGAACCACCGTCACCAAATCACAACAAACTGATTATGGAAGTCAAAATCATTTTGCCTGACTCGCTGCTCATCTTCTTGATTGTTTATGGTGGGATTCTGACAGCCACAGAAATTACAAAAGTTGTCTTACGATTAATCGAACGATTCAAATGAAAAAACTTATTCTCATTTTTCTGCTAGTGCCAATGTTGGCATTTGGTCAACTTCAGTTGCCATTCCCGATTGTAAACCTCAACGGAATAGTCGACGGCCGTTTCTTGAACAATGGATCTCCTTACACTTCCAAAAGCCAAGCTCTTTCATTGATCCCTGCAGCTGAGCGAAAGGACCGAAGAGCAATCAATATCAATGGAAACGTTTATGAGTTCATCGGCAACGGGACCAGTGTTTTGCAAAAAAGGGATTCGGGAAACACTGTAGTTCTTACCAACGGAAATGGAACAACGGCCAACCCATCATCAATTGATCTCGGCGGAAATCTGACCCGCAAAACTTGGATCAATCAAAACGGCCACAACTTGGCCATCAACGGCCAAGCAGGTGGAATATTTACCAAGTGGGACTGGACGCAAGGTGATCTTATTATCACAGACGACACAACCTCGATCGATTACAAACTCCATCAGAATGTAACGAATATCGTTTTCGGAAATTCCGACACGCTGAGGGGAAGCGTTGGGTACAATGTTTTGCTCGGCTATGCCAACAAGATCAATGCACCTGGTTCTGGATTTTATGGAGCCTACTTTAACCTCGTCAGTGGAACACAAAATTCCATTCAAAACGGACAGGCCAATTTGGTTGGAGGGATTTTCAACTATGGGATCAGCGACAATCCAACTACGTTCAACGGAAATTTTATGGCGGGTGATCATTCCCGTATGTACAAATGCTTCGGCTGCTTTTCGATGGGCACAATGTCAGGATCGAATTACAAACCGTTGACAATAGGTACACCTGGCGGCTCTGGAATTGCTGGCTCTTTTTTATACTCGCACAATTCCAATGCGCAAACCTACGGCAACGGGATCAATTCAAACTATGCCTTTCTTCTTGGGGGCTCCGATCATAACATCCCATCAAATACCACTGGTGCGGGAGCACTCGGTGGTCGAAAAATTTGGTTGACAGCGGGTGACTCCAATACGATTTACTTGCCAAAGGTTAGAATGTTCAGAGGGCTTAATGCTGCACCTGCGGTAAACAATACGGCCGACTCTTTAGCTGTGTTTGACCACGGATATGTAAAGATGAGGCTGGCTAGCAGCATAAGCGGTAGTGGCGTTCCAACAACCCGAAACATCAATACGACTTCGCCTTTATCTGGAGGGGGAAATCTCAGTGCCGACAGAACCCTCTCAATTGCTAATGCTGCCGCAGATGGGTCAACGAAAGGTGCAGCTAGCTTTACGGCGAATGACTTCGATGCATCTAGCGGAAATATTTCTATTGATTACGCAAACGCGAACATTATCCAGAAAAATGGAAACACCACTATAACAACTCCGATCATATCTGCCGCCAATCATTCAACTGGTATGCAGATTGAGGCAACCGATGTTTCTGGAACACTGAGTGAACTTGCTAACAGTAGTCAAACGTTTGTAGCTCCAACGAACGTAAGTGCAATTGAAATTATTAGTGCTGACGGTACCGCTGGCTCAACAGCGCCCGTTTTATCTTTCCACAATTTAGGAGGTCGATTTGGAGTAGGCGATTATACTGCCCAAACTGATACTTACAACTTTTATTTAGAAATGAAAGCTGACGCCTCTGACATAGGTACAGCGACATTTGTAGACAACAGGTCAACCAAAAAAGGCATTGAATATAACGCGACTAATTATGTTACTCAATTGCACTCTCTTACCGATAAGGAATATGTGGACGCTCATCAGAACGGTAAGACCTACTCTAATTCAGTATCCTCGACAAACAATGTTGCTGTCTACAATGGTACCAACTTTACCTATACTCCTTTTGCAAGCGGCAGATATACGCCAACTCTTTCTAGTGCTAGTGGATTCTCATCCCCAACTGTTCAAAGTTTTACTTGGAGTAGGAATGGCACTATCGTAACCGTGTCAGGAGCGGTGACCATTGGTACAAAAGGCAGCAATGGAACAATGAGTTTTATCCTTACGCTGCCTGTGACAAGTAGCCTTACATCAACCTATGACGCAAATGGCGTGGCCAACTGGCAACCTGTTGCGCAATCGGGACAAGTGTTTGCTGTAGGTAGCACTAGCACTGTAGAGATTATTGTCATCGGAGCGTTGGCGGGATCAGGAGATGTATCAATGACTTTTCAGTATGAAGTCAAATAATTCAAATCACTAAAAAGAAATGATACAACATCACCCCGGACCTCATGACAACTCACCATTGCTCGGTGCCATAATCGGAGCAATCAGTGGAATTTATAAATCAGTAGTGGCCACTACGGCAATGATAACATTTGATGGATTGATGGAAACGGCAGTGTATGCGATCATTGGATCCGCTCTCGGTGCGGTAGTGAGCTTCTACGTGAATCACTTGTTGAGCAAGTGGAAGAAATCAAAAAAACGTTGACACTTTAATCTAAAAAACTATGGAATACCTTTTCATTTTCATTTTCCAACTCATCGGTTTCTGCATCCATTGCTACACCAAGATCGGTGAACTCGACAAGAAGCACACTGATGTACCCAAGAGCAAGATTGTAGAAATTTTTTTCTCGACAGAATGGCTTTCATTTTTTGCGGCACTTGTGGTATTGGCATTTCAATTGGCGCTGCACCTGTTGATCGACTACACCTGGCCAGCATTGGAAGACAAGACGTTCGGCTATGGCGACTTTCAAGTACCGTTCATGTTCCTCAGTGGGATGCTTGCATTCTTCCTAGGATGGAACGGGCAGAACACGCTTTACAAGGTCTTGGGCAAAGCCGATGACAAGATCACGGCATTGATCAATAAACAATAAAACGCCTGCCAGTGCGGAACTGGCCCACAATGAAAAAAGTGTTTCTACTGTTTGCATTGGTAGCCTTCGTCGGTGCAGTGCAAGCAAAGCCGGTGGAAAAGAAATCCACCGAGCAGTCGCAAGCAATCGCAACGAGCTACGAACACTCGTCGCTTTAGTTGCCGACAAACTGATACTTTTCGAAACGCAGGTAAATAGCGCGACAGGTTTCGAGGCTCCGATAGAATCCACATCGGGACAAAGCCAAAAAGAATTGCGCAAACAATCATTCACCTACTTGACTCCTGACGGTCTTTAAAACCGTCAGGTTTCTAAAAATCAAACAACGTAAGACATGATCTCGAAGGAAAATTTGAAAAGCATTTTTCCATTAGCCACAGCTGCAAGCATCGCGAAATTTTTCGATCAACTTAATATCTCGATGCAGAAATACGAGATCAATAGCCCGATCAGGATGGCAATGTTTTTGGCGAACGTTGGCGAAGAAAGCGCCCAATTGAATACGCCCCGAGAATTATGGGGACCTACACGTCAACAGACCCTTTATGAAAGGGATTTTTCACAGCCTTGGCATGATCGTCTTTTAAAGACAGATCGTAATTATTTGGCCTTTGGTCTTGGCAACTCTGAATCTGGTGATGGATTCCATAAACGTGGCCACGGCTTATTGCAGACTACAGGGCGTAAGAACCTGGCTGCACTTTCAAAAGTGTTCGGGATTGATTTCGTGACTCATCCAGAGTTATTGGAGGGAGCAGTTTGGGCCTGTGAATCCGCTGGGCATTATTGGCTTACCGCAGGGTGCAACCAAATGGCCGACAAGAACGATTTTGACGGGTCCTGTGACTTGATAAATATCGGACGCAAAACAAATGCGGTAGGTGATTCAATTGGCTTCGACAGACGTTTGGCATACTTCAATAAAGCGAAAGAAATATTGGGCATCAAAATTCCATTAGCATGATCATCTATATTAAAATACTCGAGGCTTTGAAAAACTGGTTGCCGTTCCTGAAGCGGAACTACAAGACGATCGCGTTCATTATTGCGGTCGCACTGGTGATTTACCTTTTTCTCAGGCTTGGCCACGAAAGACGTCGTGCAGAGGATGCCGAGGCAGGGCGTGACGCAGCAATCAGGATCAGCAACGGGCTCAGCTCTGAGGTCCATAGATACAGGAACAAGCAAGGCGACACCGTGTCGGTCGCTCAGGTTGTCACAGTGCCCAAAAGTCAGATCGACGAACTTTTGAAAGAGCGCGACCTGCAGTGGATAAAGAAACTGGAAGGCATCAAGAAAGAC
>Ga0310811_10006102_pt1 | contig 15356 bp, 12 predicted proteins | sample YCmetagenome_FD_207642 | JGI IMG/M metagenome (GOLD analysis project Ga0310811, IMG submission 207642) | Soil microbial communities from experimental microcosm in Duke University, North Carolina, United States - YC | ecosystem: Engineered > Artificial ecosystem > Soil microcosm > Unclassified ...
ACGCATCGCATCCGGCTCGCTTGCGGCCGTCGCGCTTGCGGTCAAACGTGCGATAGGAGGGGGCGCCGTGGGGCCTGTGCTGGTTTTCGACAACGCGACCGGTCGCTCGATCGACATCGACACACGCGGCGCTGACGACGAGATCACCGCGCGCTTCACGCCAGCAGCGTCCGATGTGCAGAATGCGGACGAAGCGGACCGCGAGGCCACGCAGAGCGAGGCGCGCGGCAGGGGACGTCCGAGGCTCGGCGTCATCGCGCGCGAGGTCACGCTGTTGCCGCGCCATTGGGATTGGCTCGCGACGCAGCCTGGCGGTGCATCGGTTGCGCTCCGAAAGCTCGTCGAAGGCGCGCGTCGCGCGAATGCCCAACGTGACGGTCGCCGCGCCGCACACGAACGTGCGTATCACTTCATGTCCGCGATGGCCGGCGATCTACCCTGCTTCGAGGAAGCGGCGCGCGGGTTGTTCGCGGACGATCGCGCGTGTTTCGGCGAACTGATCGCTGGCTGGCCGGTCGACGTCCGCGACCATGCATTCGCGCTCGGCTTCGGCGACGCGCCGTGAGCCGCGCTTTCACCAACGGCGAACGCCGATGACGACCATCGACCTGAACGCCGGCGCCATCGCGCCGGTTGCGCGTGAAGTCGATCTCGCCACGCTGTGCGTGACGGGAACGGTGCCGGACGATCTCGATGGCGTGCTCGTGCGCAACGGCCCGAACCCGCTGTCGGGGCGTTTCGAAGGCGACAGCGTGCTGTCGTGGTGGCCGGAGGCCGCGATGCTGCACGGAATCGCATTCGAGCGCGGCCGTGTGACCGGCTACCGCAACCGCTGGCTGCGCACGCAACGATGGGCGCACGCGCATGCGCCGGAAAGCACGTCGTCGTGGCCGGATACCAATCCGAACGTCAATGTGATCCGGCACGCGGGCGAAATACTCGCGCTGGCCGAAGGCGGCACACCGCTCGCGATCACGTCAACGCTCGACACGCTCGGGCCCGCGCGTCGGCATGCGGGCGTCGCGGCTGGCATGACCGCGCATCCGAAGATTGATCCGCGCACCGGCGAACTCGTGACGTTTCGCGCCGACTGGAAGGCGCCGTTCCTACGCTATGGCGTGACCGACGCGAGGGGGGATCCGACCGTGGACATCGAGATTGCGCTGCCGGCCCCGTCGATGCAGCACGACATCGCGATAACCGAGACTCACAGCATCCTGCTTGATCTGAACGTCGGTTACGACTTCTCGATGCTCGCGCGCGGACACCGGATGCCGCTGCGTTGGCATAACCAACGTGGCTCACGGCTGGGAGTGATCCCTCGTCACGGCGGCGAGGTGCGATGGTTCGAGATTGCCCCGTGTTTCATTCTGCATGTCGTCAACGCTTTCGACGCGGACGAAACGACGATCGTGCTCGATGCCGTCCGGTATCCGTGGTTTTTGCGGCTCACGCCAGACGGAGCTGCGTTCGAGGACAACCCGGTCGGGGTGCTGTGGCGGTATCGGATCGATCTGACGTCGGGGGCCGTGGACGAAACGCCAGTTGGCAAAGGCGGAATCGAACTGCCTCGGATCAACGAGCAGTGGACCGGCCGGCCGTATCGGTATCTCTATGCTGCCGAGCAGCCGACCCCTATCGAACTGCGCGGGATTGTGCGGTACGACTGGCACAGCGGCATGCTCGAACGGTATGCGGTGCCACCGGGTGATCAGAACAGTGAGCCGGTTTTCGTGCCGCGACGGACGGCGATGGCGGAAGACGACGGGTGGTTGCTGTGTTGCGTGTATCGACGTGCGACAGATACCAGCGACGTGGTCGTGCTCGATGCGCGTGATCTTGCTGCCGGACCGGTCGCAACCGTGCATCTGCCGACGCGGATTCCGGCCGGGTTTCATGGCGCGTGGTTGGCGAATGAAGGTTGAGGCGTTGCTTGGACGTCGGGGCTAGTGCGAAGTGGCGAGTGTTACTTCGAGTGCGACGTTCGGGTGCTGGCTCGGCGGCTCACGCATACGAGGAAGACTTCGCTTTTTGGGGCCGCTACCCGCTAGACCACGGCAATGCTCGATGCGAGGCGAGCTCTAACGGACTGTCCGGAATCTAGTCCGAGACGGCCCTTCAAATGGCAGCTATCTTCGGCAGGCGAAAGTCGGTTCCTGGCCGACTGTTGGCACCCGAGACCGCAACGGATGCTCACTACGCCATAGTAAAGTGGATAAACATCACTGGCTGCCCGGAGAAGAACAAGATGATTTCGCACGTTTTTGTAGGCGTTAACGACTTTGACCGAGCCTTTAAATTCTATTCGGCGGTCATGAACGAGCTGAAGCATAAATTGAAGTTCTATGAGCCTGATAAACCATGGGCGGGCTGGATGGCCGAGAGAATGCCACGTCCGCTCTTCCTTGTCGGCAGGCCATATGACGGCAACAATGCAGAACACGGGAACGGCCAAATGGTGGCGTTGCTTGCGCCTGATCGCCGATCAGTCGATAACGCATACACTAGGGCGCTGGCGAACGGGGGGGCTTGCGGAGGCCCACCCGGTTTGAGAGCTCACTACCACCCCGATTATTACGGCGCATACTTCCTGGATCCAGAGGGAAACAAGATTTGCGTTTGCTGTCACGATCCCGCGCCACGGTAGGTTTCCGTGCGCATTTTCAATACGGTCGTTCTGGCGGCATGGCGACCGTCTCTTTATGGCCTATTGTGTTGAAAAACTCCCTTCTACGCGCAGCAGGGCACGCGAGAAATCGGTCTCTCCGATCTCTCTATTCGCCGCTCGGGTAAGAGCCCCCCTGAAAACCTCGCTGAAGTCTTGGTCATCGAGTTTTTCAACACTATCGGCCGAGTTCAGAAGCTCGAAGTGGGGCGCCTGTCATGCGCTGACGCCTCGATCGCCAACTTCCGCAGCCGACCCACAACGGCTAGCCGTCCGCTGCTTGCCCGAGTGGTTGATGTCATTGCAACGCCAATCCTGCCTTCCGGTCCGCTCGGTCACGCCAGGTGAGCCTACGATCGTCCAGCTTGACCGCAGTTGATCGAGTGTGCGTTCGCCGTCAGAGAGTGAGTACCGATTGGAATTCGCCCGGGCCGATCATTTCTCATTATTGCTGGCGGAGCCGACGCTCGATAATGGAGCCTGCTGATAGGCTGAAAAAGAAAAAGCCCCGCGAGTCCTTAAACTCACGGGGCTTTGTCACCGCCATTGGCGGAGACGGAGGGATTCGAACCCTCGATCCAGGTTTTGGCCCAGATGCTCCCTTAGCAGGGGAGTGCCTTCGACCTCTCGGCCACGTCTCCCAAACTTTTCGTCAGCGCCGGGAGCAGCGCGACGAGACCAAGATATTAGCTGGAACTCTTAAGCAGGTCAAATTTTTGCGAAGATTTTTTCGCTTTTTCCTGCCCTGCCCGCGGACAGCCACCGCGACGGCCTTGGGCGTTGCCTCAACAAAGCAGCGCCCAGGCCTTGCCATCAAGCCTGATCGAGCTCGAACGCCTTATGCAGCTCACGCACGGCAAGCTCCATGTACTTCTCATCGATGAGCACCGAGATCTTGATCTCGGACGTGGAGATCATCTGGATGTTGATGCCCTCCTCCGACAGCGTGCGGAACATCTTGCTCGCAATGCCGACATGCGAGCGCATGCCAACGCCCACCACCGATACCTTCGACACCTTCGCATCGCCGACGATGTCACCCGCGCCAATGTGGTCCTTCACCTGCTTGGCCAAAATGTCCATCGCACGCTGATAATCGCCACGGCCAACCGTGAACGTGAAGTCGGTCTTGCCCTGCACGCTCGTGTTCTGGATGATCATGTCGACGTCGATATTCGCGTCGGCCACGGGGCCTAGAATCTGATAAGCAATGCCCGGCTTGTCGGGCACGCCCCGCACTGCGATGCGGGCCTCGTCGCGCTGGAACGCGATGCCGGAGATGACTGCTTTTTCCATGGTCTCGTCTTCTTCAAATGTGATCAGCGTGCCCGATTTCATTTCCTGTTCGAGCGGGATCATCGGATCGGTCAAGCTCGAGAGCACGCGCGTCTTCACGCGGTACTTGCCGGCAAATTCCACCGAGCGGATCTGCAACACCTTCGAGCCCAGACTCGCCATCTCGAGCATCTCCTCGAACGTCACGAGATTGAGCCGGCGCGCTTCTTCGACGACGCGTGGGTCCGTCGTATACACGCCGTCCACGTCCGTGAAGATCAGGCATTCGTCGGCCTCGAGCGCCGCCGCGATGGCCACGGCCGACGTATCAGAGCCGCCGCGTCCCAGTGTCGTGATGTGGCCTTCCGGATCGACACCCTGAAAGCCCGTGACGACCACCACCTTGCCTGCATCGAGGTCGGCCAGGATACGCTCGCCTTCGATCTCGCTGATGCGCGCTTTCGTAAAGGCGCTGTCGGTCTTGACGGGCACTTGCCAGCCGGCGTAGCTGACCGCTTCGACACCGGCTTCCTGCAACGCGATCGAGAGCAAGCCGACGCTGACCTGCTCGCCCGTCGCGGCAATTACGTCGAGCTCGCGCGGATCCGGCTGGCTCGAAATTTCCTTCGCGAGGGCAAGCAGCCGGTTCGTTTCGCCGGACATTGCCGACGGCACGACCACCAACCTATGGCCGGCCTGCTGCCACTTCGCGACACGCTTCGCGACATTTTTGATGCGCTCGACTGAGCCCATCGAAGTGCCGCCATATTTATGTACGATGAGTGCCATTGTGTCGTTCAGAACTTGAGGTGAAGCCCCGACGCGCTGACGCCTTCGACCGCGGACATGCCGGTCGACCAGGCGGCCTCGTGAGCGCTGGACGACGACGTGATGGGGTGGCAGAAATTGGCTGAGGCGGACGGATCGCAGTGCGCCCCGGCTCGTTGCCACCTATGCCGCAAAAAAGCCAAAGCCGCTCGCAAAAACTGCATAAAAAGCGGGCAAACGGCTGCAAAAGCGTGTCGGACAAGCGTCCGAGCGTACTCGATAGGCACCGAAAAGACAAGCGCGCGCGGCAGTGCCGACAGCAAGCCGGCGGGTTCAAGCCATCAACACATCAGGGCGCCATTCGAGTCGCCGGCAAATGCCGCCGCTGTGCGGCCCCGTCGCAACCGTTCCGTTCAAACCGAGACATGGCACGAAAAGCAGCCGCTCGCCGACATAAAAGAGTGGGACATCGCGCTGCCAAGCGGGCACGCCCGCTTCCTGAAACAGATTCTTGAGCGTGCGTGCGGGTGCGCCCGGCGCGCGTCGCATACGCTCACCGCCCGTGCGCGGGCGGGCAGTCAGTGTTGCGCTTTCGAGCAGCGCCTCAGGCACCACATCGGCCAGCGTCTCGCCCGTCGGCACGGGTACAAAAACAAGCGAGCCGCGCCATTGCGGCAGGCGCCAGACCTCTTGCCCCCGCCAGGTTAGCGTGCTCGTCTCCTTGATGGCGGCAGCGGGGCCGTCGTCGGAAGGCATGTCCGGCAACGAGCGCCCCTCGCTTTCCCAGGAAATGACATCGCGATAAAGGCGCAGACACCGCCCTGCATGCTCAATTCGCAATGCGTGCTCAGCGCGCGCCTCGCGCAACTGCCGCAGCATATCCGTGAGCCGGGCGGCCGACGGCGCAGGTAGCCCCGCCGAACGCATCCAGCCACGCATCGCATTCATCGCCCGCGCATCGTCGAGGGCCAACAACGCCTCGCGCGACAACGCCCGGCCACCGTCGCGCACAATGGCGCGCAAATCGATCGACGCGAGATCGTCGAGCAGCCGTTGGGCTGTCCCTGCATGAGCGGCTGTTCTCGCGAGCGCGTCGCGCAATCCCGGGAAATGCACGGAGAGTGCAGGAATCACGTCGTGACGTAGTGCATTGCGCGCATAACGTGTGTCCGCATTCGACTCATCCTCCATCCAGCGCAAGTCGCGTGAGCGTGCATATCGCTCGAGTTGAGCCCGCAGCAAGTGCAACAAGGGCCGCACGCGCGCAATCGCAGCACCACCTTCGACGCGATGCGGCGCCATGGCCGCAAGCCCCGCTACGCCTGCACCGCGCAGCAGTTGCAGCAAGACCGTTTCGGCTTGATCGTCGGCGTGATGTGCAAGCCAGAGCGTGGTTGCGCCATGACGCGCGCACATCGCATCGAGCGCGCGATAGCGCGCGTCGCGCGCAGCCGCCTCGATGCTGACCCCAGACTCGCGCTGCAAATTCACGCGCCCGGCATCGAAACCCGCGCCGAGCGAGCGTGCCGTCGCCTCACAGTGAGCGAGCCACCGGTCGGCATTCGGGCTCAGCCCGTGGTGAACATGCAAGGCAATGCAACGCGCCGCGCCCGCTACGCGTACGGCCGCATCGAGCAGCACACTGGAATCAAGGCCACCGCTGAATGCGATGGCAATCGGCGCATCGGAGGGCAAAGACGAAAGCACGCCGCTAAGCGCATCGAGTACGATGCGCTCGGCGGATGGATCGACGTGTGAAGTCATGAGCTTTCGAGTTCCAACAAAGGAAAAGACGCACGGTGCGCCGGTCCCCTGCAAGTCGGACTACGAACAAAGATGCGGCCCCGGAGCTTGACGGGGCCTGTCGGCCTCAGGCGCCCGGCATCGATTCCTTGAACTTTCCGTACGCCATGATCCGCTCGAATCGGCGTTCGCAGATCGCGTTCACGCTGATCCCTTGGAACTGTCGCAGCGTGTCGGCGAGCGCACGTCGCAGCAGTGCGGCCATGCCCTTCGTATCGCGATGCGCACCACCAAGCGGCTCGTTGACGATCTTGTCGATGAGCCCCAGCGCTTTGAGCCGGTGCGCAGTGAGACCCAGCGCCTCCGCTGCCTCCGGGGCTTTCGCCGCGCTTTTCCAAAGAATCGAGGCGCAGCCTTCGGGCGAGATGACAGAGTACGTCGAGAACTGCAACATGAGCACACTGTCAGCCACCGCGATCGCCAGCGCGCCGCCTGAGCCGCCCTCGCCGATCACCGTGGTGATAATGGGCGTCTTGAGCTCGGCCATCACATACAGATTGCGGCCAATCGCCTCGGACTGTCCACGCTCTTCAGCACCAACACCGGGATAGGCGCCCGGCGTGTCGACGAACGTAAAGATCGGCAATCCAAACTTCTCTGCAAGGCGCATCAGGCGCTCGGCCTTGCGATATCCCTCCGGCCGCGGCATCCCAAAGTTGCGCGCGGCACGCTCCTTCGTGTCGCGCCCCTTCTGATGACCAATGACCATGCAAGGGTGACCGTTGAAGCGGGCGAAACCGCCGACGATCGACAGATCATCCGCGAATGCGCGATCGCCGTGCAACTCGTGGAAATCCGTAAAGATCTCGTTGACGTAGTCGAGCGTGTACGGACGTTGGGGATGCCGAGCGATCTGCGAAACCTGCCATGGCGTCAAGTTCGCATATAGATCCTTGGTCAGCTGCTGGCTCTTTTTGGAGAGCCGTTCGATCTCTTCCGAGATATCGACAGCCGAATCGTCCTGCACAAAACGCAACTCATCGATTTTTGCTTCGAGTTCGGCAATCGGCTGTTCGAAATCCAGAAACGTCGTTTTCATATTGTTTCAATCCTGGGGACTTTCGGCAGCGCGTATTCTAACCGCCGCCGCGCTCGCAGAAATCTTCCAAAGCTATCGAAAACTTGCTTCGATAGCCAATCATTCACCGCTATTCGGCTACCCCGTCGAGGCTACGCCACATGTACCAGGTAGCCACTGTGCGCCAAGGCTCCCAATTCGCCGCCACTTCGCGTGCTTCGCTACGCGTCACGGGCTCCCCACTGAAGTAATTGAGGCTGATCGCGCGGATGAGACCAAGATCATCGAGCGGCAGCACATCGGGCCGCGCGAGATTGAAGATCAAAAACATCTCGGCCGTCCAGCGACCAATACCGCGGATCTGCGTGAGTTCGGCGATGACGGCCTCGTCCTCCATCGACGTCCATTTGTCGACGTGCAGAGCGCCCGACACAAAATGCTGTGCAAGGTCGATCAGGTACTCCGACTTGCGCTTCGAAAGCCCGCACCCCATCAGGTTTTCCTGCCCAAGCTTGACGAACTGCTGCGGCGTCAGCTTGGGGCATGCGTGTTCGATACGCTGCCATACGGATTGCGCCGCCGCCACGGAAATCTGCTGGCCGACCACCGAACGCGCGAGCGTGACGAAAGGATTGCTGCCGTTGATCAGGTGAACCGGGCCGAATTTTGGAATCAGGCGCTTCAAAATGCGGTCACGCTTGACGAGATCTGCACATGCGCGATCCCAATAAGCGGGAGGCTCATTGAGCGGCTGCCCCCCCGCGATCGGCACCGCAGCGGCGGCCTCGGCGCTCGAACCGGCGCGCGCCTTGTGGACGATCTCACCGTCACCAGCCCCATCACGGTTGGACGATGGAGCCTCACCGTCATGATCGGCGGGCACTCCCCCATTGGCGTCCGCCTTCGGCTTCGCTTTCGCCTTTACCGGACGCGAGGGCGATGCCTTCGGCACAGCTGCTCCGTTCGGTGCGTGCGATACCCGCGCAGCCTTCGTCTCGCGCTTCGCCCCGTTCAAGCGCGCCGGCGTCGCGTCGTCCTGCAGCTGATCGACGGCCGCCGTGACGCCGCTCTTGCGCGCGCGCACGGTTTTCGTTGCTGCCGCGGTTTGTTCTGGCGCAGCACGCTTTGCCGCTGCCTTCCTGGCCGTTGCCATCTTGTCTCCTGCCGAGTCCGTTAGCGCCGTGTACGATGCGCGCTCATACGCGGCGCCACTCGGTCAGCCCGCCCGGTTTGTCCTCAAGCGCAACGCCGGCCTCGAGCAATTCGGCCCGAATCTGGTCCGCCTCGGCATAGTGCTTTGCCTTTTTTGCCGCAGCACGCTCGGCAATCTTCGCCTCGATCGCCGCCTCGTCGAGCACGCTCTCTGCATCGCCCGCCGCTTGCTGGAGAAACGCCTTCGGTTCGCGGCCAAGCAATCCGAGCGTCTGTGCCAAGCCACGCAGCTGACGCGCGAGCGCGGGCTCTCGCGTACGGTTGACGGCATTGGCCAGTTCGAACAGCACGGAGACGGCAACCGGCGTGTTGAAGTCGTCATTCATCGCTGCGTGAAAACGGGCAGCGTGCTCCTCGGTCCAATCGAGCGCACTGCCGTCGGGGCTCACGTCCTTCAGCGCCGTGTAAAGGCGTGTCAGCGCCGCGCGCGCATCGTCGAGATGCGCGTCGCTGTAATTGAGTGGCGAGCGATAATGTGCACGCACGATGAAAAAACGGACGACTTCAGCGTCGTACTGAGCAATCACATCGCGGATCGTGAAAAAGTTGCCGAGCGACTTCGACATCTTCTCGTTGTCGATCTGCACGAACCCGTTGTGCATCCAGTAGTTGACGAAGGTCTGCCCCGTCGCGCCTTCGCTTTGCGCGATTTCGTTCTCGTGATGGGGGAACTGCAAATCCTGGCCGCCGCCGTGCAAGTCGAAGTGCTCGCCAAGCAGCGCGCAACTCATCGCCGAGCACTCGATATGCCAACCCGGGCGCCCCTGGCCGTACTTGGATTCCCAGCTCGAGCCGACCGGCTCTTCCGGCTTCGCGCGCTTCCACAGCACGAAATCGAGCGGATCTTCCTTCGCCTCATTGGCCGCAACACGCTCGCCGGCGCGCAGATCTTCGATCGACTTGCCCGAGAGCGCGCCGTAGTGTGCAAACTTGCGTACCGCGTAGTTGACGTCACCATCCTTCGCCTGATACGCATATCCGTTCGTCTCGAGCTGCTCGATCATGCCGAGCATCTGCGGGATGTAGTCAGTCGCGCGCGGCTCGTGGTCCGCGCGCTCGACGCCGAGCGCATCGGCGTCTTCGTGCATCGCCGCGATGAAACGATCGGTGAGCGACTTGATCGTCTCCCCGTTCTCAACCGCCCGGCGGATGATCTTGTCGTCGATATCGGTAATGTTGCGCACGTAAGTCACGCGAAAGCCGAGCGCACGCAACCAGCGCTGCACGATATCGAACACCACCATCATGCGCGCATGACCGATATGGCAGTAGTCGTAGACGGTTATCCCGCAGACGTACATGCGCACCTCGCCTGCACGGCGCGGCACGAAGAGTTGCTTGTCACGCGCGAGCGTGTTGTAGATGCGCAGTGATTCCATAGAGAGACGATGCGTGAGGCCCTAGCGTTCCGCACTTGGGCGTTGTGCGAGGCGCCTGGCATGAGACCGCCGAGCGACTCAGCTTGCGCCGCACCCATGCGGGCCGGCATCTATGCGCGGCTCACGGCTGCGATCGAGGCGAAAGACAACCACGACTGGCGGAGGATAGTCTGTCCGTTCAAGGAAACGAACAAACGATTTGTTAGAATGGGCCGGAGTATAACATCCAGAACACAGCCTATGAAACCTTCCAGCGGCCGCATGCAACGCGCTGCGGCCCTTGCTGCGACCATGTTCGGCCTCGCCTTTGCTACATGGCCGGGCACGGCGGCGCATGCACAGGCAGCGCGCATCACAACCGATGCCACGCCGCACATCGATGCACTGATTGCGGCACAAAATTGGAATGCGGCCCTGGCCGAACTCGACGCGCGCATCAAATCGAATCCCCGCGACGCGCAGGCGAAATTCAAGCGCGGCACGGTGCTCGCTCGGCTCGGTCGCGACGACGATGCCATCGAGCAGTTTGTCGAGCTGACCGAAGCTTATCCCGAGCTCCCTGAGCCCTATAACAATCTTGCGGCGCTCTACGCCAAAAAGGGCCGCTACGAAGATGCGCGCGCGGCACTCGAGACGGCGGTCAAGGCCAATCCGGGCTTTGGCCTCGCGTACGAAAATCTCGGCGATCTATATTTGCGGCTCGCGGCCGTCGCCTACAAGCGTGCACAAGGCACCGGCCACACGAGCGGCGCTACCGCCCAGCGTCTAGCCGACATTGAAAAAATCGTTGCGCAACAGCCGGCGAAGCCCGTACAACACGCTGGCGCCGCGGCGGCAGCAGCGGCAGCGAGCGAGTTGCCCCCGACGAGCCCCGTGCCCCCGCCGATGACGCTGCCGTTGGGCGGTGGCTTAATGGGTCCGTTCCCGACACCGCCCTACGTCGCGCCTTCGAACTAAGTCCGGCATTGATTTCAACTCAAAACTTAACAATGAGGATGGTTATGAAACGCTTCTGGTTGGCGCTCGGCAGCGCCGCTTTGATCGCGGGCGCACCCGCTCTCGCACAAACGACGGCCGCCACGCATCCGCAAGTGCTGCTGCAGACCTCCGCGGGCGACATTCGCCTCGAGCTTTATCCGGAGAAGGCGCCGAAAACCGTCGCCAACTTTCTTGATTACGTGAAATCCGGCCAATACAAGGGAACGATTTTTCACCGTGTCATTCCCGGCTTTATGATCCAGGCTGGCGGCTTTACCACGAGCTACCAACAAAAGCCGACGCGTGCGCCGATTCCGATTGAAAGTCAAAATGGCCTGAAAAACACAGTCGGGACGATTGCCATGGCGCGCACGAGCGATCCGAACTCCGCGACGGCGCAGTTTTTTATCAATACGGTGGACAACCCCGGTCTTGACTATCCGAATCCGGACGGCAATGGTTATGCGGTATTCGGCACCGTTGTCTCCGGCATGGACGTCGTAAAGAAAATCGAAAGCACGCCCACCACGACGCGCGGCGCCATGGCCAACGTGCCGCAAATGCCGATCGTGATCGAATCGGCGAGCGTCGTTTCACCATAACGAGAGCAACCGACCGCCCGCATGGGCGCGACGGTTCGGTCAACACAACGTCTCACAGCTTCTTTAAAACAAGGAATTCATCATGGTCGAATTGCACACGAACCACGGCGTCATCAAGCTTGAACTGGACGCGCAAAAGGCACCGAAATCGGTTGAAAACTTTCTCAACTATGTGAGGAAAGGTCACTACGACAACACCGTGTTTCATCGCGTGATCAACGGCTTCATGATCCAGGGCGGCGGCTTCGAGCCTGGCATGAAGCAAAAGCCGGCGGACGCACCGGTCGAGAACGAAGCCAACAACGGCCTCAAGAACGTCAAAGGCTCGATCGCGATGGCGCGCACGAACGACCCCCATTCGGCCACCGCGCAGTTCTTCATCAATGTCAATGACAACGACTTCCTGAATCACACCGCGCCCACGCCGCAGGGCTGGGGCTATGCCGTCTTCGGCAAGGTCGTCGAAGGGCTCGACGTGGTTGAGAAAATCAAGCAGGTGAGGACGGGCTCGAAGGGCTTCCATCAGGATGTCCCCGTCGATGACGTTGTCATCGAAAAAGCGGTCATCGTCGATTGAGCACGAGCCTCCTCCGGGACTCGGGTGTTTGGGCGCGTAAGGACGCGCCCCCCCGCAGCAATGAAGCGACCGTCGCCGACGAACACGGTCGCGTGCGCGCGCACGCGCCGCGTCCGCTGCTCTTCATCTCGGATTTACATTTGAGTCGCGCGATTCCGCGCACGGTCGCCGCCTTCGAGCACTTCGTGCTTGTTACGGCCGACAACGCGGATTCCGTGTTCGTGCTCGGCGATCTGTTTGACTACTGGGTAGGCGACGACACGCTGAAGGTCGATCCGTTCGCGAGGCGCATCGCACAAGTGCTCCATACGCTTTCCGAGCGGGGCATTGCGCTTTACGTAATGCACGGCAATCGCGACTTTCTGCTCGGCAAGCGCTTCATGCAGGCGGCGGGCGCCATCTGGTTGCCCGACCCTTTCGTGATGACCGCCTTCGGTGCACGCATCGTGCTCGCACACGGCGACGCCCTATGCACCGCCGATCACAAATACCAGACGTTTCGTCGTGTTGCACGCTGTCGGGCCGCGCAGTGGCTCTTCCTCGCATGGCCGCTCAGGTGGCGCCGCGCGCTCGCCGAACGCATGCGCATGACCAGTGACGAAGGCAGAAGCCGGCCGCCCTCACCGCTCTACGACGTCACAACCGACGGTGTCGCGGCGCTCTTCAGATCGAGCAAAACGACCACCATGATTCACGGCCACACCCACAAGCCCGCCCGACATGACGAACAAGGCGGAACGCGTTGGGTGCTGCCCGATTGGGACTTCGACCACGGTACGCGGCGCGGCGGCTATTTGCGCGTCGACGCCGAGGGGATCCACGCGTTTCCGCTAGACTGAGGCGGGCCGGCACCCGTGGCCGGCACTCTCGTTTCCCTTTCGCGCTTCCTTTCTCACAGGCTCATTGGCTCACCGGCGCCAGAGCCCGTCAGTTGCCCCGCACGGGGCCGAGTGCCGCCCCATTCACGCATCCGCGCTCATCCGTTCTGAGCGACCTTCCCCTCGATCTCCTCGGATAAGCGCCGCAAGTTCGTCAGGGCGCGGTCCTTGCCATGCAGCGCTTCGAGACGCTCGCCAAGGCGCTCGAGCGCCGCCACGATTTCGTCGACGCGTTGACTTTCCTTCGCTGCATGATCGATGAGCCCATGCAGCGCCAGTGATACGGGATCCTCCGCGTTCGGCGTGATGCCGTATGCGCAAAAATCCGTGCGCTCGGGTGCGCGCTTCACGTCGGCCGGCATAATGACGCGTGCCGGGTTGCCGACGGCCGTACCGCCTTCCGGTACCGGCTTCACCACGACCGCGTTCGAACCGATCTTCGCTTCTGCGCCAACGGTGAAGCTGCCGAGCACCTTGGCTCCCGCGCCGACGATGACGCCACGCCCGAGCGTCGGGTGACGCTTCGCGCCACGCGTCAGCATTGTGCCGCCAAGCGTGACACCCTGATAGATCGTGCAGTCGTCGCCCACTTCGGCCGTCTCGCCGATAACCACACCCATGCCGTGATCGATGAAGACGCGCCGGCCGATTTGAGCGCCCGGGTGAATCTCGATGCCGGTGAGAAAGCGGGCGAACTGCGAGATCCACCTGGCGAGCCACCGTCGTCCGGCAAGCCAGCAAGCGTGAGCGATGCGATGCAGCACGATCGCGTGCAACCCGGGATAACAGGTGAGCACTTCCCACGCACTGCGCGCGGCCGGGTCACGCGCGCGTATGGAAGCAATGTCTTCGCGAAGTCTCGTGAACATGGTTAGGGCTCTGAAATGGGCGCCGCGGGCCGCACCGTCATTCAACGGGAGCCGACGACGTTATGACGTTATTCGATTGGCTTATCAGCGTTTGCCGATTGTAGGGGCAAGCAGCTTGGCGCGCTTTGTGCGCGTTTTTGGCCCTGCGTACAGAAGGGTCATCGGGTGCACGAGCAAGGCGCGCAGCGCGGCATACCCCGCCTGGGGCACTACCGCTCGTCAAGGTCGCGATGACCTTTTAGCAGGATGTGTTTGGCGATACCGCGCACGATGTTGACTTCTTCTCGCTCGAGTCCGGCGCGCGCAAACAGTCGCCGCAGTCGCGACATCAGCTTTTTCGGATTGCCGGGATCGAGAAAATCAAGCGCCACTAGAGCGTTCTCGAGGTGCACGAACATTCGCTCGATCTCGTCATTCGGCGCGCGTTGTCCGGTGAGGCCGCCGCCAGCAGGAGAACCCCGCTCGCCGAGATACGCAATACGCGCTTCATAGGCGAGCACCTGGACTGCCTGCGCAAGATTCAACGAACTGTAGGCGGGATTGGCGGGAATGTGCGCGAGCGCGCTGCATCGCTCGACATGCTCGTTCGCGAGGCCGGTGCGCTCATTACCGAAGACAAATGCAACGTCGCCGCTCGCTGCGTAACGGCACGCCTCGCTGGCTGCCGCGCGCGGGGCGAGTTGCGGTGGCCCGTACTCTCTCACGCGGGCCGTCAGCGCGACCGACCATTGAATGCCCATCAACGCCTCGGAGAGCGTCGGCACGATGCTTGCCGATGCCAATACGTCGTCGGCGCCGCTCGCCATCGCAATCGCTTCCGGGTCCGTCTTCACGTGCGCGACGCGCGGCGCTACCAGCACGAGGCGCGAGAATCCCATCGTTTTCAGTGCCCGCGCGGCCGCGCCGACATTGCCGGGATGGCTCGGCTCCACGAGCACGAAAACCGTGGAGGTGAAGCCGCCGCATGGCCCACCGGCTGCGGAAAGTCCTGCCGCTTCGGGATCGAGCGGCGCGTGTGGCGAATGCGTAGTTGATGCGTTCAAGATGGATGCGACAGAAAACGAAAGAAACGGACGAAGGCGCCGCTGCGCCGGAATGCCAGGGCATGGCCGTAATGCCCATATGGTAGCGCCAACTCCCGTTCCCGGCGCGGTGAAACGCGTCCCAGGACAGCCGAAAAGCCCAACGCTCCGCCCTACCGGCTCGAGAACGCTTGGCGAGCCCAACGGGTACAGCCTGTAAGCAAACTCGGGTAGAATTGCGGATTCTCCGCGCAAAGCGGTGGGGTGCCGAGCCCTCTTGGCGCTTCCCGGGTTTTTACGCCATCCGCAC
>Ga0310811_10006103_pt1 | contig 15355 bp, 18 predicted proteins | sample YCmetagenome_FD_207642 | JGI IMG/M metagenome (GOLD analysis project Ga0310811, IMG submission 207642) | Soil microbial communities from experimental microcosm in Duke University, North Carolina, United States - YC | ecosystem: Engineered > Artificial ecosystem > Soil microcosm > Unclassified ...
TCCGTTTGATCCTGCGCGCGCGCAGCAGTCGCCCATGCAAGCTGCAGCAAGGTGCACAGCAGCATGGCACGCAGCCAGCACAAGCGTCGTGTGCTTGTCGATCGGCAATAAGAATGGAGATGAACGGCAGCGGTCGGCAAGGTCAGGCTGAAAACGATTGATTGCGGCGTTGAAGAACGATGCCAAGATAGCATGCGTTCCGGTAGATGACCGGTGTTTTCATGGGGACCATGCACCGGCCGAAGCACGGCCGACAATCGGACTGGTGCAGGTGTGCATGGTTCCGCTGCGCCGGTTGCCGCCTGCGGGTAAAGTGCCTATAGTGACGGCGAATCTCTTCCACTGCCTCATCATGAACAAGCCTCAACGCAAAGCGCGTCCTGCCGACGACACTCCTTCTTCGACACAGGCGATGCCGCACGATATTCGTCCCGGCCAATCCATCGAGCTGTTGAAGGAGCTGCACATCCTGACGCGCGACGGCAAGCTGAATCAGGACAGCCGCCGCAAGTTGAAGCAGGTCTATCACCTGTATCAATTCATCGAACCGCTGCTGCAGGAACTGGCGCAGGATCACTCCGACTTCACGCTGGTCGATCACGGTGCGGGCAAGTCTTACCTCGGCTTCATCCTGTACGACCTGTTTTTCAAGAATCAGCCGGGTAATCCTCACGTGTACGGCATCGAGACGCGCGAGGAGTTGGTGCACAAATCGGAAGCACTGGCGCAGCGATTGGGATTTGCCGGCATGTCTTTTCTCAATTTGTCGGTTGCCGAATCGATTGTGTCGGACCGCTTGCCGGAAAAGATCGATATGGTGACCGCGCTGCACGCCTGCAATACGGCGACCGACGATGCGATCCGCTTTGCGCTGAAGAAGCAGGCGCGCTTCATTGTGCTGGTGCCGTGCTGTCAGGCCGAGGTTGCCTCGGTCCTGAAGAAGAACAAGAGCAGGGCGCTGGCCAGTCCGCTGACCGAGATCTGGCGCCATCCGTTGCACACGCGCGAATTCGGCAGCCAGGTGACGAACGTGCTGCGTTGCCTGCAGCTCGAGGCGCATGGCTATCAGGTGAACGTGACCGAACTGGTCGGCTGGGAGCACTCGATGAAGAATGAATTGATCATCGCCAGTTACAAGGACTTGCCGCGGCGCCGGCCGAGCGAGCGTTTGCAGGAAGTCCTGCGCACTCTGGGCCTGGAGGAATTGCAATCGCGCTTCTTTGCAGAAGCGCAGGGCGGGCTGTCCGAATCTGCCTGATGGTCTGCCTGAGTCGGGCTATTCCTTGGCCGTCGGATCTTTCGGTACGGGCGGCACCTCGGTCGCTTTGGCGCCGTTGCGATGTCGTGCCATGCTGCGCAGATACGCCAGCAGATCGTTCATCTGCGGCTCGCTGATCACACTCTGCGGAAAGCCGGGCATCGTCATGTTTGGCCAGCTGCGCACCGAAGCAGGGTCGCGAATGTAGCGGCGCAGGAAGCTCGCCTGGAAATATTCGGTCGGATTGAAAGGCAGGTTCAGATCGGGGCCGACATTCGCCTCGCCACCGCCGTTGATCCGATGGCAGCTGGCGCAATGCGCGCTGTACACCTGCAAGCCGCGGTATTCGGCACTGTCTTTCGGGATCGACGTATCCGGCAGGATTTGCGGATGCGCTTCGGGCAGCGCTTCGGATGCGGCGATGGCGGCGATCTGATACGGCCATTGTTCGGGGCTGACGCCGCTGCGTTCCGGCGACAGCCAGACCAGATAGAATGCGCCGGCACTGCGGCCGCCCGGTTTCAGTTCCGGCCAGGGAGCATTCGGCGGTTCGATTGCGATCCAGGGTTGCGAAGCGCCGGTCAGCAGCGAGACGGGCAGCGTGGCGACAAAGCCGTCTTCCGCCTTGAATTGCAATGCCTGTATTTGATCCAGGTGGACAAGAGCCTTCAAGGGCAACGCCCGGTAGGTCATGGTTCGTTTGTAGGCAACGTCGTTGGGAATCACGATGGTGCGGACCGCCGGATTCTTCAGGAGCTCGCTGCGCGGCAGCACTTGATTCTGTGCGCCGACGTGTAGTTCCAGCGCCGGTTCAGCGGCGTGTGCATGATGTGCCGCCGCGCCGGTAAGCAATACCAGCGTGCAGAAAAGTCGACAAAGCAAGGGAAGGAAGAATCGTTTCATGATGCCCGAAGCAGAAGATTCGCCCAAGTATAGCGAAGCGGACGTCATGCGTGCAGCGGGACCGGCTGCGCCCTCGTGCTGGTTTCTCTATCTGGTCGAATGCAGCGACGGCAGCTTGTATACCGGCATCGCCCGCGATGTTGCTGCCCGCTATGCGGCCCATGCGAAAGGCAAAGGCGCACGCTATACGCGTTCCCATCCGCCGCGCCGCCTGCTGGCGGTGGTGCGTTATGAGGATCGCTCTTCAGCCTTGCGCGCAGAGTATGCGATGAAGCGTCTTAATCGGGCCGACAAGCGCCGCTTTTGCTTGCGGCGCGAAGGCGTATGGCAACTGCGCGCTTAACGGCGGGCAGGAGCCAGATCGTTCGGGCGGGTTTCGGGGTCGACGCGGCAACCTTTGTAATCAATGCCGTTCATATGGAATAGCGCCGTGTCTCCCTTGTTCCAGAAGGTTGTCCTGCCGTCGCTGTAACGCGCGCCCGAACCGGACAGGACCTGCGGCAGACTCAGCGTGCGGCCAGCCAGCGCAACTTCCACCTTGTCGGTAAAGAACTTCGCGAGAAAGGCAAAGTCGTCGCACTTGAAGCCCACGACGGAGTTGGCCGGATGCGGCGGCGTAGCGTCAGGGTCGAGCACGCGTACGACGGTCACCATCACCGGCTTGTCGCCATCGGTGAACAAGATCGGCGTCGGTTCTGAGGAAATCCACAGCAAATCGTCCTGCGCGTCGACGATGGAAGCGTGCAGCGCGTAGCGATGCGTCGTATCGATTGCGGACGGCAGGTACCGCAAATCGAAAGCGACCGGCACTTCAGTGCGCGGATGCAGCGTTTGTTGCGCAACGAAGGAACCGCTCGCATCCTTGCGGCTCACATCTTCCAGACGGACGATGATCCGTGCATCAATCGGCAGCGCAACGCGTTCGCGATACGTGACACTGCCCTGCAAATGGCCCGACAGTCCTGCCCGTTCGCCGGACGAAAGCTTGTTGCCGGCGCAGCCTGCGAGCAACAGCGCCGCGAGCGCCAGCAGAACGGTCGTGATGCGAAACGGTTTCATGTTGGTCTGCCTGGGAAATCGAAAACGTCTAGTGTAAGGGAAGTACCTGTCCCGCGCATGTCGGCTACGCAGCTACATGCTGTCCATGCCGCGGTTAAACTGTCTGCGATGTCATTCGTCTCGTTCTTCATGCGCATATCCCGCTTATCTGCATTGCCTCGCCGTTCTCTTTGCTGTTGCCTGCTTCTATTTCTGGTGGCGCAAGCAGGTGCGGCAGAACAAGATCCGTCTCAAGGCCACTCATCCGCGGAAAGCTGCGGCGCCAAGCCCGGCGTGCGGGCGCTGAAGCAATATCCGGACGTCTACAACCTTTATTTCGAAAACGATCTCTTCACCGGCAGCGACAACAATTACACCAATGGCGTAAAGCTGTCGTGGATTTCGGCCAATCTGGAGGATTACGTCAACGATCCCTGCCTGCCGCATTGGGTGCGGGAGCTGAATCGCTATTCGGAACAGCTGCAGCCCGGTGCTTTCGATGCGCGCAACATGGTCGTGACTTTCGGCCAGGACATGTATACGCCCACTGACCCGAAACGGCGCGACGTTATCAAGGACGATCGTCCGTACGCGGGCTGGCTGTACATGGGATTCGCGTACAACGCACGTACCGAGAACCGGATGGACACGACCGAAATCGACATCGGTGTAGTCGGCCCCGCCTCGTTGGCGCGTCAGTCGCAGAATTTCATCCACGACCTGCGTGGCTTCGACCGTTTCCAGGGATGGGACAATCAGCTGCACGACGAGCTGGGGTTGCAATTCGTGCGTGAACGCAAGGACAGGATTTACCGCTACGCCGAACGTGGCGGCCCGCAGATCGACGCAATCACGCACTACGGCTATAGCCTGGGCAATGTGCGGACATATCTGAATGCGGGAATGGAAATGCGCATCGGCAGCTTTCTGCCGAACGACTTTGGCGTCTCACCGATCCGTCCTGCCGGCGACAGCAACGCCCCCTTGTCGGAAGGCGTTTCGCGTCGCATGGCAGAGAGCGGCCTATATGGATTCGTCTCGCTGGATGCGCGTGCGGTCGCGCATGACATTTTCCTCGACGGGAATACCTTTGCCGACAGCCACAAGGTCGACAAGAAATACTTCGTCGGTTCGGCGGCTGCCGGTATCGCATGGCAATGGCCGGGCGGCAAGATCACTTACGCGCAGTATGTGAGCAGTAAGGAATTCCGCACGCAGAAGGACACCCACAGCTTCGGCTCGGTGACGCTGAGTCTTGAATACTGAATCGCCCGCTTAGGCCGGTACGCCGTCGAAGAAATCGACCTTGCCGGTTTCCAGCGAATATTCGGCGCCAACCACCAGCAGTCCCTCGTTCTGGATCAGGTTTTCCAGGATCGACGAACCATGGCGCAAATGGCTGGCCGAGGCACGGATATTGGCGCGCACCGATTGATGCACGAGTTCATCGTGGCGATGCTGCAGCCCCGTATCCATCAGGGTTTCGACCGCGGGACGGATACGGTCCACGATGGATTGCAGGCTTGGCGACGTGCTCTTGTTCGGATGTTGCAGGGCTTCGAGCGTGGCGGTGATGGCGCCGCATTGCGAGTGCCCGAGCACGACGACCAGCTTGGTCTTGAAGCGATCCGCCGCGAATTCCACACTGCCGACCTGTGAAGGCGCGACGATGTTGCCCGCGACGCGGATCACGAACAGATCGCCCAAGCCTTGATCGAACACCATTTCCGCCGGCACGCGCGAATCGGAGCAGCCGAGAATGATCGCGAACGGTTCCTGGCCGTCGACGACTTCGTTGCGGCGGGCGTGGATGGGAATGTTGGTGGCGGTCGGTTTGCCGGCAACGAAACGGCGATTGCCTTCGCGCAGGCGTTCGAGTGCGGTGATGGCGTCCATGATGCTCCTGTATCAGCTGAAAACAGGGGGCGATGATACCAGCACCCGGCTGAGGCCGCGATGAAGAAAAAGAACGGCTTCGCCGCAAGTGCGAAGCCGTTGAAACCGGTGTGGGCCTTCAGTCGAAATCGAAGAGATCGCCGAGGAATCCCTTTTTCTTTCGGTAACCATAACCGCTCTTGTAATCGACGCGGCTATCGAAATGCGAAGGCTGATGTGGATCGCGATGCGCCGGCGCAGGCCGCGACGGCTGTTCCGCGCTGCCCGAACGGTCGATGATCTTGTCCAGCTCGCCTCGGTCGAGCCATACCCCGCGGCATTGCGGGCAGTAATCGATCTCGATGCCCTGCCGGTCGGACATCAGCAGTTCCGGCTCCCTGCACGTGGGACATTTCATCAGCGCTTCTCCTTTACGTTATTCGTCCTTGTTCACTACACCGAGCAGTTGCAGCAGACTGGTGAACAGATTGAAGATCGACACGAACAGGGTCACGGTCGCCATCACATAGTTCGTTTCGCCGCCGTGAACGATGTTGCTCGTCTCGTACAGGATCAGGCCCGACATCAGCAGCACGAATGCAGCGGAAACGGCCAGCGACAGTGCCGGTATTTCAAAGAACACCGCGCCCAGCGAGGCGAGAAAGCCGACCAGAATGCCAACCGTCAGAAAGCCGCCCATGTAGCTGAAGTCCTTGCGGCTCTGCAGCGCATAGAGAGAGAGTCCGACGAAGATCGCCGCGGTGGCGGCGAAGGCCATCATCACCGTTTGCGGACCGTTCGGCAGGCCGAGATAGACGTTCAGGATCGGTCCCAACGTATAGCCCATGAAGCCGGTCAGTGCGAAGACGCAGGCCACGCCCCATCCCTGGTTGCGAAACTTCGTGGTCAGGAACAGCAAGCCGAAATAGCCGACCAGGGTAACGAGCAATCCCGGGCCGGGCAGGCCGAGGACCATGGTAATGCCGGCTGTCGCAGCGCTGAACAGCAGCGTCATCGCGAGCAGCAAATAGGTGTTGCGGATGAGCTTGTTGCCCGCCAGCGTGTCGAAGGCGCTCGACCGTGTCGAGACTGTCGGATGGCGGTCGCGAATGTGATCGATCGGGTGCATAGCAAATCTCCTAAGAATAGAAAGCCTGTACGGCCACGCCCCAGATGGGCATAGGCCCGATATCAGGCAAATTCACTATAGTCGGTGTCGACCGTGCTGAAAATTCGAATATAATACGTTAAGATTTCGTTAAAAACGGAGAGGTCGCCGCGATGGGAGCAATCAATTACAAGCATCTGCACTATTTCTGGGTCGTCGCCAAATCCGGCGGCATCGGCCGCGCCAGCGAGCGCCTGCATCTGACGCCGCAAACCATCAGCGGACAGATCACGCTATTCGAGGATGTGCTTGGCTACAAGCTGTTTAACCGCGTTGGGCGCAGGTTGGAGCTCAACGACGCCGGACGCGTGGTGCTCGGTTATGCCGACGAGATATTTACCTTAGGCGAGGAATTGCAGGAAGTGCTGCGCTTCCGTCCAGGGGGCTGGCCGCTGCAGTTCCGGGTCGGCGTCGCCGATGCCGTGCCCAAGGCCATTGCCTATCTATTGCTGGAGCCCGCAATGGAACTGCCGGAATCCCTGCGCATCGTCTGCCGAGAAGGCAAGCTGACCAGCCTGCTGGCGGATCTCGCGATCCATCGTCTCGACATCGTGATTGCGGATAGTCCGATGCCGGCCAATATCGACGTACGCGGCTACAACCACTTGCTGGGCGAATCCGGCATGACGTTCTTCGCGACGAAGGAACTGGCCAAAGATTACAAGAAGGACTTTCCAAAAAGCATGGACGGCGCACCTTTCCTGATGCCGGGAGAGGATGCGGCAGTGCGGCCGCGTTTGCTGCGCTGGTTCGAGAAGGAAAAAATCCGGCCGAATATCGTCGGTGAATTCGATGACGGTGCACTGCTGCAAGCATTCGGCGAAGCCGGCACCGGTATATTTTCGGCGCCGTCTGCGGTCGCGGAGCAGATCAAGAAGCAGCATGGCGTAACGGAAATCGGCCGCACCAATGCCGTGACGGAGCAGTTCTATGCGATTTCAGTGGAGCGGCATCTGACCCACCCGGCAGTGGTCGCAATCAGTTCTGCAGCGCGCGAAAGCCTGATCAGCTGATCTCGCAAATGTAAAAACAAAGGGCGCCGCAGCGCCCTTTTTCGTTTCGGCTAGGCCGAGCGGACATCCTTACTGGAAGGATCCGGTCGACACGCGGCTGAAAGGTACAACCGTAATCGTGCGGGACGCACGCGGATGCTCTTCGGAGTGAGAGTGCGTATTGTCTTCGGAGCCGTGTTTCTTGTCCTTTTGCGTCGCCATCGTGGCTTGCAGCGAGAGGCACGGTTGGTACGTTTCGTTGCGGTACATGGGCGGTTTCCTTGTCGGTGAGTGGAAGGACGAAAACAGTTGTCTGCTTTCACACGCCGCGAACTTTCGTCGCGATCAGGCGTGCAGAATAGATCACCTTGCTTGTTTTTTGGATCAGTGTTTTTCCGAAAAACGTGTAGGAAGACACGTTCTTGCCGGGAGGAACTGCTGTGACGTTTTAAGGCAGCAGGGACGCGCTGTCCGCAGGCGTATGCACATGTTCCGGCCGCACACCCACGGCGAAGATCCGTGCCGGCAACGCCCGTAGTCGGGGCCAGCGTTGCAGCAGGCGCAGCGGGAATGGAATATCGAGCGGCGCCGCGCTGCTGCGCGAGATCGTCGGCAGCAACACGCGGTTCTGTATCGCGACCTGCACCGCCTGCGTCACCCGTACCGGGAACATCCTGCGTTGCTGCACCTTTGCCAGCAGCGGCGAGAGTTGTCGGCTGTCGATAGCCGGATCGGCGAGTGCGGCGGCAAGGAGATTTGCCGTAGCCACCGCGTCCTGGATGGCAAGGTTAATGCCGACGCCCCCGATCGGCGACATCGCATGTGCCGCATCGCCAATGCATAGCAGCCCCGGCTTCCACCATTGTTCCAGCCGATCGACCGTCACGCTCAAGAGTTTGATGTCATCCCAGCTGCGCAGAGCGTCGAGACGATGTGCAAACAGTGGTGCAGCCTGCGCCAGTTCCTGCTTGAACGCCTCCAGCCCGCGCGCCTGGATATCGGCGATACCGCCCTTTGCAATCACGTAAGCGCATTGCCAGTAATCGCCGCGATGGATGGTGACGAAGAAATGGCCAGGACCGATATGCGCGCCCGTATCCGGGGGATCGCCGGCCGCGCCCGGCAGCCGCATCCACAGCACATCGATCGGCGCGCCGATGTCATGCACCTTCAGATCCGCGGCGCGGCGCACGGTTGAATGGCGCCCATCGGCGCCGATCACCAGGTCGGCACGGATTTCCTGCGGACCATCCGGCGTATTGAGCTGCACTCCGATCACGCGTTCACTGTCCTGCAGCAGGCCGGTGACTTCCGCGTTCTGCATCAGGCGAAAGCCGCGATACCGTTTGGCATGCGCACACACGAAATCAAGGAAGTCCCATTGCGGCATCAGTGCGACGAACTTGCAATGGGTGGATACATGCGAAAAATCGATGATAGTCAGATCGCGGCCGCCGATGCTCACATGCAAATCATGCGCGCGATTGTGCGGGCGTTGCAGGAAGGCTTCCAGCAGGCCAAGTTCGCGCATCAGTTCCAGCGTCGAGGGATGCACCGTGTCGCCGCGAAAATCGCGCAGAAAATCGCCATGCTTCTCCAGCACGATGACGTCGACACCGGCGCGGGCGAGCAACAATCCCAGCATCATGCCGGCCGGTCCCCCGCCAGCGATGCAGCAACGGGTATGCAGGCTTTCTTTCATTCGGCTCTCCTCGCGTTGATGGTGCACGGCGCATTCCGATCTTCACATTTGTTCGTGCTGCGCGCAAATCTGTTTCAAATGTAAGCAAACGCTTTATCGATTGGAAGAGGGCGTTCCGCCGTATATAGTCATTTCATGCAATACATCAGGAGTCCGAAATGAAATCGATCGTGCTTGCCGCCGCTCTGCTGACCGGCGCGGCCATTCTGCCCGGCGCGGCGAACGCGCAGGTCGGCTTCACGCTGGAAGTCGGTACGCCGCCACCGCCGGCGCCCGTCTATGAGCCGGTGCCGCCGCCGCGCTACGGCTATGAATGGGTGCAGGGTTTCTGGGACTGGAACGGCAGGGAATACGTATGGGTGCCCGGATACTGGGTGGCGGCACGCGAAGGCTATTACTACGATGCGCCGACCTGGATCATCATCGACAACCGCTGGCATCTGAACCGTGGCGGCTGGCGACCGGGACCTCCGCCGCGGCATTTCGATCGTGGCCATTACTACGGCAATCCGCCTCCTCGCCGTGACGACCATCATCATGATCATCACGACGATCATCATGGCGACCGTGGCAACGGCAATTGGGGTTACCGTGCGCCGCCGCGCCAGGGCGACCGCGATCATGACGGCATACCGAACCGCGCCGACCGCGATCGCGACGGCGACGGTGTACCGAATCGTTATGACCGTCGCCCCGATAACGGCAATCGCCGATAGAACAAGGAGAAGTCCATGAAGAAAGCCAAACTCGTCAGGCTCGCGTTGTTGGCGGTCGCTGCATCCAGCATGCTTTCCGCCTGCGTCGTCGTCGACCCGCATCGCGATCGCGATGGCTACTACCGTGACGGCCCGCCTCGCGGCGACCGCGACCGTGATCGCGACGGCGTCCCGAATCGCTACGATGCGCGTCCGGACAATCCGTATCGTTATTGAGGAAACAAAAACGGGACTGTGAAGTCCCGTTTTTTTGTGTCAGGCGGCGTTCACGTCCGGCGCTTCCTCGCGCCGCTGCTGACGCCATTCCATCACGGTCTTCAACACGAGCGTGAGCACCGCCATGCAGGCCAGCAGTGCTGCCGCGGTGAAGGCGGCGGCAGTCTTGTAATCGTTGTTCAGTTGTTCGACCAGCAGCGGCAAGGTCAGTGTCTGGTTCATGATGGTGCCGGACACCACCGCCACCGCGCCGAATTCGCCGACTGCGCGGGCGTTGGTGATCACGGTACCGTACAACAGCGCCCATTTGATGTTCGGCAGCGTGACATGCCAGAAGATTTTCCAGCCGCCGGCGCCCAGCGACAGCGCGGCGATTTCTTCTTCGCTGCCTTGCTTTTCCATCAGCGGCATCAGGATACGGGCGATATACGGCGCCGTCACGAACACGGTCACCATCACGATGCCGGGCCAGGCAAACATCAGCTGAATATCGTGCGCATAGAAGTACTTGCCTGCGATGCCCTCGACGCCATACACCACCAGATAGCAGAAGCCGGCGACCACCGGCGAGGTGGCATACGGAATTTCGACGAACGTGACCAGCAGGCGGCGGCCCACAAAGTCGTAACGCGTGACGCACCACGCAAGGAGGATGCCGAAGACGAGATTGATCGGCACGGTCAGCACCGTGGTCAGCACCGTGAGCCGGATCGCGCTTTGCATGTAGTCCTGGTTCAGGTTTTGCCACAGCAGCTGCAGGCCGCCGCTGAAGGCCTGGGTAAAGATCAGGATCAGCGGCAGCACCAGGATCAGAATCGTCAATGCGATGCCGAGGATCACCAGCAGCCATTGGTGCAGATGACGGGGACGTTTGATTGCCTTTGCCATGATGTCCCTAGCCCTTGTTCAGTATCCGGCTTTCGACGATCTGCAGGATGAACAGCAGAACGAGCGAAGCGAGCAGCACGACGGAGGCAATCGCTGCGGCCGCCTGATAGTTGTATTCCTGCATGCGCACGAAGAGCATCAGCGAGGTAACTTCCGTCTTGTAGGGAATGTTCCCGGCAATCATGATGACCGCACCGAATTCGCCAAGGCTGCGAATGAAAGATTGCGAAGCGCCGGTGATCAGCGCCGGCAGCACGGTGGGCAGCACGATGCGCCAGAAGGTCTGCCACTTGGTGGCGCCCAGCATCATCGCCGCTTCTTCCAGTTCGGCTTCCATGTCTTCCAGCACGGGCTGCACCGAGCGCACGATGAACGGCAAGCTGGTGAAGATCATCGCCACCACGATGCCGGGGAAGGCATACGAAATCTTGATGCCGAACACTTCGAACCATTGTCCCAGCCAGCCGTTCGGCACGAACAGCGCCGATAGCGTAATGCCGGCGACCGAGGTTGGAAGCGCGAAGGGAAGATCGATCAACGCATCGATGATCCGCCGGCCGGGAAAGTCGTAACGCGTGATGATCCATGCCAGTACAAAGCCGATGGCGCTGACGATCATCGTGGAGTAGAAGGCGCCGGCGATCGTGACCTTGTAGCTTTGCAGCACGCGCGCATCGGTGATCGCGAACCAGTATTGCGACCAGCTCATGTCGCTGACGTAGATGAACAGCGCCGAGATCGGCAGCAGGATCACCAGGCTTACGTACAGCGTCGACAAACCGAAGCTGATCGAAAAGCCCGGAAGGATGGGCGTGCTGCGGAAGAAGGAAAGGGATTTGCTCACGGCGCGTTATCGATCAAGCGGGTCCATCTGATGCTATGCAAAAAGCAAACGACCATCCGCTGCGGATGGTCGATGAATGTTCGGCATTGTAAACCAGGCTGCAGAGTTCGCCGAGCTCTGCAGCTGTGCCATCACCGTTTGGCCAGCAGCTGGTCGAGGATGCCGCCGTTGGCGAAATGCGTGGCCTGGATCTTGTCCCAGGGGCCGAGCACCTTGACCGGATCGATCAGGCGGACTTTCGGATAACGGTCGGCCACCACTTTCGCCACATCAGGATGATTGACGCGATAGTTGAAGGTCGTCAGCAGCAGCTGGATCTCGCGCGAATATTCGTAGTTCAGATAGGCGGTCGCGACCTTGCGGGTTCCCTTTTCGTCGACTACCTTGTCGACCACCGCCACCGGAAATTCTGCCAGCACCGATACCGGCGGCGTCACGACTTCATAACCGCCCGACTTGAACTCGTCGCTCTTGGCGATGTTGATCACTTCCGATTCGAAAGTCAGCAGGACATCCCCCTGATTGTTCTGCGCGAAGGCAACGGTCGCACCGCGTCCGCCGGTCGGGAAGTTCACGACGTTATGCAACAGCTTGCCGACGAATTCCTTGACCTTGGTCTGATCGCCCTTGTACTTCTCGTTCGCATACAGCCAGGCGCCGAGGTAGGTGTAGCGCGCGTTGCCGGAAGTCTTCGGATTCGGAAACACGAGTTTCACGTCGTCGCGTACCAGATCGTCCCAGGTCTTGATGTTTTTCGGATTGCCTTTGCGTACCAGGAAGGCAATCGTGCTGTAGTAGGGCGAGGCATTGTTCGGGAACGCCTTGCGCCAATCCTTGCTGACGAGCCCGTGCTGCGCAAGGATATCGATGTCCGTCACCTGGTTGAAGGTCACGGTGTCGACCTTTTTACCTTGCAGGATGTCCTGCGCCTGGCGTGAGGTGCCGGCAAAGGACTGATCGATCTTCAGATCTTGGCCGGTCTGCGCCTTCCACTGCGCCTGGAAGCGCGGGTTGATCGCGGCGAACACTTCGCGCGCCACGTCGTACGACGCATTCAACAGCGGTTTTTCCTGCGCATGTGCAACGCTGGACAAGAGCGCAGCCGTGGCGGCAGCGGCGAGCATGATTTTTTTCAGCATAGGTGCTCCATGTAAGAGGCGCCTGCGGCGCGTTGATGCAATGCAAGGTGACGCGACTATAACAAGCGCGCCGACGCGGGCCAACGATAACATTGATATTTGCTCATGCAAAACAGGCATAAGCGCTCAATGGGCTTGCGACATGAATGAAAAAGCCCCTGAGGCAGGGGCTTTCGGCCGAACCGGGAAACCGGTTGCGCTTATGCGAAGTTCTTGTTGACGAAGTCCCAGTTGACCAGGTTCCAGAACGATTCGACGTACTTCGGACGTGCATTGCGGTAGTCCACGTAGTACGCGTGTTCCCACACGTCGCAGGTCATCAGCGGCTTGTCGGCCGAAGTCAGCGGGGTCTGCGCGTTCGAGGTATTGGCGATGTCTACCGAACCGTCGGCTTTCTTCACCAGCCAGGTCCAGCCGGAACCGAAGTTGCCGACGCAGGACTTGGTGAATTCTTCCTTGAACTTGTCGAAAGAACCCCATTTCTTGTTGATCGCTTCTGCGACAGCACCGGTTGCTGCGCCGCCGCCGTTCGGCTTCATGCAGTTCCAGTAGAAGGTGTGGTTCCACACTTGTGCCGAGTTGTTGAACACGCCGCCGGAGGACTTCTTGATGATGTCTTCCAGAGACATGTTTTCGAATTCCGTGCCTTTGATCAGGTTGTTCAGGTTCGTCACATAGGCTTGATGATGCTTGCCGTAGTGATACTCCAGCGTTTCTTTCGAAATATGTGGAGCAAGTGCATCCATCGCATAGGGCAATGCCGGCAGGGTATGTTCCATGGTGGTCCTTTTGAATCAGGTTGAAAATCGGGGTTGAAGAAAAGATGTTCTTTTTGAAAGGCCCTTATTGTAAAACGGTTGGGCAAGGCTTGCACCTTTTGAAATTCTTTGCCGGAAACGTTTTATTCCAATGTTTGCTGCACGCTCGCAATACCGATCTCGGCGCTACCTTCCGCCAATCGCACACGAAGGTTTTGACGCGGTTGCAATTCCTGCGGCGCGCGCAGGATTCTGCCTTGCTCGTCGGCGACGATCGCGTAACCCCGTTCCAGCGTGCGCTGAGGATTCAGCATTTCGAGCTGCGCGGCGAGTGCAGACAGGGCCTGGCGTCGTGCCGCAAGCTGTGCGCACATGCGCAATGTCAATCGCTGCGCGCCATGCTTCACGTGCAGTCGATGCGCGCGCGTGTCCGGCAACTGCGCTTCCCAGCGTGCGCGCAGGCGCGCCAGTGCAAGCTGCGCTTGCGTCAGCGGCATGTGCGTTGCATGGCCGAGCCGCGCCTGCAGCCCCTGCAGGCGCGTGCGTTCGTGCGCGATGTAGGCCGACGGACTGATCAGGCGTGAAGCGAGCCAATCGAGCGTTTGTCCGCGTTCGGCGAGATGTCGCCGCCCCGCACGCAGCAGGCAGTCGCTTTGTTTTGCCAATGTGGCTTGCCAGTCCGCGCGAGGAGTCGCCGCCATCTCGGCCGCGGCGGTTGGCGTCGGTGCACGCACGTCGGCGGCAAAATCGGCAATCGTGAAGTCCGTCTCGTGGCCCACGCCGACGATGACCGGCAGGTCGCAGCCGGCGATAGTGCGTGCCACGAGTTCGTGATTGAAGGACCAAAGATCTTCGATGCTCCCACCGCCGCGGCATACCAGCAGCACGTCGCATTCGGCACGCGCCGAGGCAGTGGCGATCGCCTGTGCGATTTTCTGCGCAGCACCTTCGCCTTGCACGGGTGTCGGGTACAGGATCAATTGCACGTGCGGCGCACGACGTTTCAGCGTGGTGACGATGTCGCGCAACGCAGCCGCCTGCGGGCTGGTGACGATGCCGATGGACCGGGCAAAGCGCGGCAACGGCCGCTTGCGCGCCGGATCGAACAGGCCTTCGGCTCCAAGTTTTTCCTTGAGGCGCAGAAACGCCTCGTACAGATTGCCGACGCCGGCGCGGCGTATCGATTCCACGCTCAATTGATAGTCGCCGCGCGGCGCATACAGGCTGACCAGCGCACGCACCTCGACCTTGTCGCCTTCGCGCGGCGCGAAATCCGCATACTGAGCGCGGCTCTTGAACATCACTGCGCGCACCTGTGCGGCGTCGTCCTTCAGCGTGAAGTACCAATGCCCGGAAGCAGCGCGCGTGAAGTTAGAGATTTCGCCAGCGATCCAGGCGAGAGGAAAGCTGCGCTCCAATAGGCGCGAGACCGCCTGGTTCAGCTCGGAAACGCTCAGCACCGGCGGGCCGGTGCGCTCGGGTGAGGAGGGAAGGGATGCCATGCGCGCATTGTAGAAGATTGCACCGTCTTGCTCGACAAGCGGCGCAAAGAAAAAGGCACCGGCCGTGCCGATGCCTTTTGCCTGCCGACCATCAGGTCATGCGAGCCGGCGAATCACTATTCATGAACCACTATTCATTCTTGTGACTCTGGCGACCCGCTTCCGAGTGCTGCTCGCTGGAGCCGCCGCGCGCATGGCTCGATGAACCGTGGCTGCCCGAGCTGCTGCTCGAATTGCTCTTGTTGGAAGCCTGTGCGCCGCCGCCGTGGCTGGCCTGGCCGCCTTTGCGTCCGGCTTCGCGTGCTTCCTCCGAAGAGAATTCGTGTGCGTTGCCGCTGGCGTGGGCGGCACGGCCG